>Ga0209507_1000342_pt1 | contig 55406 bp, 48 predicted proteins | sample AD_UKC028_MetaG_FD_184414 | JGI IMG/M metagenome (GOLD analysis project Ga0209507, IMG submission 184414) | Active sludge microbial communities of municipal wastewater-treating anaerobic digesters from USA - AD_UKC028_MetaG (SPAdes) (version 2) | ecosystem: Engineered > Bioreactor > Anaerobic >...
AATTTGCTGCCTGGGAATTTGGTACTGTAGTCCTGCCGGATCGCTCGCCTGAAAATCCATGCTTTGCGCAAATAAATGAAAGAAAATTGAAATATTTTGGACAGATCTGGCCGCTGTGCTATAATTATTCCCATGCTGGACACCCATTTTGTCAGGAACAACCTGGAGCTGGTCAAGAAGAAGGTCGAGGCCAAGGGCGTTCCCTTCGCCGACGACCGTTTCGTCGCCATGGACCTGCGCCGCCGCCGCGTCCTGGCCGCCAGCGAGGAGCTGAAGAGCCGCAAGAACAAGCTGGCCAAGGAGACCGGCTACCTCAAGCGCAGCGGCGCCGGCACGCACGACCTGGAGCAACAGTCCGTCGAGCTGTCCAAGCAGATCGCCGAAAGCGAGCAGGAGCTGGCGGCGCTCGAGGCCGAGTTCCAGGAATTCCTCCTGGGCATCCCCAACCTGTTCCACGACTCGGTGCCGGTGGGCCACGACGCCACGGCCAACGAGGTGGTGCGCGAGTGGGGCGAGAAGCCCGCCTTCGACTTCGCCCCCAAGCCGCACTGGGAGCTGGGCGAGGCCGCCGGCACCCTGGATTTCGCCCGCGCCGCCAAGGTGGCGGGCTCGCGCTTCGCCGTCTACTACGACGGCCTGGCGCGGCTGGAGCGGGCGCTGCTGCAGTTCATGCTCGACGTGCACACCGGCGCGCACGGCTACCGCGAAGTGCTGCCCCCCTTCCTGGTCAACGACGCCAGCCTGGTCGGCACCGGCAACCTGCCCAAGTTCAAGGCCGACCTGTTCAAGGTCGAGGGCTACAACCTGTACCTGACGCCCACCGCCGAGGTGCCGCTGACCAACCTGCACCGCGACGAGACGCTGGACGAGGAGCGGCTGCCGGTCAAGTACGCCGCCTTCACCCCCTGCTTCCGCAGCGAGGCCGGCTCGCACGGCAAGGACATCCGCGGCCTGGTCCGCCTGCACCAGTTCGACAAGGTGGAGCTGATGAAGTTCGCCGCCCCCGACCGCTCCTACCTGGAGCTGGAGGAGCTGACCGCCGACGCCGAGGACATCCTGCGCCGGCTGGGGCTGCCGTTCCGCACCGTGGTGCTGTGCAGCGGCGACATGTCCTTCTCCTCGGCCAAGACCTACGACATCGAGGTGTGGATGCCGGCCCGCGCCGGCTACCTGGAGATCTCCTCCTGCTCCAACTTCGAGAGCTTCCAGGCGCGGCGGGCGCGCATCAAGTACAAGGGCCGGGACGGCAGGAAGGACTTCGTGCACACCCTGAACGGCTCCGGCCTGGCCATCGGCCGCACCGTCGCCGCCATCATGGAAAACAACCAGACGTCCGAGGGCCGCGTCCGCGTTCCCGACGCCCTGCGCCCCTACATGGCCGGCTACGAGCGGATCTGATGCCCTATTTCAAGTGCACCCTGGTCGACGAGCAGGGGCATTTCCAGACGCGCGAGCAGTACGCCGAGAGCCGCCAGGAGCTCGTGGCCTCGCTGGCCGGCCTGGATGAGAAGCTGCTGGCGGCGCGCCGCCTGTGGCTGCGGGACTTCTCGCTGGGCCACCTGTTCCGGCGCAAGATCGGCACCACCGAATTCCTGCTGTTCAACCAGGAGATGATCACCCTGCTCAAGTCGGGCATTCCGCTGATCCGCGCCCTGGAGATCATCGTCCAGAACACCCCCTTCGGAGTGCTGCGCGAGGTGCTGGCCAAGGCCGCCGGCAACATCCGCAACGGCATGCAGGTCTCCGAGGCCTTCGCCTCGCCGCAGATCCCCCATGTCACCATCTACCGCGCCTCGCTGACCGCCGGCGAGCGCAGCGGCCACCTGGAGCAGGTTCTGGAGAAGTTCAACGTCTACCTGGGCAAGATCAACAACCTGCGCCGCAAGATGATCAGCGGCCTGACCTATCCCATCATCCTGCTGCTGTTCATGGTGGCCGTCATCCTGGTCATCGCCATCTTCGTCATCCCGCGCTTTTCCTCGTTCTTCACCGACATGGATGCGCAGCTGCCGTCCATCACCCTGTTCTTCATGGAGGTCACGCAATTCCTGCGCGCCAACCTGCTGCCCATCCTGGGGGCGCTGCTGCTGGCCTACCTTACCGTGCGCGGCATCGAGCGCCTGAACCCGCGGGTGGTGGTGGTCGACCAGCTCAAGCTCCGCGCCCCCTTCCTGGGGCGCATCGCCCACGAGAACGCCATCGCCGTCTTCGCCCGCACGCTGGCGATCCTGATCTCGGGCGGCATCCCGGTGCCCGAATCGGCCGAGATCGCCGTGGCCACCTTCGCCAACCGCTTCCACCACCAACAGGTGCTCGACGTCCCCGACAAGATCCGCCAGGGCAACCTGCTCTCGGCGGTGCTGGAGGAGGTGCCCATGATGCCGCGCATCCTGGTGGAGATGGTGCGCGTGGGCGAAACCTCGGGCAACCTGACCGCCGTCCTCGACGAGAGCGCGGAATACTTCGAGCGCTCGCTCGACAACCGCATCGGCACGTTGATTTCGCTGATCGAACCTGTTATAATCATCGGCCTGGGAGTGGTAATCGCCGTGATGCTCCTGTCCGTTTACTTGCCGATATTCAGCGTCGTAAAGGTCGCGCAGTGAAGAAATCGATCCACATCGCGGACGTCAAGATCGACTACACCCTGCTGGCGAAGTTCCCCGCCGAGTTCCTGATCAAGAACCTCTTCTTCCCCATCGAGGAGAACAACGGCAGCATCTCGGTGGCCATGCCCGACCCCGACAACCTGGACAAGATCGGCATGATCGAGAACTTCACCCAGAAGAAGGTCGTGCCCTTCCTGGCCAACCGCGACGAGCTGGAAAAGTTCCTAAAAAAAAGCGACACCTACACCAAGGTGCTGCGCGACAAGACCGAGACATTCGCCCTGAAGAAGACCGCCGCGGCCGACGCCGCCGAGGACGACGTCGTCACCATCGAGAGCGTCACCGAGAACGAGGAGGACGACTCGGTCATCAAGCTGCTGAACAACATCATTCTCACGGCGGTGAACAAGAAGGCCTCCGACATTCATATCGAGATCGGCGCCGACGCCCTGGTCATCAAGTACCGCATCGACGGCATCCTGCACCAGATCATGGAGCCGCTGGACAGTTCCTTCCATTCCTTCCTGCTCACCCGCCTCAAGGTCATCTCCGAGCTGGATATCGCCGAGAAGCGCGTCCCGCAGGACGGCCGCTTCCGCATGAAGTTCAAGCAGAAAACCATCGACTTCCGCGTATCGATCATGCCCGGCGTATACGGCGAGAACGCCGTCATCCGCATCCTCGACCGCGAGATGATCACCGAGAGCCTCGGCGAGCTGAAGCTGGACCAGCTGGGTTTCTCCCCCGACCTGCTGGAGAAGATCCACTACTACATCCGCCAGCCCTACGGCATGTTCCTGGTCACCGGGCCGACCGGCAGCGGCAAGACCACCACGCTGTACGCGGCCCTGAACGAGATCAAGGACCCGGCTGACAAGATCATCACCATCGAGGACCCGGTGGAATACCAGGTCGAGGGCGTCATCCAGATCCCGGTCAACGAAAAGAAGGGGCTGACCTTCGCCCGCGGCCTGCGCTCCATCCTGCGCCACGATCCCGACAAGATCATGGTCGGCGAGATCCGCGACCCGGAGACGGCGCAGATCGCCATCCAGTCGGCCCTGACCGGCCACCTGGTGTTCACCACCGTCCACGCCAACAACGTCTTCGACGTGCTGGGGCGCTTCATCCACATGGGCATCGACACCTACAGCTTCATCTCGGCGCTCAACTGCATCGCCGCCCAGCGCCTGGTGCGCGTCCTCTGCCCGCTGTGCAAGAAGCCCTACACCCTGAGCAAGGCCGACTTGGCCTACAACCGCATCGAGCGCAGTTCCTTCTCGCAGCCCGTCTACCGCGCCGCCGGCTGCGAGGAGTGCGGCGGCCTGGGCTACGCCGGGCGCACCGCCATCGGCGAGATCTTGGAGCTCACCGACGAGATCAAGGAGATGATCCTGGCCAAGAAACCGACCTCGGAGATCAAGAAAACGGCCATGCAGCAGGGCATGGTCCCCATCCGCCGCAATGGCCTGGAGCGCGTCCGCTCCGGCATCACCTCCCTCGAGGAGCTGAACCGGGTGACAGTCAAGGAATGGGTCTGATCGACCGTCTGCTCCCCCTGCGGCCGCCGCGCCAGGTGGTGTTCGCCGGCGAGCGCCACGCCGAGGTGTTCCGCCTGCGCAACGGCCGGGTCGCCCACCGCGTCCCCGTCCCGGGCGCGGCGCTGGCGGAGGACCCGGGCGACGACTGGCAGGCGTTGTTCGCCGCCCTGGAGCGCGAGGAGACCGGCGTGGTGTTCGGCGCCTCACCGTTCATCTTCAACGTCTTCGAGTTTGACCGGCTGCCCTGGCGGCGCCAGGCGCTGCGCGAGCTGGTGGCCTGGCGGCTGCAGAAGATTTTTCCCGAGAACATCGAGGCCTACGACCACCGCTGGTTCGTGCTGAACCGCCGGCGGGTGCTCTCGGTGCTGGTGCGCCGCTCGCTGCTGGACAGCGTGGAGAGCGCGTTCCACGAGCGCAACATCCCCCTGACCGCCATCGGCAGTTCCACCCTGCAGATTCTGGGCCGGGCCCTGGGAGCCCGTCCCGTCCCCGACCTGGTCATCGAGCGGGACGGCGCCGGCTGCACCCTGGCCTTCCTGCAGGGGCACAGCCCCATCTACATCCGCAAGTTCCGCGGCGTTTCCGAGTCCCCCGCCGACGCCGGCGATGAGATCGGCCGCACCGTGTCCTTCGTGCGCGGCCAGTACGGCATCGATCCCCGCCGCTGCTGGCTCCACGACCACGGCGGCGAAACCGCGGCGGTCGAGGCGGCGTTGCAGGAGCTCAGCGAGGAAGCCCTCGGCGGCGGCAGGCTTTCGCCGTTGCCGCCGGGCCCCGGGCCGACGCCCCATTTGCCGGTGCGCCCATGAGGAAGCTGGAGTACAATCTCGCCCGCCAGCCACGGCTGGACGTCTTCGCCTTCGTCCTGCGCGCCGCCCTGCTGTTCCTCCTGGCGCTGCTGCTGGCCGGCCTGGCCGCCGCCTATTGGGGCGGGCGCCGCGCCCGCCAGGAGGCCGCGGCGCCCGCCGCCGGGCGGCTCCGCGACCTGGCCGGCGAGACCAGCCGCCTGCGCGCCGAAATCGAGTCCAGACAGCGCGCGCTGGGCGGCCAACTGGCCGTGGCCAACGTCCTGATCGAGCGCAAGAGCTATTCCTTCGTGGGACGCCTGGATTTCCTGGAGCATGTCGCCGGACCGGGCATCCGCCTGCGCAGCCTCTCGCTGGTGAACCAGCGCGGCGACCGCGTGAGCCTGGCCCTCAGCGCCCGCTCGCTTCCCGAGCTGTTCGCCGTATACAAGAAGCTGTCCGCCTACGGCCTGGCCATCGCCAGCGAAACCCAGACCCCGGACGAGTACCTGGTACAACTCAGCTTCTCCGCCCCCGATCCGGAGGCGCCTTCGCCGCGGACCGCTCCGAGCCGGAAAAGTCCCCAGCGGACGCCGATGACTCCCCGGAGGCCTGATCGCAAATGAGGCCATACCGGATCACCCTCATGTCGCTGCTGGTCCTGGTGGCCGTCGCCGCGGCGGTGCTGCTCCTGTCCCTGGGCTGGGGGGCGTCCCAGGACCTGCGTCGCCAGGGCCGCGGCGACCCGCAGGCCGCCCTGCGCCGGCAGGAACAGGAGCTGGCGCAGACGGCCGCCGAGCACAAGGAATGGCAGCGACTGCCCGAGGACCTGCGCCGCTTCCGCGAGCGCACCATCATCACCCTGGACGGCTTCGCCCGTTTTCGCCGCGACCTGAACCTTTGCCTGGACGACAACAACCTGCGGGCCCCGAACATTTCCTTCAATTTCCAACAGCGCCAGAACGGCCTGCAGCCGGTGGCCATGCAGTTCAGCCTGAACGGTCCCTATCGCAGCCTGAAGAAGTTCATCTATGACATGGAACGCAAGCCGCAGATGGCGTTCATCCGCTCGGTCGACATGAGCGCCAGCGGTGACGCCGTCAACGCCCACTTCAGCATGGAGGCCTACCTTGGCGACTGAACGTTGCGGCCTGTCGCGACTCACGCTGCCGGCACTGCTGCTGGCGCTGGCGACCGCGCCGGCAGGCGCCGAGCTGCTCAAGCTGAGCCAGCTGCAGCGCCCCGCGCCGCGCTTCACGGTGAAGCGCGACCTGTTCGCCGGCGCGGAGACGCCGGCGCCGGCGCGGGCCGGCAAACAGGAGGAAACGCAGTCGCAGTCCCTGCAGCAGAGCATCGCCGAGGAGATCGCCAGCTCGGTGAGCTTCGAGGGCATCATCCTCAAGGGCGGCAAGCCGCTGGCGCTGCTCAACGTCAGCGGCGAGTACCACACCGTCGGCGAGGGCGAGACGATCCTGGGCAAGATCCGCGTCCTGACGATCACCCGCGAGCGGGTGACCATCGAGTACGACGGCCAGCCCTACGAGATCCGCAAGAAAGGAGAGGAATAATGGCAGCGAACGCGCATCCGCACCGCATGGCATTCCTGCTGGCCGCCCTGCTCGTCTGGCAAGGCTGCCTGACCACCACGTCCAACCTGCGCCAGGCCCGGGAGCTGTACACGACGGGCGACTACGACCGGGCCAGCGAGGTCCTGCAGAAGGCGGCCGCCGAGAACCCGCGCAGCGAAGAGATCAAGACCCTGCTGTTCCGCGCTCAGCTGGGCAGCTACCTGCAGCACCGGCAGCTGGCGCGCGCCCGCGTCCGCGACAACGACCGCGCCGCGGCGCTGCGCGAGTACCAGCAGGCCCTGGCCGTCTTCCCCGGCAACCGCGAGCTGCAGGCGGAATACGACGCCTACGTCAACCCCAGGAAGGCCGCCGCCGAGAAGCCGCAGCCGGCCATCGTGCCGCCGGTGCAGTTGCGCGTGCGCCCCGACGAGAAGGTCAGCCTGAGCCTGCGCAACACGCCGATCAGCAACATCTTCAAGAGCCTGGGCCGCACCTTCGGCGTCAACTTCATCTTCGACAAGGACTTCCGCGACTTCCTGCACAGCCTGGAGATCGAAAACTCGGGCTTCTACGAGATCCTGCGCGTGCTGTGCATGGTCTCCTCCTCGCAGTACCGGGTGCTGGACCCGACGTCCGTCATCGTCTACCCCGACATCTTCGCCAAGAAGAAGGCCTTCGACCTGCGCGGCATCAAGACATTCTACCTGTCGGACATCAAGGCCGAGGACGCGCGCAAGCTGGTGCAGACGGTGTTCCGCGACGAGCAGCTGCTCATCCAGGAGGATCCCAACCTCAACGCCCTGGTCATCCGCGGCGACTTCCAGTCACTGGCCGACGTCGAGCGCTTTCTGGGCCGCATCGACAAGGGCAGGAGCGAGGTCGAGGTGCACATCGAGATCCTGGAGATCAACCGCACCCTGATCAGCAAGCTGGGGGCCGACTTCGCCAGCGGCACCTTCGGACTCGCGGCGGGCGTGCTGGGCGAGGACGGCAAGGTCTCCTCGACGCTGAACGTCGAGGACCTGGGCAGCACCAACTTCTTCATGACCATCCCCACCGTGGCCATGAACTTCCTGGAATCGGACAGCAACAACAAGATCCTGGCCAAGCCCAACCTGCGCGGCCTGGACGGCGAGGAGATCTCCTTCATGGTCGGCGACGAGGTGCCCATCCCCGAGACCCAGTTCCAGGCCATCGCCGCCGGCGGCATCAACTCCTCGCCGGTGACCACCTACCGCTACCGCAACGTCGGCGTGGAGATCAAGGTCACCCCCTTCGTCCACCAGAACAACGAGGTGACGCTGAAAACCAAGCTGACGATCAACTTCATCTCCTCGGGCGCCACCTCGTCCTTCCCCACCTTCGGCAAGCGCGAGATCGAGAACAAGATCCGCCTCAAGGAGGGGGAGACCAACATCATCGGCGGCCTGATCCGCGACGACATCCGCGGCTCGATCAACGGCATCCCGCTGCTGAGCAAGATTCCGCTGCTGGGGAAGCTGTTCGGCCGCTCGGACCGCGACATCAGCCAGACCGACCTGATCTTCTCCATCACCCCCAAGGTCATCCGCCGCACGCCGGTCAGCGCCGAGGACAACCAGGCCATCTGGAGCGGCGGCATGCAGCCGGGCTCGGGGCTGGCCCCCATGGAGCCCGGCCGCGGCGAGGGGGAGGGCGAGGAGCCGCCGACAACCGAGGCGGCCGGCATGGAGGAGGCGCGCGCGCCCGAAGCCGGCGCCGGCGACCGGATCACCATCGATCCGGCCCAGGCCGCCCTGCCGGCCAACTCCGACGCCTTCTTTACCGTGCGCATCGAGTCGCAGGCCCCGCTGGCCAGCCTGGCGCTGCGCGGCTCCATCAGCGGCGCGGGCTGCGAGATCCTGGAGGTCAACGCCGACGCCCTGAGCGGGAAAGGGGTGAAGGTGCTGAAGAACGTGTCGGGGAACGGTTTCGACCTGGGGCTGTCGCTCAGCGACACCGGCACCCAGGCGCTGGCCGGGGCCGCCATCCAGGTGAAAGCCAAGTTCGGCGCCAAGGGGCGCTGCCAGTTCACCATCGGCGGCATCAGCGCCTACGACGCCAAGCGCAACCGCGTGCCGATCGCCGGCGCCTCCTGCCCAATCACTGTCGAGTGACGGCTCCGCCCGTCCGCTTGCGCGGAGCATGACCGGTCAGGGTGCGAGCGGGTAGGCCTATCGCTCCAATATCCAAGCAGCAAATCCCAAACAAATTCCAAGTTCCAAAATCCAATGACCCAAACCAGGGCGCTCAATTGATCGGGGGTCTATACCGGAAAATAGGCAGTGATTCCATAGGCGAGTGCGTTTACTCTTCGTTTGGGTCATTGGGACATTGGTGCTTGGTGCTGATTTGGAATGTGATGCTTGGAATTTGGCGCTTCAGTCCTGCCAGATTCTGAAAGTTACTCTGGACAGATCGGACATGAAAAACTCAAGCGGCCCGCGCCCGCACCGATCCCCTGGCAGGGATCGGGGGATGGGGCGGAAAGGGGACGAAGAACGGCGCGGGGGATGCCTCCCCCGCTATGAAGAAAGCAACGGTCTCGCTACTTGACCCGGTCCTTCAGGGCCTTGCCGGCGCGGAACACCGGGACGTTCTTGGCCTTGATGGAGATCTTCTGGCCGGTCTTGGGATTGATGCCGATCTTGGCCTTGCGGTGAGCGACGGCGAAGGTGCCGAAGCCGACCAGCGTCACCTTGTTCTTCTTCTTCAGGCAGGTGGCGACCGAGTCCAGGAAGGCGTTGACCATCTTCTCCGTCTCGGACACCTTCAGGTTCGCGTTCTCCGCGATCGCCTTGACCAGTTCGGTTTTGTTCATGCGTGCCTCCTGCGAAGGATTGTAAGAAGCCGGATCGGCAAAGTCAAGCAAAATCAAGGGGTTTGCGATTTTTTCCCCCCGAAACCCTCTGCCAGACTGGGATTCCGGGGATTGAAGCCGATAAATCCCCTGCTGACGGCGAGTCCGGCATGCAGCGCTGCCCGGCTTGTGGCCCGCGGCGGCATGCTGTATAATCAGCCCCGAGAGGAGGACCGCGCATGGAACCCTTCATCCAGGCCGCCCCGGAGATCGACGTCAACGCCATCATGGCCGCCATCGAAAAGCAGATCCAGGAGCGGAAGGATTCCGGGCTGCTGAAGCAGAGCGACATCGACGAGATCGTCGACATGGAGCTGCAGCCGCTGCCCGACTTCCAGGACATTCCCAACGTCTACGAGCCGGTGCTCTACCCCGGCTTCGAGGCCAACGTGGCCCCGGCGCCGCCGGCGGAGGAGAGCTTCGGGGAAAAGGGCCCGGCCAAGGCGGCGCTGAAGGCGCTGCGCCGGCTGCTGGAGCCGTGGCGGCGCTTCATGAACCGCCCGGTGTACCTGGAGCTGAAGAACGAGGCCGCCGGTCTGCGCCGCATCGCCGTGCAGAGCAGCGAATACGTCCGCCTGCTGCACAACGCCCTGCACAACCTGGTCGTCGAGTCGACCAAGATGAAGACCGACGAGGAGATGCTCAAGACGCGCCTGCGCGTCCTGGAAGACCGCGTCGAGTTCCTGGAGAACCGCCAGCGGGCCCTGGAGCGCAGGCTGCCGGGCGAATGAACGTCCACCAGTTCCTCACCTCCTTCTCCTACGGCGACGCCATCGGCAACGAGGCGCTGGAGATCCGCGATTTCCTGCGCGCCCGGGGCATCGGCTCCGAGATCTTCACCATGCTCTTCCACCCGCGCTACGCCGGCCAGGTGCGCAATTACCAGGAATACGACCGCTTTTCGGCGCCGGAGAACACCGTCATCTTCCACTTCTCCATCGGCTCGCCGGTGACGCGCAAGTTCCTGCGTTTGAGCGACCGCAAGGTGATCATTTACCACAACATCACGCCGCATCGCTTCTTCCTCGACTATCACCGCGTCCTGGCCAAGGACTGCTACAAGGGGCGTCTGGAGCTGGGCCGCCTCGCCGGCCAGGTCGACCTGGCCCTGGGCGACTCGGAGTACAACCGCCGCGAGCTGGAGGAGGCCGGCTTCGCCCGCACCGGCGTCCTGCCGCTGGTGATGGACTTCGCCAAGTTCGATCGGCCGGTGCTGCCGGTGTACCGCGAGCTCTACGGCGACGGACGCCGCAACCTGCTCTTCATCGGCCGCGTCATTCCCAACAAGAAGGTGGAGGACGTCATCCGCGTCTTCGCCGCCTACCAGCGGCACTTCGATCCGGGCTCGCGCCTGTTCATCGTCGGCGAACATCGCGGCTTCGAGCGCTACCTGTCGGCGCTGCAGGGCCTGACAACGGCGCTGGGCGCCCGCGACGTCCGCTTCAGCGGCCACGTCCCCCTGGACGAGATGGTCTCGATCGCCAAGCTCTCCCACCTCTACCTGCACCTGAGCGCGCACGAGGGCTTCTGCGCCCCGCTGGTGGAGAGCTTCCACCTGGGCATCCCGGTGCTGGCCTACGACGCCGGCGCCGTGGCCGAAACCCTGAACGGCGGCGGCATCCTGCTGCGCGACAAGGACCCGCTGCGCGTCGCCGCCCTGTGCCACCAGCTGCTGACGCGCCCCGAGCTGCGCGCGGCCGTGCTGGCCGGCCAGGCGCGGGCGCTGGAGAAGTACCGCCGCCAGCGCACCGGCGGCATCCTGCTCGATTTCCTGGGCGCGCCGGCGCCCCGGCAACCATGAGCGGTTCGGGCCGCGGACTCCCCCGCCGGGCGCTGATCGTGCGCTACGGGGAGATCAGCCTCAAGGGGCGCAACCGCGGCGCCTTCGAGCAGCGGCTGCGCGACGACCTGGCCTGGTTCCTGAAGGCCCACGGCCACGCCTATGCGGAGATCGAGGTCGAGCGCGGCCGCATCTACGTGCGCGGCGTCGACGGCGCCCCCGACCTGCGCCAGGTGCTGGGTGTCTACTCCTACAGCCCGGCGCTGGAGATCGAGCGCGACTACGGCCGGCTGCAGGAGGAGGCGGCGCGTTTTTTCCCCGCCATCCGCGCCAGCCGCGACTTCCGCGTCAGCTGCCAGCGCATCGCCAAGGACTTCCGCCCCGACTCCATGGGCGTGGAGCGCGAGCTGGGCACGCTCATCGAGAAGAACACCGGCACCCCGGTGCGGCTGCAGGAGCCCGCCTTCGAGCTGCACGTCGAGATCGGCCACCGCCGCATCTACCTGTTCACCGAGAAGACGCGCGGCTTCGGCGGCTTCCCGGTGGGCAGCGCCGGGCGGCTGGTTTCGCTGCTGTCGGGAGGCATCGACTCGCCGGTGGCCACCTTCCTGATGATGAAGCGCGGCGTGCTGCCCGTGCTGCTGCACTTCTCGCACTCGGACGAGGAGACCGCCAAGGTGCGGCGCCTGCGCGACCGCCTGCAGGAGTACGCCGCCGGCCACGAGCTGCCGCTGACCGTCCTTCCCCACGCCGATCTGTTCCAGGGCCGCCTGGGAGACTTGCTCGCCACCCGCCTGGAGCCCTACGTCTGCGTGGTCTGCAAGTACCGCATGCACAAGGCGGCGGCCGAGCTGGCAATGCGCGAGGGGGCGCTGGGGGTGATCACCGGCGACAACCTGGCGCAGGTGGCCTCACAGACGCTGAAGAACCTCTACGCCTCGCGCGCGGCCGCCACGCTGCCCGTTTACAGCCCGCTGATCGCCTTCGAAAAGAACGAGACCATGGCCCTGGCGCGCGAGATCGGCACGTACGAGATCTCTGTCGCTCCGGCCGCCGGCTGCACGCCGCCGCGCAACCCCAAGACGGGCGTCGATGAGGCCCGCCTGCTCAAGGTCCTGGACGAGGTCGGCCTGCGCTAGAAAAAAGTGATAGTGATAGTGTTAGTGTTAGTAACAGCCATCAAAGAACTTCTGGAATTCTGACAATTCCCTGACAAAAGGCATCTTAATTCTGTCTATTATTCTTTTTTATGGCCGGCGATTCTTTTTGGACAGTGCCGGGTAATTGCTGTTCCAAACACTAACACTAACACAAACACAAAGAGCTCGTTCCCTAGTTCCTAGCGGATGGCACAGGCGGCGTTCGAGTCGTCGCGCCGGGTGGGTTCCAGCTGCAACTGCACGCGGACCGTGTAGCCGCCGCCCGCCTCACGGCTCGGATTCCGCGCCGGCGGGCGGACCGCCCGCCGGGTCGGCATAACCGTAGAAATCGAGGCACTCGCGGCCGATGTTCACCTTGCGGCGCAGGGCAAAATAGGGAGTCTGGAAACGAAGCCGCGCCGGCCGCTCCAGGACGATCAGCCCGTCGGGCCTCAGCACGCCGCGCTTGTGGATGACCTTCAGCGGGTTGGCATACTCCAGCATGGCGTAAGGCGGGTCCAGGTAGGCCAGGTCGAAACGGAAGCCGTCCCTGGCCAGGGCGATGATCGAGCGGTTGAAGTCGCCGCAGATGACGCGGTAGAAGTCGGGGGCGACGCCGATCTTCTCCAGGTTGTGGCGGATGGAGCGCGCCGCCTCGGGCAGGTCGTCGATGAACACCACATACTCGGCCCCGCGCGACAGGGCCTCGATGCCCATGTTGCCGCTGCCGGCGAAGCCGTCGAGGAAGATCTTTTCCTTGACTTCGGTCTGCAGGATGTCGAAAAAGGTCAGCTTGACCTTGGACATGGTGGGGCGGATGAGCGGGCTCTTGCCGCCGCGCAGGACGCGCCCCTTGTAGAGGCCGCTGTTGATGCGGATCATGCCCCCAAGGATAGCGGCTCCCGGGCTCCGAGTCAAGCCCGGCGGCGGAACTGGCGGCGGCGCGGGAAAATGCGCTATAATGGGCCGATGATCAAGCGCTTCCATGAACTGCAGGAGAGGGTGCTCAGCTACTACCCCGAGGCCAACATCGAGCTGCTGAAGAAGGCCTACGCCGTCTCCACCGACGCCCACCTGAACCAGCGCCGCGCCTCCAACGAGCCCTACATCACCCACCCGCTCTCGGTGGCCGCCATCCTGGCCGAGATGAAGCTCGACGAAATCTCCATCGCCGCCGGCCTGCTGCACGACGTGATCGAGGACTCGCAGTACACCCGCGAGGACCTGGCCCGCCTCTTCGGCCAGGAAATCAGCGACATCGTCTGGGGAGTGACCAAGATCTCCAAGATCTCCGAGGTGGACGTCGAGGACGCACAGGCGGAGACGCTGAAGAAGATGATCGTGGCCATGACCGCCGACGTGCGCGTCATCCTGATCAAGCTGGCCGACCGCCTGCACAACGTGCGCACGCTGGCGCCGCTGGCGGAGGAGAAGCGGATCAAGATCGCCCGCGAGACCCTGGAGATCTACGCCCCCATCGCCTACCGCCTGGGCATGGGCAAGATCCGCGACGAGCTCGAGGACATCGCCTTCATGCACCTTTACCCCGAGGACTACCGGCGCATCAAGGAGGAGGTCGGCGGCCGCACCGACTGGGCGCTGCAGCAGGTGGAGAGCCTGCAGCAGCGCATCCAGGCCATGCTCAAGGAGCTGAAGATCAAGGCCGAGATCCAGTACCGCATCAAGCGCGAGATCTCGATCTTCCGCAAGCTGCAGAAACAGAACATCGAGCTGGAAAACGTCTACGACCTGCTGGCGCTGCGGGTGATCACCGACACCGTGGCCAACTGCTACGTGATCATGGGCGCCATCCACCAGCAGTGGGTGCACATCCCCAGCCGCTGGCGCGACTTCATCACCAATCCCAAGAGCAACTTCTACCAGTCGATCCACACCACCATCATCACCCGCGAAGGGGTCAAGTTCGAGATCCAGATCCGCACCCAGGAGATGCACCGCAACGCCGAGGAGGGCATCGCCGCCCACTGGAAGTACAAGGAGGGGCTGGCCTTCCTGGAGAACGACAACCGCCTGCAGTGGTTCCGCGAGATGATCGACTACCACAAGAGCAACCCCGACCCCAAGGAGTTCCTCAGCCTGGTCAAGCGCGACCTGACCCCCAACGAGATCTACGTCTTCACGCCCAAGGGCAAGGTGGTCAACCTCAAGGCCGGCTCCACCCCCGTCGACTTCGCCTACGCCATCCATTCCGAGGTCGGCGACCACTGCAAGAACGCCGTAGTCAACGAGAAGCTGGTGCCGCTGCGCACGCGCCTGAGCTCCGGCGACGTGGTCGAGATCGTCACCCACAAGGACAGCCACCCCAGCGCCGACTGGCTGCGCTTCGCCGTGACCCCGCGCGCCAAGAAGCGCATCATGGCCTGGCTGCAGAAGGAGGAATCGGCCGAGGACCTGGAGCGCGGCCGCCGCCTGTGGCAGAAGGTGCTGCGCGCCTACGGCCGCCGCCTGCGCACCGGCTTCAGCGAGGCGGACATCGCCCGCCGACTGCGCGAGCTGCGCTACGACGACCTGGAGGCGTTCCTGCGCGACGTGGGCGGCGGCCGCCAGGCGCTCGACCGCCCGGCGCTGCGCGCCCTCTTCCCCGAGGCCGGCGCCGTGGCCATCGCGCCGGCGCGCCGGGCGGCGCCGCGCCGCGGCGAGCGCCACAGGCTGATCAGCGTCGAGGGCGCGGGGGACACCGACTTCACCTTCGCCAAGTGCTGCCACCCCATCAAGGGCGAGGAGATCGTCGGCTACGTCACCAAGAACCGCGGCCTGGTCGTCCACCGCCGCGACTGCCCCAACGTCAACGCCGAGATCCCCTCGCGGCTGAAGCGCGTCAGCTGGATGGAGGCCCCCGACTACACCTACCGGGTCAAGCTGCAGCTGCTGGCCGACGACAAGCCGGGCATGCTCAGCACCATCACCGGGGTCACCGCCGAGACCGGCTCCAACATCAAGAAGGTGGAGATCGAGCCGGCCAGCCAGGCCGTGGTGCGCATCACCCTCGTCTTCGAGGTGCGCGACATGTTCCAGCTCAATGACATCACCGGCCGCCTGCAGGCGCTGCCGGGCATCTACTCGCTGCAGCGGCGCAAGGCGGCCGCGGGATAGGCCGGCCTACTTCTTCCCGCCGAAGTACTTGAGGATGCGGCGCAGCAGGTTGTCGGAGTCCTTGCGCAGGGCGGCGGCATCGGCCGGGCGGTTGCGCGCGCTGAAGTCGCGCGTCTCCTCCTGGCGGCGGGTGATGACCTCGGCCAGGCTGCGGGCCACGGCCTCGCTCATGTCGACGACCGCCTTGAAGCGCTCGCGCGAGAACGACAGCAGCAGGCATTCGCGCTCGGCCACGACCGTGGCGTTGGTGGGATCGCCGGTGACCAGCGAGATCTCGCCGAAGAAGTCGCCCGGGCCGAGGCGGGCGACGACCTGCCCCTCCTTGAGGACGCGCGCCGCCCCGGAGTGGATGTGGTGAAAGTGGTCGCCGGCTTCGCCCTCGCGGATCACCGTCTCGCCGGCGCCGTAGACCCGCTGCTCCACGCCCGGCAGCAGCGCCTGGAACTCGGCGTCGCCCAGCGCCGCCAGCACGCCGTTGCGCCGCAGCCCCGCCTCCAGCTCCCCGCGCGGCAGCCCCGCGGCGCGCTCCGTCTTCATGGTCACGTCGCGCTTGGGGAAGGGGATCTCGATGCCGCCGCGGCGGAAGGCGTACCAGATGCGGCGCCGGGCATCGGAGGCGATGGGGGCATGCCGCTCGTAGTCGTCGACCCAGAACTTGGCCGTATAGTTCAGGGAGGAGTCGCCGAATCCGGACAGGTACACGACCGGCGGCGGCTCGGCGCGCACGTCGGGCATCGCCGCCAGGGCGGAGAGGACGGCCTCGCCGACGCGGTCGGGGCTGTCGCCGTAGCCGGCCGCCACCTGCACCTTCAGGGCCACGGGCTGCCGGCCGGCGCCGTAGATCAGCACTTCGGCCTTGGCAGCGGACTGGTTGGGGATGACGATCAGCTCGCGGTCGACGGTGCGCACCTTGAACGAGCGCCAGCCGAACTGTTCCACCCGCCCCTCGCGCTCGCCGACCCGCACCCAGTCGCCGATCTTGAAGGCATCCTCGAAATTGAGCACGATGCCGGAGAAGAGGTTGCCCAGGACGTCCTGCAGGGCGAAGCCGATCACCACCGTCAGCACCGCCGTCGAGGCCAGCAGCCCCGAGACCGGCTGGCCGAGATAGTACTTCAGGATCAGCAGCACGCCGGCGACGAAGAGGATGAAGACCACCACGTCCTTGATCAGCTTGGGATAACGCACTCCCTGCTTGCCCTGGACCAGGTAGTCGAAGATGAAGTAGGCCACGACCTTGACGGCCAGGACCAGCAGGAAGAACCAGAAGAGCAGCCAGAGGAAGAAGCGCAGGCGCGGGGCGTAGGCCAGCGCCCCCAGCCAGCCGCCGTGCAGCAGCGCCGCGGCGGCACTCAGCAGAAAGAGCAGCAGCAGCTGCGGCAGCGCCTGGCGGAACAGGCCGCCGCCCGGCCGCCGGCGGCCCATGGCAAAGAGGACGGCCGCCAGCAACAGGAACAGGACGGGCAGGGCGAGGTTCCAGTTCATGGCTTGCACCTCCGGGCGGCGGCGCCACCGCCGCCCCGGTAAGGGGATGCGGCGGCGCTTACTGGGGAGGCAGCTCGCCGAAGGTCGCCTCGCCCGAGGCCTCGGCGGAAGCCCCGGCGGGCGCGCCCATCGTCTTCGCCTTTTCCTTGGCCTTGTCGCCCAGCTTGTTCAGCAGCGCCTCGGAGAGGGTGAAGGTCAGCTTGACGTGGTCGGCAGCCGAGCTCAGCTGCAGGCCGTTGAGCAGCTCGCCCAGCTCGGGCTCCTTCTGCGCGCCCATGGCGCCCAGCGCCTTCAGGCCGTTGAGCATGTCGGCGATCTGCTTGTTCCCCGCCTCGTTGTGGGAGATCAGGCGCAGCTCGCCCGCCAGGGTCTTGTTCTTGAAGTCGGCGACCGCGGTGAAGGCCTCGGCCTTGCTCAGGTCGACGGGCATCATGCCGCCGGCGGGCGCCTGCTTCATCTTCTCCGGCAGGCTGCCCACGGCCAGCCAGAACATGTTTTTCTTGTCGATGGCGTCGACGTACTTCATCAGCACGGCGGTCTTCAGGACGCTCTGGCCCTTCTTGGCGGCCAGGTCGACGGCCTTCTTGACCGGCTCCAGGGCACCGGCGACGATCGTGCCCTTGTTCAGGAAGGCCAGTCGCATGTCCTGCTCCGGCTTGTCCTCGTTCTTCAGGGCGTACAGCGCCAGGCCGCCGTAGTTCTCCTCGGCGGTGATGACCGCCTTGGCGCGGAGCACGCCCAGCAGCTTGGCCTGGTCGTACTTCAGGTTGACCACGGCCAGCGGCGCGGGCTGCTTGTCCTCGAAATTGCCGTAGAGGGCGACGACCACGCCGTAGACGTCCTTCTGCAGGTCGATGCCGGTCTGCTGCACGAATTCCTGGTAGTCCTTGAACTCCTTCGCTCCCTTGGCGTTCTTCTGCCAGTCTTCCTTCAGGGCCTTGTCGACGAAGCCCAGCGCGGCGAAGCGCTGGAAATCAAAGGCCATTAGTACCACCGGGTTCTCGGGCACCATGGACAGCATGTCCTGCGAATTCATCTGCCCGGCGGCCTTCTTCTTGCAGGCGGGCGCCAGCAGCATCAGCACCAGGACCAGCGTCAGGGTCAACGTCTTTTTTTTCATGGTTCACTCCTTGCGTTTCGCGCCGGCAGGCCAGGGGACTGCCGGCGCAGAATATAGCATAACGCGAAAAAAAAGAAAACGGTTCGCGGAAACGCCGCGAGAACTTTCCTGCCGCCGCCTGCGTATAGTCGGGCAGGAAGCCATGGACGAGATCATCCGCCTGGAGAACATCCGTTTCCGCTACCGGGACGTCGAGGCCGTGCGCGGCGTGTCGCTGGCGCTGCCCGCCGGCGTCTTCGGCCTGCTCGGCCCCAACGGCGCCGGCAAGACCACTCTGATGAAGCTGCTGCTGGGCTTCCTGCGCCCAGCTTCCGGCGTCGGCGCGGTCATGGGACTGCCGCTGGACGACGGCCAGCGCGGGCGGCGCCGCCTGGTGGGCTACATGCCCGAGAGCGACTGCCTGCTGCCGGGGATGGACGCCGTGGCGCTGACCGCCTACCTGGGCGAGCTCAGCGGCATGCCGCGCCAGGAGGCGATGAAGCGCGCGCACGACGTCCTGTACTACGTCGGCCTGGAGGAGTCGCGCTACCGGGCCGTGGAGACCTACTCCACGGGGATGAAGCAGCGGCTGAAGCTCGCCCAGGCCCTCGTGCACGACCCGCGGCTGCTGCTGCTGGACGAGCCCACCTCGGGCATGGACCCGGCCGGGCGCAAGGAGATGCTGGAGCTGGTCCGTGACATCGCCGCCCAGGGGAGCATGAGCATCATCCTCTCCTCGCACCTGCTGCCCGACATCGAGAGCACCTGCCGCCAGGTGGTCATCATGAACCGCGGCGGCATCGCCGCCCAGGGCGCCATCGCCGACCTGAAGAAGGACCGGCGCAACGTCTACGAGATCCGCGCCGTCGGCGCCGCCGCGGCGCTCTACGCCGCCCTCGGCGCCCGGGGCTGGAAGGTCGAGGAGAAGGACCAGGGGCTGGCCCTGGTCACGCCGCCCGGCGCCGGCGGCGTCGAGGAGCTGTTCCGCGTGGCCCTGCAGGCCGGCGCCCAGGTGCGCCACTTCCGGCCGAGCCGCACCTCGCTGGAGGACGCCTTCATGGACGTGATCCGGGGGTCCGATGGAAATTAGGCAGAAGGGCTACCAGCGCTGGCAGGGCGAGCTGACGCCGGCGCGCTTCCACTGGCTGCCGATCGCCCGCGCCGGCATCCGCGCCGTATGGAAGAAGAAGTACGCCAAGCTCGTCCTCTCGCTGTGCGCCTCGTCGTTCCTCGTCTTCCTGGCCGCCGTCTACGCCTCGACCAAGCCCGAGCTGAAGATCCTCGGCGAGCTCGTGCGCATGCTCAAGAGCGACGCCGAGCTGTTCAAGACCTTCTACAGCAACGGCTTCCTGACCTTCATGCTGATCATCCTCAGCGTCTTCAGCGGCGCCGACCTGGTCGCCGCCGACCTGAAGTTCAAGGCCTTCCCGCTCTACTTCGCCCGCCCGCTCACCCGAGTCGACTACCTGGCCGGCAAGCTGGCGGTCATCCTCTTCTACCTGCTGGCCTTCACCCTGCTGCCCGGCGTCCTGCTGCTGCTGTTCAAGATGCTGTTCAGCGGCAGCCTGGCGGTGGCGCCGCGGGTGCTGCTGGCCCTGGCCGCCTTTCCGCTGGTGGAGAGCGCCTGCCTGGCCGCGCTCACGCTGGCCCTGTCCAGCCTCAGCGCCAACGTCAAGTTCGTGCAGATCGGCATCTTCCTGGTCTATATCTTCTCCAACAACCTGGCGCTGATCCTCAAGGCCATCTTCAAGAGCGACACCGCCATGCTGGTCTCGCTGCCCGCCAACGTCCAGCAGCTGGGGAGCTTGCTGTTCGGCCTGCGGCCGCAGTACCGCTTCCCGGCCGGGCTGTCGCTGCTGCTGCCGCTGGCCGTCACGGCCCTCTCCCTCTGGCTGCTGGCCTGGCGCGTGCGCCGGGCGGAGGCGGGCGCATGAACCCCGTGCTGCGGGCCGAGAAGCTGTGCAAGTGGTACGGCAACATCCTGGGCATCAGCGACATCACCCTGGAGGTGGGGCCGGGGATCACCGGCCTGCTCGGCCCCAACGGCGCCGGCAAGTCGACCTTCCTGAAGATCGCCGCCGGCCAGCTCAAGCCCAAGCTCGGCTCCCTGGCCCTGTTCGGCGAGCCCAGCTGGCGCAACCCCGGGATGTTCCGCCGCGTCGGCTTCTGCCCCGAGAACGACAGCGCCTACGGCGAAATGAGCGGCGCCGACTTCGTCCTGCTGCTGGCCCGCCTGCACGGTTTCGCCGGCGCCCGCGCGCGCGAGGCGGCCGGGAAGGCCCTGGCCACGGTCGGCTTGCTGGAGAGCGGCGGCCGGGCGGTCAAGTCCTACAGCTTCGGCATGCGCCAGCGCCTGCGCCTGGCCGCCAGCATCGTGCACGAGCCCGAGCTGCTGCTGCTCGACGAGCCGCTGCGCGGCGTCGACCCGCTGTGGCGCATCCGCATCATGGAACTGATCAAGGAGTACGGCCGCCAGGGGCGCGCGGTGATCGTCTCTTCGCACATCCTGCCCGAGATCGAGGCCATGACCAGCGAGATCGTCCTCATCCACCAGGGCAAGATCTTCGCCAAGGGCGACATCCACCGCATCCGCGGCCTGATCGACCGCCATCCGCACCAGGTGTCGGTGCGCGGCCCGCGGCCGCGGCAGCTGGCGGCGCGGCTCATCGACGGCGACTTCGTCTCCGGCGTCGAGTTCGCCGCCGATGGCCGGGGGCTGACCGTGCGCACCGGCCAGCGCGACCGCTTCTTCGCCGAGCTCATGCGCCTGGCCGCCGAGCCCGGCGCCGGCGTCGAGGAGATCACCGCCCCCGACGACAACCTGCAGGCGGTCTTCGACTACCTCATCGGGAAGTGACCATGAGCAGCGAATCGCCCCTCCGCGTCATCTTCGCCGCCTTCCTGCGCTCCGGCCTGCGCGCCCGGCGCACGCGCCTGTTCATCCTGCTCGGCCTGGTGCCGGCGCTGCTGATGATCGCCGTGCGCCTGCTGGAGGGGAGCGGCGCCGTCGAGACCGGCGCCAGCGGCCAGTTCTTCTCGCACCTCATGCTCTCCCTCTACTTCCAGCTGCTGATCCCGGTGCTGGCCCTGTTCTTCGGCTCGGGCGTGGTCAACGAGGAGCTGGACAACAAGACCCTGGTCTACCTGACCAGCGTGCCGGTGCGCCGCCGCGACGTGCTGCTGGGCAAGTACCTGGCCGCCTTCCTGCTGGCGGCGCTGCTGGTCGCCGCCGGCTTCCTGCTCAGCTTCCTGGCCAGCGCCCTCGAGCGCCTGGGCGACGCCGGCGCCTGGGCCGAGCTGGGGCTCTTCCTGGGCACGGCGCTGCTGGCCCTGCTCTGTTACAGCGCCCTGTTCACCGCCCTGGGCGCCTTCATGAAGAAGTCGATCCTGCTGGGGCTGTTCTTCGTCTTCGGCTGGGAGAGCGTGGTGCAGTACTTCCCCGGCGTCACCCAGAAGTTCACCATCGTCCACTGGATCAAGTCGCTGCTGCCCCTGCCCCCCGGCCAGAACTCCTTCCTCGTCTTCCAGCTGCAGCCCTCCCCGCCCATGCAGTCGGTGCTCACGCTGCTGGTCCTGGGCGCCCTGTTCCTCGCCCTGGCCGTCTTCATCTTCGAGCGCAAGGAATATATCCTCTCGGACAATGCATGAACCTGGCGATCTCACGTGACGCGTAACGCGTGACGCGTGACGAGTAGCCGCATGAATGGGCGATCGTAATTCGTGATTCGTAATTCGTAATTCGGAACGGCAATCACCCACCACTTGGTACACGTCACAACAGATCACTCTGCGGAAGCCACGGTAAAACAGACTGAGAACGGCAGCAGCAGCAGATCTATCCATGCTGTTCCAATCACTATTTACTAATCACCAGAATCAGTTTGCTCACTTGCCGTTGCTCGTCACGCGTCACGCGTTACGCGTCACGATGTTTCACTTCACAAACGCCAGCGCGTACGAGAAAAAAACGACCACGTCCGGGAAGAAGTGGATGGTCCAGGCGCTCAGCATGCCCCTCGTCTCGAGCATGCTGCGGGCCATGATCCAGGAGAGGAAGCCGGTCATGGCGAAGCCGACGATGCCGTTGGGCGATCCGTAGAGCCAGTGGCTCAGGCCGAAGAAGACCAGGATCAGCCCCAGCGTTTGCCCTCTGCCGATCACCTCGTGCAGGGTGGAGATCAGGCTGCAGCGGAAATAGGCCTCCTCGGTGAAGGCGTTGACCGCGGCGAAGAGCAAGGCGGCGGGCAGCATGGGCAGGGCGCGCAGCAGCATCGACGCCGTCGGGGCCGCAACGAGGAACGTCGGGACGGCGACGGCCAGCGAGGCGATCCCGGCGAAGATCCAGGTGAATTTTCCCCACGACTCTCCGGTTCCGATCCCCAGCCAGCGGATGGGGGCGATCGGCGCGCCGGGGTCGCCCTTGGCGAGAAAGAAGGCCCGGCGGTCGCGCCTCATGAACCACAACACGGCCAGCACCGCCAGGGCGACCAGGACGTCGAGTACCATGACCGCGGCGAAGCCGGTAAAGTATGGAACACCCTGGTAGTTGAAATGCCCCTGGAACCAGGCGGTGCTCCTCAGCACTCCGGTCAGCCCCAGGGCCAGGAAGAGGGTGAACAGAGCCAGGGCATACGGCCGCAGCCTGTGCAGTGCCCGGATCGCCAGGGTGGCGGCGGCGAAAGCGGCCAGGAACGCGACCTTGGCCCCGGTCATCCAGGCTGGCAGCCCGGTCCCCAGCCGGACGAGGATGATTTCCGGCAGGTCGGAAATTGCCAGCATGGCGGCCCAGGCCGCCCATGCCGACGCGCGCTTGCCCGCGGCCGACTGATTCATTTTCCACCTCTTCCATGGGGCTCATCGGCACAGGCCAGTCCGTTCGGATAAGCGGCCATGAAGGCCAGCTCCATGTCCGAGATGCCCTGCTGGAAGCCGGCCTGGCGGTAGGCGGCGAAGGTGCGCTTCACCAGCCCGGCGTTGAACTCCGGGGTATAACCGGATAAGAGCTTCCCCAGGTCGCCGACGCCCTTCTCCAGGTCGAGGACCCGCGCCCCGTCGGCGCAGGCGAACGAAACGTCCGCAAGCCGCAGCCGGCGCGGGGCCGGATTCCTCCGGGTACGGAGGTGGATCTCCAACTTGCGGGGGTCGTAGACCAGCCGCCACTGGGTCGGGCTCTCCGGGCCGTCGCTGTGGACCTCTTCCAGGATGGCCCAGGCCCGCTCGAGCATCGCCTTCTCCTTCACCGGCCGGCGCACGGCCTCGGCCAAGGCCGCGAAGCGGTCAGGATCGTTGAGCGTCGCATGCAAGGGCTTGTCGCCGCCGAAGCCGCGGAAGCCGGGGAGCGCCGCCAGGCATCGCTCATAGGTCTGGTTGGTGAGCGCCGGCACCGGCAGGTCCCCGCCCGTGTAGAACCTGGACCGGCCGGCGATGAACTCCGCGACGGCCTCGCCGCCGGCGCGGTCCAGCAGGTGGAAATGGAGCCGGCTGCCCATGGGCATGACGCGTACCGTTTCGGCGACGGCGGCGGCGTCGCCGACCGTCGCGCAGGTGTCCAGCAGGAACTGCATCCACTGCAGTTCCATCATCCCCGGCCGCTCGTCGCGCTCCGGGTAGGCTGCCGCATCATGCCACATCATCTCCACCACCAGCCCGGCCTCGTTCATGCCGCCCATGGGGAACTCGCGCGCCACCTGGTTGAACGTCACGCTGCCGTAGCGGGCCGTCCACGAGGCGGCCTTCTCGCCGGGGAAGACCAGCGCCGTTTTGGATAGCCCCCGGGGATTGACCATGATGGCGCCGCTCCCGGTGAAGAAGTCGAAATTGCGGGCGAACAGCAGGCGATCCCCCTTGCGCAGCGCAAAGGTCGAGCAGCCCGGCGCAGTGGCCGGCGCAATGACGGCGAGCGCGAGCAGCATCACCCAAGCCCGGAGCGTACGCGACATGATCCGTTCCATCATTTTCTCCTTGGCGGTCCGCCTCCGCCTCCATGGGCAAGGTACGGCGCCACTCCTAAAATAGCATGGCCGGCGTCGCTGTCCAGGGGTCTTGTGACGGGCGGCACGGTCTTGTGACCGGCGGCAAGGAGGCGGGAGGAGGGGCAAGCTCCCGGGACCGGCGGCAAGACGGCGGGTCCGTGGGCGCCTTACAGTTCCCGGATCGCGCGGCGGAACTCCGGAACGTAGCGCCGGGCGACGGGGATGACCGCGGCATCGTCCTTGAGCGTCAGCTTGAGCCCCTGGGCGTTGCCATCGGCCCGGGCGACCTGCGCCAGGTTGACGATGCAGGCGCGGTGGCAGCGGAAAAGGCGCGGGTGGAAGGGGCGCAGCTGCCGCTCGATGCGGGTCAGGCTGCTGCGCAGCAGCGCCCGCCCGGGCTTCTCGCCCTTGAAGTGGACCTGGACGTAATTCTCCTCGGCCTGGATGTAGAGCAGGTCGCTCATTGCGACGCGGAGGGTGTCGCGGTCATTCTCCGCGACCAGTTCTACGCACGGCGCGGCCCCGCTCCCGGCGGGCGGCGGCGGCTGGGCGGGCGCTGCCAGCCGCCGGTTGGTCTCCTGCACGACGCGGGCGTTGCGCCGCAGCAGGCGGGCATGGTTGGCCAGGTTGATGATGGTGATGGGGAAAACGGCGATGAAGAACGTGAACAGGACGATCTGCGGCAGCGACGGCGCCAGCAGCCCCTGGCCCCGGAAGATCAGGACGGTAAGCAGGTGGCACCCCAGTCCGATGACCAGCGTCACCCAGGACATGAAGAGGATCTGCCGGAGGAGGCTCCAGTTCTCCTCGCGGAAAAATCGCGGCCACAGCAGCGGCAGCAGCCGGTCATTGGCGACGATGGCCAGTCCGGTGACCAGCCCGTAGCCGGCGAAAAGGAGACGCCGCGGCGCCGGGGCCATGAAATTGAAGCCGAAGGGCTCGAAGACGGAGAAGAAGACGAAGACGAACAGGCCGCAGGACGCCCCGTACGACAAGGCAGACGCGGCCGAGGACTCGTACGGGTAGGGACTGCTCAGCATCGCCCAGAACCGGCGGAGCATCCTCGCGGCGGCCTCAGGGAAGTCGGTACACGACCGAGTTGACGTTCATGCCGGCGCCCACCGAGGCGAAGACGACGTGATCGCCGCCGGCCAGGGCGTGGTCCGCCAGCTTGCCCTTGAGGATCAGGTCGAGCAGGGTGGGGATCGTGGCCACCGAGCTGTTGCCCAGCCAGGAGATGATCATGGGCATGAGCTCGGGGCGGTACACGGCGCCGCCGATCTTGCACAGGCGCTTGACGATCGCCTCGTCCATCTTCTCGTTGGCCTGGTGGATCAGTACCTTCTTGATGCCGCCGACCTCCACGCCCGCCTTGTCCAGGCTTTCCTTCACCACCAGCGGCACGGTCTTCAGCGCGTACTCGTACAGCTTGTGGCCGTCCATCTTGACGAGCAGCTCGTTGCCCTCGCGCCGCGGGTCGTTGGACTCGCCCATCCACAACATGTAGGCGTGCTCGAGCGAATCGGTGCGGGCCGCGTGGGCCAGGATGCCCAGCGGCTCGCCGCTGGCGCGCGCCTCGAGGATGGTGGCGCCGGCTCCGTCGGCGAAGATCATGCAGTCCCGGTCGGCGGGGTCGGAGATGCGCGAGAGCACTTCGGCGCCGATGACCATCACCCGCTTGCTGTCGCCGGAGCGGATGTAGTAGTCCGCCTGGATCATCCCCTGCAGCCAGCCCGGGCAGCCGAAGACGATGTCGTAGCAGACCGTCTTGGGATTGGCGATCCGCAGCTTGTGCTTGACCCGCGTGGCCAGCGAGGGGATCATCTCGGAGCGGACGTTCCCGGGATGCACGTCGCCGACGTCGTGGGCGACGATGATGTAGTCCAGCGTCTCGCGGTCGATCCCCGACGATTGCAGGGCATCCTCGGCGGCCAGGAACCCGAGGTCCGAGGACAGCTGGTCGGGGGCGGCGTAGCGCCGCTCGCGGATGCCGGTGATCTCGGCCAGCTTGTCGATCGTCTCCTGGTTGCTCTTTTTCAGCATCTCCCCGTTGGCGTCGAAAAAAGTCTTGGACAAAAAATCGCTGTTCAAAACACGTTTGACCGGGACGTAAGAGCCCGTCCCAACGATGACCGAATACAATTTCTTTTCCATTTTCACCATTCGGGTTTGATTTGCGGAAAATTGAGCCTTTCCAAGATGATATTCTGAATGATTTTGGCCCTCATGTCAATCCTGGGTCACGGGGAGGGATCATCCCCGCCAAAACGGACCTGGACGTCCGGAATGCCCTCGTGATTAAAGCGGTATATCGTATCGCCGCCATCGGTCATGTAAATGAATCGCTCCAGGGGGTGCCCGCCCAATCCAGTGGCCATGCCGCGAACAACAGTCAACCCGGCTTCGCGGAGATGGGCGGCGAATGGGGGATCCTCATGAAAAGCGCCGGGATTCGCGTCGTTCCCGAAGGGGGTGATGAAACGGCGGACTCCCCCGCCGGCGATCGCCACATAGAGCGACCCGCACGCGAACAGGGCGGCGGAGATCTCCCGCACCTCTTTGAACTGCCCGATACAAATTGGCTGGGCATTGTCCTGCAACTGGCTCTCGATCCGGTAGATGCGCCATTGATCGCCTGCCCGGGTGATCAGCCCAAACTCCAGATCAGAAGGCATACGAATGAAGCGCAGGCGCCAGGGAATCCCGCCCGCTCCCGGCTCGGCCCGAAGCAGCGATTCGACCTTCCAGCTCCGTCCCAGGACCATTTTTTGTGGATACCAATCCTTGAATAGATACCCACACAGCATCGTACCTTCGCTTTCGACCGTCATGATATTGTAATATTTTCCCAGACATAGATCGATCACCGCGCTAAAGGAAGGCTTCCGCGCTAGATAGTCGTGGTTGCGGGGAACAGCTCGGTTCTCAAAACCCTCGGATTGGATCGGGAAATGGATCTGCCCATCACGGAAATACACGACATCCTCGGAGAATTTTAGCGGTGCCAACACATCGCAGGAAGGCAGTTTCACAGATCCCTCAATAAGCTCATCGCCGAACATGCTCAATTTTCTCCAGCCGCCGCACGATCCGTCAAAGACAAGAAGATCCCCGCCCGAATCCGGGAAACAGATCATGTTCATGAACCGGCTCCCCGCGCTGCGGAAGAACTGCCCGCTGGGTGCCGCGGTCCGCAAAAAGATCTTCCTGGATTCCTCGATATAGCGAGTATGGTTCTTGGCCAAAGAAGAAATTTCCAAGGAAAGCAATGAGGGGAAGTGGTTTGCTGCCCACTCCGGGAACTCGGACCTGAATTTCTTTCTGCGCATGAAAGTAATGCGCGCCGCATTTTCTGCGGAATCGATCGGGAAATATCCGGCTTTCAGAAACGTGTAATTCCTGGTCACCCAGGTCAGGAGGGGAAAATGAATACGGAATCTTGACGGCAGGGAAAAAACACCCTGCGAATCAGAAAGCGCCTCGTCAATACGAAAACAAACTGAATGCCCTCCTGCCGGACTGGGTGAATCCAGCCGCAATTCTCGGAAAACCAGTACGCCGCTCAGGGGAGCCCCGCTGTGCAGGTCCCGAACCACCCCCAGGTACCCTTTTTCCAGATGAACGGACAGCAGCAAAAAAAGTAAAAAAACAAAAAAGCAACCGATCTTTTTCCAGCCGCCCTTACTCCCCGCGGCTGGAGCGAATTCCGTCATCGCTTTTCCTATCGCTTAGGATTCTGTTCCGCGACTGTCTTTTTCGATCCACTGGGAGCGGTCGGGCTCGGCGGGCATGTCTACCCGGCGGGGCGGGTTCTGCTGCAGCTGCTCCAGCAGCACCGCCACCGCCTTCTCGATGCTGGGATCGCCCCCGGCGGCCACCTGTTCGGGCCGGTCGATGACCTCGATGTCGGGGGCCACGCCGCGGCCCTCCACCGCCCAGGCGCCCTCGTCGTCGACGAAGCCGAAGGTGGGCACGTTGAGCGAGCCGCCGTCCGCGAAGTCGGGGTTGCCCGACAGGCCGATCAGCCCGCCCCAGGTGCGCGTGCCGATCAGCACGCCCAGCTTCTTCTTGCGGAAGTAGTAGGGGAAGGCGTCGCCGCCCGACGAGGAGTAGCCGTTGATCAGCATGGCCTTGGGGCCGTCGTGGGCCACGCCCGGGTCGGGGTTCAGCCCCAGGCCGCGGCGCGCCCAGTAGTTGAGGGTCTTGCGCGCCAGCAGCTCGGCCATGACCACCGGGATGAAGCCGCCGCCGTTGTAGCGGTCGTCGATGATCAGCGCCTCCTTGCGGCCGTAGGCGTACATGCCCTTGAACAGCTCGGCGTTGCCGGCGCGGGAGGTGTCGGGGACGTGGATGTAGCCGATGCGGCCGCCCGACAGGCGGTCGACCATCTCGCGGCGCGAGCGCACCCAGTCGAGGTACATCAGGCCGAGCTCGCTCTTGACCGGTGTGATCCAGTACTCGCGCGCGCCGGCGCCGTCGGACCGCCCGCCGACGCGGATGGCGACGCGGCGGCCGGCGGTGTTCTCCAGGAAGCGGTAGGGGTTGTCGGCCAGGGTCACCTCGCAGCCGTTCAGGGCGAGGAGCAGGTCGCCGGGGCGGACGTCCACCCCCGGCTCGGTCAGGGGCGAGCGCGTATCCTCGTTCCAGTTCTCGCCGGCATAGATGCGGGCGACGCGGTAGCGCCCGGCCTTCTCGTCGGCGCGCAGCTCGGCGCCCAGCAGGCCGCCCTCGACGCGGGCCGGCCGCGGGAAGTCGCCCCAGTTGACGTAGGTGTGCCCGGCGTTGACCTCGCCGACCATCTCGCCGAAGAGGAAGTCGAGGTCGGCGCGATGGCTGAGCGAGGGCAGCAGGCGGGCGTATTTCTCGTACGTCTTCTCCCAGTCGACGCCGTGCAGGTTCTTCTGGTAGAACCAGTCGCGGAAGATGCGCCAGCCGTCGCGGAAGATCTGCGCCCACTCGCGCCGCGGCTCGATGCGCAGGGTCAGCTGCGACAGGTCCAGGGCGCCGTCGCCGGCCTTCTGGTCGGCGCCGAGGCCGACGACGCCGAACTGGTTCCGGGCCTGGTAGAGGACCTTGGCGCCGCCGGCGGCCAGCACCGCCGAGTCGATGCCGGCGATGACCAGGCCGTCCTTTTTGTCCTCCAGCTTGAACTGGCGCAGCTCGCGCTCCCTGAAATAGAGGATGCCGCCGTCGACCGCGCGCAGGGCGGCGTAGGCGCCGCTGGGCAGCGGGAAGGCGGTGACGCGCGAGCCGCAGCCGTCCACGTCGATGCGCACCGCCGCTGCGGCGGCCGGCGCGGCCGGCTTCTTCGCCTCCGGGGAGCCGGCGGCCGGCGCTTTGCCCTCCTCCACGTCGTTGCGCTCGGGGAACAGCGGCGCCGTGCCGCGGGTGAGGGCCAGGGCGTAGATGCGCGTCGCCCGGTTGTAGAGGTAGTCGAACTCGAAGTCGGAGAACTCGAGGTTGAAGTCGCGGTTGGAGAGGAAGTAGATGTAGCGGCCGTCGCGCGAAAACACGGGCGAGAAGTCGTTGTAGGCGGCGTCGGTCAGCTGAAAGGCCTGCTGGCGATCCAGGGAGTAGACCCAGACCGCATCCTGGCCGCTGTCGCCGTCCTTGCTGTAGACCAGCCAGCGCGAGTCGGGCGACCAGTCGTAGTCGGTCAGGTCGTGGCGGCGGGCGCGGTCGACCACGGTGACGGCGCCGCTGGCCACGTCGAGCAGCCGCAGCGCCTGGTCGCGGTCGGCGAAGAGGAGCATGCGGCCGTCCGGTGACCACTTGGGCGGGAAGCGCCAGCCGCGGCTGCCGCGGGTGAGCTGCCGCGGGGCGCCGGCGCCGTTGGCATCCATGACATAGACCTCGTATTCGCCGCTGGCGTCGGAATAATAGGCGATGCGCGAGCCGTCGGGCGACCAGGCGGGGAAGATCTCGCGCACGCCCTGGCTGCGCGTCAGGTTGACCGTCCGCCCCTCCTTCTCCGGCACGGTGAACAGGTCGCCGCGGGCGTCGAAGACCGCCCGCTTGCCGCTGGGCGAGAGGTCGTAGCTGCCGATGAACTCGGCGACGTTCCGGAAGTACGGCAGCACGTTGGCGTTGTCGAAATTCAGGTTCACCGCCAGGCGCCGCTCCTGGCCGCTGGCCAGGTCTAGGACGTGCAGGCGGCCGCCGCACTCGTAGGCCAGGCGGCCGTCGCGCCCGGAGGGCCACAGGACGTCGTAGTCCTGGTGGCGGGTCAGCTGCGTGACGGTGCCTCCCTGCAGGTCGCAGGAATAGACGTTCAGCGTCCGGTCGCGGTCGGAGACGAAATAGATCCGGTCTCGCCACCAGGAAGGGTGCTGGTCGGTGCCGGGAAAGTCGGTCAGGCGCCGCGAGGAGTTGGCCGCCAGGTCATAGATCCAAATGTCCTGGGCGCGGCCGCCAAGGGTGCGCTTCCAGGTGCGGAACTCGCGCTCGATCGGAGTGTAGACGATGCGGGCGGCGTCGGGGGAGAACGACCCGCCCCCGGCTTCGGGAATGGCCAGCGGCGCCTCCAGGCCGCCGTCGAGGGGCACCAAGAAGTACTTGCCCATGCGCTCGCCCCAGGGAGTGCGGTTGCAGCGCACCAGGATGCGCCGGCTGTCGGGGGTCCAGTCCAGGACCACGTAGTCATAGCCGCCGCGCGGGGGCATGACGCCCACGTCGTTGTACCAAGTCAGCTGCCGCGGCTCGCCGCCCGCGGCCGGCATGACCCACACCTGCCGCGAGCCGGAGTACTCGGCCGAGAAGGCGATCCATTTCCCGTCGGGGGAGATCTTGGGGAACAGCTCCAGGCCGGGGTGCGAGGTCAGCCGCCGGGCGTCGCCGCCCGCGGCCGGCACCGACCAGATGTCGCCGGCGTAGACGAAGACGACCCGGTCGCCGTTGATGTTGGGGAAGCGCAGCAGGCCGGCGTCGGCCGCGGCGAAGGCGCCGACGGCGAGGGACAGCATGGCCAGTGCCGCGATGATCGGTCGTTTCATGGTGCCTCCTGGGGTGAAAGGCGATTATAGCCGCAATCCCCGCCCCGGACAAGCACGAAAAAGGAACGGTACATGCCAGCAAAAACACAACGAACTCTCTGTGTTCGTGTTAGTGTTAGGAACAGCCCTTGGCCGATTTCTAAAAGATTTGAAAATCATAAAAGTACATTATCGTTTTTAACTTCTGGCGCATTCCTTCCCACGTTTCCATGATCGAAACCAGGCCATCGAAAGGCAGAAGAAAAAGGGTTAAATCTCCATGCCCTTGCCTGGCTCAAAAAAGGAGGTCGGTCGAGGGCTTTCACAAACACTATCACTAATACTAACACTTTCTTCCGCGCGCTTGCAAATCCCCCCGCCCTTGGCTATCATGGGGGGCGAAGGAGATGCCACCATGTTCGACAAGAAAACCTACGTTCAGCGCCGGGCGAAGCTTGCCCGCCAGGTGAAGTCGGGGCTGCTGCTGTTCCTGGGCAACGGCGAGAGCCCGATGAACTACCCGGCCAATCCCTATCATTACCGCCAGGACAGCACGTTCCTGTACTTTTTCGGCCTCAGCCACCCGGGCCTGGCCGCGGTCATCGACCTCGACGAGGGCCGGCAGACGGTGTTCGGCGACGACGTGGACATGGAGGACATCATTTGGATGGGGCCGCAGCCGGCGCTGAAGGGGCGCTGCGCCCGCGTCGGCGTCAGCGACCAGCGGCCGCTGGTCGACCTGGCCGCCGTGCTGCGCGACGGCGTGCGCCAGGGGCGCCGGGTCCACTTCCTGCCCCCCTACCGCGCCGAGAACGCGGCCTGGCTGGAGCGGCTGCTGGGCATCCGCGCCGAGACAGCCCGCGACCACGCCTCGGCCGAGTTCGCCCGGGCGGTCATCGCCCAGCGCTCGCTCAAGAGCGCCGGGGAAGTGGCCGAGATCGAGGCCGCCCTGGCCGTCAGCGCCGCCATGTACCGCGAGGCCATGGCCATGGCCCAGCCGGGCATCAGCGAGCGCGAGATCGCCGGCTTCATCGAGGGCATCGCCCTGGCCGGCGGCGGCCGCATGGCGTTCCCGGCCATCGTCAGCAAGCACGGCGAGACGCTGCACAACCACTTCCACGGCAACCGCCTGGCCGAGGGCGACCTGCTGCTGATCGACTCGGGCGCCGAGGCGGAGAGCGGCTACGCCTCCGACATCACCCGCACCATCCCCGTGGGCGGCCGCTTCAACCCCCTGCAGAAGGACATCTACGAGACGGTGCTGGACATGCAGCTCACCGCCATCGCCATGATCCGCCCGGGCGTCAGCTACCGCAGCGTGCACCTGCGGGCCAGCGAGGTGCTGGCCGAGCACCTGGCGCACATCGGGCTGATGCGCGGCCGCGCCGCCGACGCCGTCGCCTGCGGCGCCCACGCCCTCTTCTTCCCCCACGGCCTGGGCCACATGATGGGGCTGGACGTCCACGACATGGAGGACCTGGGCGAGACCTGGGTGGGGTACGACGACAAGGTCAAGCGCAGCCCGCAATTCGGCCTGGCCTACCTGCGCCTGGCCAGGAAGCTCGAGGCCGGCCACGTGCTGACGGTCGAACCCGGCATCTACTTCATCCCCGCCCTCATCGACCAGTGGCGCCGGGAGAGGCGCCACGCCGAGTTCATCCGCTACGAGCGGGTGGAGAAGCTGCGCGCCTTCGGCGGCATCCGCATCGAGGACGACGTGCTGGTGCTGAAGCGGGGCGTGCGCGTGCTCGGCCCGGCCATCCCCAAGTCGGTCGCCGAGGTCGAAGCGGCGGTTCGCGGCCGCTAGCCCGTCGCCCCGGCCCAGCCGCAGGGCACCGCGTTGCCGTGGCCGCAGGCCCTTGGTTGTGCATCGCCGCCGCGCGCCCTATAATACAGGCAGGCCATTGACGCGGCCCGACGGGGCCGGAGGGGGAATGCCCATGGAAGGCAGAGAACTGAATTGGGTCGAGATGCGCCGCTACGCCCGCAGCAAGGGAGTGAACCCGGGCAAGATGAGGAAGACCGAGCTCGTGCGCGCCATCCAGGCCGCCGAGGGCAATCCGCAGTGCTTCGCCAGCGAGAGGAAGGACCATTGCCCCGAGACGGACTGCCTGTGGGAGCGCGACTGCAAGAAGCCGCCGGCGGCCGCGCCGCGGGAAACGCCGCCCGCCTAGCCGCTCCCGGCGCTTGACATTCCCCGGTGGGTCGGATAAAATTAATTTTAACGTAAACTATATTACGAGGCGCCATGAAAAAGAAGATCAGCCTGAGGGTGATCCGCCGGATCCTGTTTTATTATGAGGCCTTGCTGAAGCTGAACCTGCCGGAAAACGCCTATATTTCCTCCAAGAAACTCGAGGAGGTCACCGGCGTCTCCTGCAACCAGGTGCGCCAGGATTTCTTCTACCTGGGCATTTCCATCGGCAAGCAGAAGAAAGGCTACCTGGTCAAGAAGCTGTTCCGCGAGCTGAAGAAGATCCTCTCCATCGAGCACGGCGCCCGGGTGATCATCATCGGCGCCGGCCGCATCGGCCAGGCGCTCTCCCATTACAAGCTTTTCAAGGACCACAACATCAGCGTCACCGCTCTGTTCGACATCAAGCCCGAGCTGGTCGGCACCGAGGTGGGCAAGCCCGGCCAGAAAAAGCCGGTCCTGCACGTCAACCAGCTGGAGGAGTACCTGAACGCCAACCCCGACATCCGCATCGCCCTGCTGACCCTTCCCGAGGAGGCGGCCCAGGAGACCCTGGACAAGCTGATCGCCCACGGCGTCAAGGGCGTGGTCAATTTCGCCCCCAAGATCCTCCGGGTGCCAAAGGAGTCCCGCGACGTGCAGCTGATCAACGACTGCATCGGCACATCGCTGTACAAGATCGTCTACCAGCTGTACAGCCGCCGCTGAGCCCCATGACCGGGAACGAACGCGGCGCAGGCTGAGCCCCATGGACGGCGGCTTCCTCTTCCCCCTGCTCCTTTTCCTGCTGCTGGTGCTGGCCAGCGCCTTCTTCTCCTCCGCCGAAACCTCGGTGCTGACCATCAGCCGCGCCCAGCTGGGACACCGCGCCAAACGCAGGGACCGGCCGGCCATGCTGCTGGCACGGCTGCTGGAGCGGCCCGAGGAGTTCCTCTCCACCATCCTGGTGGGCAACAACCTGGTGAACGTCGCCGCCGCCTCGGTGGCCACCTACATGCTGACCCGCTACTTCCACGGCAGCCAGGGAACGCTGCTGGTCATCTCCAGCCTGCTGACCACCCTGATCCTGCTGGTCTTCGGCGAGATCACCCCCAAGTCCTACGCCTACCGCCACGCCGAGAAGCTGGCCTTCCTCTACGCCCGGCCGGTGCACGTCTTCGCGCTGCTCTTCTCGCCGCTGGTCAAGGCGCTCTCGCTGCTGCCCGCGCTGTTTTTCCGCCGCCGGGGCGCCCAGGCCTGGGGCCGCAAGGAACTGAGCCTGGAGGAGATCAAGCACTTTCTCTCCATGGAGAGCCAGCTGTTCCGCGACCACCCCGAGACCCTGCGCATGCTCACCGGCATCCTCGACGTCTCGCAGAAGGACATCAAGGCTGTCATGACGCCGCGCGTGGCCATCACCGCCGTCCGCGAGGGCAGCAGCCCCGCCGAGCTGCGCCGCATCCTCCTGGAGAAGGGTTTCTCGCGCATCCCCCTCTACCGCGGCAAGCTGGACAACATCACCGGCATCATCGACTCGCGCGTGCTGCTGCGGGCCATGCTGAGTCAGGACCTCGAGCACATCGACCTGCGCCAGGTCGCCGCGCGGCCGATCTTCGTCTCCGAGTATTCCTCGCTGAACACGCTGCTCAACGAATTCAAGAAGCACCAGCTGAACCTGGCCGTGGTGCTGGACGAGTACGGCTCGACCATCGGCATCGTCACCCTCGGCGACGTGCTGCGCGGCGTGCTGGGCGACCTGGAGGTGCGCGGCCGTGGCATCCAGAAGCTGGGCGGCGGCGCCTTCCTGGCCAAGGGCAGCCTGCCGGTGGAGGAGGTCAACACCGAGCTGGAGCTGGACCTGCCCGAGCGCAAGGACTACACCACCCTATCCGGGCTGTTCATCTACGAGTACGGCCGCCTGCCCCAGGAGAACGCCCGCGTGCGGGTGAAGAACTGCCTGCTGGTGGCCAGGAAGATGGGGCGGCGCAAGATCGAAGAGGTCGTCGTCATCCGCCATGAAGACCATCGCCCAGAATAAGAAGGCCTTCCACGACTACGAGATCCTCGACCGCTTCGAGGCCGGCGTCTCCCTGGTCGGCAGCGAGGTCAAGTCGATCCGCGCCGGCCGCGTCAGCCTCAAGGACTCCTACGTGGAGGTGCAGGGAGGCGAGGCCTGGCTGCTGCGCTGCCACGTCAGCCCCTACGAGCAGGCCGGACCCTTCGGGCACGAGCCCGAGCGGCGGCGCAAGCTGCTGCTGCACGAGCGCGAGATCCGCCGCCTCGACCAGAAGGTCCGCGAGCGCGGCTTCAGCATCGTGCCGCTGCAGCTCTACTTCAACGATAAGGGCCGCATCAAGGCCGAGATCGCCCTGGCACGCGGCAAGCGCGAATACGAGAAGAAGCAGAAGATCAAGGAGCGCGACATCCGCCGCGAGGTCGATCGCGACGTGCAGCGCTTTCGCGACAAGGGCAAGCGATAGACGGCGGATGGCAGCCCGGCCCCACCGGTCTACCGGGAAAGCAGAGGGAAGAGAAAGGGAAGAGCGAGGGAAGAGAGAGTGGCAGATCGGTCCGAAATAACTCTCACAAAGACCCGTGAAACGGGTAAAACCAAAGCTCCAAGTTCCCAGCACCAATGCCCAAATGACCAAAATGAAGCTCAGTGGAAGTGACCGTGCCCGTGACAGCAAGAATTCAGCATCAGTCCTGCTTGGTTTGGCTGACAGGGACACTCACGCTGACACGTGCCTCAGCATATTTGGAACTCGGAATATGTTTGGTATTGGGTGCTTGGTGCCAGGAATTTTAGTCTGCCGAGCATCTGACCTAGCACTTGAATTATCGGAAGGTTTCATCTACAATTTCAGTATGACCCACGTGCTGGCCGTTCCCTGGAGGGCACCATGCCGATCGTCAATCTGAGCCAGATCCTTACCTTCGCCGCCGAGAAAGGGGCATCCGACATCCATTTCCAGGTCGGCGCGCCGCCGCTGCTGCGCCACCACGGCGAGCTGTTCCCGCTGAAGCATGCGCCGCTGAGCGAGGAGGACATGGTGGCCATCGGCCAGACGCTGGCCAAGTACGCTGACGCCGAGAAGTTCAAGCAGGAGCTGCGCGACTACGACGGCTCGTTCGCCCTGGCCAACGTGGCCCGCTTCCGCGTCAACGTCTTCCGCCAGAACGGCCGCTACGCCGCCGTGCTGCGCCTGATCCCCTTCAAGCCGCGCACGTTCCAGGAGCTCAACCTCCCCAAGGTGCTGGAGAAGATCGCCTCGCTCAAGCGCGGGCTGATCCTGGTCACCGGCGCCACCGGCAACGGCAAGTCGACCACCCTGGCGGCCATCATCAACCACATCAACCAGAAGCGGCGGGCGCACATCATCACCATCGAGGACCCGATCGAGTACCTGTTCGAAAAGAACCTGTCGGTCGTCTCGCAGCGCGAGATCGGCCCCGACACCGAGTCGTTCGCCTCGGCGCTGCGCGCGGCCATGCGCCAGGACCCCGACGTGCTGATGGTGGGCGAGCTGCGCGACCACCAGACGATCGACACCTGCCTGAAGGCCGCCGAGACCGGCCACCTGGTCATGGCCTCCATCCACACCGCCGACGTGCTGCGCACCGTGAACCGCCTGCTGAGCTACTTCCCGGCCGAGGAGCAGCCGGCGGTACGCCAGCGCCTGGCCGAGAACCTGGTGGCCATCGTCTCGCAGCAGCTGCTGCCCAGCGTGGACAAGTCGGGGCTGGTCCCCGCCTGCGAGATCCTGCTGGCCAACAAGACCATCGAGATGTGCCTCAAGAACCCCGAGAAGACCAACGAAATCCTGGCGCACGTCGCCAAGAACCGCGACCTGGGCATGCAGACCTTCGACCAGCACCTGATCGAGCTGGTGAAGGCGCGCAAGATCTCGATGGACGACGCCATGCTGGCCGCCGAGCAGGCCGAGCAGCTCGAGCGCGACATGACGCTGGAAGAATAGAAAAAATTACTAAGGTAAAAGGCAAAAGGAAAAAGTAGAAAGCCCTTTGTCGGCATTTCTATAATCAGTGAAGAATTAAAAAGGGCTTCGAAAGGCAATCGCCACGATCGTGATTGAGAACGCGCCTTGCACTTTTACCTTTTGCCTTTTTCCTTTTACCTTCGGAAGTAATGTTGCGCGTCAGGCGCCGATGCGGCGCAGGACCAGCAGCGTCTGGTCGTCGTCGGGGCTGGACTCGCCGATGAAGCGCTGGACGGCGTCAAGGAGGGCCTGGCCCAAGGCGGCCGCTCCTTGGCGCGCATGGCCCGCGGCCAGCGCCGCCACGCGCTGGTTGCCGAAGCACTCGCCCTCGGCGTTGCGCGCCTCGTTGATGCCGTCGGAATAGACCAGCAGCACGTCGCCCGGCGCCAGCGTCTCCTCGGCCACGGCGTAGGCGGCATCGGCCAGCAGGCCCAGTGCCGCCCCGCCCTTGGCCAGCGAGCGCGGGACGCCGCCGCTCACCAGGATGGGCGGCGTGTGGCCGGCGTTGAGCAGGCGCACGGCGCCGTCGGCGTTGCGCACCTCGAGCACGGCCAGGGTGGCGAAGCGGTTGCTGATGCCGTCACGGCGGAAGATGCGGTTGATCCGCCCCCCCAGTTCGGCCAGCGGCGTGGTCTCGCTGCACAGGGCGCGGATGGTCGCCTGCAGCTTGGCCATGAGCAGGGCTGCGGACAGCCCTTTGCCCGAGACGTCCCCGAGCGCCAGCAGGTGCTGGCCGGCGTCGAAATGGATGCAGTCGATCAGGTCGCCGCCCACGTCGTTGGCCGGGCGCGAGAAGAGCCACACGTCCCAGCCGGGAATGAGCGGGCGGGCGTCGGGCAGCAGCCGTCGCTGGATCGCCCTGCCCTCGGCCAGTTCGCTGCGCGCCAGCAGCTTGTCCTTCAGCTCGAGCATCAGGATGAAGACGAGGATGGCGCCGCCCAGCTGGGCGATCTGCAGGTGGATGCCGGTGCCGCCCACGTTGAAGCTGATCCGCACCAGGAAGATGAGATAGAAGGCGACGACCAGCAGGACGCGGCGCAGCGGCGTCAGCTTGAGGAACAGGCTGCGGCCCAGCCAGAAGGCCTGGTAGAGCGCGCGGCGGAAGCCGTCCATCTTTTCCAGGCGGGTCTTCTGCTCTTCGTCGAGGTAGAAGCCGCGGATGTCGGCCCAATCGTGGCGGACGGTCCGCCGCCAGTCGCGGAGCGGGACCTCGCGCCCCGCCGGGTCTTTGCCGCTTGCTTCCATGGGCGTCCCTCCTCCTCGTGTCATACGGGATTCGCCGCGAATAGTTGCGCGCTGGCTGGTGGTGAAAAGTGAAAAGCCTGGCCAGATCCTCCGTTTTCCCTTTGATAAGGCAAAAGGCAAAAGTAAATACCCCGACCAAGATTGCACACGCCCTCTTTCAAAATAATGGGAAAAGCAAAAAAGAAATCAGGAAACCGATTGTTTGCGGTCGAGCGCCTTACACTTTTGCCTTTTGCCTTTTGCCTTTTCAGGATTGGGCACGTCCCGCTCCTGGTTGAACAGCAGGATGACGATGCCGGGCAGGAGGATCAGCAGGTCACGGCCGATGAGCACCCAGGCGTTCTCCTTGTCGGCGGCCGAGGTGGAGAAGCAGCCGCAGCTCAGGTCGACGCCGCGCAGGGCGTTGAAGGCCAGGGCGAGGATGAAGGCCAGCAGCAGCAGCGACAGCGTGGCGGCGGCGCTGCGCGTCCAGATCCCGGCGACCAGCAGCACCCCGGCCAGGAGCTCGAGCCAGGGCAGGGCCAGGGCCGGCAGCGTGACCAGCCAGTCGGGCAGGATGGCGTAGTTGGCGACGATCCCGGCAAAGGCGCGCGGATGGGCGATCTTGTCCAGGCTGGCGTAGATGAAGATGCCGCCCAGCGCCAGGCGGCACAGGACCTGCACGGGCATGGAAGCGAGCAGCGCGCCGGCCCTATCTCTCCACGTCATGCCCTTTCTCCGTCCATTCCTCCATGCCGCCCTTGAACAGCAGGAGGTTCTTCAGCCCTTGCGCCCACAGCCGGCGGGCCAGCTCCGGCGAATCGCCGCAGGTGCGGTCGCTGCAGTAGGCCACCAGCAGGCCGGCCCGGCGCAGACGCGGTTCGAGCGCCGGGAATGACCGGGAAAACTCCGCCAGCGGCAGGCTGAGGGCGCCGGGGATATGGCCGGCGCGGAAGGCCTCTCCGGCGCGGGCGTCGAGCAGCAGCGTGCCGGGGGCAGCGAGCACCGTGGCGACGAAATCGGCGTCGACCTCGCCGATGGCGGCCGGCAGCGCGGCCTTCGCCTCCGGGGCCAGCGGCCGCAGCAGCGGCAGCTTCTCGCGCGCCAGGAAGTTGGCGCCCAGGCCCAGGGCCAGCGCGGCGGCGGCCAGGGCCAGCATGCGCAGCGCGTCCCTCCTGCCCGGCATCATCCTCGTCCCTCCCAGAAGCGGCCGTTGTCCAGGGCACGGTACTGCAGCGCCTCCTGGACGTGCGCCGGGGCGATGCGCTCCGCCTCCTGCAGGTCGGCGATGGTGCGCGCCACCTTCAGCACGCGGAAATAGCCGCGGGCGCTCAAGTCGAAGCGCTCCGCGGCCCGCCGCAGCAGCCGCTCGCCCTCGTCGTCGAGCGGGCAGAAGCGGCGGATCTCGGGATTGCGCATCTGGGCGTTGGCGAACAGCCGGCGCTTCAGCCCGCGGAAGCGCTGTTCCTGGAGCGCGCGCGCCCGCGCCACCCGGGCGCGGACAACGGCCGAGCCCTCAGCCAGCGCCGGCGAGGTGATCTCCTCCAGCTTGACCTTCTTCACCTCAAGCTGCAGGTCGATGCGGTCCAGCAGCGGCTTGGAGAGCTTGGCCGCCGGTCCGCGGCCGGCGTCCGGGACGGGGTTCATGGCCGCCACCAGCATGAAGCGGGCCGGGAAGGTGGCCGAGGTGAGCGAGCGCGAGACCGTGATCTGGCCGTCCTCCATGGGTTGGCGCAGCACCTCCAGCGCCGATCTCTTGAAATAAGGGAGCTCGTCGAGGAAGAGGACGCCGTTATGCGCCAGGGAGATCTCGCCGGGCACGGGGACCTTGCCGCCGCCGCTGATGCCCACGTCGGAGATGGTGTGGTGCGGCGAGCGGAAGGGCCGGCGGCGCACCACCCCGCCGCGCTCTCCCAGCAGGCCGGCGGCGCTGTAGACGAGCGAGGTCTCCAGCACTTCGTCGTCGCTCATCTCGGGCAGGATCGAGGGCAGCGCCCGGGCGATCATCGACTTGCCCGCGCCGGCCGGGCCGATCATCAGAGCGTTGTGGGCGCCGGCGGCGGCGATCTCCATGGCGCGCTTGGCCAGGTACTGACCCTTGATCTCGGCGAAGTCGCCGTCGCCCGGGGCCGGCTCGGCGGACCGGGCAGCGCAGGCGCGCAGCGGCGCGTAACGCTCGGGGTGGGCGGCCAGGTCGACGACCTCGGCCAGGCTGCGCAGGGCGTAGATCTCGATGCCGGAGACGAACTGCGCCTCATGGCGGTTGCCCCAGGGGATGACGATGCCGCGCCAGCCGTTGCGGCGGGCGAAGAGCGCGATGTTCAGCACCCCCTTGACCGGGCTCAGCTCGCCGGTGAGGTTCAGCTCGCCGTAGAACAGCAGCTCGGAGAATGCCGCCCCTTCCAGGCGCAGGTGGTTGCGCACGATGCCCACGGCCATCGGCAGGTCGAGCCCCGCCCCCTCCTTGCGCACGTCGGCCGGCGAGAGGTTGACGACGATCTTCAGCGCCGGCGGGTACTCGAAGTTGGCGTTCTGGATGGCCAGGCGCAGCCGCTCGCGGCTCTCCTTGACGGCGTTGTCGGGCAGGCCGACGATGGCCATGCCCGGGATGCCGCGCGCGAAGCCGACTTCGACCTCGGTGGCCACGACGTCGAGCCCGTTGAGCACCGCCGAATGGATGCGGCTGACCACCTACCCTCTCCCCGGGATGACGAGAGTCATGCCTGGCCGGATGAGGGTCGAGCGCAGGCGGTTTGCCTCCTGGATGCGGCGCACCGACGTGCCGTAGCGGCGGGCGATGGTGGAGAGCGTGTCGCCGGGGCGCACGCGGTGGGAGTTGAACTTGGGGATCTTCGCCGGCGGGATCCGCTCCAGCCCGGCCAGCGCCGCATCGTCGACCGTCGCCGGCACGCGCAGCGCATACTCGCTGACGAAGCTGGGGGTGAAGTCGCGCAACAGCTCGGGATTGAGGCGCTTCAGCTCGGCGACCGGCAGCTGCAGGCGCCCGGCGACGGCCGCCAGGTAGACCGGCGAGGGCACGACGACCGTCCGGCTGCCGGCCAGCAGCGGCTCGCCGCCGCCGACGGCGAAGCCGTACTCCTGCGGCGAGCGGGCGATGATCAGCGAGGCCAGGAATGCCGGCACGTAGTTCTTCGTCTCGCGGCGGATGTGGCGGCTCTGGTTGATGGTGAAGAAATCGGCGGTCTGCAGGGCGCGCATGGCCTTCTCCACCCGGCGCGGGCCGCCGTTGTAACAGGCCAGGGCGATGTACCAGTCGCCGTACTCCTCGTACAGGTGCTTGAGGAAGCGGGCCGCGGCATCGGCGGCCTTGAAGGGATCGAGCCGCTCGTCGACCTGCCAGTCGACGCGCAGGCCGAACAGGCGCGCCGTCGAGGACATGAACTGCCAGGCGCCGCGGGCGCGGGCGCGCGAGGTGGCGTCGACGCGGAAGCCGCTCTCGATGATCGGCAGGTAGGCCAGGTCCTCGGGGATGCCGTGGCGGCGGAAGATCTCCTGGAAGGGGCCGATGAACTCGCCCATGCGGTCGAGGGCGCGCTGGATGCCGTCGTGGCGGATGGTCTGGAAGGCCTTCAGGAAGGAAACCACCTGGGGGTTGACGATGACCGGCAGGCTGTAGGCGACGGCGGCGCCTTCGCCCACCTTCTGCTGCAGGTCCTGGACGTCCTTCTCCGAGGGCAGGAAGAGCGGCGTGGCGATCACCTGGTCGAGGAAGGCCTCGTGCTCGCCGTTCTCGGGGCTGTTGCGGTCCTTCAGGGTGTTCAGCTCGATAGCCGATATCTTCCTGACCAGGTCGCCCACCTCGGCGCGACCGGGGCCGTCGGCGCCGGCGTCGAGCAGGACGTCCAGCGACTGGTCGAAGCAGGCCTTGGCGCCGGCCATGTCGCCCTTTTCCAGGCGCGCCTTGCCGGTCTGGAAGATGGCCTCGGCCCGCGCCGCCGGGCCGGCAGCGGTTGCCGGGCCGGGGGCGGTGCGCGGCGCCGGACGCGACGGTGCGCAGGCAACGGCGGCGGCGGCCAGCAGCAGCAGCGGGATTCTAGCCTTTGACATCCAGGATGATGGTGACCTTTTTGGTCTCGGGACGCAGGGTGATGTCGAGGGAGCGCAGCGAGCGGCCTTGGCCGTCCTTGACCTCCACCGCCAGGCGGCCGTTGGCCGCGGCGATCTTTTCGATGCGCGTGATGCGCGTCGGGTCCTCCAGGCCGCCGAACATGTCGTTCACCGAGCGGCCCGCGGCGGGGCGCGACGCGGCGGCGGGGGGCTGGGCGGCGGCCTTCTCGTCGCCGGTCGGCGGGGCGGCGGGAGCCGGCGGCAGCACCTCCTGCCCGGCCTGGCGGGCCTGAAGCTGCTCGACGCTCACCTTCTTCATCGGCAGGTCCTCCATCTTGACCATGCGCTGCCCTTCCTTGACGTCGAACTGGACGGCCACGCTGCGCCCCGCGCGCGTCGAATGGTCCAGCGCCTCCTTGACCCGCCCCAGGGTCAGGGAGGAGATCTCGCGCAGGGTCTCGATGACGCCGCGGCCGCTGCGGGCGACGGCCTCGAAATGGGGGCGGCCCGACTGGTTGAGGCTGGCGTTCATCCGTTCCACCGGCGAGATGTTCCTCAGGTCGCGCTTGTTGTACTGGAAGACCATGGGCATGTCGTCGATGCGGTACGAATAGAATCCCAGGTTCTCCCGCAGGTTGTCGAGGCTCTCGCGGTTGGCCTGCTCCATCAGCTCCTGGGAATCGGCGACGAAGACGACGCCGTCGGCGCCCTTGAGGACCAGCTTGCGCGTCGAGTCGTAGAAGACCTGGCCGGGAACGGTGTACAGCTGGAAGCGCGTCTCGTAGCCCTTGACCAGGCCGACGTTGATGGGCAGCAGGTCGAAGAAGAGGGTGCGCTCGATCTCGGTCTCCATGCACACCAGCTCGCCGCGGGTGCGCGGGTTGGTCACCGAATAGATGTACTGCAGGTTGGTGGTCTTTCCGCCCAGGCCGGTGCCGTAATAGACGATCTTGGCGGTCACCTGCTTGGACGTATGGTTGATCAGCATCGCGTTCTTTATCCCGACCGATTTTCCCATGTTTCAGGGCACAAGTCAAACCCAGAGCCTGCCCGGCGAACCCTCGTGACGCGTAACGCGTGACGCGTGACGAGTAAGAAAGGAGTTTGGCATATGGCGTAAGGCAACGGCAAAAACGTACTTGCGTTATTCGTAATTCGTGATTCGTAGCAGCAATAGGTTGTTCTATGCTGCTGCTACCACTACCACGATCACTACCATTCTATGTTCGCTCGATCTCCTAAAAGTCAAAGCCGATCCAGAAATTGACCCCGTTGTACGTCTTCTGCTTCAGGTCGGTGCGCCAGACCCACTCGACGTGGAAGGGATAGCCGAAGAGGAAGAACTCGACGCCGTAGCCGTAGGAGGAGAGGGCGTCGCGCAGCCGGAACTCCCCCTTCTCGAAGACGCGGAACTCCTGGCCGTGGAACCACAGGGCGCCGAGGTCGAAGAAAAACACGCCGCGCACGGGGCCGATGACGCCGATGGGGGTCAGGGCGGCGTGGACCAGCGGGAAGCGGAACTCGGCGTTGAAGAAGAATCCCTTGTTGCCCACCAGCGAGCGGAACTCGGCGCCACGCATGCTGTTGTTGCCGCCACTCCAGAAGAGCAGGGCGTTTTTGCCCCCCGAGTAGTAGCCGCTCAGGCGGAAGGCCAGCAGCGAGTGATTGTCCAGGCGCAGATACTTGCGGAAGTCACCCTCCAAGGTGTAGGCGTCCATCGACTTGGAGAACAGCTTGACGAACTTGGCGGCGCTGAGCCGGAAGGTGGTGCCGCTGTTGGGGCCGTACTCGGCGAAGCGCGTGGTCTCGGCCGTCAGCGACGCCTCCAGCGGCAGGGCGAAGCCGTTGAAGAACTGGCCGTAGGGCAGCTCGTGGCCGTAGTAGAACAGGTCGGAATCCTCGTCCTGGTGGTAGGCCGACAGCGTGAGCTCGGCGCGCAGCGAGCGGCTGAAGGGGTAAATGAGGGAGAAGTCGCCGCCGATGCGGCTGCGCAGCGTCAGGAACAGGTTGTTGGTATAGGGAATGTAGTAGGCGTCGCTCTCGGAAAAAAGGTGGCTGTAGAACTGCAGGCGGCGGCGCTGGTTGAGGTAGGCCAGGTGATAGGAGCGGTAGCCGTAGTAGGAGGCGAGGTAGAAGACGAAGTTGTGGTCGCCCAGCATGTCGGTCACATTGAGGTAGGAGGAGCCGTAGAAGCCGCCGTTGGTGTCGATGCCCACGTTGATGGGCGGCAGCGAGGTGACGATCAGCTTCTCGAAGGGCTTGTACGCCTTCACCTCCAGCGCCGGCGGCACGGCGGCCGCGGCCTCGCCGGTCAGCTGCGGGGCGGGGGCGGCCGGCTGGGGCGGCAGGAACTCCGCCGCCTGCTCGGCCAGGGCGGGCTGCAGGTCCTTCTGGAACAGCAGGAAACTGCCCTTGTGGTAGGAGGAGATGACCAGCCGGCCCTGGCCGCCGGGGATTTCCACCGGGAAGAAGTTGCCAGTGCGCACGTCGCTGTGGCGGCGGAAGACGCGGTTCTCCAGGTCCAGCGAGCAGATGTTGTAGGCGCCGAGCTCGTCGGAGCTGTAGTAGACCGTCTTGCCGTCCAGGGAGAAGGCGGGGGCGATATCGTTGAAGTCGCCGCGCGTCAGCTGCAGGGCCTGGTCGGGGCCGTCGCTGGGGGCCAGGAACAGCCGGTCGAAGCCGTTGGCCGTGGCCGAGTAGACGACGCGCCCGCCGTCGGCGGAGATGTCGACGGCCTTGACGTAGGTGCGGCCGTCAGTCCGCTTGCGCACCGCGCCGCTCTCCAGGTCGAGCTCGTAGAGGAACGAGCGGATGCCCTCCACGCCGGTGAAGAGCAGGGAGTTGCGCCGCGGGTGGAAGACCGGCGAGCTGGCCTTCTGGATCTCGGGAACGCGGACCTGGCGCACGACGCGGTTGTCGAGGGCGTTGAGCACGACCAGGTAGGTGTCGAGCTCCTTGCGCGCGAAGAAGGCGACGTTCTCGCCCTGGCGGTCCCAGCAGAAGGAGCGGCCGTCGGCGGGCAGGAACTTGAAGTCGATGCCGTCGTAGGTGGACTGGAAGCCCGGGGTGACGTTCTTGATCACCTTGCCGTCCTTGAGCGAGAGCAGGACGATGTCGATCTTGTAGGTGCGGTAGTTCACGGTGACGACGGCCAGCAGCTCGCCGCCGGGCGAGACCTGGTGCGAGAACGAGTAGGCGAAGGGGAAGTCGGGGCCGATGACGAAGCTGTAGTCCTCGGGGTTCTCGCGGCCGGCGAAGGCGCGGAAGCGCTCGCGGGCGTACTTCTTGAACTCGAAGTTGAAGGTCTTGGGCGAGGAATAGTTGAATTGCTCCAGGAAGGAGCGGCGCTTGCCGATCAGCGCCGGCCGCCGCTGGCTCTGCAGCAGGTCGCGGACCCCCTTCTTGCCGAACTTCTCGTAGAAGAACTCGTACATCAGGTGGCCGAAGTCGTAGGCCACGCGGTTGCTGGAGGAGGCGGAAGCGATGTCGCCGTCCTCCTGCACCTCGGGCATGCGGTCGCTGAGCACGGCGTCGATGACGGTCATCAGGTTGAAGCTCTCCCAATGGCCGGTCACGAAGTCGGCGAAGCCCTCCAGCACCCAGTCAGGCGGGCGGTTGTAGTCGAACATGCCCGCCGAGCGGTTCTTGTAGAGGATGGCGTACTCGAAGATGTGCGCGAGCTCGTGGCTGATCAGCCGCCCCAGGTCCTCGCTGGTGCGGTTGCCGTAGATGACCACGCGGTTGCCGACCGGCTCGGCGAAGCCCTCGAAGCTGCCGGGGGCGATGAGGCCCGGATAGAGGTTGGTCTGCTCCAGATCGGTCTGCTTGTTGTAGAAGATGATCGGCGTGCGTTCCTCGATGTTCACGTTCAGCAGCGAGGAGAGCTTCTCGTAGGCCTTCTCGGCCTCGACGGCGATGCGCTGCAGCAGGTCCCTGTCCTCCATGTAATGGAAGATGCGGAAATGCTTGGTGTCGGCGTGCTTCCAGGGGAAGGCGCGCTGCACCACCTTGTTCTTGCCGTAATAATAAGAATACTGGGCGCCCAGGGAGGCGGCCCACAGGAACGCGGCCAGGGCGACGATCGTTCTTTTCATGGAGCCCTCCTACCGGCCCAGGATGTGTCGTTCCTGCTCCGTTTTGCGCGGCTGCAGGGCGGCGGTCAGCCTGGCGGCGAGCTTGGCGAACATGCTGCTGAAGGTGAAGCGCGCTGTGGCGCCGGCGACGGGCTCGCCCTTCTCGGCGTAGGTCTCCTGCCAGAGGAGGCGCCGGGCATCGCCGTCGATCAGCCCGACCTGCATTTCCATCTCCCACATCTCGACCGTGTCGTACACGTTCTTGCTTTTCCCCGCCTCGTCGCGGCCTTCGCGGATGACCCCCATCTTCTTGACGTTCAGCTTCAGGCGGCCGGCGAAGAACAGCCCCTGCGGGTGGGCGCGGAAGACGCGCTGGAAGAAGAGGCTGTCGGCGTACTGGATGTCCACGGCCAGGCGGTAGCGCCGCAGGGTGGCCAGGATGTCGGCCCAGTGCTCGGGCTCGAGGCGCTGCACCGGCCGGCCGGCGGCGAAGGGGATCTCCTCGACGAACACCCGGCGCACCTCGGCGCCGGCATCGAAGCCCTGCTCGGGGGCGTCCAGGACGAAGTCGATGAAGAACAGGTCCTTGTAGGCGGAGAAATCGACGACGTTCCGCGGCCGGAAGGGGATCGTCACCGGGGCATAGGATTCGGAGCAGGCCGCGGCCAGGGCGGACAGAACGAGCAGCAGCGCGAGCTTATTTCTTCTCATGGAGGTCCTTCTCCTCGTTCCTCTTGAACTTGTCGAGATTGGCGCGGATGCGCTCGTTGGCCGGGGCCAGCTTCAGCGCCAGTTCGTACTCCTTCTGCGCCTCGTCGGGACGGCCCAGGGCCTCGAGGACAACGGCCATGTTGTTGTGCAGCGCCGCCGAGTCTTCACCGGCGGCGCGCGCCTTCTGCAGGCGGAACAACGCCTCCTGCCATAACCCCTCACGGGCCAGCTTGTTGGCGAAATCGAACTCGGACCGGTAGCGGTGGCCGGCACACCCGGCCAGCAGCAGCACCGCGGCGGCCAGCATGATGAATCGTTTCACGTCAACCTCCCTCGGCGCAGCGGGTAGACGGGTCCTTGATCCTGCCCTTTCCTGACAACGCGGCATACCGGCATTTCTTGCATGGGCAGCTCCCGCTTTTTCGCGACATATCATCATGCAACTTTTCCGTAAAATATTCAACGGCGGCAGCTCGTCCGGCCGGAGCCGGCCGGCTGGCGGCGGAAAGGTGCAGGGGGCTGGCGAATATACCCGGGCCCATATCGTCAACCCAAGCAAGTCCCGTGCCAGGAAAAATCAATAAAAATGTAACTTAATAAGGACAGTTTCAAAAAATTGGATCCAGGGGAGACGGAGGGAAAAGCACAGTGGGAAAAGGTAAAAGTAAAAAGGTAAAAGTAAGAAAAATAATTCCAGTGTCTTTTTCTTGCCAGGGCTTTTCCCACTCCCTCTTCCCTCTCTCTTCCCTCATTCTTCCCTTTCTCTTCCCTTCATGTCTTCCCTGATTTCGCTTGACATGCCTGGCGGCGGAGGGTATAATGCGCTCTTGGATCGCGGGGTGGAGCAGCCAGGTAGCTCATTGGGCTCATAACCCAAAGGTCGTAGGTTCAAATCCTACCCCCGCTACCAAATTTCTTTCAGAATATCCCCATAAATTCAATGATTTTTCTGTTATTGGTCTATTCCTGCGTTCATAATCGGTTATAAGAAAGGCTTGTTCTAGACTTTTTATATCCCACATATATCCCAATGATCAAGTTGTAATGCGAAGGTCAAAGCACCCGACTTCTAATCGCAGGCTGCATGTTCGATTCACGCCAGGTGCAGACAACAATATGGGTTAAATACGCCTTCCCAATCTTCTTCAGTATTTCCAACGCATTTGTGTTCTGGGGATTCAATTCCAGCGATCTCTTATAGTTACCAATCGCCAATTCGATATCCCCGTTTTTTAAATATGCTTCGCCAAGGCTGTCGTATACGGCCCACAGGTCAGGGTGTTCGGAAACATTCAACTTGAAAATCGCAATGGCTTCACTGCGCCGTCCCTCGTCAAGCAACAAGTACCCCAATGAATCTATTTCACCCCATTGGATATCGATCTTGAGGATTTTCTGGAATTGATCTTCCTTGAATTTATAAAATTGTTCGATGGCTGCCGCAACTCCCTTGTCGTTGATGATTTTAAGCAAACAGGGCCGGTACTTTAAAACTTGTAAACTTCCTGTTGTTCAATAAAGAATACAAGAATTAAAGTACCGTCCCCTTTTCTTGCCGTCCCCTTTCCCTGAAGGTCCCATGTTCCACGTGTCACGTTCCATGTTTGGTCAATTCTGCCACTACGAGAATAAGCCATCGCAATTCGGAACACTAATAACAGATTTTTCGCATTCTTTCGTTGGCTGTTTTCTGGCATCCAACATGGAACGTGGAACGCGGCACGTGGAACCTCGTTGCTCTACAAGGCATCCTCTTCCTTATGCCGTACGCCATACGCCGTACGCCTAGGCCTTCGTCCTGTTCTTCCCCTGCCGCTTGGCCTCGTACATGGCCCGGTCGGTCAGGTCCAGGAGCTCCTTGACGTCGCCCATTCCCGGCTCGTACTGGCCGACGCCGGCGCTGAGGGTGGCGCGGATCTCCTCGCCGCCGCGGGACAGCGCAAAGTCCGCCGCGCCCTGGCGGATGCGCTCGGCCAGCTGCAATGCGCCCTCGAGGGCGGTCTCGGGCAGGACGACCAGGAACTCCTCGCCGCCGACGCGACCGACGATGTCCTGCTCGCGCAGCGAGCGCGCCAGCAGGCCGGCGAGCCCAGCCAGGTACTCGTCGCCGGCCAGGTGGCCGAAGCGGTCGTTGACCTGCTTGAAGTCGTCGACATCGGCGAGGATGACGCTGAGGGGGCGGCCGGAGCGGCGGGCGATGCGCGCCTGATTCTCCAGCTCGTTGGCGATGAAGCGCTTGTTGTACAGTCCGGTCAGGGCGTCGCGGGCGGCCAGCTGGAACAAGCGGGCGTGGTACTCCCTCTCGATGCCGTCGCCGTAGCGCAGCTGCAGCACGGTATCCCCCACCCGCACCTTGTCGCCGGCCATGAGCGTGGCCCGGTTGGTCCGCTCGCCGTTGACGAAGGTGCCGTTGGTCGTCCCCAGGTCGCGGATCTCGATGCGCTCGACGCCGCGGCTGCCGAGGATGACGGCCACGGCGCAGTGCGTCTTGCTGGCCTTGGCGTCGCGGACCACGATGTCACAGCCGTCCCCGCGGCCGATCGTGGTTTCCTCCCGCTCCAGGACGAAGTGACGGCCGAAGTCGAGCTCGCTGCCGGCGACGATGACCAGCAGGATGGAGCGCTCGTCCCTGGGCGCCTCGTCGCCGGCGTCGGGGGGCTGGTCGTGGAGGGTCTCGTCGAAGGGGTCGTTCATCGCCCGCGGCGGTGGGGGAAAAAGCGCGGTTCCGTTCCCGGGATCATCTTAAAGACGGGTGGTCATTCGCGCGGGATATCGGCGAGCACGGCGCGCATCACCTTGTTCTTCTCCGCCTTCTTCGCCTCGTACAAGCCCCGGTCGGCCAGGTCCAGGAGCTCCTTGACGTCGCGCATGCCGCGCTCGTACTGGCAGACGCCGGCGCTGACGGTGGTGCGCACGGCCTGGCCCTGCAGGTCCATGACGAAGTCCTCGACCGCCTTGCGAATGCGCACCGCCAGCTGCAGCGCGCCCTCGACGGCGGTCTCGGGCAGGACGACCAGGAACTCCTCGCCGCCGATGCGGCCGGCGATGTCCTGATCGCGCAGCGTGTCGCGGATCAGCGCCGCCAGGCGCTTCAGGTACTCGTCGCCGGCCAGGTGGCCGTGGACGTCGTTGATGCGCTTGAAGTCGTCGATGTCGAGCATGATGACGCTGAAGGCGCGGCTGCTGCGCCGGGCGATGCGGCAGTAGTTCTCCAGCTCGTTGACGATGAAGCGCTTGTTGTACAGGCCGGTCAGGGCATCGCGGGCGGCGAAATCGAACAGCTTGGCGTGGTACTCCTTTTCGATCTCGTCGCTGTAGCTCAGCTGCAGGATGGTGCTGCCGGCCTGGATCTTGTCGCCGGCCTTCAGCGTCGTCTGCACCACCGGCTCGCCGTTGACGTAGGTGCCGTTGGTCGAGTCCAGGTCGAGGAGGCTGATCTGCTCGATGCCGCGGCTGCTGCGGATCACCGAGATCTCGCAGTGCGCCTTGCTGACCTTGCCGTCGCTGAGGGCGATGTCGTTGATCTTTTCGCGGCCGATGGCCGTACGCTTGCGCTCCAGGACGAAGTGCTTGCCGAAGTCGACTTCGCTGCCGGCGATGACGGTCAGCACGATCGACTGCTCGCCCTTGCCGGGCGCGTTCATGGCCGGAATCAGCTTGCGGTCGAATATGGTTTCTTCGTAGGGATCGCCCATTTTCCGTTGCCCCGCAAGCACGGTACCATATCCAGCAGAGTTTTTCAACGCCAGCCGGGCGGACCCAGCGGCGGCAAAGCAAATATATGTGAAGTAAAAAGGAAAAAGGCAAAAGAAAAAAGTGAAAGAGCCCAGATCCGCGGGCAAGGACCTCTTTTTTACTTTTACATTTTATCTTTTTCCTTTTCCCTTTGTTCGGGTTGTTTTCTTTTATTCCATTGCGTAATTATTCCCGCTGTTCTATCATAGGCTCAAATACCTTTAAGGAGGGATCCATGCTACATCTCATCATCCAGTTGGTCAGCGGCGCGCTCGGCGGCAACGGTGCCGGCGCCCTGATGAAGAAGCTCTCGCTGGGCACCATCGGCAACTCCATCGTCGGCATCCTCGGCGGCGGCCTCGGCGGCCAGATTCTTGGCCTGCTGGGCATGGCCCCGGCCGCCGGCAGCGGCGATCTGGGGGGCATCATCTCCAGCGTGCTCGGTGGCGGCGTCGGCGGCGGCGTGCTGATGGCCATCATCGGCGCGATCAAGAAAGCGCTCGGCAAGTAGGTTTTAGAGAAAAGGCGTACGGCAAACGGCGTACAGCTGACGGCAACAGCAAAGGAGCAAACGAGTTCGCTTCCCTGGCTTTCCCGTACGCCGTACGCCGCGCGCCGTATGCCGCACGCCAAGTTTTCCTCTTTCTCGTCACGTGTCACTCGTCACTGAGCGCTGAAAGCCCTATGGAGGCCCTATGTCATTGAAGAACACGATCTTGGCCTACCTGCTGACCCTGGCGATCTTTTTCGCCGTGGACATGGTCTGGCTGGGGCTGGTGGCCAAGGGCTTCTACCGGCGGCAGCTGGGGGAATTGCTGAGCCCGACGGTCGTCTGGCCGGCGGCCATCCTGTTCTACATGCTCTTCATCGCCGGGCTGCAGTTCTTCGTCGTCGTCCCGGCGCTGCGCGGCGGCGGCGCCATGCAGGCATTGTGGCAGGGGGCGCTCTTCGGGCTGATCGCCTACTCCACCTACGACCTGACCAACCTGGCGACCCTGAAGGGCTGGCCTCTGCCCGTGACGCTGGTTGACCTGGCCTGGGGAGCGGCGCTGGGGGGGACAGTCTCCTTCCTGTCCACGCTGCTCGCCCACCGGCTGCTCCCCGGCTGACGGCAGGAAGAAGCTCAGGGAAGACAGAGGGAAGAGAAAGGGAAGAATGAGGGATGAGAGAGTGGGCTAAGCCCTGTCAGAGCCTCTTTCCCACTTTTCCTTCCCTCTGCATTTCCCTATGTCTTCTCTCCTTCTTCCCTGGACTTCATGCTCCTTGACACGACCGCGGCATTGGTTCATCATATGGGCAACATCACGCGAAGGAGAAGATCATGCTCTGGAAAGGAAGACGCACGAGCGATAACGTCGAGGACCGTCGGGGCCTGACCGGGCGGCGGGTGGCCGTGGGCGGCGGCTTGGGTGCCATCGCCATCGCGGTGATCGTCCTGCTGCTGGGCGGCAACCCCGGAGAAGTCATGCAGAACATCCAGACTGCGCCGCCCGCCGGGGAGGAGCAGGCCCAGGCCCTCTCCCAGGAGGACAAGGAGCTCGGCGAGTTCGTCGGCGTCATCCTGGCCGACACCGAGGACGTCTGGAACCAGGTCTTCCGCCAGGCCGGCGAGCAGTATCGCGAGCCCAAGCTCGTCCTGTTCACCAACGCCACCGAGTCGGCCTGCGGCTACGCCCAGTCCGCCACCGGCCCGTTCTACTGCTCCGGCGACGAGAAGGTGTACATCGACCTGGGCTTCTTCCAGGAGATGCAGCAGCGGCTGGGGGCACGCGGCGACTTCGCCTGGGCCTACGTCATCGCCCACGAGGTCGGCCACCACGTGCAGAACCTCCTGGGCGTGATGCAGCAGGCCAATGAACGGATGCAGGCCAGCTCCAGCCAGGAGGAGGCCAACCGCATCCTGGTGCGCCTGGAGCTGCAGGCCGACTTCCTGGCCGGCGTCTGGGCCCACCACGCCCAGAGGATGAAGAACCTCCTGGAGCAGGGCGATATCGAGGAGGGGCTGAACGCCGCCTCGTCCGTGGGCGACGACCGCATCATGAAGCAGCAGCAGGGCTACGTCGTCCCCGACGCCTTCACCCATGGCACCTCGGAGCAGCGGGTGCGCTGGTTCACCAAGGGCCTGAAGACGGGGGACATCCAGCAGGGCGACACCTTCTCCGTTCCCTACGAACGGCTCTGAGTCCAGCTCCGGCTAGCGCTTCCTCTTCGCCGGCTGAAGCGGGGAGCGCCCGGCCTTCTGCCGCCGCAGGTCGACCAGCGCCCGGCTGGCTCCAGTGTGCTCGTAGGCGATTTCCTTGACCCGCGTGAAGCAGCGCTCGGCCAGCTTCATCTTGCCCTGGCCGCGGTAGAGCACGCCCAGCGCATAGACCGGGTCGGCGCTCCATGACTTGAGCTCGATGGCCTTCTTCAGATTGATCTCGGCTTCGTTGCGGAACAGTTCGGACTCGCTCTGGCACAGGCCCAGCAGGTAATAGAAATCCCCCTGCTTCGGCTCCAGCTTGATCGCCTTCTTGAGCAGCGGCACGGCGCCGGGCAGATCGCGCTTCTCGTACAGTTCCTTGGCCTGCAGCAGCAGTTCCCAGGCCTTTTCGTGGTCGGCGTCGACCATGTGCAGGGCGGGCGGCGCCGCCACCGGGGCGAACGGCGGCGGCTCGGCGGGAGTTTCCGTCCCGGGGACGCCCGACACATCGGGGTCGACGATCCACTCCACCGGGTTCTCCAGGGCGGCAGCGGACGGCGGCACGGCCTCCTCGAAGAAGACCTGCGGCGGCGGCGCCGCCTTGGCGCCCGGCACCGGCGTCCGTTCCAGGCGGTCGCGTTCATCCAGGGATATTTCCGGCTCCCCGGCTTCGGGCTCGTCGATGGCAAACTCGGCGGAAAGCTCGAACTCCTCTTCGTCCTCGGCGGGCGGGGCCTCCTTCGGCTCGGGACGAGGAGGTTCCGGCGGCACGGGTCGGGCCGGTTCCTGCGGCGCGGCAGGGGGAGGCTCCGCTGCGGCGGGACGAACCGGCTCCCGTGGCGCGGCAAGGGCAGGTTCGGGCGCCGGGGGGCGGGGCGATTCCGCCGGCGAAATCTGCCGCCATTCCGCCTCGCCCGGCAGCTCCGGACCCTGGGCCAGTATGCGCAGCTGGCGGCAGACATCCCGGGCGATCTTCCTGACCTCCGGGGCGGCATTGGCGCCGAAGCGCTCGGGGGCGAAACGGGACAGCAGCCCGGTCGCGGCCCGCTCCACCGCCTCGCGTCCGGCCCGCGGCGGCAGGCCCAGCGCGGCTGGATCGCCGGGCTCAGCGGCCAGCAGCCGCTGGCTCAGCTCGAGCAAGGCGGCGATCTCGGCGGAGAGGTCGGGTTCCTCCGCCCCCTGTTCGAACTCCACGATCCCCATCAGGTGGAAGGCCAGCATGCCGCGCCAGAACTCCAGCGGCGCCATGCCCAGGCGCGAGATGAGCTGCCGGCAGCTCGGCCGCGCCTGGGTGTCCCCGCCGAGGGGACCCAAGGCGCGCAGCGCCGCGAAGAGCTCGCGCTCGGCGTCGGTGAAATAGACCTCCATGTCCATGGGAATCTCATTGAACGGCGCCGGCACGGCCGCCAGCCAGCGGCCGGCATAGGGTGTCGCGTGCTCGATCGAGCGCGCGCCCTCGACCAGGATCCCCTCCAGCGGGATCTCGAACACCTCGCGCAGGGGCGGGTCGGGCTCGCCGGCGGTGAAGATCCACACCCCGCGCTGCAGCACGAAGGTGGAGATGGCGATGCGCCGCAGCTGGAAGACGCGGGCGTAATAAATGTCCTTCTTCTTGGCGAAATTCTGGTCCAGCAGGATGCCGGCCACCTGGTCGTCGGAGAACTGCTGCAGCCCGCTCAGGAAGCCATACTGCTCCTCGCTGATCATTCCCATCTGGTGCAGGATGACCGACAGCTTCTCGTCGTAGCGGGTGCTCATGCCGTTGGCCAGCTTGCCGTCGAGCAGGTTCAGGGTGATCTGGAAGTCCTTGGCGTTGACGAACAGGTGCCCCGACAGCTTCTTTTGCCTGACCTCGCGGAGGAACAGCGACACCGGCTCCCTTTCGATGTCATGGTACATGCCCAAATGGTAGCACCGCCTGCCGATGAATGCAAGCATCTATCGTGACGCGTAACGCCCCTGAAGGCCCCCGACGAGGGGGATGACGCGTGACGAGAAGGAAAGGGATCCGGCATACGGCTTACGGCATACGGCAACAGCACGATCACGGTCAATCCAGGAGTATTGCCGCTGCCGTCCGCCGTGTGCCGTCCGCCGTGCGCCTATCACGTCCACTTCTCCAGGAAAGCGAAATCTGCTATCATGTTCCCTCGCACCCCCATGAGCGTCATCATCCAGGCTGATTCGTTGCGCAAGACGTACGGCGACTTCGTCGCCGTGGACGGCATCTCCTTCGCCATCGAGGAGGGGGAGTGCTTCGGCTTCCTGGGACCCAACGGCGCCGGCAAGACGACGACG
>Ga0209507_1000343_pt1 | contig 55167 bp, 53 predicted proteins | sample AD_UKC028_MetaG_FD_184414 | JGI IMG/M metagenome (GOLD analysis project Ga0209507, IMG submission 184414) | Active sludge microbial communities of municipal wastewater-treating anaerobic digesters from USA - AD_UKC028_MetaG (SPAdes) (version 2) | ecosystem: Engineered > Bioreactor > Anaerobic >...
TGGCGTCAGATGCGGCACAAAAACCAATTCCACCGGCTGTCCGGCCACCGCGGTCAACCCCTGGCGGATTTCGGGTAGATGGCGGTGCCCCGGTACTCCATACGCCTTGAAGCTATCGCTGACTTCGCTTAACAGGATGCCCACCTCGGCCTTGCGCCCGGCGCCGCTGACTCCGGACTTGGCGTCGGCGATCAGGGATTGCCGGTCAATCACGCCCGCCTCCAGCAGTGGCAAAAACCCCAGTTGCACCGCCGTCGGGTAGCAACCGGGATTAGCGACCAATCGAGCGGTCTGGATAGCCCGACGGTTCACCTCAGGCAGACCGTAGACCGCTTCCGCCAGCAACTCCGGGCAGGCATGCGGTATCCCATACCATTGTTCCCATTCGTCAGCCTGCCGCAGGCGGAAATCGGCAGCCAAATCGATGACCTTGACGCCCGCCTCCAGCAACACCGGCGTACTTTGCATCGCCGTACCGTTGGGCGTGGCGAAAAACACCACATCGCAACTTTTCAACAGTGCATCGTCCGGCTCAACAAACGCCAGATCTACCCGACCACGCAGGTTGGGAAACAGTTGGCTAACCTGCACGCCTTTTTCGCCGCGCGAGGTGATGACGGTTAATTCCACGTTCGGATGGGCCGCCAATAGCCGCAGCAATTCCACTCCGGTATAACCGGTGCCTCCAACAATGCCTGCCTTGATCATAGTTGCCACCCTACGCTCAACTGTTGAAAATTTGTGCATCATACGATGCCGCCCATTCAGCGCAAGCTGGGTTACATTCGGCGGCATTCAGGGTCTCAGAAGAACCGGGCCGGCAACCACCGCCTAATTTCAATCCACCATGAGGTTTAGCTCGTGAAGCTCAACAAAGAAACGCTCATCGCCAGCGTCGCCCTGGCGGTAGTTCTCGCCTTTGCCGCGATCTGGTTCATGCCCGCCGGTCTGCGCCAAGCGCCACCCCTGGTCGGTCAGACTCTCGATGGCCGCACATTGACGCTGGAGCAGTTTCGCGGCAAACCGGTGCTGGTCACCTTCTGGGCCACCACATGTCCCTCCTGCATTGAAGAAATGCCCCACCTGATGGAGCTTTACCGGGAATTGCATCCGAAAGGACTGGAGATTATCGGCGTGGCGATGAGCTACGACTCACCCGACCGGGTGCGGGCGATGGCCCAGCAGCGGCAGATTCCCTATCCCATTGTGCTGGACAGCCAGGAGCATATCGCCCGGGGATTCGACAACGTGCAGTTAACCCCTACCACAGTACTGATTTCACCGGATGGCGGGATCGTGCAGTATCGGCTGGGGCTGTTGGACCTGCCGAAACTACGCGAAACGATTAAAGCGATGCTTTAAGGCGAGTGAACAGTGGGCAGTCGATGGCTACTGACCACTGATGACGGTCAGTGAAAACAGGCGCTCGCCCGCTCCAGGCACTCACAGGCCTGGTCAAGATCTGCATGACAACGCATCACCCAAGCGTCGCCCCAGAAGAAATTGCAACTGGTTTCCGCCCGCAACACCCGCCAGCGCGCTTCCTCCAGCAGAGCGGGCAGTTCCGGGTTTTGCGCGCCAAAATGCGTAGCGTTGCTCATCGCGCCGTGTACGGCCTGACTCACCTCGTCGACGCGGGTCAGGGCGTCCTTTTGCGCCTGCGTACCCGTCCACTGCACGAAATCCCGACCATGATGCCAACCGGTGTTCCATGCGCCAGGCCCCACCGTGATCTCACCACGGACACCGAATCGATCAAGATAGTCCTTGATAAAGATCGGCTGAACCGCACCTGGATTGCTCCGCGCCTGATCCATAAGCGGTTTGTAGAAAACATCCCAGAAATTGCTGCCGGGCGTGACATTGCGGAACCAGCCACCATTTTGACCGTCGCTGCATGTCGTCACCAAAGGCGGGAAGTCACAGTTCTTGATGCGTTCCCGGACTTCCCGGTCGAACCACGCGAATTCCATGCCCGACTCTTGAGCGTTGGATAGATCACGATCGCGCACAATAGCGATCATTTCCTCGCTGCCATAGCGGACGATATGCGGTCGGTAACGCACTTCCTCCCAGCGCATCGGCTCGACGGGCTGGACATGTTCGGAATCCACCAGCACATAGCGGTAGCCCATCCGGCGCAGCAGCGGGATCATTTCCATGCAAAATCCCATCTCCGGTGGCCAGAACCCCTGGAAATCACTATTGAAAAACAGCCGACGCGCTATCCCTCGCCACCGCTCGATGTGCGCCTCCCAATCAGTCGGCGGAATCAGCGGCATGACCGGGTGATAGTAGGCCGTGCCAACCATGTCAATAGCCTGGGTATTTCGCAGATTCCACAGCAGAGCATTGCAATCGACGATGCCGTAGGCCCGGCTCTGAAATTCCGGATCCGTCAGGGTTTCCAGCAGCGTGCCGGACAAGGCCAGGTGGACCCGGCCCACGTCAGGATAGTCGGCCAACGAACGGGGAATCCGGTCCATGGCGAATAAAATTTCCCGAGCTTCCCATTCGTTATGCTGTAGCAGGTGTTCCAGATTACCGTGCGGTTGGTGCAGATTCAGCACCAGGGCATGGTAGAGGGTGTCCGCCATGATTGAGCCTCCTCCTGTGATCGGATGAGCGGATGCAGCGTCAGGATCACACTTTGCTCATCCGGTATTTTTATCATGATAATTCGGAACCGGTCCTGGCTGCATGACCGGAGCGGCTAAATGTTTTCAGCGATAGCGATGGCCCGCCGGCAAATTTCGCGGCCATAGTCCGTCCACAGCCCCTGCCCCCAGTAGCGGTAACAACTGGTTTGCGAACACATCAGGTGGAACAGCGCATTGCGATAGCGTGGATCGTCGGTCGCCACGCCCGGTTTAAGCACCCTCTCGTAGAATTGCGAGCTGGCCTTTTCCATCGGGCCAAGGACATTATCGTAGCCCCGCACCCAGGAAATATCGTTAGTCCAACTGCCGCCTTCCATGTGGAAACGTCCGTCTTCCTGCTTCAGTTCCGTAATGACCTTCTCCAGTTTTTCCGGTCCATCGCCCGGCTTGAAACGATCCCAAATCCGCTTTTGGAGCAACGGCTGCAAGACCGGTAAATCGGCTTCCTTGATGCCCAGCGCAAATAGATGCTCCAGATACTCGGTCGCGTTCATCATCGGCACATCCGATCCAGCGGCCTCGTTCGCCACCTGGAAGAACATACCCGGAAATTCGTTCATCATGACCCCGCCGTTCTCGCCATCAGCGATCTGGGTCACCAGCGGCGGCACAGATTTTCCAGCCAGTTCCCAGCGCGACAAGCTCTTGGCTTCGTAATAGGGCTGCATCTGCGCCACCAGCTTGGTGTCGCTGCCCTGGGTCTTGATGATGGCGATGATGCTGACGGTTTCGCCCTTAGAATTGGTGCAGACCAGCCGATGCGGCAGGTGCTTCTTCTCCGGCCCCCACCCATTTTCCGGACGTTCCACCGTGTGTTCCTGCACTAGCAGCCATTGATAGCCACAGTCCACCAAGGTCTTGATGTACTCATAGGCGGTATCAGGATGGTTGGGCAACGCCATTTCTGAAGGCGAAAAGCCGCGCACCCGTTCCAGCGCTTCCAGGCCAAAAATGCTGGCGAAATGCTGCTGCCAAGCCTTGACATGCAAACGGAAATCCTGCGCCGGGGTCGAGGGCGCCACCGCATGACCCCATGGACAACCCAACCACTCCACTCCCCGTCGATAATCCGGATGGCACGTTGCATTCTTGAGGGCATCAAAAACGTCATGCAACCCCATATCGCGCAAGCCGTGGAACAGGGTTCCCGAATACTCCAGCATCACCCGCGGTTCCTTACCTTGATTAATGAGCTGCGGGACGAATTCGCCGATGCGCTTGTAGCACCAATGGAAAACTGGAGCATTGTAGTTATCGCCAATGCCTTGGTTATCCATCATGTACTTGAGGTTGCTGATAATGCCGGCTGTGTACAGGTCGTGGCCGGCCGCGGGAATCAGTGGCTGGTGCATATGCAGAGCGATGGCGCAAGCCGCGCGGATATGGCCAAAATCGACCCGGCTCTCCGGCAAGAACACGGGGTGGTTGTGGCTGGCGCGCAAAGTCTGATCAATCAGGGATTCCGAGCCGCAGATATTGGGCAGGCCATCGACGTATTCCGGAAGCTGGCTCATGACGCAGGTTTCTCCCGTAAGGTAGTTAAGCAGCGATTAATCATCATTCATTGTGGCAAAAACAATGGGGTCATCAGGAAATAGCGAACAGGAAACTTTCTCTGTCTCCCTATCCCCGGATTACTTGGAACGGATCAGTTCATAGATGTTCAGGTAATCCTGACCGGGTCGGCACCAGGAATAGTCGCAACTCATACCATGGATCATCAATTGCCGGAAATCCTCGGGGTAGGCAAACCACAGGGCAATGGCGCGGTTCATGGCCGATTCGAGGCCGGCATGATCGGCGTTATGGAAGATGAAACCATTGCGCTGTTCCCATGGTCGGCCATCGTAATCTTTGTCAAAGACGGTATCCTGGAGTCCACCAACCGCCCGCACGATGGGAACTGTGCCGTATTTCAAGGCAATCATTTGGGTCAGACCACAGGGTTCAAACAGGCTGGGCATCACCACCATGTCGGCACCAGCATAGATCAGATGCGACAGTTCCTCGTCAAAACCCAGTTCAAGATGGCAATCCGGGCTATCGTTGAGATGTCGCTTCAGGTTCCAGAAGTGCTGGTTAATCTGCGGTTCGGGACTGGAGCCGAGCAGTACAAACTGGGCGTTGTTACGCAGTGCGTAAAAAATAGCGTGATGGATGAGATTCACGCCTTTCTGGCTATCAAGCCGGCCGACATAGGCAATGATCGGCTTGTACTCCTTGCTCAGCCATAGCCGGTCGCGCAGCGCTTCCTTATTAACATATTTCTGGTCGAGGGTTTCGATGCCGTAGCGACTGGGGATGTGCGGGTCAACCTCAGGATTCCAAATGTCATAATCAATGCCATTTAACACCCCGCCGAACTTGTTGTGATGCACATTCAAGGTGTGGCTTAATCCACTACCCTGATCAGTAAAGCGCGCCTCATGGGCATGAGTTGGCGACACCGTAGTGATGAAATTTGAATAAACAATGCCGCCCTTCATCAAATTAACTGCACTGTGGTTAAAATTATCGCGCAGGCGGTCGTAATTGAAATAGTGGGCGATATTGGTCAAGCCTGTGGCCCAGAGGGCGTATTCACCGGTCATGCCCTGGTGTTTGAAGTTGTGGATCGTATAGCAAACCCGTGACCAATGCATTCCACCCTGCGCGTACTGTTCAAACAGCAGCACCGGCACTAACCCAGTCTGCCAGTCGTGGCAGTGAATGATGTCGGGTCGGCGATTGTCCTTGAGCATAAACTCCATGGCTGCCTTGCTGAAAAACGCAAACCGGCTGACATCATCCGAGAAGCCGTAAAAATGCCCACGATTAAAGAAATTTTCCTGGGAATGTGGTTCGATAAAGAAACATTTTCGGCCATGCACAAAACCGAACCAGACTGAGCAATGAATCGCGCCGTTATACCACGGCACCCACAAATCTTTTATGCTGACTTGCAGGCCCCAAATCTGGTCATAGCGCATGCAGTCATATTTTGGCAGGATGATATGGACTTCATTGCCACGAATTTCCAGTTCCCGAGTCAGGCCAAAAACCACATCAGCCAATCCACCAACTTTGGCGACAGGGGCGCATTCTGGAGCAATTTGTACGATATACATGAACTTCCGTCCTTTATTGTCGGGTGCGGGCGCGGGCGCGGTAGTCCAGAGCGCCTTCATCCAGAAGGCCCGGAGCGCGACCTCTGCGCCCCGGTGGTTTTATTGCTGCGGCAAATGATCGCGGCTGGCGACCATCACGAATGCCTGTCCGGGCCGCAAGTCATAGGAAAACGGTCGCGGAATATATTCCAGCGGATATTCAGGTGACACATCCTGCAAAGGCGCGCCTGCCTGAATATAGGCACCGATGTTTTCGGCGTAGAAATACTGATGGTTCCACGGATCCTTGTTCAGGATAATCAGTGCTTCTTCCTGAGTGCGGGTTGAAGCTTTCCACATGAGCAGGATATTCGGATTCTGGTAGGGTAAAACGGTGGTCGGGCATTCCTCACGGAAAATCGAATACTGACGCTTGATTGCATTGACGCTGGTAATGAACTCACACAGATCAATATTGGGTTGTTCCCAATCACTGGGCCGGGTATTCACCACATGCATCCGGCGACGGAAGCCGTATTCGAAGCCCATGGGGATCATTACGCCAGCGGAGAACAGGGCGGAGAACAAATACCGTTGCTTCATCGCCGCTACGTTGCCGTTGACTTCCTGAAACAACCGCTCGGTATCATGGCTTTCAGGGAAGCTGATGGATGGGGCGATCTCGCGCACCAGTTGATACTGCTCCATCAACCAAGGGCCGTTGAAATCCCACCACTTGGAGCTGTTGAACACAAAATCGAAACCGGCCTGAGCCGTTTGCTTGGTCTGGTCGGCAGTGCAACCCAACGTTTCAGCGGTAAACAGCGTGTCGGGATACTTCTGGCGGATTTCATGAATCAGCCGCTTCCAGATCGGTCCGGGAATTTGATAGGCGGCATCGCAGCGGAAACCCTTGAAGCCCAGATCCAGCAGGTATTCGACGATCTTGTAGCAGTAGCGATAAAGCCCTTCTGGATCGGAGGTGTGTTGGTGATTGAACAGCGCCAGATCGCCCCAGACCACTTTGTGGCCGTCTTCCATGCAAAACGGATGGGCGATGCTGCCGTCGCCCTCACGGACGAACCATTCAGGATGCTGGCGGGTCAGCTCGGAATCGAAGGCGCAATGGTTGATGACCAAATCCACCATCACTTGGAGGCCCAGCTTCCCAGCTTGCGCCAGTGTCGCCTTGATCTGCTGTTCGAGAGACAGCTTGGATTCGGGGTCGGCCAGCAGCGGATGCAACTGAAAATAGTCAACAATGGAATACAAACTGCCCGAGTAGCCGGGTTTCTGGACGGGATTGACGAAAATCCAGTCAAATCCCATGTCAGCGGCGCGTTGAAGATGGGTTTCCCATTGGCTGCAAGGCCCGGCTAGCAAAGGAAAGAGGTTGTAAACAATCATCGGCGACTCCCTTGGGTTCTTTGTTTTAATTCAGGCACGGCAAAGCGCTCGGGCTTGAACAACATAAATTCGTAGAATCGTATCACGAAACCGCTGATGACAGCAGCTATGACTGCCAGCACCGGTAAATGACGCAGCCAGGGTTGATGGCTGCGCCAGCGGCGAGCAGTTATAACTGGGCTTGCAGGTAATGAGGCAAGCCGAGGCGTTCGATCAGCCCCAACTGGGTTTCCAGCCAGCCGATATGCTCTTCTTCACTGGCCAAAATAGCGGACAGCAGATCGCGGGTGACGTAGTCGCTGCAACTCTCGCAATAGGTGATGGCTTCCCGGTATAGCGGGTGAGCAAGTTGCTCCAGCTTGAGGTCGCCACGGAAAATTTCTTCAACGTTCTCGCCGACGTACAGTTTGCCGAGGTCTTGAAGATTCGGCAGGCCCTCCAGATGCAAAATCCGCTGCATCAACTGGTCAGCATGTTTCATTTCATCAATCGATTCGTCATATTCATGCTGGCCGAGTTGAGTGAACCCCCAATGATCAAACATGCGGGCGTGGAGAAAATATTGATTGATGGAGGTCAACTCATTCTTGAGCGCCTTGTTCAGGTACTCGATCACCTTGGCGTCACCTTTCATGGGAACTTGCTCCTGGAGGATTAGAGATCGACCGCAAACCAAGCAGCCTGCGCTGGAGCAGGCTTCGCCGCAGCGGGGGGTGGTGGGGAGGCGGTTACCGCTACTGATGAGGGTGGTGCAGAGTCCGTGGTTGCCGGTAACGGCGTCGCCAGACAAACATCGAGAAATTCCCGGACGCTGTCGATACACTTACCGCACTCAACGCCTATGCCCAAACGGACGCTCAAATCGCCAATGGTGCGTGCGCCCAATTCGACGGCCTCACGAATTTGCCGGTCGGAAACCGACTTGCAGATGCACAAATACACAGTGTGGACCTCCCGGTTAAAGCTTTTGAATGCATGATAAAGACTGCCTGTAAGCAGTTTGGTTGCGGCAGCGCCAACCTTCAACCCCCCTTATTCAACGGATTCACCATGTCGATTGCTCTCATCTGGTTTCGCTGCGACCTGCGGCTGGCCGACAACCCGGTCCTGCATCATGCAATGCAGGCGCATGAATGCGTGATCCCGGTCTACCTTCATGCCCCGCATGAGGAAGCGTCCTGGAAGCCGGGCGCGGCCTCGCGCTGGTGGTTGCATCACAGTCTGGCGGCGCTGGACGCCGAGCTACGGCAGCGCGGCTTGCGGCTGATTCTGCGTCAGGGCGACAGTTTGACTGTGCTGCGGGAACTGCTGCGCGAAACCGGCGCAACGGCGGTGTACTGGAATCGACGCTATGAACCGGCGGTGATCGCTCGCGACCGCACGATCAAGGCGGCATTACGCACTGAAGGTTTCGTGGCTGAAAGCGCGCAAGCGGCGTTGCTCATCGAGCCGTGGACTCTGCTGAAAGCCGATGAGACGCCTTATCAGGTCTTTACCCCGTTCTGGAAAGCCTGCCTGCGGAAATTGCCGCCCGCTGCACCGTTGCCCGTTCCAAAACTGACCGGGCCGGAACAGTGGCCGGATTCGCTGCCGCTCGATGCGCTGCAACTCTTGCCACGCATTCCCTGGGATGCGGGGTTGGCGATGGCCTGGCGACCTGGCGAAGCAGGGGCGCAGGCACAATTAGAATCGTTCTGCGCAACGGCATTGACCAGCTATGCCCAGGGGCGCGACTGGCCCGGACGGGAAGGCGTATCCCGGTTGTCGCCACACCTGCATTTTGGCGAGATCAGTCCCCGGCAAATCTGGGCGGCGGTGACGGACGCGACGGGCGGTGATCCGCTCTCCAGCAAGGGCGCGGAAACCTATCTGCGGGAAATCGGCTGGCGGGAATTTGCTCATTATGTGCTGTATCACTGGCCGCACACCCCGGAGCAGCCACTTCAGGAACGCTTCGCCGCCTATCCGTGGCGTAAGGAGTATGCAGAGTTATTGCATGCCTGGCAGCAGGGTCGGACGGGTTATCCCATAGTGGACGCGGGGATGCGGCAACTTTGGCAAACCGGCTGGATGCATAACCGGGTGCGGATGTTGGTCGCTTCATTCCTGGTCAAAAATTGCCGCATTCCCTGGCAGGAGGGCGCCCGCTGGTTCTGGGACACCTTGGTAGACGCCGATCTGGCGAGCAATACGCTCGGCTGGCAATGGACTGCCGGCTGCGGCGTCGATGCCGCGCCCTATTTCCGCGTGTTCAATCCGTTTGTTCAGGGTGAGAAGTTTGACCCGGACGGGGCCTATATCCGTCGCTGGATTCCCGAACTGGCGACCTTGCCGACCACGGTCATTCATCAACCGTGGAACTGCGCGTCGAAACTGGACTATCCCGCGCCGATCCTTGACTTCGCCGCCAGCCGGGCCGAAGCCCTGGCCGGATGGGAGCGGATCAAGGGCGGTTGACGCGGCGTCAGACCACTGGCCGCCGATAGGCCAGCGCCAGCAAAAGAATGCCCACGACAATTAGCGGCACGGACAACACTTGGCCCATGGTCAGCCAGCCAAACGCCAGATAACCCAGTTGTGAATCCGGCTGGCGGACAAATTCCACGAGAAACCGGAACACGCCATAGCTCAAGGCGAACACGCCCGACACCGCCATGGTCGGGCGCGGCTTGGCGGAAAACAGCCAGACGATGAGGAATAACGCCACGCCTTCCAGCGCCGCCTGGTACAACTGCGAAGGATGGCGCGGCAGGTGATCGCCGGTCTGGCTAAAGACCATTCCCCAAGGCAGATCGGTCACCCGCCCCCACAACTCACCGTTGATGAAATTGCCGATGCGTCCGAACAGGAGACCGGGAGCAATCAGCGGTGCGATGAAATCGACGGTCACCCAAAACGGTTTCTGATATTTGCGGGCAAACAGCACCATCGCCAGCAATACGCCCAGAAAGCCGCCATGGAACGACATGCCGCCTTCCCAGACCCGGAATAGCATCAGCGGATCGTGGAAAAAGTTGCTGAAGCCATAGAACAGCAGATAGCCGATCCGTCCACCGAGAATGACGCCCAGGGCGATATAAAACACCAAATCGTCCATTTGCACAGCGGTCCAGCCGGAGTTGGGCTGCTTGACGCGGTAACGGCCCAGCGCCCAACCGACCAGAAAGCCGAGCAGGTACATCAGACCGTACCAGCGAACGTGCAACGGCCCTAGACTGAACGCCACGGGGTCGAAATCAGGATGAACCAGCATGGCAAACGCTCCTCTCAGGCCGGCAACACCCGTGCGAACACGGCTTTGAGATAATCGGTTTCGGGAATCGCCGGAGGAACCGGATGATCCGGCCCCTGCCGCCCCTGTTCCAGAATGACCAAGTTGCGGTCCAAATGCCGCGAGGCTTGCAATAAGGTTTCCTGCAATGCTTCGCGGGGAAACAGTTGCGAACAGGAACAGGACACCAATAAACCATCGCGCTCCAGCACTTGCATCGCCATTTCGTTGATGCGTCGATACGCCAGCGTTCCTTCCTTCAAATCCTTGCGGCGCTTGATGAAGGCGGGCGGATCGATGATCACCACATCAAATCGCTGGCGAGCTTCACGTAACGCCTTCAACACCTCGAACGCATCGCCTTGCTGGAATTGCACCCGGTCGCTGACCCCGTTCAATGCAGCATTGGCGGCGGCCAATTCCAAAGCGGGCGCGGAACTGTCCACGCACTGCACTTCACGGGCGCCGTGCGCCGCCACCCGGATACCCCAGGCCCCGACATAGCTGAACACGTCCAGCACGCGCCGGTCGCGGATATAGCGATCCAGTCGGGCGCGATTATCGCGCTGATCATAAAACCAGCCGGTTTTTTGCCCAGTGCGTGCCGCGACTTGGAAACGCAACCCGTCCTCCTCAACCGTCATCGTTTCGGAAATCTCGCCCACAGCATCGACGACATAACGCTCCAGCCCTTCAATTTCCCGCACCGGACTGTCATTACGCCAAAGCACCGTCTGAGGTTTCAGCACTTTTTGCAGGGCGGCCAGTACATCCTCTTTCATCCGCTCCATGCCGGCAGTCGTGAGTTGTGCAACGTACTGGTCGCCATAGCGATCCACGATCAAGCCCGGCAGACCGTCGCCTTCGCCGTGAACCAGTCGGTAAAATGGCTGCGCATACAACCGTTCGCGCAGACGCAGAGCGACATTCAGGCGATGGACCAACAGCGAAGCATTCAGGGGATGTTCTGAATCACGGCTGACCAAACGTGCGCAGAGCAGAACGTGCGGATTGATATAGCCGGTGCCGATGAATTTGCCATTGCTGGCTTGAATCGTGACCGGTTGGCCCGGCTGGAAATCGCGCAACGGCGTGGCTTCGACATCCACTTCGTTGCTGTAGACCCAGAGATGGCCCGCACGCAACCGGCGATCTTCGTTTTTACGCAGGCGCAACGGCGCGAGTTCAGTCGGGGAATCAGGATGTTCGGACATGAGGAGGAAATTCCGGGGTGCGGGATGTAAAAACCAGAAGCGAGAAGGCGCAACCGGCTGGAGACCGGTTCTACATTCGAGAGATTAACCCGGCGGCCAGCCCAGTTCCCGACCTGCCAGCAAGTGCATGTGGATATGGAAAACCAGTTGCCCGGCATTGTGGTTGCAATTGATCACGGTTCGATAGCCGCTGTCCGCAACACCTAGTTCCGCCGCTAACTGTTTCGCCGCCAGGTGCATCCGACCAATCAGCGCCGCGTCAACTTCGGTCAAATCGTTCAGGGTCGGAATGTGCTTGCGAGGGATGATCAGCAGATGAATCGGCGCTTCCGGGTTGATGTCCGAGAAAGCCAGCACTTCACCGTCATCGTAAAGCGCAGTAGCTGGAATGTCGCCAGCGGCGATCTTGCAGAAAATGCAATCGTTCATCGCGTTTGCTCCTGTCGCGTTCAAAAATCCCGGCGGCCCGCGAACGCATGGGCCAGGGTGCCGCCATCCACCGATTCCAGTTCGCCACCCAGTGGCACGCCATGGGCGATGCGAGTGGCGCGGATGCCCCGCTCACGGGCCAGTTCTCCGATGTAATAGGCGGTCGCTTCGCCTTCTACGGTCGGATTGGTGGCCAGAATGATCTCGCAGATTTCGCCTTCATCCAGCCGCGCCTCCAGAACGTCCAGCCCCAGTTCCGCCGGGCCAATCCCGTCCAGTGGCGATAAATGACCCATCAGCACGAAGTAGCGGCCCTGAAAACCGGTGGCCTGCTCGACCGCCAGCACGTCCGCCGGCGTTTCGATCACACATAACTGGGAAGAGTCACGACTGGGGCTGGCGCACAGAGTACACAGGTCCGTTTCGCTCAGGTCGCGGCACAACCGGCAATGCCCGATGCGCTCCAGCGCCATCCGCAAGGTTTCTACCAGCCGTCCGGCCCCGATACGATCCCGTTCCAGCAGATGCAGCGCCATCCGCTGAGCGGATTTTGGTCCGACCCCCGGCAAGCAACGCAACGCCGTCATCAACTGATTGAGCAGCGGCGAAGTGGCCATGGGATCAGAACGGCATCTTCAAATCGCCCAACATGCCCGGCGGCAAACCCATACCAGCGGTCAGACCGGACATTTTTTCCTGAACCGTGCGTTCGACCTTATGCACGGCGTCGTTGACCGCAGCGGCAACTAGATCTTCCAGCATGTCCTTGTCGTCGCCCACCAAGCTGTCGTCGATATGAATTCGCCGCACCTCGTAGCGTCCGGTCATTAACACGCTGACCAGCCCACCGCCGGATTCGCCGGCAATCTCCAGCGTCGCAATTTCCGCCTGCGCCTTTTGCAGGTTTTCCTGCATCTTCTGCGCCTGCTTCATGATATTGCCCAAACCGCCTTTCATGGTTTCTCTCCTATGATTCAACGAGTCTCGTCAGTTTCATCCAGTGGATGAACAGCGGCAATCTTCGCATCGAACATTTCCTGCATATCCCGCACATGCGGATCCTGGCGGATCTGCTCGGCGGCGGTCTGCTGCCGTTCGGCCTGCTGCTGTTTTTGTTGAATAGCCGGGGTCGTCGCTACGGTCGCGCCCACCTGAATTTTCAGGGTGACTGGCCTGCCCAAATATTGTTGCAGCGCCGCCTGGATACGATCTTCAACAGCTTTATTCAACATCTGCGCGTAGCCGGGTTCCAGGGTCAGCCGGAAAGCATCGCCATTCCGTTCCGCCAGAGCGCTATTCAGCGCTACCTGCTTGGGGATGCCTGCCAAGGAGAGTTGCGCGACCAGTTCGCCCCATTCCGAAGCAGGTGGCGCAGACATTGCCGGAGGCGGCATGATACGCGGCACGTTTGCCGTAGCGGGAACCGGTGTTGACGTCAGTGCTGGAGCAACCGTCGTAGCCACTCGCATCGGTGCGGTTGCGGGTTCCGACGCCGCCGGACGGAAGCACAACATCCGCAACAGCGCCATCTCAAACCCACCGCGCGGGTCGGGAGCCAGCGGTAAATCGCGCCGGCCCAGCAGGGCGATCTGATAGAACAGTTGCACATCTTCGGGCGGCAGCAGTTCCGCGAACCGTCGCAATTCGGCAGGATCAACTACCTCGTCATCGGCCAGCGCATCTGGCACGGCCTGCGTTAAGGCCACCCGTTGCAACAGCGATAAAAGTTCGGCCAGCACCGCTGCATAATCAGGCACGTTCTCATCCAGCGCTGCTACCTGCCGCAACAAACCCGGCGCATCATTGGCCGCCAGCGCTTCCAGCAAGGCCGTCACCTGCCGCCGGTCAATGCTGCCGAGCATGGTACTCACTGCGGCGGTTTCCACTTGGCCGCTGCCAAAAGCGATGGCTTGATCAAGCAGGCTCAGTGCATCGCGCATACTGCCATCGCCGGCGTGAGCAATCAGTTGCAGCGCCCCCGCTTCGGCCGGGATACCTTCCTGGTCCAGCACCTGCTGTAGATACCGGGCGATCATCCCGGCGGGCAGGCGTTTGAGACTGAATTGAAGACAGCGCGACAGGATGGTGACGGGTAGTTTCTGCGGATCGGTAGTCGCCAACAGGAATTTCACATGCGGCGGCGGCTCTTCCAGGGTCTTGAGCAGGGCGTTGAAACTGTGGTTGGAAAACATGTGTACCTCGTCAATCAGGTACACCTTAAAACGCCCCCGGCTGGGCGCGTACTGCACGTTCTCCAGCAATTCGCGGGTTTCATCGACCTTGGTGCGGGAGGCGGCGTCTACTTCGATCAAATCGACAAAGCGGCCCGCGTCGATCTCCTGGCACGCGGAACACTGACCGCAAGGCGTAGACGAAACGCCCGTCTCGCAATTCAGGGATTTGGCGAAAATTCGGGCAATAGTGGTCTTGCCGACGCCCCGGGTGCCGGTGAACAGAAAGGCGTGATGCAAGCGTTGCCGGTCGAGGGCATTCGTCAAGGCGCGGACGACATGCTCCTGACCGACCAGTTCATGAAACGTGCGCGGTCGCCACTTGCGAGCCAGGACTTGGTAGCTCATAAAACTCTTGGGATGGACACCCGATGTCGGGATTCAGGTGCCTTGAAGAGGGTGGTGACTCCTACCCGCCGCACCCCGGCGCCCGAGGCCACTGCTGCCGCTGCTCCCTTCCGGGCCTGACGGGGTTCACAGCTTGTCGTCGCGAGGGGACCGACAGGAGCCACCATTGAACGAAATAGGCAGGCGGCTATCCCTGCGGCCTGCATCGCAGGGACGCTTATAACCACTACACGGCTATAAATCAAGGTATTTCCAGCCAGAGGAACTCGCTGGACCGGATTGTCGCGACAGCGTCTTGGACCAGCGCCGCCATTTTCTGAATCCGATGGAGGTTGTTAAGCAGCTCGCACGGTTTACCAACAAGCTTGGCAATATCCAACCCCTTCGCTTCCTCGGCTGTTAAACCTCTCACTCGTCAGGCGTCAATAATCGGCATGAGAATGCCCTGCTTAGAGAGGGTCGCGCCAAACTGACGGGACATCACGAACGGGTACCCATCGTCCATCGAGCAGTTCGGTAATTCCCAACCCATCAGGATTTTCTGCTTCACACCGAACGGCATTGACTGCATTCTCAAATCAACCACCATTGTACAAATCGCGTTGTGTAATCCAGCAGGGGCCGGGGTAAAGGTTGCGCCTTCTGACCGTTTTAAAGCCATGATGAAAAGAAAAACAGCAGCGCCGGTTTTCACCCGTCTATTGGGAAATCACCTCCGGCGGTTCCAAGGCTAGCCGCTCTAATCGCCTGAAGAGGTACAGCAGTTTGCAACTGGCGACATAGACCGATGAGGGAAGGGAGGACTGTTCAGCGGCTTCATCATGAGCGGCTACCAATTCAGCCAGGGCTGAATCGAGGGATTCAACAAGGGTGAGCAGTTGGCAGGCGTTCATGCCGCCTCCGCAAGGCGACCTTGCGCGATTTTGGCGTGAATCCAATGGGTGACTTCGGATTTCGGCCAAGTGACGGCCTTTTCAGTCAGGCGAATCAGTTTGGGAAATTCGCTGGTCGCCATGCGATTGTAAATGGCCGACCGCTTCAATCCGGTGCGGCGTTCAACTTCGGGCAGTCTTAACAGTGATTCCATAGTGCGCCCCTTAAAGCGTAAAGGAGCAAGGAATCTATAGCATTGAAAGAACGCTCGTCATGGGGCAGTTTCAGCCCAAAAGTGCCGCAACCTCATCGCCCGCAATCTTTTGGCGTACCCGTTCCAAGATATCGGGTTCCAAAAGTCCATCATCGATCAGCGCAATGTTTTTTCCACTCATCCGTTTAAGTATTTGAGATGAAATCTTTTGGTAACGAAATTCATCACCGGTAACGATTGCGCAAATCCTTGGCGAAGGAGTCTCCAAATACGTCATCAATTTCAGCCCATGTTGCCCCATACGCAATCATCAGCGCCGCTGATTGAAGCTTGCGGCGGGTGACGGGCATAATCCGACTGGTCCGCAATTTGTCAGCCAACAGGCGCTTGATTTGCAAGATGGGACGGTTGCTGGGCAACGCCAGTTGTCGAATTCCCGCTTCATCAGGTAGCGAGTAGTGAAGATCAAGTTCTTCATCACAAAGTCGGTAGATCGTCATCAGAAACTCCCTCTCGTTTTTTTTCATGACGCACCTCGCCGGATCGGAATGACGGTCGCCCCTTCCGCCAGGGCGTCCAGATCATCCGACCAGGCTTGCATCATGCGGCGACGCTCGGGCAGATATTGGGCGCGATTGTAGGCAGCGCGGATTTTGTTGCGCTCGGCATGGGCTAGCTGACGTTCAATCACGTCGGGTGTCCAGCCCTGTTCATTCAACCGGGTAGACGCCAGGGCGCGAAACCCATGACCACAGATTTTTTCCTGGGGGAATCCCAGTCGGTGCAAGGCGGTGTTGACCGTGTTTTCACTCATGGGCCGGTCGGAATGGCGAATGCTGGGAAACACGTAACGCCCGCGTCCCGTGAGCGGGTACAGTTCCTTCAAGATCGCCACGGCTTGGCGAGACAGCGGAACAATATGCGATTCCCGCATCTTCATCTTGGCGGCGGGGATGCGCCATTCAGCCGCTTCCCAGTCGAATTCACTCCATTCCGCTTGACGCAATTCGCCGGGCCGCACCATCAGCCGGGGCGCTAACCGCAACGCGCAACGCACGGGGAAACTACCCGGATAACCGTCCAGGGCGTGAATCAATGCGCCGATGGCCGGGGGTTCAGTGATCGTGGCGAAGTGCGTCCGGGCCGGGGCGGGTAGCCAGCCTTTTAGATCCGCGGCGGGGTTGCGCTCGGCATGGTGTCCGGCCATGGCGTAACGGAAGACCTGCCCGCACATCTGTAAAACCCGATGGGCGCTATCCACGGCGCCACGTTCCTGAATCCGTTGCAGGATCGCTTTCAAGTCCGGCGCGGTGATCGTGCGAATCGACTTTTTCCCGATTCCGGGGAACACGTCTTTTTCCAGGTCGCGCAACAGCCGGGCCGCGTGACCCGCTGACCAGCGCGGGGCGCGGTCGCCGTGCCAGGCGCGGGCCATGATTTCAAACGTATCCACCTGCACTGCATCGCAGGCTTTGCGCGCCGCGCTGGGGTTGATCCCGTCGCGCAACTGCTTTTGGATTGCCTCTCGCGCTAGCCGGGCCAGCCGCAAGCTGACTTTCGGATAAGTACCCAGCGAGAGCGTTTGTTCTTTCCCCTGCCAGCGATACCGGCAACGCCACCATTTCCCGCCTTCCGGGGTGATGATCAGGAACAGTCCGGTTTCATCGAACAGCTTGTAGCGGCGCTCACGGGGCTTGGCGTTGCGCACGGCGGCATCACTCAAAGGCATGGCGGGGTCACTCCACAGCCAGGGGTCAATGTGAAGGGTGATTTTTCGGGGTTCAGCACAGTGACCCCGGAAAGTGACCCCTAGATTACCTTGGATGCGAGCGGAACGCTACGGAATACCGTGGAGTAAAAGGCATGAAAAAACACACACTTGGCGGGTTCGAAAATTCATCATGGATGGCTATGGGTTAGAATTTGGCGGAGAGAGAGGGATTCGAACCCTCGTTAGAGTTACCCCTAAACAGCATTTCCAGTGCTGCGCCTTCGACCGCTCGGCCACCTCTCCGAAAAACCGCCCGCTTCCCTGCGATAAGAAGCGGAATTGTAATAGAAGCGCTCACGCCAGGGCAAGGCGTGCATCGCTTCCCGCGTCAGTTCAGACCTTTCATGGTCAGGCGGATGCGACCCTGTTTGTCGATTTCCATGATCCGCACCTTCACCACATCGCCGATTGCCAGTTTATCGCTGACGTTCTGTACCCGCTCCTCGGAGATTTGCGAAACATGCACCATGCCATCGCGGCCCGGCAAAATCGCTACGAACGCGCCAAAGTCCATAATCCGCACTACTTTGCCTTCGTAGACCTGCCCGGCTTCCACATCCATGGTGATCTGCTCAATACGGCTGCGGGCCGCGTCACCAGCAGCCTTGTCCACGGCGGCAATCTTGATCACACCGTCATCGGTGATATCAATCGTCGCACCGGTTTCCTCCGTGATCGAGCGGATGGTGACACCACCCTTGCCAATAACGTCCCGAATCTTGTCCGGGTTAATCCGCATCGTGGTATAGCGCGGCGCATACTCGGACAATTCCTGACTGTGCGTACTGATCACAACGCCCATTTTGCCGAGAATGTGCAGCCGCCCCTCGCGAGCCTGGGCTAGGGCCTTTTCCATGATCTCGTGGGTGATGCCGTCGATCTTGATGTCCATCTGCAGGGCCGTGACGCCCTCCGTCGTGCCGGCCACCTTAAAGTCCATGTCGCCAAGATGATCTTCGTCGCCGATGATGTCGGTCAGCACGGCAAAGCGGTCGCCTTCCTTGATCAGGCCCATGGCGATGCCTGCCACTGGCGCTTTGATCGGCACTCCGGCATCCATCAGCGACAGACTGGCGCCACAGACGGAAGCCATGGAACTGGAGCCGTTGGACTCGGTGATTTCCGACACCACCCGCACCGTGTACGGAAATTGCTCCGGCTTGGGCATGACTGCCTGAACACCGCGTTTGGCCAGTCGACCATGACCGATTTCCCGGCGTTTGGGGCTGCCGACCTGACCGATCTCGCCCACCGAATACGGCGGGAAGTTGTAGTGCAGCAGGAACGGCTGGCGGTATTCGCCTTCAATGGCGTCGATGATCTGGGCGTCCCGATCCGTGCCGAGGGTCGTGATCACCAGCGCCTGAGTTTCGCCCCGGGTGAACAGCGCGGAACCATGGGTGCGCGGCAGAACGCCCGTTCGGATCGTGATGGGACGCACGGTGCGCGTGTCGCGACCGTCAATGCGCGGCTGGCCAGCCAGAATGCGCCCACGGACGATTACGCTTTCCAGCGCCGAGAAGGCGTTTTCGATCACCAGCGCCGTCCAGCGCTCCGGCTCCTGGGTCGTCAACTGGGCGACCAACTGCTCGCGAATCTCACGCACTCGCTGCTGGCGCGTCAGCTTTTCAGCGATCTGATAGGCGTCAGTCAGCGCCGGTTCAACCGTGCGCACCGCACTCGCTAATACTTCATCTTTGGCCGGCGCATACCAATCCCACGGCTGGACGCCCGCCTCGACCACTAATTCCTTAATGGCGCGGATGGCCGTTTGCATCTGCTCATGGCCGAACAGCACCGCGCCGAGCATGACTTCTTCGGACAAGCCGTCGGCTTCGGATTCCACCATCAGCACGGCCCGCTCGGTCCCGGCCACCACTAAATCCAACTGCGAAGTTTTCAACTCGCGGCGGGTTGGATTGAGCAGATACTGACCGTTACGATAGCCTATCCGGGCTGCGCCAATCGGGCCGTTGAACGGGACGCCGGACAGTGCTACCGCCGCTGAAGCACCCAGCAACGCCGGGATTTCCGGGTCCACCTGGCTGTTCAGCGACATCACCGTGGCGATGATTTGCAGTTCGTTGGTGAAACCCTCGGCAAACAGTGGCCGCAGCGGCCGGTCAATCAGCCGGGCGGTCAGGGTTTCGCTCTCGGAAGGACGCCCCTCGCGGCGGAAAAAGCCGCCAGGAATACGGCCCGCCGCATAAGTGCGTTCCTGGTAATCCACCCGTAGTGGGAGAAAATCCCGGCCTTCATCTTCCCTGGCAGCGACCAGGGTGACCAGTACGACGGTATCAGCCATGTTGACCAGCACGGCGCCGCTGGCTTGCCGGGCGATTTCACCCGTTTCCAGCGTGACAGTGTGCTGGCCGTATTGAAAGGTCTTTTTAATGGGGGTCACGGAAACGTCCTGTGCGGCAAAAGAGCGATGGAAAATATCAACGACGCAAGCCGAGGCGGCTGATTAAGGTTTGATAGCGCTGCAAATCTTTACGCTTCAGGTAGTCCAGCAGCTTGCGGCGCTGGTTAACCATCTTCAGCAGTCCGCGCCGGGAATGATGGTCCTTCTTGTGTTGACCAAAGTGCGGCTGCAAGCCATTGATGCGGTTAGTCAGCAGCGCGACTTGTACTTCCGGCGAGCCGGTATCGGCGGAACCCCGTTGATAATCCTGCACGATTTGCGATTTCTGCTCAGTGTTAAGCGGCATTGGGTCAAACTCCAATTCGGATGGATGATTTTAGTCAAAAAATATTAACCCCATCAGGGGTAACCAACAAGTCAAGCGGTTAGTCCGATTCAACGGGCCAGCAACCGGCGCGGCCCGACCCGGCCATCATCGAGAATCTCGCCGAGGCCGAGAAAGTGTTGTTCGCCCTCATACAGGCGTACCCAGCCCTGCACCGGAGCATGGGGAACGAGGACCGGCTGACCCTGCCGCAGGTAAAAAGCGGCATCGCCTCGCACCCGCACCGCTGGCCATTGCATCACTGCACTGTCAAGTGGCAGCAACACCTCATCCAGCGCCGCCAGCCCTTGTTCCGCCCGCTCACGCAAGGCGTCCAGCAACATCATCCGGCTGGCGTCGTAGGGTTCTACCGCCGTGCGACGCAGCACCGAAATATGTGCGCCACAGCCCAGCGCCTCGCCGAGATCAACGGCCAGTGTTCGAACGTAAGTGCCCTTGGAACAGCGCATCATGCATTCCAGTTCCTCGCCTTCCAGCCGCAACAACTGTAGTTCATGGATGGTGACTTGACGCGGTTCCCGCTCGACTTCGATGCCTTGACGGGCCAGCTTGTACAACGGTTGACCCTGGCGCTTCAGGGCGGAATACATCGGCGGAATTTGTTCAATGACACCGGTGAACCGCTGCAACACTGACACAACTTGCTCGCGGCTGAACGGTCCCACAGGACGGGTGGCGGTCACCTCGCCTTCAGCATCGCCGGTGGTCGTCACTATTCCCAGTCGGCAGGTGAACTGGTAACTCTTGTCGGCATTCAATAGAAATCCCGACATCTTGGTGGCCTCGCCCAGACAGATGGGCAGCAAACCACTGGCCAGCGGATCGAGACTGCCCGTATGGCCGGCCTTGGCGGCCTGATACAGCCGCTTGACCGTCTGCAACGCGGCATTGGAAGTCAAGCCGACGGGTTTATCCAACAGCAAGACCCCGTCCACCGGGCGGTGGGGCCGGCTTTGGCCCTTCATGTCCCTGACTCCGCGTCGACATGGTCGGCTTCGTCGTGATGGCGATAGGTGTCCGAAGCCACGGCAGCGTCAATCAATGCTGACAACCGGGCGCCCTGCTCGACAATTTCATCGTAGCGAAACTCCAACTTTGGAATGACTCGCAGTCGCATCCGCCGACCCAGTTCCCGGCGCAGCAGGGGTGCGGCCCGGTTGAGTTCAGCCACCCGTTCGCTCCGTTCCGCTGGATCGCCCATCAACGTCACAAAAATTCGGGCATAGGCCAGGTCGCGGCTAACCTCGACGCTGGTCATAGAGATCAGCGCCAGGCGCGGATCGCGCAATTCATCGCGGATCAGTTCCGCCAGTTCCCGGCGCAGTTGCTCGCCGACCCGGCGAGTGCGCGGAATGGTTTTTGTCGCCATCGCTTGGATTTCCCCGGCTGCGGACTACAAAGTGCGCTCGACCTGCACCCGTTCAAAGACCTCGATGTGATCGCCTTCATGGATATCGCTGTAGTTCTTCACACCCATACCGCACTCCATGCCGGCGCGCACTTCGTTGGTGTCATCTTTGAAGCGCCGCAGGGAATCGAGCGCGCCCTCGAAAATCACCACATGGTTGCGCAGAACCCGAACCGGGTTATGGCGGCGCACCACGCCATCGACCACCATACAACCGGCCACTACACCAAACTTGGGCGTGCGGAACACCTGGCGCACTTCAGCCAGGCCGATAATCTCTTCCTTGAATTCCGGCTTGAGCATCCCAACCATCGCCTGCTTGATGTGATCAATCAGCTCATAGATGATGCTGTAGTAGTGCAGCTTCAGCCCTGCTTCTTCCGCCAGCTTGCGGGCGACCGTATCGGCGCGGACGTTAAAGCCGATCAGAAGGGCCTTGGCGTTGCTCGCCAGATTGACATCCCCTTCATTGATGCCGCCGACGCCACTGGCGATAATCTTGACCTGCACTTCGTCGGTGGACAACCGGGTGAGCGCGTCGACAATCGCTTCGGCGGAACCCTGCACATCGGCCTTGAGTACCACGTTGAGAATGTTGATTTGACCGGCTTCAAATTGTTTAGAAATCCCATTGATATCAATGATCGGCTTCTGGGCCTGGCCTTCGCGCAATTTGTTTTGCCGGAACAGAGCGATTTCTCGCGCCTTGCGCTCGTCAGCGACGGCAATGACCTCATCGCCCGCTTTGGGGGTGCCGGACAAGCCGAGAATTTCCACCGGAATTGAGGGGCCGGCCTCGCTGACCGTCTGGCCCTTTTCGTTGAGCATGGCCCGTACTCGACCATACTCAAGACCACTCAGGATCATGTCGCCCTTGCGCAGAGTACCGCTCTGCACCAATACCGTCGCTACCGGACCCCGACCTTTATCGAGCCGCGATTCAATCACAACACCCTTGGCGGGGCCGTCCACCGGTGATTTCAGCTCCAGTACTTCCGCCTGGACCAAAATCTTGTCGAGCAATTCGTCGATCCCTTGGCCGGCTTTGGCTGAGACATAGGCAAACAGGGTATCGCCACCCCATTCCTCGGAAATCACACCCTGCACCGACAATTCGCTCTTGACCCGCTCGGGATCGGCTCCGGATTTATCCATCTTGTTGACCGCCACCACCAGCGGTACTCCGGCAGCACGTGCGTGCTGAATGGCCTCCTGAGTCTGCGGCATCACACCGTCATCCGCCGCCACCACCAGCACCACGACGTCAGTGGCCTTGGCGCCCCGGGCGCGCATGGCGGTAAACGCGGCGTGCCCTGGGGTATCCAGGAAGGTGATGACGCCTTTGGGCGTTTTGACATGGTAAGCGCCGATATGCTGGGTAATGCCGCCCGCTTCGCCCGCAGCGACCCGGGTGCGGCGGATATAGTCGAGCAACGAGGTTTTGCCATGGTCAACGTGGCCCATGATCGTCACCACCGGCGGACGCGGCAGCGCTTCGCCGCCCCCGCCTTCAGCAGTCAGATCTTCTTCGAGGGCGTTTTCCCTGAGCAGTTTATAGGTATGGCCCATTTCTTCGACCGCCAAGGCGGCTGTTTCCTGATCAATGACCTGGTTAATGGTCACCATCAACCCCATTTTCAGGAAGGTCTTAATCACCTCGGTCGCCTTGACCGACATTTTCTGGGCCAGATCGGAAACGCTGATGGTCTCCGGTAAGACGACTTCCCGCACGACCGGCGCAGTCGGTTTGGCAAAGCCATGACGTGGCAATGGCGCGGGTATGGGCGTCTTGGCCACCTTGCTCTTCCGGGGTCGGCGGCGTTCACTCTTTTCGAGCGCGCCTTGCACATCACCTCGCGGGAAACGATCACCGCCAGCGGGTTCTTCACGGCGTGTGCTGTGCAACTGGCCTTCACCCCGGCCCTTAGCAGCAGGGCGGGCAGGCGCATCCGAACGTTTCCGGGCGGGTGTCGGTTCGGCAGGTTTTCTGGGCCGGGCTTCGGCCCCCGCTCCAGTGCCGGGTTCACGCCGCTGCATTGTAGCCGCTCCAACACTGATGGTTTTACGCACGGGCGGTTCGCCTGGACGTACCGATGCGGGTCTCTCTGCCGGTTTGCGGCGCTGATCCGGTTCCGACCGACGCCGGACGGGTCCTTCAGCCTGCCGGCGGGGTTGTTCTTCAGTCTGCCGTTGCTCTTCAGCCGGTCGTTTCTTTTCAACCGGGCGCTGGGCGGGTTCGTCAGGTTGGGCGAGGGGACGAGTGTCCTCCACAGCCACACCGGGATGCGCATCCTCTACGGTCACTGCCGGAACTACCTCTGCGACCACCGCCGATGGCGGCGATAGGTCTGGCTGGCCGGGCGCTTCCAGTGTAATTTCCGGCGGCGGCATCTCCGATTCCACCACGACGGGTGGCGGTGTTTCGACAGCAACCACGACTTCCCGGCGGCGCGTTGCTTCGTCGTCCGCCAGACTGCGCTTGACATAAGTGCGCTTCTTGCGGACTTCGACGCTGACAGTTTTGACTTGTCCGGTCACGCCGCCGCCCATCCTGATTTCACTATGCGTCTTGCGCTTGAGGATGATTTTTTTCGGCTCGACCGCGCCCTGGGTCGGCTGGCCACCATGGCTTCGGCGTAGATGGGCCAGAAGATCCACTTTTTGCTTTTCCGTAATCGCTGACTCCGCACTGGCGACTGCGATACCGGCTTCGGCAAATTGCTCCAACAGGCGATCCACCGGGATACCGACCACCGTCGCAAACTGTTTGACCGTTACATCCGTCATTGTCCACCCCCAAGACGCGCTGGGTTACTGTTCATTCTTTCGAAAACCAAGGCGCCCGCGCCGTCATGATCAGTTTCGCGGCCTGTTGATCATCCAGACCGGCTATTTCATTCAGATCGTCTACCGACAACTCGGCCAAATCATCCATCGTCACGATGCCATGACGCGCCAACTTGAAAGCCAGCGTTTCGTTCATCCCCGCCATCCGGCGGAGATCTTCGGCCGGTTGGGCATCGCCGAACCGTTCTTCAGCGGCAATGGCGCGCGTCAACAACACATCGCGTGCCCGTCCGCGCAGCTCATCCACGACTTCCTCATCGAATTCAGCGATCTCCAGCATCTCTTGAGCCGGCACATAGGCGACTTCCTCCAGGCTGGCAAACCCCTCGCGCACCAAAATCGCGGCGATTTCATCATCAACCCCCAGTTGTTCCATGAACATCTGCTGGAGCGTCTCGTCTTCCTGGCCACGCCGCGCGCGCGCCTGGTCCCGGGTCATCACATTCAGCGTCCAGCCCGTCAGTCGGCTGGCCAACTGGACGTTCTGTCCGCCCTTGCCAATCGCCTGCGCCAATTGTTTCTCTTCAGAAACAATAATATCCATGCTGTGGGTGTCTTCGTCGACGATGACCGAATCCACCTCCGCCGGCGACATGGCGTTCATAACGAAGCGCACCGAATCATCATCCCACTGCACGATGTCGACCCGCTCGCCGGCCAGTTCGTTAGTGACGCTCTGCACCCGTGCGCCGCGCATCCCTACACAAGCGCCAATCGGGTCGATCCGGGCATCCTTGCTCTTGACCGCAATCTTGGCCCGGGAACCGGGATCGCGGGCAGCGCCCTTGATTTCGATGACGCCCTGGTTGATTTCGGGAACTTCCAGGGTAAACAGCGCAATCAGGAATTCCGGTGCGACCCGGCTGATGAACAGTTGCGGCCCGCGCTGTTCACTACGCACGTCTTTCAAATAGCCGCGCAACCGCTCGCCGATGCGGAACGACTCGCGGGGAATCAGCTCGTCACGGGCGACCTTGGCCTCGACGTTGCCGCCCACATCGATGATCACGTCGCCGCGCTCCAGGCGTTTGACCACACCGCCGATCAGCTCGCCCTTGCGATGCAGATAGGCGTCGACGATCTGGGCGCGCTCTGCATCCCGCACTTTCTGCACGATCACCTGTTTGGCGGTCTGGGCAGCGATGCGTCCGCCGAAATCGGCGTTTTCCAGCAGCGATTCGATAAACTCATCGACCTGAACATCAACTTTGAGCTGACGGGCCTCGGACAGCTTCATCTGCCAGTCTGGATGTTCAATCGGCGCGGAGTCGGCCACGACGACCCAACGCCGGAAGGTTTCATAACCGCCGGTGCGCCGGTTGATCGCCACCCGCACGTCAGGGTCGCCGGAATAGCGTTTTTTGGCGGCCGACGCCAGCGCCACTTCCAGCGCGCCGAATATGATTTCTTTATTGACGCCCTTCTCGTTGGAAACGGCATCCACCACCAGCAGGATTTCTTTGTGACCTTCTTTACTGTCTTTAACGCGCATGTCGCTCTGCCTCCCAGCCGGTTCCGCCCGCTGTCATCCCGTCTTAGAGTTGGGGCGCCAGCCGAGCCTTCTCAATCCGCTCGAGCGGCACCTGCCATTCCTGTCCCTCGCTGTCCACGATCACCACGTCGTCGCCCCGCATTCCGCACAAACGGCCGATCAGTTTCCGCCGACCCTTCAGCAATTCCTGTAATTGCAGCCGCACCTCCGAACCGGTGAAGCGTTCAAAATGCCGCGCTTCGAACAGGGGGCGATCCAGTCCTGGTGAGGACACCTCCAAGGTATATTGCCCGGCGATGGGATCCTCAACATCCAATACGCCGCTTACCTGATGGCTAACCCGCTGGCAGTCGTCCAACGTGATGCCGGTCGCGCTGTCGATGTAGATCCGCAACAGCGCGTTGGCGTGGCGGGGATGAAACTCCATACCGACCCATTCATAGCCCATCGCTTCCACCACGGAGGTCAGGATCCGTCTGAGCGTTTGCAGATTTTCGCGCATTTTGACCCCCGGAAATAAAAAAGGGGCCTGCGGCCCACTTGTTCACCCTCATTTGGTTGACCCATCGCGGCACTCACTCTCGTATCAACTCCTCCCAACACTGTCCATGGACAACGCCGTGAACGTCCCCCACAAAAAAAGCCCTTGACGGGCTTTCCTTGAAAGTTGGTAGCGGGGGCAGGATTCGAACCTACGACCTTCGGGTTATGAGCCCGACGAGCTACCGGACTGCTCCACCCCGCATCTAAGAAAATCAAGATAGCACAAAAGGTCAAAACTTTGCAAGCCTATTTCATGTCCCTGACAACCGCTGCGCGACTTCCGCCAGCCGTCGACCTAGCGCCCGACACAGCCGTTTTTCCTCACTATCCAGTGTTATTCTGGATTCTGGTCCCGACCAGTGGCTCGAACCATAGGGCGTACCACCACTACGGGTCTCATGCAGCGCCCTTTCGGTAAACGGCAGGCCTACCAGCAGCATCCCGTGGTGCAGCAGCGGCAGCATCATGGTTAACAGCGTCGATTCATGGCCGCCGTGCAGGGTCGAAGCCGAAGTAAACACCGCCGCCGGTTTTCCGCACAAGACGCCGGCTAGCCATAGTCCACCAGTCGAATCCAGAAAATACTTAAGCGGTGCGGCCATGTTGCCGAACCGGGTTGGACTGCCCAAGGCTAATCCTGCGCATTCTTTGAGATCCTCCAGGCTGGCGTAGGGCGGCCCCGCCGCGGGAATGGGGTCTTCCACTGCTTCGCAAACCGTCGAAATTGCGGGTACGGTGCGCAGCCGCGCCGTCATGCTGGGGGTTTCTTCTACGCCCCGTGCGATTTGTCGCGCCATTTCAGTGGTCCCTCCGGTACGAGAGTAGTACAGCACCAAAATTTCCGCCATTCGTTTTCACCTCAATGATTCTGATTGACCACTACCGCTCTATCCGCATCCGTCTACTGGCTTGACGACTGGGGTCACCAGTGCTAGCGTTAAACGCTAAATATGTTGTTAACTGCATGACTTCCCGTACTGCGGTAATGCTGGATCCTTCAAGGCCTTGATGAAGCAACTCACGCAACTCGCCATCCTGATACTGGCGTTGGCGGCTTGCGCGACAGCTCCCGTGCAAGAGATGAGCGACGCCCGTCAGGCCATTCGCTCAGCCGAGGCTGTCGGCGCGGCGCAGCGCTCGCCTGAAAGCCTGACAGCAGCGCAACTGCTGCTGCGCAAGGCCCAGGCTTATCTGGAAACCGGCGCCTACGACGATGCGCGCCGACTTGCACTCGATGCCCGGACGCAAGCCATTAAGGCCCGGGAAACCGCGTCGCGCCGCCCGACACTCCGATCAGCGCCGCCCCAGGGGGTTCCATGAAAGCGTTTTGTTTACGTTGCCAGGTCAGTGGCCGCGTCCAGGGCGTCGGCTTCCGCTATGCGACGGTCGACAAGGCACAGGCGCTGGGCGTCACCGGCTACGTCCGCAACTTGCCAGATCGACGGGTAGAAGTCCTAGCCTGCGGTGAAGAACAGGCAGTCACCGCCCTCCGCAACTGGCTCTGGCAAGGCCCGCCGCTAGCGCGGGTCAGCGATGTGCGCTGTGAAACTGCGTCTCTTCAGGATTTCCGTGATTTCTGGATCGAATAAAAATTCAGATCCGTTCCGTCATCAACCAACTTGACTTATCCACAGGCTTGTGAAATCCCCAAACCTGATGGTTTCGCTCTTCCCTTTCAGTTCAAAATCCTGTCCAGATTCCAAGTCTTATATTCAATCTATTGATAATAATAAGAAAAATAAACCGATCAAAAAGCCATCAAACTGTTATTCACACCATAGCCATGCACAGTTAGGCAATGATCGAGAAAGTTATCCACAGACTTATCCACAGGTTCTGTGGATAACTTTTCGCAGCTACTCAACCGCGAATCATCCTCGCTCCCGCAACCAATCCAGCAGACGCTCCCGCGCCACCTGCGTACTTTCCGCCTCGCGCCGACCACGGCACTCCACTTGACCTGCCGCCAGATTGCGCTCGCTGATCACCACTCGCTGCGGAATGCCGATCAGCTCCATATCCGCAAACATCACGCCGGGGCGAGCGTCGCGGTCGTCCAATAACACCTCGATACCCGCCGCCTGCAATTCCTGATACAGCGCCTCTGCCGCCTCGCGGACCGCCGCCGAACGGCCCGCGCCAATCGGCAGTACTGCGACCTGAAAGGGGGCCATCGCCGCCGGCCAGATAATGCCGCGTTCATCATGATTCTGCTCAATCGCCGACGCCACCACCCGTGACACGCCGATGCCATAACAACCCATGGTCACGGTTACCGGTTGACCATCCTCTCCTAGCACCTCCGCTTTCATCGCCTCGCTGTACTTGCGGCCCAGTTGGAAAACATGACCGACTTCAATACCCCGAGCAATCGCCAGCGTCCCCTGGCCGTCCGGACTGGGATCGCCCGTAACCACATTGCGCAGATCAGCGACCAGCGGCTCCGGGCAATCGCGGCCAAAGTTGACGCCGGTTAAATGCCAGTCATCTTCATTCGCGCCGGTGACAAAATCGGCCATTTTCATCACGGTGCGGTCGGCGATGACCACGCCGTTGAAACCGATCGCGCCCAGCGAACCGGGACTCGCTCCGAATGCCGTGCGAATGGTTTCGGGGCTAGCGAACGTCAGTGGTTCCCGAACCTGCGGCAGCTTCGCCGCTTTGATCGCATTGACCTCATGATCGCCGCGCACCAACAGCAGTACCGGTTGCTCATCCTCACCTTCAACCACCACCGCCTTCACCGTCCGCTCGGCAGGGACGTGCAAAAACGCGCAGAGTTCCTCAATCGTCTTGACCCCCGGCGTCTGCACTCGGATCAATGGCTCAGCAGGCGCAGGGCGTTCACCAGGAGGAGCCAATGCCTCCGCCATTTCGACATTGGCGGCATAATCGCTGCCGGTGGAAAAAGCGATGGCATCCTCGCCAGATTCAGCCAGGACGTGGAATTCATGGGAATGCGCCCCGCCGATGGTGCCGGTATCCGCCAACACCGCCCGGAATTTCAGGCCCAGCCGGGTGAAAATTCGCATATAGGCCTGATACATGGCGTCATACGTGTCCTGCAATGAAGCCTGATCCAGATGGAAGGAATAAGCGTCCTTCATCAGGAATTCCCGCGCCCGCATCACCCCAAAGCGTGGCCGCACCTCGTCGCGGAATTTGGTCTGAATCTGGTAGAAATTGATCGGCAGTTGCTTGTAACTCTTGATCTCGCGGCGGAACAGGTCGGTGATCACCTCCTCGTGGGTCGGCCCAAAGCAAAAGTCGCGCTCGTGGCGATCCTTGATGCGCAACAGTTCCGGGCCGTATTTCTGCCAGCGGCCGGATTCCTGCCACAATTCCGCCGGCTGCACTGCTGGCATGAACAGCTCCAGCGCCCCGGCGCGGTTCATTTCTTCCCGCACCACCGCTTCGGCCTTGCGCAATACGCGCAGACCCAGCGGCAGCCAAGTGTAGATGCCGGCGGCGAGCTTGCGGATCAGCCCCGCCCGCAGCATGAGTTGGTGACTGACGACCTCGGCATCGGCCGGGGTTTCCTTGACGGTGAACAGCGGAAAACGGGATACACGCATGAATCGACTCTGGGAAATAGGAAAATCAGGGGTTGCAGAAATAATCCTGGTCTTTTTTGGCCTTTTGCAACTCGGCCTCGCGTTGCGGAGCGTCGAGCGTCACTTTATTGCCCTTGGCATCGGCCCTGACCACCGGACGGTCACCCTGCAACACCTCAACATTCTTCCGGGCGATCTCGCAATTTTTCGCCCGAGCATCGGCAACTTCCTTTTGTGCCTGTTCCTGCTGTTCCTGGGTTTTGGCTTCCTCTTCGGCCAGTTTGCGGGCCAATTCTTCCTGCTCCTTGGCTAAATCCTTGGTTTCCGCGCCCGAAGCCACCCCGCCCGGTTTACGCACCGTTTCATAAGGCACACCAGGAGGAGGCAGCAGCTCGGAATATTTCAGCTGACCCTGCTCATCCGTCCATTTATAAATAAACTGCTGAGCTTGGGCAGTGGCCATGAGTCCGCAACTGCCGACCAGCAGGATGCATAATAGTGTTCGTTTCAACATAAAACCTCCCAGTTCAGCCTTTCTACTTGAGAGCGGGATTTTGCTGGAAAATAAAGTTGTGTAGTATAGCCGGTTCGCAAGACCCGCGCTTAGCGCGTACTGGCGATGTTCATGACCGGTTGCGCCCACCGGGGATACCCCAGCCGTGCGGCGGCGACCCTGCCAGCCACGGCCCCGGCCATGCCACTGATGGACCGGTCATGATGCCCCGTACTTCAGCGAGGATTTGTCTTGCTGGTTCACCCTGTTCAACCCGATTCGCCAACGAGGAACCCACATCGTGGAACCTATCACTGGTGCTGAAATTCTAGTCCGCTGCCTCAAGGATGAAGGCGTCGAATATCTGTTTGGCTATCCGGGCGGTTCCGTCCTGCATATTTACGATGAACTCTACAAGCAGGAGGACGTCAAGCACATCCTGGTGCGCCATGAGCAAGGCGCGGTTCATGCCGCCGATGGCTATTCCCGCGCCAGCGGCAAGCCGGGCGTAGTGCTGGTCACTTCTGGCCCTGGCGTCACCAATGCGGTGACGGGCATCGCCACCGCCTACATGGATTCTATTCCGCTGGTCGTCTTCACCGGCCAGGTGCCCACCGCCTTGATCGGCAACGACGCCTTCCAGGAAGTGGATACAGTCGGCATTACCCGGCCCTGCGTCAAACACAACTTTCTGGTCAAGGATGTCCGCCTGCTGGCGGAGACCGTCAAAAAGGCCTTCTACATCGCCATGACGGGGCGTCCCGGCCCGGTGCTGGTCGATTTGCCGAAAGACATCACGATCACCAAGACCGAATACCACTACCCGAAGAAGGTCAAGCTGCGTTCTTACAACCCGACCGTGAAGGGCCACGCCGGGCAGATTCGCAAAGCGGTAGATATGATCCTGTCGGCCAAGCGGCCGATGCTCTACACCGGCGGCGGCGTGATCTTGAGCGACGGCTCGGCGGAACTGGTGGAACTCACGCAACTGCTCGGCTACCCGATCACCCAAACGTTGATGGGTCTGGGCGCGTATCCGGCCACCGACAAGCAATTTATCGGTATGTTGGGGATGCATGGCACCTATGAAGCCAATATGGCCATGCATGAATGCGACACGCTGATCGCCATCGGCGCACGCTTCGATGACCGAGTCACGGGGAAGATTGACAAATTCTGCCCGACCGCCCGAATTGTCCACGTCGATATCGATCCGTCCTCGATCTCCAAGAATGTCAAGGTGGACATCCCGATCGTCGGCTCGGTGCCGAATGTGCTGCGGGCCATGATCAATGTCATCCGCGACGAGAAGCTCAAGCCGGATACCGAGGCGCTGACCCAGTGGTGGCGGCAAATCGACGAATGGCGGAAGATGGAATCGTTGCGTTATCGCCCCAGCACCGAAGTGATCAAGCCGCAATTCGTCGTTGAGAAGCTGTACCAGGTCACTGAAGGCCAGGCGATCATCACCTCCGACGTCGGCCAGCATCAGATGTGGGCGGCGCAATACTATCTGTTCGACCGGCCCCGGCAATGGATCAACTCCGGCGGTCTCGGCACGATGGGCTTTGGCTTGCCGGCGGCGATGGGCGCTAAATTCGCCTTCCCTGATCAGGACGTGGCCTGCATCACCGGCGATGGCAGCATCCAGATGATGTTGCAGGAACTGGCGACCATGAAGCAGTACAACACCCCGGTCAAAATCATCAATCTGAACAACGGCTACCTCGGTATGGTGCGGCAATGGCAGGAATTCTTCTATCAGAAGCGCTACTCCATGACCTACTTCGAGGCGCTGCCGAATTTCGTGATGCTGGCTGAAGCCTATGGCCATGTCGGCATGAAGATTGAGAGGCCGGGCGATGTGGAAGGAGCGTTGCGCGAAGCGTTCGCCATGAAGGATCGGACCGTGTTCCTCGACTTCGTCACGGATCCCAGTGAAAACGTCTTCCCGATGATCCCTGCGGGCGGTGGCCAGAACGAGATGCTGCTGGCCGAACGCGACGATATGGTTTCGACTCACGAAGAAGGGATGGTGCTGGTGTGAACAATAGCAATCGTCATGTCATTTCCATTTTGATGGAAAACGAATCCGGCGCGTTGTCGCGGGTGGCCAATCTATTTTCGGCGCGGGGCTACAACATCGAGAGCCTGACAGTCGCGCCTACGGATGACCCGACCCTGTCGCGGCTGACTTTGGTGACCTCCGGCAATGAGCAGGTGATCGAGCAGATTGTCAAGCAGCTCAACAAGCTGATCGATGTGGTCAAACTGATCGACCTGAGCGAGACCGATTCCATCGAGCGCGAACTGATGTTGATCAAGACCAAGGCGCTAGGCGAACAGCGGGCGGAGATGATGCGGCTGTCGGAAATCTTCGGCGGCCACATTCTCGATGTCACTGATTCGACCTACACCATTGAGTTGACCGGCCCTGGCGGGAAACTGGACAGTTTTCTGCGCGCTGTCGAGAAAGACGCCATTCTGGAAGTGGTGCGTTCCGGAGCTACGGGCATTGCCCTGGGCCAGAAGGCGCTGCACGTCTGACTTCCTCCCGATGACTCCTTAGACCGTCCCTGGCGCTGCGTCAGGGGCGGTTTGCTTTTCATAGTTGAACCCTGTTCCAAGGAAAATGACCCCATGAAAGTTTACTACGACAAAGACGCTGACCTGTCCCTGATCAAGGGTAAAACCGTCGCCATCATCGGCTATGGCTCCCAAGGCCATGCCCACGCTCTTAACCTGCGCGATTCCGGCGTCAAGGTCATCGTCGGCCTGCGTCCGGGTTCTTCTTCAGCGGTCAAGGCGGAAACTGCTGGTCTGACCGTCAAGCCGCTTGAAGATGCAATCGCCGCCGCAGATGTCGTGATGATTCTGGCCCCCGATGAGCATCAGAGCGCCATCTACCGGCAGATCGAAGCGAAGCTCAAGCAAGGCGCGGCGCTGGCTTTCGCCCACGGCTTCAACATCCATTTTGGCGGCGTCGTCCCCCGTGCTGATCTCGACGTGATCATGATCGCGCCCAAAGGACCGGGGCATCTGGTGCGCTCTACTTACACGCAAGGCGGCGGCGTTCCTTCATTGATCGCGGTCGCGCAGGACGCCTCCGGCCAGGCTCGGGATATTGCTTTGTCCTATGCCTCGGCGAATGGCGGTGGCCGCGCCGGCGTCATTGAAACCACGTTCCGCGAAGAATGTGAGACCGATCTGTTCGGCGAACAGGTGGTGTTGTGCGGCGGCCTGACCGCGCTTATTCAAGCCGGGTTTGAAACATTGGTGGAAGCCGGTTACGCGCCGGAAATGGCCTATTTCGAGTGCCTGCACGAGGTGAAGCTGATCGTGGATCTGATCTACGAAGGCGGCATCGCCAATATGCGCTACTCGATTTCCAACACCGCGGAATACGGCGATTTCACTCGTGGCCCGCGCATCATTACCGATCAAACCAAGGTCGAAATGCGCCGGATTCTCAAGGAAATTCAGACCGGTCAATTCGCCCGCGAATTCATCTTGGAAAATCAGGCGGGCGCGCCGGTACTCAAGGCCAATCGCCGCATCAGCCGCGAACATCCGATTGAACAGGTTGGCGACAAGCTGCGCGGGATGATGCCGTGGATCAAGGCCAATCGACTGGTGGATACCAGCAAGAATTGAGGCTTACTAAAATGGGCAGGGTGTGTATCAATAACTAACATCATATCCTGCCTTTTCATTCGCGATGAAAGTCAGCGAAGTCATCAAGCGTCTTGAAGCGGAAGGATGGTTTGTCGTTGCACAGAACGGTAGCCATCGTCAGTACAAACACCCGGTCATTTCAGGCCGGGTGACTGTTGCAGGAAAGCGCAGTGACGACCTAGCGCCGGGAACACTCAACAGTATTGCTAAACAAGCAGGCTGGAAAAAGTGAGGTCTTCATGAAATATGCGGTAGTGATCGAGAAAACTCAAACCAACTACTCAGCCTATGTCCCTGATTTGCCGGGTTGTATAGCTACTGGGCAAACCCTGACTGAAGTCGAGTCTGAAATTCAGTTGGCCATCGAACTTCATATCCAGGGATTGCTTGAAGATGACCTTACCGTCCCTTCAGCAACTTCGATTGTCGAATACATCGAGGCAATAGCGGCCTAGCACTTCCCCATGACCCCAGACACCCCCGAAGTTCGCCGTTCACGCGGCGTCTACCTGCTGCCGAATCTGTTCACCACCGCCGCGCTATTCTGCGGTTTCTACGCCATCATTGCCGCCCTGCGTGGCCGCTTCGAAGCAGCGGCCGTGGCAGTCTTCATCGCCATGGTGCTGGACGGGCTGGATGGCCGGGTCGCCCGGATGACCCATACCGAAAGCGAATTCGGTGCCCAATACGACAGCTTGGCCGATCTGGTGTCCTTCGGTTTGGCTCCGGCGCTGATCATGTACGAATGGGCGCTCGGTTCGATGGTCAGTATGGGACCGCTGCTGTCCAAACTCGGCTGGCTGGCGGCGTTTTTCTACACGGTCATGGCGGCGCTGCGGTTAGCCCGCTTCAATGTGCAGATTGGCCACACCGACAAGCGCTACTTCATCGGCTTGCCCAGCCCCTCGGCGGCGGCGATCGTAGCGGGCTTGGTCTGGTTCTGTACCGATTTGGGCCTGACCGGCGAGCACATGCTCTGGCCGGCGCTGGTCATCACCATCGGCACTGGCGCGTTAATGTTCAGCAATATCCTGTATTTCAGCTTCAAGCAACTCAATCTGCGGGGACCGGTGCCCTTTATTACCGCGCTGCTGGTCGTGTTGCTATTCGTCTTCACATCTATCGATCCTCCTAAAGTGCTATTCCTGGGATTTCTGCTTTATGGCCTGTCCGGGCCGGTGATGTATTTGGCGCGACTGCGACAACGCGCTCGCCGCCGCGCTCAGGGTTTGCATGAACCGCCGCATAAATAGTCGTCCGGTCAACCCGGTTCGTTGATCAGCAGCGCGACCGGGAAATGCTGCAATACCTCCCGCAGCCATAACGCCTCTTCGCCCTGCACCGTTTGCCCGGTCAAGACGTTGCGCCAGTGCAGGCGTGAACCGGGCGGCGGCAGCACCCGGGTTTCATGCCAGATCGCCTCGCCCAAGGGATATTCGCCATCCTTGACCAAGCCACTTGGAAAACGCGGCGCGACGATCAATGCCCGCCGCTCACCCAGTTCCCGGGCAAAGGCGACCACATGCCCCTTCAACCCCCCGATCACCGTCAATTTCTGGTAAGCGCCGTGCTGGAACAATTCGCATTCCACCCCCCGCGCCTGCAAGGCGTGATAAATCAGCAACAGTTTGATCCGGCCATCTTCCGGGGCGGCCAACAATTCCGTGATCAGTTGCACAATTCCCGCGCTGGCCCGGGACTGGAGATCCTTGAGCAACGTACTGCGCCGTTCAAAATCCACCGGCCGCCGATTGTCCGGGTCCACCAGACTTAAATCCCAGAGTTCCGTCCCCTGGTAGAAATCAGGCAGGCCGGGCGCAGTCAGTTTGAGCAGCGTCTGGGCGAGTGAATTGAGAACGCCGTAGTGCTGAATTCGCCGTTGGAATGGCAAAAACGCCTGAAGAAAGGGATTGTCCTTGCCCGGCTTCATCACCGCTTCGGCGAAGGCGAGCAGCGCATCTTCATAGCGGCAGTTCGGCTCCAGCCAGTTGGTGTGGACTTTCGCCTCGCGGACCGCCTTGATCAGATAGGCTTTGACCCGTTCGATGAAGATCGGGTATTCAGCCAGATCAAAAGGATAAGCCCCCAGCAGGGTCTGATACAGCAGATATTCATCGTCCTTGCCGGGAGCTTCCCCGTCATCGAGGCGCATCTTGCATTCCCGATTGATGTCATGCCACTCCCGCAGGCAACGTTCCCACTCGGCGGGCATTTCCGATAGCACGTTCAACCGGGCGCGGACATCCTCGCCGCGCTTGGTGTCATGGGTGGCGCTGGCGTTCATCGCATGGGGCCAGCAGGACACGCGATGCTGGTTGAAGGCGTGGAATTCGTCGAGATCAATGCCGAACTGCAAGGGACCCGCGCCCACCTCGTTTAACGACAACAGGCGGTTGTAGACATAGAAGACCGTATCTTCCACGCCCTTGGCCATCAGCGGGCCGGTGAACTGCTGCAAGCGCATGACGAAGTGCAGCCACTGATCCTTGTCTTCAGCGGCCATATGTTCATCAAATTCCAGGTACAGGAAGCGTTTGATGAATTCCAGTTCATTGCGAAAATCGGGAATATTGGGCCGGGCCTGGGCCAGAACCCGACCGATGCATTCCTGGTCCGCCCGACTGGCGCCAGCGCGGCCCATGTAGCTGCGATACACCGGGAATTGCACCATGATCTCGACCAGCGCCATCTGAAGTCCGTACAGGGTAAAGTCGCTGGCGTAGCGGTAGCGCTCGGAGATGCGTTTGAGCAGATGCACGAGGTTGTCAATATCCCCGGCCAGATGCTTGTCGATGATCATGCGCTTGTTGCGGTCAATCAACATTTCGCAGGAAGTCGCATCGCCGATGAAGGCGTGGTAGAGCGCGGTAAACGCCGCTTCGGACGCTGGTTGGCAGAACAGATTGTTGACGACGCCGAGAAAATCGTAGCCGCTGGTGCCCTGGCACGGCCAGCTCACTGGCAATTCCTCGCCATGCTCCAGAATCTTCTCGACCACCAGATACACATAGGGCGCTTGTTCGCGCAGGCGCTGGAGATACTGGGCCGGGTCATAAAGACCGTCGATATGATCAACGCGCAGGCCGTTAATCTTGCCTTCGGCGACCAGGCGCAGGATCAGCTCATGGGTGTGGGCGAAGACTTTGGCTTCCTCGATCCGCAGTGAAATCAGATCGTTGATCGTGAAGAAGCGCCGATAGTTGAGTTCTTCATTGCCCACTTTCCAGTAGGACAGGCGAAAGAATTGCTCATCAAGCAAGTTGTCGAGCAGATCGAAACTTTCCGGTTTGCCCGCTTCGCCGTTAAAGATGCGGATATTCTCCTCAATGAAGGTGCGCACTTCGGGGGCGCTGTTCCACAGTTCCCACAACAACTGCTTGATGAAAGAAATCTGGTTGTAGCGTTCCTGCCCTTCTTCGCCGGAAGGGATGTATTTGAGCAGATAGAGAACGCCCAGCAGCTTGATGAAATGGGGATGGCTGCGGCCTAACTGGTTGCGCAACCGGGCCAGATCGTAGCTGATCACCCGGTAATAGGATTCGATGCGGATCGGGAAGCGGAACTCGTAGTAGTGAACCGCCAAGCCCTGCTCGCTGTAGCGTAATTGCAGTTCGCCGCTTTCCAGACAGTCGCCGTAGAACTTGCCGAGAAACGGCGCGAGTACCCGGCCACGAATCCCCTCATAAAGATGGTTCCAGTTGATGTCGAAGAATTCGTGGTAGGGTGAATCCGGGCCATTTTCCAGCACGTCCACCAGCATTTGATTCTGGCTGTTGAACGACATGTGATTGGGAACGATGTCCTGCACCCAGCCCAGACCATGCTGTTTGAGAATCTGACTGAGCATCTCGAACCGTTCCAAGCCACCCAGTTCCGGATTGATGGCATGGCAATCCACCACATCGTAACCGTGCGCACTACCCCGGCGCGGGGTGAGAATTGGCGAGGCGTAGAGATCAGAGATGCCGAGATTGGCCAGATAGGGTGCAATCACTATGGCGGCGTCAAAATCGAAATCCGGAGTGAACTGCAGACGATAGGTCGCAACGGGAATGCGCATCATAGGATGGCCCTCAGCAGTGGAAAAAGAAGACGGAACAGGGGCGGTTCACCCGTTAAGCCAGCCAGCAGCGTCTACCGTTCAGCTATGTAGACCACAACGGCGTAAGCCGGCAACATCAGCGCATTCGGCAGATTCCCGTCAGTCCACTGCATGGGCAGAGCCGAACCGTCGCCGCCCCAGACAGAATCAGCGGCGTCAAGCTGTTTCCGCCAAGCCCCGGCGCCCGGTTGAACGGTCACGGTCGCCGGCTCGGCGGCAAAATTCATCCAGATCGCGACCCGGCTTTCATTACACCAGCGTCGCAGTTCCAGCACGCCCGGCGCAATCACCGTCGCGGTCAGACTGGCGTTATCAAGATGCGTCAGGGCGGGCAGTTCCCGCCGCAAGCGCAGCAGTTCGCGGTAAAAGGCGCGCAACCGGCCATGTTGACCGGTTTGACGGAGTTCCCATTGCAGCTTGGAACCCTGAAAAGTCGCCTCGGACTGCGGATCGGGCGCTTCGCCGGCGGCGTGGAAGGCCATGAATTCCTGCTTCCGGCCCTCGCGCACGTTTTCAATCAACGCCGGGTCGCCGTGGCTGATGAAATACTGGAACGGGCGCAGTTCGCCGTATTCCTCGCCCATGAACAGCAGCGGCAGGTAGGGCGACAGCAAGACCGCCGCCGCCGCCAGTTTTAAAGCTGGAAACGGTAGCAGACCGGATAGCCGTTCACCGAGCGCCCGGTTGCCCACCTGATCATGATTCTGGCTGCACACGACGAAGCGCCAGGCCGGGCAGTCTGCGGCGTCAGCGCCGTGAAAACGCTGGCGGTGTGCGGAGTAGTCGCCAGCGTAGACGAAGGGCTGACAGTAGGCTTGCGCCAGTAGCTCCAGCGCGCCGAAATCTTCGTAATAGCCGTGGCGCTCGCCAGTCAGCACGGTATGCAGGGCATGATGAAAATCGTCACTCCACTGGGCGTCCAGCCCGTAACCGCCGATGTCCGGGGAACGAATCAGCCGGGGATCATTCAAATCGCTTTCGGCGATGAGATGGCAAGATCGGCCTGAACGCCGCCCGCAATGTGCAGCGGCTTCCGCCAATTCCGCCAGAATGTGCCGGGCGCCGAAGTCGTAAATGGCGTGAACCGCGTCCAGCCGCAGCGCATCGCAATGGCAGGTCTCGAACCAGTAGCGGACATTCTCGACCATGTATTCGCGCACGCCGGGGCTGTGCGGGCCGTCGTAATTGACTGCATCGCCCCAAGGAGTGCGGTAGCGGTCGGTAAAGTAGGTTCCCAGTCCCCAGAGATAATTGCCTTCCGGGCCGAGGTGGTTGTAAACCACATCCATAATGACTGCCAGGCCCTCGCGATGGCAGGCGTCCACCAGCCGCTTGAGGCCCGCGACGCCACCGTAGGAATGTTGTACGGCGTAAGGATAAACGCCGTCGTAACCCCAGTTGCGTTGGCCGGGGAATTGGGCGACCGGCATCAACTCCAGGGCGTTCACCCCCAGTTCGCGCAGTTCCGGCAAACGCGGGATGATCGCGTCGAACGTGCCTTCCGGGGTAAAGGTTCCAATATGCAGTTCGTACATCACCCATTGCGCGAGCGGTAAAGATCGCCAACCGGCGTCGCTCCAGGCGAAAGCGTGATCGACTACTGCGGAGGGTCCGTGAACGCCTTGTGGTTGACTGTGGGAGGCGGGATCAGGGCGGTCAATTTCCCCATTCCACTGGTAGAAGTAGCGCACGCCGGGGTCGATGCCGGTGACGGTGGCGCGCCAGTAACCCCGTTCATCGCGGGTCATGGGAATGAGCCGGTCTTCGGGAGCGACGAGGTGGACCGCCGCCTGTTTCAGCAAGGGTGCCCACAGGGTAAAGGCGCAGGAGCGGTCGCTGTGATAAACAGCGCCAAGGGTTGATCGGTTCATGGGAGTGCATCCTTCGGTTAGTCCCTCTTGGATCGCAGGAAAAATTCCCTCTTTTTTCGATTAAAACACATCAAAACCGGTTTCTGGAAACCCCATGGCCCCCTTGGAACCCCCGGCGTCCCCGGTTTATACGGAATATTCGGCTGACAAAACTGGCAAAATCGCCATAATCGTTATCCTTAAATCGCTGCCGCCCGCTAGCTTTTCCCAGCTCCGGCGCGGTGGGTGAACCTGACTGGAGAGCGCCGCATGAACAAACTGATCATTTTCGACACGACCCTGCGCGATGGCGAACAAAGCCCTGGCGCGTCCATGACCAAGGAAGAGAAAGTCCGCATCGCCAAGATGCTGGAGCGGATGAAAGTCGACGTCATCGAAGCCGGTTTCCCGATTGCCAGTCCCGGCGATTTTGAAGCAGTGCGGGCGGTGGCGCGGGCGGTCAAGGACAGCACGGTGTGCGGCCTGGCGCGGGCGGCTGATGTAGACATTGACCGGGCTGGCGAAGCGTTGAAAGAGGCGGCGGCGGGCCGTATTCACACCTTTATCGCCACCTCGCCGATCCATATGCAGATGAAACTGCGGATGGAGCCGGATCAGGTGCTGGAGCGGGCGGTCGAAGCGGTGCGCCGCGCCCGGCGCTGGACGGACGATGTAGAATTCTCCGCTGAGGACGCGGGCCGTTCGGAACTGGATTTTCTCTGTCGAATTACCGAAGCGGTGATCGCCGCCGGGGCGCGCACGATCAATATTCCCGATACGGTCGGCTACAACGTCCCCGATCAGTTCGCCCACACCATCCGCAGTCTGATCGAGCGGGTGCCGAACGCCGATCAAGCCATCTTCTCGGTGCATTGCCATAACGACCTGGGGCTGGCGGTGGCCAACTCGCTGGCGGCGGTGCTGGCCGGGGCGCGACAGGTCGAATGCACGATCAATGGTCTGGGCGAACGGGCCGGCAATGCCTCGCTGGAGGAAATCGTCATGGCGGTGCGTACCCGCCGCGACGTGTTTAACCTGGAAACCGGCATCGACACGACGCAGATCGTCCCGGCCTCGCGGCTGGTCGCCAACATCACCGGCTTCCCGGTGCAGCCCAACAAGGCCATCGTCGGCGCTAACGCCTTTGCTCACGAATCCGGCATTCATCAGGACGGCGTACTCAAGCATCGGGAAACCTACGAAATCATGCGCGCCGAAGACGTAGGCTGGAGCGCCAACCGCATGGTCATGGGCAAGCATTCCGGTCGCAACGCCTTCCGGACCCGCCTGGAAGAACTGGGGGCCAGTTTCGCCACCGAGGAAGAATTGAACGCCGCCTTCGCCCGCTTCAAGGAACTGGCGGATAAAAAGCACGAGATTTACGACGAGGATTTGCAGGCGCTGGTCACCGACGCCTATTTGGTCGCCGAAAATGAACGGGTGAAATTGCTCTATCTGCGGGTCTGCTCGGAAACCGGCGAGACGCCGTATGCCCAGGTGACGTTGGCGGTGGACGGTCAGGAACGTCAGGCGGCTGCCGAAGGTGGCGGCCCGGTGGACGCCGCGTTTAAAGCCATTGAAAGCATGTTGCAAACCGGTACTGACCTGTTGCTGTACTCGGTGAACAACATCACCAGCGGCACCGATTCGCAGGGCGAGGTGACGGTGCGGGTGGCCAAGGGCGGACGGATTTTCAACGGTCAGGGCGCGGATACGGACATCGTCATCGCCTCTGCCAAGGCTTATGTGAACGCGCTCAACAAGGTGCTGCAACCGGTCGAGCGGGCGCATCCGCAATTGCTATAAATTTGATAATGACGGCCAAACGCCCTTATCTGGAAGCGCTCGGCATCCCTCTGTGGCTGCCGCGTCAGACGCTGGCGGTGCATCCGCAATCGGTGGACGTATCACCTCCGCCAGCGGGAGAGAAGTTGGGGGAGAGAGCGGAAGAATCCAACCACCCCGGCGCTACGCGCCACCCCTCCTTATCCGAGGAGGGGAATACTCAAGATCGCCCCTGGTCCGCTATGAATATTGACGAGAGAGATTTGCCCGAACCCTTGCCGCCCGATGACTGGGTGCCGGATGACCACTGGGAGCCGGTCAGCGAACTCGACATGGCTGATTTTTCACCGCCGCCGCCCGCCCTGAGCCGTGAAGTGCGCATTGCCGGAATGGACTGGGAGGAACTCATCGCGGAGGCACGTCAATGCCAGGCGTGCGGATTGTGTACTACCCGCACCCAAGTTGTATTCGGCGTCGGCAACCGCCAGGCCGACTGGTTGATCATTGGTGAAGGTCCCGGCGCAGATGAAGACCAGCAAGGCGAACCCTTCGTCGGGCGAGCAGGCAAATTGCTGAATCCGATGTTGCTCGCTATCGGTGTCCAGCGCGAGCAAGCGTATATCACTAACATCGTCCGTTGCCGTCCGCCGGAAAATCGAGAGCCGACGCCGGAAGAAGCGGCGAAATGCCGGCCCTTTCTGGAACGGCAGATGGCATTAATCCGACCACGCATCATTCTCGCGCTGGGTCGTATCGCCGCCCAGAATCTGTTGAATACCGACACGCCGATTGGCAAGCTGCGTGGTCAGGTGCATCGTTTCGGGCCATCGCGCATTCCGGTGGTGGTTATCTACCATCCCGCCTATCTGTTGCGTTCGCCGCGCGAGAAGCGCAAAGCCTGGGACGATCTACGTCTTGCGCGTCGTACACTGGCGGCTGAATTGGCGGATTCGGAGCGGAGACGCGCCGATCCATGAGCGCATTACCAGTCAACGTGTTGCGCGAACCCGTGAGCAGCCAATTTCGCAGAATGCTTTACGCCGATCTGCGGGAAATCATCCTGATCGAAAATCGGGCTTATCAATTCTGCTGGACCGAGGGCGTTTTCCGCGATTGCCTGCGAGCCGGCTATCACTGTCAGGTGCTGGCGGTTCCGAACGGAGGGGCTATCCAGGGCTATGGGATCCTGTCCGTAGCGGTCGGTGAGGCGCATATTTTCAATGTCTGTGTGCGACCGGAATTGCAGGGACGCGGCCTGGCGCGGCGGATCCTGGATCATCTGCTGGGCATCGCACGCGCCGAGGCGGTGAAAACGGTGTTTCTGGAAGTACGGGCCTCCAATACCCCTGCCCTCCGCCTCTATTCAGCCGCTGGCTTTTGCGAAATTGGCGTCCGGTCCAGCTATTACCCTGCCGCCAAGGGTCGCCGGGAAAATGCGCTAGTCATGGCCAAGGAACTCTAACCACTCCCGGAGGACGCCGTATCCGCTGCGAATTCTCTTAACTCCGCCAACCGCAGCGTCCCGGCAGCCCTGACCGGATTCGCCCCGTAGGGTGTCACCCCTAGTAAAGGGGCATTCAACCGAGTGCTTAACGTCTCGATATTCGCATCAAAGCGCGCCATTGCCGGTTCGATCCGGTTAGCGACCCAGCCCGCCAAGCGTATCCCCCGCCCCTGGATCGCCTCGGCGGTCAACAAGGCATGATTGAGGCAGCCCAGTCGCATCCCCACGACCAAAATCACCGGCAACGCCAGCGCCTGAACCAGGTCGGTCGTATCTGTTCGTTCATCGAGGGGCACGCGAAATCCGCCCACGCCTTCCACCCAAACCACCTCTACCAGTTCCTGCAACTGTTCAAAGGCTTGGCGAATCACCGCAATGTCAATGGGCCGGTTGGCTTCATGGGCAGCGATATGCGGCGCGATAGGAGGAATGAACAGAAAGGGGTTGATCAAGGCCAGGGGCGGCTGGATGGAACTGGCGGCCAGCAGTTGCGTGACATCGCCATTGCGCCCGTCATCCTCGACGCCTGCCGCAATCGGTTTCATGCCGACCGTGATCAGTCCCAACTGACGGGTGGCGTGCAACAAAGCGCAGGTTACATGGGTTTTACCCGCGCCGGTGTCGGTGCCCGTCACGAAAAAAGCGTGTTTCATGTTCAATCCCCTTTCACTCTCTCTCCGCATCGGTCAGCGATCAGCCAAACCCCATCATAAGTTAACGGTAGTCCCCGGTCTTCGCGCAACCGCTCGTAACGGGTGGTAATCGCTTGCCAGGCGGTGCGACTGAATGGGGCGGGCCGCCGCTGTTCCACCTCGCGCGCGCCGACCGCCTTGACGCGGCGCAACAGGGCGCGCAAATCAGGATAGTACCGGCGCACCGGCTGCCGCCGCCAAAGCCGAACCTGCCAACCCCCGACCTCGCAGCCCGCCAGCAACCGCGCCGGATCGGGAATCGCCAGCACATGGCTGTAATCGTCGATCTCGTTAAAGGCATGGCGCAACTCGGGAAAATTGTCCGTACCCAGCGTCGCCACCGCCAGCATCCCGTCAGGCTTGAGCACCCGTCCGGCCTCGGTCAGGCACCGTTCAGGATCGTTCCACTGCCAGGCCAGGCTCGACCAGTACAGGTCAAATTGACTATCCGCGAATGGCAGCGCCTCAATGTCAGCGCACACCCGCCGCGCCTGAGGACTGCGGGTGCATGAGGCAAGCAACATGCCGGGCGCAAAATCGACCAGGCTGAGTTCAGCCAACGGCCAGCGTTGCGCCAGCCAATGGATGCCGTAGCCAGTGCCGCAGCCCGCATCCAGAATAGCGTCAGGTTCAGAACTGGGGGCGACCTGCTCGAAATAATCGGCTAACCGGTCGCACACCTCGCGCTGCACATCCGCTGCCTCGTCGTAAGTGGTCGCGGCCTGATCGAATGCCTGACGAATCCGCTGTTTGCCGGGCAAGTTCGGGGATGAACTCAGCATCGGTTAACAGGCGCTCCCTCCCCCTTGGCGGGGGAGGGTCGGAGGGTCGCGCATTCCCGCAGCGCCGCAATCAGCGCATCAATTTGCATTTCACTGTGCGCCGCCGAGAGCGAAATCCGCAGCCGGGCGGTCCCAGTCGGCACGGTCGGCGGGCGGATGGCGGGAACCCACAGGCCACGAATCAACAGTTGTTCGGCCAGCGCCACGGCAGCCTGATTTTCGCCAATGATCAGCGGCTGAATCGCAGTTAGCGAGGGTATCAATCGCCACGGCAACCCGGCCAGTCCATTCCGCAGGCGGGCAATCAACGCTTGCAGATGCGCCCGCCGGTCGTCGCCCGCTGCAATCAGTTCCAGACTGGTCAACAACGCGGCGGCAATGACGGGACTGGAAGCCGTGGTGAAAATGTAGGGTCGCGCCCGCTGCATCAGCCATTCCAGCACGCGATGATCGCCGGCCACAAACGCCCCGGAAACGCCCGCCGCCTTGCCCAGCGTACCCATCAGTATCAGGCGCGGTGACGGCGGCAGATCAAAATAAGCCAGACTACCCCGCCCGCCGGGACCGAGTACGCCGAAACCGTGGGCGTCATCGACGACCAGCCAGGCGTCAAACCGCTCGGCCAGTTCCAACAATTCCGGCAGCGGCGCCAGATCACCATCCATGCTGAAGACCGCATCAGTGAGTATCAGTTTGCGGCGAGCGCGGTTGCTCTTCAGGTAGTCGGCCAGCGTGGCCAGATCGCCATGCGGATAGCGGATATGCTCCGCGCGGGCCAGTTGGGCGGCGTCGATCAATGAGGCGTGGTTGAGCCGGTCAGCGAAAATGGCGTCATGGCGTTCCACCAGCGTCGGCGCAACGGCCAGATTGGCCATGTAGCCGGTAGTGAAATACAGCGCCCGCTCCCGACCGACAAACGCCGCCAGCCGCTGTTCCAATTCCTCATGCGGGTGCAGATGACCGCTGACCACATGCGATGCGCCACTGCCCACGCCCCACCGCGCCGCTGCTTCCTGAACGGCTGCAATGAGAGCCGGATGGTTGGCCAGGCCCAGGTAATCATTGCTGCAAAAAGCGATGAGGCGGCGGCCATCGATCACGGCTTCCGGGCCGCAGGGAGAATCCAGCGTCCGGCGACGACGCACCAGACCTTCCGCCGCTAACTGGGTCAGACGGGTTTCCAGTTCATCCCAAATCATATCCCCTCACCCTGACCCTCTCCCCCAAGGGCGAGGGGGATCGAAAAATGGTGATCACGCCAGCGCCGCATCCAGCGCCGCGACCGCCCGTTCCGCCAGCAACGCCGCCTCCGCCTCATCAAGAATGTAGGGTGGCATGAAATAAATCGTTTTTCCCAGCGGCCGCAACAGGATTTCACGGTGCAGCGCTTCACGGTAAAAGCGCAACCGGAACTCGGGATCATCGGTCGCGATGTCCACCGCCCAGATCATGCCGCAATGGCGGAAGTGCCGCGCCTGGCGATGCTTCGCCAACGGTGTAAGCAATCCGGTAAACCGTTCGGCAAACTGCCGGTTGCGCTCCAGAACCGCCTCCTCGGCGAAAAGATCCAAAGTCGCCAGCGCTGCCCGACAAGCCAGGGGATTGCCCGTATAGGAATGGGAATGGAGAAAACCGCGCGTGAGGGCGTCATCATAAAATGCGGCGTACACAGCATCGGTCGTTAATACCACCGATAACGGCAAATAGCCCCCGGTCAGTCCTTTGGACAGACAGAGAAAATCCGGGCGGATGTCGGCTTGCTCGTGGGCGAACAAGGTCCCGGTGCGGCCAAATCCCACCATGATTTCATCGGCGATCAGATGGACGTTGTAACGGTCGCACAGAGCGCAGGCCAGCCGCAGATATTCGGGATCGTACATCACCATCCCCCCTGCGCCCTGCACCAGGGGTTCGACGATCAGGGCAGCCACCGAGGCATGATGGGCCGCCAGCGCCGCCTCCAATCCCGCTGCCGCCCGCTGCGCCACGTCTGCTGCTGTTTCCCCGTATTCCGCCAGCCGGGCGTCGGGAGAAGGCACGGTGATCGCCTGACGCAGCAGAGGACCGTAAGCTTCCCGGTAGAGGTCCACATCGCCCACGCTCAGCGTTCCCAGAGTCTCCCCATGGTAACTGCCAGTGAGGCAGAGAAACTGATTTTTCTCTGGCCGGCCGTGGTTACGCCAATAGTGAAACGACATTTTCAGCGCAATTTCCACTGCTGAAGAGCCGTCCGAGGCGTAGAAACAGTGGCCGAGCATCTTGCCGGTCAGGGCCGACAAGCGTTCCGACAATTCCACGACCGGCGCATGGGTGAAGCCGGCCAGAATGACGTGCTCCAGCCGATCCAGTTGATCTTTAATCGCGGCGTTGATACGCGGGTGGGCATGGCCGAACAGGTTGACCCACCAGGAACTGATCGCGTCCAGATAACGCCGATCCTCGAAGTCGTACAACCACGCGCCCTGACCACGGGCAATCGGGATCAGCGGCAACACCCCGGTCTCGTGGAATTTCATCTGGGTGCAGGGATGCCAGACCGCAGCGCGGCTGCGCGCCAACCAATCAGAGTGATTCATAGGGAAACGAATAATCGCAGTGGGCTGCTTTCAGCCATCCTTCCACACGTATTCAGACGCCCTGCAATCCCAGTTTCTCGAACAGCGCATTATCACGGTCTGCCTGGGAGTTGTTGGTCGTCAACAGTTTATCGCCATAGAAGATGGAATTAGCCCCGGCCAGGAAGCACAGCGCCTGTTCGGCTTCGCTCATCGACTCCCGTCCGGCAGACAGGCGCACATAGCTGCGCGGCATGGTGATGCGGGCGGCGGCGATAGTGCGGACGAATTCAAAAATATCGACCGGATCACTGTTGGCCAACGGGGTGCCGGGAATCGACACCAGATTATTGATCGGTACAGACTCCGGCGGTGGGTCGAGATTAGCCAGTGTGGCGATCAATCCGGCGCGATGCAGGCGCGATTCGCCCAGGCCGACGATGCCGCCGCTGCACACTTTGAGACCGGCCTCGCGCACGCTGCGCAGGGTATCGAGCCGATTCTCATAGGTATGGGTAGTGACGACCTCCGGGTAAAACTCCGGGGCGGTGTCGAGGTTATGGTTGTAGTAATCCAGACCGGCTTCGCGCAACTGCGTCGCCTGCCCGTCCTTGAGCATCCCCAGAGTCACGCAAGTTTCCAGACCAAGCGCCTTAACCGCCCGCACCATGTCAAGGACAGGACCCATGTCTTTATCCTTGGGGCCGCGCCAGGCCGCGCCCATACAGAATCGCGTAGCGCCCTTGTCTTTGGCGGCCTGAGCGGCGGCGACCACCTCGTCCAGCGCCAGCAGATTCTGAGTCTCCAGTTCGGTTTGATGGCGCTTGGACTGGGAACAGTAGCCGCAATCTTCGGAACAGTTGCCGGTCTTGATCGACAACAGGCTGGAGCGTTGCACGGCGTTGGGATCAAAATTGGCCCGCAGGACTTCCTGGGCCTGGAACAGCAGATCGGCGAAGGGCAGCTCAAACAGTGCCAGTACGGCGTCCAGGGTCCAGGCGGGGGTGTGGAAGAGCGGCGGCTGCGCGGGCGAAAGCGGTTGTGAGAGAATGGCTGGGTTGTTCATGGCGTGATTTCCGAAGAAGATTCCAAATGATTCTGACCGGCGCTTAAGATAGCATTCCCGGCCTGAAAAACCATGCCATGTTTCCTCTAAATCTCACTGCCTGACACCGCTATTTTGCACCCACAAACCTCTCTTTCGCCCATAGACCGTCCGCCATTATCCGCTTTTCAGGAATTCCAGGCCGGCCTGCTGGGAGTCGCGCCGCTGCTGATCGGCGTTATACCCTTCGGGATGATCTACGGCGCGCTGGCCTTGAGTCAGGGCCTGAGTCCTGCGGCGGCGCTGGCCATGTCCAGCATTTTATTCGCCGGTTCGGCGCAATTCCTGTTTTGCCAATTGTTCGGCGCGGGCGCTCCGGCGCTGGTCACGGTCGCCGAGGTCAGCCTGCTCAATCTGCGTCATGCGTTGTACAGCGCGGCGCTGGCTCCGCACATCGCGCAGCTACCCCGGCGCTGGAAGCTGGCGCTGGCCTATCTGCTGACCGATGAAGCCTACGCCACGATTGCCCGGCGCGAGGCGTCCGGTGAGGCATGCGGTCCCTATCGACACTGGTTTTATCTGGGCGCGGGTTTGGGGCTATGGGGCAGTTGGCAACTGTCCACGGCGTTGGGCGTACTGCTCGGTGCGCGGCTGCCGACGGACTGGCCGCTGGATTTCGCCCTGCCGCTGACCTTTATCGCCATTGTGGTTCCGCTGATCCGCAACCGGACGATGCTGGCTGTAGCGGCGGTTTCCGGGATCGCCGCGCTGTTGCTGGCCGGGTTGTCGTTCAAACTGGGGTTGCTCGTTGCAGCGCTGGCGGGCATGGCGGTCGGCTGGCGGTTGGCCGGGAGCGCTGCGTGAGCGTCTGGTGGCTGATCGTGTTGTGCGGGGTGGTGACCTTCGCCATCCGCCTGTCGTTCATCGCCGCCGAGGGCAAGGTGACATTTCCGCCGGGCTTTCGCCGGTTGCTGACGTTCGTGCCGGTCGCGACGCTGACGGCGCTGGTCATTCCCGATCTGTTGATGCCGCAGGGAACGTGGTGGCTGGCCTGGGATAACGCCCGGTTGATAGCGGGACTGGCGGCGGTGGCGATTGCCGCGACGACACGCAGCGTGTTGTGGACGTTGGCGGGGGGATTTGTGGTGTTAGGGGTGTGGTCGTAGCACCGGGTTTCCTCAGGTGTTGCGCGGAAACTCAACCTTGTCATAAACCTCGGCCAACGCCAGATCACAGTCAATGGAACCCAGCCGCAACACACTTTCCAGATCGCGGCTTTCCGTCAACAGCCAATGCTGATCCGGTTGCCGCCGGTAGGATTCGACTTGCGGGCGATCCTGGGCGATCAACACATATTCCGCCAGCGAGGCCAGACTGCGGTAATGGGCAAACTTGCGGCCCCGGTCATAGGCTTCGGTGGAATCCGACAAGACCTCGATGATCAGGATGGGGTTTAACAGCGTATCGAGATGAGCGTCGTTGAATTGGGCTTGGCCGCAGACCACAACCAGATCAGGATAGGTGTACAAGCCGGTTGAACTGACCTTCACTCGCATGTCGTTTGCGTAGAGTTTGCAGGGACGTTTTTTCAGTTGCTGGCGGAGTTCAGCGCTGACATTGACCACAATCATGTTGTGCGCCTCGCTGGCGCCGCTCATGGCGAACATTTCGCCATCAAAATATTCACTCTTGAATTCGGCGCTGCGCTCGATGGACAGATAGTCTGCGGGACTCAGATATGACTGGGGTTGCAGGGACATGGCGGAATCTCCGATCAGCGATACATTGAAGGTATTGTGCCACAAGCAAAATTGAGAAGGTGGCATCACACTCAACGAAAAACCCGCTTTATCGGGTTGAAGTGCTGAACCGGCTTTATGAATTTGGTTCTCGTTCCCACGCTCCAGCGTGGGAGTACGTTCAGACGCTCCAGCGGCTCGTGCTACAGCATCATCTTGGCCGGCGGTCGGCTCCAGAACAGCGCATGTAGCCGTAACAGCGTTTCCGGCTCAGCGATCAATTCACGCTTTTGCGTTGGACTCAAACTGTTCGGTCCCTCTTCTTCCAACTGATGGATCAACCCTTCCAGATAATGGCGGCGGCGCTTACCCGGCGGCTCACGTTCCGGTAGCAGTGAACGATGCAGCGCATTGACGTAGGGATCGATCAGCACCTGCACGAAACGGCTGGACGGCGTTTCTCGCAAGACCGGCAAGACCGGTTCGTTTTCGCGCAGGCCGTCTTCCAGATCGCGCAGCACGGTCGGTGATTCAGTCTCCTCCGGGGTCATGAATAGACCCCATTGTCGCGCCCGGCGACCCAGCGCCATGCTGCTCGACAGCATCGATACGGGAATCGCCAGTCCCAGCCCCAGCAACACCGGGATGAACCACCAGAAAAACGCCGGCACATAGAGATAACTCAGGACCCCGGCGACTACACCGATCAACGTATGCCCACCATGCGCCAGCACCGCTTCAGTAAAGCCCGTCTGGTGATCGCCGCGTTGTTGCGGTGGCCAGCCCACCGCTTTGCGCATTAAAATCGCCAGCACGAACTTGGTCTGGAACAGCATCAGCACCGGCGCGGTCAGCACAGAAAATATCGTCTCCAGGAGGACGCTCAACGTCGCTCCCAGCATTCCGCCATAAGCGCGGCGCAACTGACGGTCCTTCAGCAACAGGAGCAGGGCCAGCAACTTGGGCAGAAACAGCATGGTCAGAGTCACCAGCAACACCGTGGTCATTTCCACGGCAAACGACACCGGCCAGACCGGCTGCCAGTTTTCCCCGAAGAAGTACACCAGTTCCTGCTGAGTCTGGAGATAGGCCTCAACCCCGGTGGCGATCAGGAACAGCAGCCAGAGCGGCGAGGCGGCATAGGACATGACGCCCATCAGAAAATGCAACCGACTCAGCGCGTTGAGTCCCTTGGAAAAGGCCAGTCGCAGATGCTGGAGATTGCCCTGACACCAACGACGATCCCGCTTGGCGTAGTCAATCAGCGTGGGTGGAATTTCCTCGTAGCTGCCCACCAGATCGTAGGCCAGCCAGACTTCCCAGCCCGCCCGGCGCAGCAACGCCGCTTCAACAAAGTCATGACTGAGAATCTCGCCGCCGAACGGCTCGCGCCCTGGCAGTTTCGGCAGACCGCAATAGTCGAGAAAGGGCTGGATGCGGATGATGGCGTTGTGGCCCCAGTAATTACTCTCGCCCAGTTGCCAGTAATTTAACCCGGCAGTGAACATCCGCCCATAAAGGCTGCTGGCGAATTGCAGAATGCGGGCGAACAGGGATTCACGGTTGACCGGCACCGGCGGAGTCTGAATGAGCGCGACACGCGGATGGAGTTCCATCAACCGCACCATCTCGACCAGCGTTTCACCCTGCATGATGCTGTCGGCGTCCAGCACGATCATGTAGCGATACCGCCCGCCCCAGCGGGTGCAGAAATCCTCCAGATTGCCGCTCTTGCGGCTGGTATTCTCCGGGCGGTTGCGATAGAAAATGCGCCCCTTACCGTCCAGCGCCCGCACCATATCCTGCCAGCGCAATTCTTCTTCCACCCAGACGTCAGGGTCACGGGTGTCGCTGAGGATGAAGAAATCGAATCTGTCCAGTTGGCCCGTGGTGGCCAGCGACCGGTGAATGGCGCGCAGGCCGGCGAACACTCGCTCGGAATCTTCGTTGTAAATCGGCATCAGGATCGCCGTGCGCGGTGGCGCGGCCATGGGATCAGGGGACGTATCCGGCGACTGGCGGGAAATCGCCCAGCGGTCGCGTCCAAATAAAAGGACCCAGAACCCCATGAACGCGGTCCAGAACGAAATGCAAATCCAGGCAAACAGGATCGTATACAGGAGGAGGAGCAGCAACTCCATTGGACTGAAGCCGTCGGGTTGAAACACACTGACCAGCAGGCCAAGGGCGATCAGCGTAGTCAGCGTGACCAGCACAAAAAAGATCACTCGCCGGAGCGTATGCCCCATGATCGAGGAGGGAGGTTGCGTCATGATCGTTTCCAGAGCGGTTCAATGCGTTGCGCCGGCATGGAGCCGGGACTGGGCGCCGGGGTGGGTTCAGCAATCGCCGCGCGCAACCGCTCCAGCGCGATGCCCGCTGCGCCAGGTGGGGCAAACAGCGCGGCGGGCCACTCCGGCACGATGCCACTCAACAGCGCCGCCCGCGCCGCAGTCAACGCCGGCGAGGGCCGGGGTAGACCGAGCGCCGCCGCCAGCCAATCATCCAGCAGTTCGCCCGCAGCGATAATGGCCCGTGCGGCGATTTCCCCCTCTTCCGGGAAATCGGGTAACCGCCGCAGCGTTTGTTCGCTGAGGGCCAGCGCTAGGTTCGGATCGCTCACCCCCAACGCCATCCAATAGGCCTGGAGACGCTCCAGCAACGGCGGGCCGAACGGCGTTGCCAGCGACGACCGAAGTGTATTCACCGGACGACGGTCCACTGATAGTTCCAGGTTTCGGTCAGTACATCGTCGCCGAGCTTGAGGAAACAGCGCAGATCCGCCGGTTCATCACCTTTGGGCAGGAGTTCGAAAGATACTCGCCAACCCTGGGTATGCACGTTCTTGTGCGCGACGACATTTTCGATCCGGCCGCTGGAACCGGTGACCACGGCGGTCACTGGCGCATCTTCGGCCAATTTGGCCAGCGCCTCGCCGCCGAAGTCGATGACAAACCGCCGCCGCGAGGCATCCAAATCACCAGCCCCACCGGCACCAACCCGGCTGGCCAGGGTGCGTCCGCCCGGTGACAGATTCGGCATATCCAGGAAGAAGAACAGCCGATAGTTGAATTCCAGTTGCTGGCCGGGTTCGACCGGCTTTTCCGGCGTCCAGAAAGCGGCGATATTATCGTAGCGTTCGGCGTCGCTGGGAATTTCGATCAACTGCACCGATCCTTTGCCCCATTCGCCCTGTGGTTCGACCCAGACGCCGGGCCGAATGTGGTAATGCGCTTCCAAATCCTGGTAATTGTCGAAATTGCGGTCGCGCTGCAACAGTCCGAAACCCCGTGGGTTATCGTCCTGAAAGGCGCTGATCCGCAAGCGGGTCGGGTTGTTCAGCGGTCGCCAGATCCATTCGCCGTTGCCCGCCGCCATCAGCAGTCCGTCGGAATCATGCACCTGTGGACGGAAATCGTCGAAGAACCGCTCGTTGAGCGCGCCGTGGAAGAACATGCTGGTCAGCGGCGCGACGCCGAATTTCTGCACCTTTTCCCGGACGAAAATATTGGCTTTGACCTCAATCTGGGTATTGACGCCCGGTTTGATGATGAAGCGATAGGCGCCGGTCACGCTCTGGCTGTCGAGCAGGGCGTAGGCCGTCATCTCGGTGGCGTCCTTGCCGGGTTTTTCCAGCCAGAACTCGCGGAAATACGGAAATTCCTCCGGCTTGGGCAGGCCGGTATCAATCGCCAGGCCGCGCACCGAAATACCGTAATTCTGATTTTGGCCGACGGCACGGAAGTAGCTGGCGCCCAGGAACACCGCGACCTCATCGTAATAGCTGTCGGTATGCAGCGGATACATCACCTTGAAGCCGGCGAACCCCAGGTCTTTGGGAAGCGAGTCCGGCGCCTGGTTTTTGCCGTAATCAAATAGGTCGTTGGCGTATTCGACCGCCTGGCTCTCACCATCGGCGATGATGTTGATAACGACCGGCTGTTTAAACAGGAATCCCAACGGGGCGAATTGCACTTCGAAGGGCAACCCTTCGGCGCGCCACAGGCTGTGGTCGGCCCGAAACCGGATATCGCGATATCGATCGTAATTCAGGCTCTTGAAGAAATCGGGCAGATTATCGCCGGGCGTCTGGAACGGCTGGTTGGCCAGCACCTCGGCGCGGCGGCGGACATCAGCGAAATTAAAGCGCTTGGGGGGCGGCGTAGTCGCCGGGACGGCTTCAGGCGCGCTCGGCGCGCTCAGGCTCGCCACCGGACCCGCGCACAGACCGGCCAGCAGGACAACACTTAGCAGCATTCGGAGTTTCACGGCGTCAAGGCTCCGTCGACGGTTCGATTCAGTGGAATTTGAGTGATGGGTTTTGGAAGAAAGGTTTCAGCGCGGTATTGTATTGCGGTCTGGGCGTTCCGACTATCTTGTTTAACGTTCAGTGGTCAGCATTCACGGATCCAGGGAGAATTTCATGAATCTGCGCGATAGCACTCTTTTTCGGCAGCAGTGTCCGGTCGCGGGCGCTTGGATCGAGGCCGATCAGGGCGGGGCTTCGATCATCGCTAATCCAGCCACCGGTGAGACGCTGGGTCAGGTCCCCGATCTGGGCGCGGCGGAAACCCGCCGGGCGATTGAAGCGGCGCACGCGGCGCTGCCCGGCTGGCGGGCGTTGACCGCCCAGGCACGGGCCGTGATTCTGCGGCGCTGGTTTAACCTGCTGCTGGAAAATCAGGAAGATCTGGCGACGCTGATGACCCTGGAACAGGGTCAGGACTTTCGCTTGGAGTTCCAGGTTGTTGATTGTTTTGGTATAATCTCGACATGATAACCAAACAGCAATACGTTCAATATTTGATTAGCACGCCAGTCAATTATACGTGCACGAATCTTGCGGA
>Ga0209507_1000344_pt1 | contig 55046 bp, 47 predicted proteins | sample AD_UKC028_MetaG_FD_184414 | JGI IMG/M metagenome (GOLD analysis project Ga0209507, IMG submission 184414) | Active sludge microbial communities of municipal wastewater-treating anaerobic digesters from USA - AD_UKC028_MetaG (SPAdes) (version 2) | ecosystem: Engineered > Bioreactor > Anaerobic >...
CTCGCGCGAAAGCTCGGCGATGTCGCAGGTCCCGGACAGCAGGGCGGCGATGCCCGTGCCCGAGCCGCCGCCGGTGACGGCCACCGACACGCTGGGGTCGGCCTTCATGAACTCCTCGGCCCACGCCTGCCCCAGGTTCACCATGGTGTCCGAGCCCTTGATCTGCAGCGAATTGGCCTGCTGCGCCTGGCGGCTGCAGCCGGCCAGGAGCAGGACAATAAGGATCCCGGCGATCGTTCCCAGAAACGGCTTGACGTTTTTTCCCACTGCATCCTCCTGATCCCGGCTTACGGCACGGCGCTGCCGTTTCATCCGGCAGCGATATACCTTTCGTGCATCACGGAGTCCATTGTCAGGAGAATCCGTTAAGGAAAGATTAATGGATTGTTAAGAATCGGTTAATTCCGCGCATCCGCCATGCCGGGCCGCAACCGCTTCAACCGGGAAGACCAAGCAGCGAAACGGCGTACCAGCTCAACGCCGAGATCAGCGCCGAGCCGGGGATGGTCAGGATCCAGGCCCAGACGATGCGCACCGCCAGTCCCCAGCGGATGGCCGAGAGCCGCGTGGTGGCGCCGACGCCGATGATCGAGCCGGTGATGGTATGGGTGGTCGAGACCGGCACGCCCAGGAAGGTCGAGAACAGGATCGACGAGGCGGCGGCGGTCTCGGCGCTGAAGCCGTGCACCGGCCGGAGCTTGGTAAGCTTCATGCCCATGGTCTCGATCACCTTCCAGCCGCCGCTGAGCGTGCCCAGGGAGATGGCCAGGTAGCAGCTGATGATCACCCAGCTGGGGACGTAAAATGTCGACCCCAGCTTGCCGGTGGAGAAGAGCAGCATGGCGATGATGCCCATGGTCTTCTGGGCGTCGTTGGTGCCGTGGCCAATGCTGTACAGCGCCGCTGAGAGAAGCTGCAGGCGGCGGAACCAGCGGTCGACGGTCTGCGGGGTCCGCCTGCGGCAGGTCCAGAGCACGGCGAGCATGATCAGGTAGCCCAGGATCAAGCCGATCAGCGGCGCCAGTACGATGAACAGCGAGATCTTCAGCAGGCCGGGCACGACCAGCGCCTTCACGCCGCTCTTGGCCACGGCCGAGCCGATCAAGCCGCCGACCAGGGCATGGGAAACGCTGATGGGAAATCCATAATGGGTGCACAGATAGGACCAGACGATGGCGCCGACTAGGGCGGCCAGGATCATGGGCGCAGTGACGATCCGCGTGTCGATCACGCCCTTGCCGATGGTGTTGGCCACGTGCACGCCGAACAGGAAGGCGGCGGCGAAATTGAAGAAGGCGGCCCACAGGACGGCCTGGCGCGGCGACAGCACGCGGGTGGAGACGACGGTGGCCACCGAGTTGGCGGCATCGTTCATGCCGTTGATGAAGTCGAACAACAGCGCCAGGAAGATGATGACGACGATGAGGACCATCATGGCGGCGACCCGCTCAGCTGTTTTCCAGGACGATGCCCTCGGTGATGTCGGCCACGTCCTCGCAGCGGTCGGTGGCGCGCTCGATGTACTCCAGGATGTCCTTCCACTTGATCAGCTCGAAGGGGTCCCGCTCCTCGCGGAAAAGCCGCGCCAAAGTGCTGCGGCGGATATAGTCGGCCTGGTCCTCCAGGCGGTTGATCTCCACGGTCAGCTCCATGATGCGCGCCCGTTTCTTCATGTCCGGGAGCAGGCTGACCATCTCCTTCACCAGTTTGACGCTTTCGAGAAGCACATGGCCCAGCTCGAGCGCCTCGCGCGGCACGGCGCAGGGGCGGTAGAGGTCGATGCGCGAGCTCGCCGCTTCGGCCAGGTCGAGGATGTCGTCGAGGCGGCCGGCGAGCTGGTGGATGTCCTCGCGCTCGATGGGGGTGATGAAGGTCTTGTGCAGGTGCGACATGACGCTATGCACCAGCTGGTCGGTTTGGTGTTCCAGCGACTTGAGGCGGACGGCATGTTCGTCATAGCCGCCGCATTCGTTGAGCATGGCGACCAACGTCTGCACCCCCTCGACGATATTGACGCTGATCTGGTCGAAAAGATCGTAGAAGACATTGTTCTTCGGCACCAGGGACTTGAACATCGCTCACCTCGGCTGGCCTGGATGCGGCTGGAGCGCCGCGGGAAACGGGACTATAGCATAGCCTTTTTCGCAAGTCAAAGCCGGGCCGGCTCGGTCAGGCGGGGAACGAGCGGGCGACACTGACGCCGATGTTGTCGGCGTGGTCGCTGATGCGCTCCAGGGCGCGCATGGCCTCGGTGAAGATGACGTCGGCCCGCGGGTGGCAGGAGCCGGCCGCCAGCCGGTCGATGTGGTTCTGGCGGAACTGCCAGTAGAGGCGGTCGAACTCGTTCTCCAGGCGGCAGGCCGCCCGGGAAAGCTCGCGGTCGCCGGCGGCGAAGGCCCGCAGGGAGAGGGCGAAGACCTCGTGGGCCTTGGCCGCCGCCTCGCGCAGCTCCTGCAGCGCCGCCGGGGTGAAGGGGACGTCGTCCTGGATGCGCTCCAGCGCGAATTGGGACATGTCCTCGGAAAGGTCGGCCACGCGCTCGACGTCCATCAGCAGGTTCTTGATCTGGAAGCAGCGCTGGCTCTGCCGGCGGGTCAGGTCAACCTGGATCAGCTGGTTGACGAAATCCGACGTCAGCTTGAACACCGGGTCGACGAAGTGCTCCTCCCGGGCGATCACCGCTTCCGCCGTCGCCCGGTCCTTCTCGATCAGCGCCCGGCAGCTGTCGGCGACCATGCCGGCGGTCACCTCGCCGAGGTTCGTCAGCTCCCGGGCCGCTTCGTTCAGCGCCACCGCCGGCGCACTCAGCTGCATGGCGTCGATGAAGCGGGTCAGCCTCGGCTTCTCGCGGCCGGGCTTCTCCGGCGCCAGCTTCGTGGCCAGCCAGGCGATCTGGCGGACAAAGGGAAAGCACAGCGCGCTGACCGCCAGGTTGAATATCGTGTGGGCGTTGGCGATCTGGCGGGCCAGCTCCGCGGAGGTGCCGCTGACCAGCGCGGCGTAGGGGCGGATGAAGGGCAGGAACAGCAGGACGCCGAAGATGTTGATGACGATCTGCGCCAGCGAGGCCTGGCGCGCCGCGCGCGACAGGCGCAGCGAGGCGACGAGTCCGGTGATGCAGGAGCCGATGTTGGCGCCGAGGATGATCCCCACCGCGCCCTCGATGGTGATCGCGCGGCTCAACCCCATGGCGACGGTCATGCTGGTGACGGCCGTGCTGCTCTGGGTGAGGGCGGTGACGACCAGGCCCGCCAGGACGCCGAGCAGCGGCAGGCGGCCGATGACGCCCAGGCCGCCGGCGAACCAGGGGATGGTCATCAGCGCCTTCAGCGCCGACGACATGAACCCCATGGCCGTGAAGATGAGGCCGATGCCCAGGGCGATCTCGCCGTATTTCTTCCAGTCGCGCTCCTCGACGAACTCCAGGATGACGACCCCCAGGACGATAAAGAGCAGGTTGAACTTGCCGATGTCGAAGGCCACGATCTGGGCGGTAAGGGTGGTGCCGATCTCCTGGCCAAGCATGACGCCGATCGCCTGCTGGACCGACATCAGGTTGGCGTTGATCAGCCCGATCATGGTGACCATCAGCAGGCCGCTGCTCTGGATCATGGCGGTGGCCAGCGCGCCGAAGCCGGCGCTCTTGAAGCGGTTGCGGGTGACGCGGTCGAGCCAGCGCTGGATCTGGCCGCCGGTCAGTTTCTCCATTCCCGAACTCAGCAGGCGGATGCCGTACAGCAGCAGGGCCAGCCCGCCCAGGATCTGTACAAAGCCGATCATGTCATCTCCGGATTAGTGGCATCCTCTGCGAAACAGTCGATTTTTCACGCCAGCGGCTGGAGGAACGATCCTCCATAAGGTTCATTGTGCCCGGTTTCGGCCGGTCTGTCAATAGCCGCGAGCGAAGCGAGCCCGGAACCCCTGCCGTTCTTCCGCATAACCGGCGACCCGCGGCAGGAACCTGTGGTTCGCGGCGGGGAAAGGATACGCCCCCAGGTCAGCGGCCGGCACCCAGGCGTGGGGGCGGCGGGGGCGGATGCGCCCCCGCCGCCGCCGGCAGGCAAACACGTGCAGGCGCACCTTGAAATGGCTGTAGGCGTGGCGCACGACAGCCAGCTCGCGCAGCGCCTCCACCTCCGCCCCCAGCTCCTCGCGGCATTCGCGCACGACCGCGTCCCCGGGCCGCTCCCCCGGCCGGCACTTGCCGCCGGGGAACTCCCACAGGCCGCCCAAATGCCCATCCTCAGGCCGCTGCTGGATGTAGATCCTGCCCCGGCGGACGATCACGGCCAGCGCCACCTCGTGCTCGGGGACGGGCCTTTTCTTGCCCTTGACCGGCAGCGAGCCGGTCCGCCCACGGTCCCGGGCGAAGCAGCCGGATCGCAGGGGGCAGACCGGGCAGCGCGGCGAACGGGGCAGGCATACCAGGGCGCCGAGCTCCATCAGGGCCTCGTTGAAGCGGCCCGGCGCGGCGGCGGGGATGATCCCCTCCAGGAACGCGCGGACGCGGCGCCGCGTGGCCGGCAGGCGGACGTCGCCGGCGAAGCCCTGCCAGCGGCAGACGACGCGCAGGACGTTGCCGTCAACCACCGGCAGGACCGCCCCGGCGCCGATGCTGAGCACGGCGGCGGCGATGTACTCCCCCACCCCCGGCAGGGAGCGGAACTCGGCGCCGCCGGCGGGGACGCGGCCGCCATGCCGGTCCACGACGATGCGCGCGGCGTGGAGCAGGTTACGGGCGCGGGAATAGTAGCCTAGCCCCTCCCAGGCCTTCAGCACCTCCTGCAGGGGGGCGGCGGCGAGCGCCTTCAGGGTGGGGAAGCGCTCCAGGAAACGCCGGTAATAGGGAACGACCGTCTGCACCCGCGTCTGCTGCAGCATGACCTCCGATACCCAGATGCCGTAGAGGTCGCGGCGCCGGCGCCAGGGCAGGTCGCGGCGCCGGCGGCCGAACCAGCGCAGCAGCGGCGCCACCCGGGCGGCAGGGCCGCCGCTGGTGTAGCCGGGTCCGGGTTTCCCGCCGCTCAACGGCGCTTCAGAAGCCTCTCGATGTCATCCAGGGTGAGGGTGACGACGATCGGCCGGCGGTGCGGGCAGACGTGGGGGTTGGCGCAGGCGAACAGGTCGCGCACCAGGGCGCGCATCTCCTCGGGATGGAGGCGCTGGTTGACCTTGACGGCATCGTGGCAGGCCAGCGAGGCCAGCAGGCGCTCGCTGCGGGCGGCGTGGTCCCGCTCCCCGGCCGACTCGCGCAGCGCGGCGCGCACGCTCTCGCGGATGCGGCCCTCGCTCAGGAACGGGGGAAAGGCCTTGATCTCGACGGTGCCGCCGCTGAGCCGGCGGATGTCGAAGCCGGCGCGGCGGAACGCCTCGAGTCGCTCGTCGTCCAGCTCCGCCTCCTCGGCGGGGGTCAGGTCGAGCAGCAGCGGGAAGAGGGCCTGGGCCGAGGGGGGGGCACCGGCGCCGAAGCCGGCCTGCAGCTTCTCGAACAGCACGCGCTCGCGGGCGTTGTGCTGGTCGATGACCAGGAGCTCACCCTTGCGTTCGATGACGATGTAGGAGTCGAGGTACTGCCCCAGCACGCGGAAATCGTCCTCCGCCGCCGCCTGTTCCGGGGCGAACAGCCGCCCGGCGCCGGCCGACTCCCGGTCCGGCATCACGGCCGCCACGTCGCTCCCCGGCCCCGCGGCGGCCGAGCCGCGGGCCGCCTGGGCCGCGGACCCGGGCGCCAGGGGGCGGGCCGGGGCGCCGATGGCCGCATGGACGGCCTGCTGCATGAACTGGTAGGCCCGCTGCGAGTCCTGGAAGCGGATCTCCAGCTTCATGGGATGGATGTTGACGTCGACCTGGGCCGGCGGCAGCGTCAGGTCGACCACACCGGCGGGGCTGAGCGACTTCTCCAGGAAAGGCTGGAAAGCGTTGTTGAAGGCGGCCTGCAGGGTCTTCTCGCGGACGGGCCGGCCGTTGACCGTGAAGAACTGCCGGCTGCGGCCGCTGACCCCGGCGGGGGGCGCCGATACCCAGCCGCTGGCGCGCAGGGCGCCGGCAGCGAAGTCGAGGGGGCGCAGCGAATCCAGGAACTCCTTGCCGAAGACCTGGTAGATGCGGGCGCCCAGGTCGGCCGCCGCCGGGTAGTGGAAGACGGTGCGGCCGTTGTGGCGCAGGGTGAAGGCGACGGCCGGCCGCGAGAGGGCGGCGGTCTCCAGGTAGGCGCTGACCGGACGCATCTCTCCCGGATCGCTCTTCAGGAACTTGCGGCGCACGGGAAAATTGGCGAACAGCCGGCGCACGGTCACGGCGCTGCCGCGCCGCCGCGCGGCGTGCTCCCGGCGCTCCAGCCGCCCGTCGCGGAACAGGCAGCGCCAGCCCCGGCCTTCGTCGTTGTCGGCCGTCTCCAGATCGACGTCGGCCACCTCCAGGATCGACGGCAGGGCCTCGCCGCGGAAACCCAGCGAGCGCAGGCGGTCAAGGTCTTCCAGCTCGGCCAGCTTGGAGGTGCTGTGACGCCGGAAGGCGACCTCGATGTCGTCGGCGGCGAAGCCGCAGCCGTCGTCCTCGACGCGCACCATCTCCTTGCCGCCGGCGGCGAGATCGACGGCGACGGCGGCGGCGCCGGCGTCCAGGGCGTTCTCCACCAGCTCCTTGACCACCGAGAGCGGCCGCTCGATCACCTCGCCGGCGGCGATCTTCCTATATACGTTCTCTGATAATACCTTGATATTGCCCATGAATGACCGTGAGGCGAACATAACACAAGGAACCGGGGAACGCAACCAGCCCGGCAACGAACAATCGTAATTCGTAAGTCGTAATTCGTTTTTCGAAACCGCAATTGCTCGAAACATTGCCTTTTTCTTCCGAATCACGAATTACGAACCACGATAGCGCGTTCCGGAGCTGTTCCTTGTCACGCGTCACGCGTTACGCGTCACGGCGTTCATTGACAGCCCGGGCCCGCTCCCCTATAATGCCCACGTGGAACCCGAATCCCTGAAGATCTGCAAATACGGCGAAGAGGTGCTGAAGGCGCGCGCCGCCGAGGTGCGCGACATCGACCAGCGCCTCCTCGACCTCGCCGCCGCCATGGCCCGCACCATGCACCAGGCGCCGGGCATCGGCCTGGCCGCGCCGCAGGTGGGCGAGTCGCTGCGCCTGATCACCGTCGACCTTTCGCTGGGCGAGGATCCCGGCGAACTGCTGGTCGTGATCAACCCGCGCGTCGTCGAGGCCGAGGGCCACGAGACCAGCGAGGAGGGCTGCCTGTCGGTGCCGGGATACTCGCTGCCCATCAAGCGCAGCGCCCGCCTGCTGCTGCTGGGCACGCTGCCGGACGGCCGCGAGCTGCGCGCCGAGTTCGACGGCCTCAAGGCGCGGGTGCTGCAGCACGAGATCGACCACCTGGACGGCGTGACCATCGTCGACCGCGTCTCGACCCTCAAGCGCTCGCTGATCCGCAAGGAGATCAGCCAGAAGAGGAAAAGTGGCGAATGGTGACGTGGTCTTTTTCGGCACGGCGGCCGTCGGCCTGCCCATCGCCAAGGAGCTGAGCAAGTCCTTCCGCCTGCGCCTGGTGGTCACCCAGCCCGACCGCCGCGGCGGCCGCAACCGCCAGCTGCTCGTTCCACCGGTGAAGCAGTTCGCCCTGGAGAACCGCCTGGCGCTGCTGCAGCCGCCTGACCTGCGCGAGCCCGAGCTGGAGCTGGCCCTGCGGCGCATCGGGCCCGACGCCGCCGTGGTGGTGGCCTACGGCCAGTTCATCCCCCGCGACATCCGCGACCTGCCGCGCTTCCGCTCGCTGAACGTCCACTTCTCCCTGCTCCCGGCCTACCGCGGCGCCGCCCCGGTGCAGCGGGCCATCCAGAACGGCGAGACCCGCAGCGGCATCACCATCTTCCAGCTGAGCGGCCGCATGGACGCCGGTCCGGTCTGGGCGCGCGAGGAGATCGCCATCCGCCCCGACGACACCAGCGCCTCCTTCCAGCAGCGGCTGGGGGAGCGCGCCGCTCCCTTCCTGCGCCAGACGCTGGAGAAGATCCTCGCCGGGGCGATCCAGCCCGTCCCCCAGGATGAGGCGCAGGCCAGCCAGGCTCCCGCCATCGAGAAAGGCGAGGGGCGCGCCAGCTGGCAGCTGCCCGCCCGCCGCCTCTACGACACCCTGCGCGCCTTCACCCCCTGGCCCGGGCTCTTCTTCCTCCTGGAAGGGCAGCAGGTCAAGGTCCTGTCCGCGGCAGTCTCCCCGCGGGAGCACGCCGCCCGCCCCGGAGACGTCCTGGGGCTCTCCCCAGCCGCGCTGCAGGTCGCCTGCGGCCTGGGAACGATCCTGGAAGTCGCCTCCATCCAGCCCGAGGGCCGCAAGGCGATGACCCCCTGGCAGTATTCCCTGGGCCACCGCTTCCCGGAGAGGCTGGATTGAACTTCCTCGCCCCCGCCGTCTCCGTGCTGGTCGACTACTACCGCCGGCCGCAGGACAACCTGCGCCTGGTCTTGGCGCGCTTCCTGCGCGGCTACGGCGGCGGCGACAAGGGCGCGCTGACGCGGACGGTCTACGGCGTGGTGCGCAAGGAGATCGCCCTCGACCGGGTCGTGTCCCTCTTCCAGAGCAAGCCCGGCCAGCAGCCGCCGTTGCCCACGCGGGTGCTGCTGCGTATCGCCGTCTTCCTGCTGCTCTACTCCGACTCCTATCCCGAGTACGCCGTAGTCAATGAGGCGGTCGGGGCCGCCGCCAGGCGGGAGAAGCCGTTCGTCAACGCCGTGCTGCGCCAGCTGCTGCGGCGCAAGAACGAGGTCGTCGAGCGCATCCGCCGCGGGGACGACCCCGTCCTCGCCTACTCCATCTCGCCGCTGCTGCTGGCGGGGCTGCGGCGCCTGGGCGCCGCCGGCGACGCCGACCTGGAGTACCTGGACCGCGAGCCGGTCTTTCACCTGCGCTACCATCCCGGACGCTTGACCGCGGAGGAGGCCCGGAAGCTCTTGGAGCGCGCGGCCATCCCCTGCCGCGAGCTGCCGGCGCTGGGCTGCTTCGAGACCGCCGCCGCCGGACGCTTCCTGGAAGAGACGGAACGCCTGGGCGCCTTCTACATCCAGAACAGCGGCTCGCAGGCGGTGGCCTTCGCGGCCGCCGCCCGCTCCCGCCGCGAGGTCTGCGACGTGGCCGCGGCGCCGGGAGGCAAGTCGCTGACCCTGGCCTGCCTGCGGCCCGAGCTGCGCATCTGCGCCAGCGACGTCTCCGCCGCGCGCCTGCGCCTGCTGGAGCAGAACCTGCGCCGCCTGCGCCTGGACAATGTCCGCGTCTTCGCCGCCGATGCCCTGGACTACCCGGCCGCCGAGGCCCGGGCCGACCTGGTCATCCTCGACGCCCCCTGCACTTCGAGCGGCACGCTGCGCAAGAACCCGGACCTGAAGGGCAAGATCACCCCCGAGGCCCTCCGCGACAGCGCCTCCCTGCAGCGCCGCCTGCTTGACGCCGTGGCCGTCCGCTTCCCCCGCTCTCTCCTCCTCTACGCCGTGTGCTCGTTCCTGAGCGAGGAAGGCGAGGAGGCCGTGGCCCGTGCCGCCGTCCCCCGCGGCTTCCGTCCCGTCCCCCTGGCGCCGTTGCTGGAACGGTACGGCTTCCGGGTGAAACAGGAGGAATTCGGGGTGTATTTGCTGCCCTCGGACCTGAACAACGATTTATTCTACATATCCTTGCTTGAGCCTAAGTAACCCGGTTGATCTGAGATGATCTCTCGTGACGCGTAACGCGTGACGCGTGACGCGGAACGGCATTCGCCGAACTTCTGACCGATCATGCTGAATCGTTTTCCAAGCTGCAATCTGATCCCTGGAAACGTTCCTTCCGAAATCGGCAGATAGAATTGGGGTGAGTGATGCTTACTGTCACGCGCCATTCGTCAAGGTCTTCCAGCCAGTTGGGTTCGTGGGAGTGCTGCTACTCGTCACGCGTTACGCGTCACGGTTGTTGGCTAGCCCCAGAGCACCAGTCCCATCTCGTAGGGGTCGAGCAACAGCGGGTGCCGGGGGGTGACGCGCAGCCGGAAGCCGAAGCGGCCGGTGCGGCCGCAGGGGATGAGGCCGTGGAAGCGGTAACGCCCGTCGCCGGCCTTCTCCACCCCATCCAGCGGCGCCAGCGCCGAGTGCTGCAGCACGTCCTCGCCGACGATGGTGCCGAAGTAAGCGTCGACGCGCACGTCGTCGGGGGCCAGACGGCCCAGGAAGAGCTGGGCCTGGACCTGCAGGCTCTCGCCGCTCTTGTAGGTGCGCGCCGTGTCGGCCTGGACATCCTCGATGCGCACGGCGGGGAACTCGGCGGCCAGCCGCGCCTTCCACTTCGCCAGCTCGCGCAGCGGCGCGAAGTCGTCGGCGCCCAGCCGGGCGTAGTGATCGGCGGCGGGCTTGTAGAAGCGGTTGTAGTACTCCTTGACCATGCGGTTGGTGTTGTAGCGCGAGGCGATGGTCACCAGCGAGCGCTTCATCATGCGGATCCACTCGCGCGGCAGGCCGTCGGAGCCGCGCTGGTAGAACAGGGGGATGATGTCCTTCTCCAGGATGGAATAGACGGCCTTGCTCTCGACCTCGTCCTGGTAGGCCTTGTCGTCGTAGGTCTCGCGGTTGCCGATGGCCCAGCCGTTCGTCCGGTCATAGGCCTCGTCCCACCAGCCGTCGAGGACGCTGAAATTGAGCACGCCGTTGCAGGCGGCCTTCATGCCCGACGTGCCGCAGGCCTCCAGCGGCCGCAGCGGCGTGTTCAGCCACAGGTCCACACCCGAGACCAGGTAGCGGGCCACGTTGATGTCGTAGTCCTCGATGAAGGCGATCTTGGCGCGCAGGTGCTCGCTGGACATGAAGGAGATGATGTCCTTGATCAGCTCCTTGCCGGCCTGGTCCTGGGGGTGGGCCTTGCCGGCGAAGATGAGCTGCACCGGGCGCTCCGGGTCGTTGAGGATGCGCAGCAGGCGCTCGCGGTCCTTGAAGATGAGGTAGGCGCGTTTGTAGGTGGCGAAGCGGCGGGCGAAGCCGATGGTCAGGGCGGTCGGGTTCAGCGCCTCCTGCGACTCGCTGATCAGCAGGTTCGAGGCGCCCTTGGCCGCCAGCTGCCGGCGCAGGCGCTCGCGGGTGAAGGAGATCAGCCGCCGGCGGCGGATCTCGTGGACGCTCCACAGCTCGGGGTCGGGGATGTTCTGCACCTTCTCCCAGGCATCGACGTAGTCCTGCTTCTCCCGCCACTTGCCGCCCAGGTAGCGCTCGAAGAGCTCGTTCATCTCGAACGAGACCCAGGAGGGGATGTGAATGCCGTTGGTGATGGCCTGGACGGGCACGTGCTCGGTGGGCAGCGCCGGCCACAGGTTCTGCAGCAGGCGGCGCGACACGCCGGCCTGCAGCGCCGAGACGCCGTTGACGTAGGCCGAGTTCCGGACGGCGGCCACGGTCATGGAGAAGCCCTCCTGGTTGTCGTCGGGGCGGACGCGGCCGCGGGCCAGGAAATCGTGCAGCGGCACGTTGAGCTCCTTCAGGTAGGGGGCGAAGTATGTGCGGATCATCTCCGGGCTGAAGACGTCGAACGCCGCCGGCACGTTGGTGTGGCTGGTGAACACGCTTGACTGGCGCACGGCCTCCAGCGCCTCGGCGAACGACAGTCCCTTCGCCTTCATCAGCGTCCGGGCGCGCTCGAAGGCGGTGAAGGCCGAGTGCCCCTCGTTCATGTGCACGGCCGAGACGTGGATGCCGAGGGCATCGAGCAGGCGCACGCCGCCGATGCCCAGGATAATCTCCTGCTGCAGGCGCATCTCGGAGTTGCCGCCGTAGAGCTGGGCGGTGAGGCGGCGGTCGGCGTCGCCGTTCTTCTCATGGTTCGAATCGAGCATGTGCAGGGACACGCGGCCGACTTGGATGCGCCACGCCTTGAGGAAGACGCGGCGGCCGGGGAACTCCAGCTCGATCTGCAGCGGCGTCCCGTCGGCTGCGCGGACCTCCTGCACCTGCATGTTGTGGAAATCGTTGACCTGGTAGAAATCCTGCTGCCAGCCGTCCATGTTCAGGTACTGCTGGAAGTAGCCCTGCTGGTAAAGCAGGCCCACGCCGTGGAAGTCCAGGTTCAGGTCGCTGGCGGCCTTGACGTGGTCGCCGGAGAGGATGCCCAGCCCGCCGGAGTAAATGGGCAGGGTGTCGCTCAGTCCGTATTCCGCCGAGAAATAGGCAATGCTCGTCTGGCGCTCGTGGTTGATGCTGCGCGGCGAGTGCAGGTACTGCTGCAGCTGCTCGCCGACCCGCTGCACCTCGCTGAGGAAGCCCTCATCGCGGGCGAGCTCGTCCAGCTTGTCCTGGCCGATCTCGCCCAGCATGCGCACCGGGTTGTGCTGGCAGCGGTCCCACAGGTCGCCGTCCAGGTTGATGAACAGCTTGATGGCGTCGGGATTCCACGTCAGCCACAGGTTGCCGGCGATCTCCAGCAGCGGCCGCAGCTTGTCCGGCAGGTCGGGAACGACCCGGAATTTCCTAAAGTTCTCCATCGTGCGTCGCTCCTCAGGGGACGGACGCCGGCATCACAGCATGGCCAGGATGTCGTCCCGCTTCAGCTCCAGGTAGAATTTAAGCTTCCCGGAGATCAGGTTGCGCCCCGATACCAGCAGCAGGAAATAGCCGCTGTTCAGGGAGAGGACCATGATCTTGAACTTGCCCGAGACGTACTCGATCTGGAAGCCGGCGCGGTCGAGGTCCAGGTTGTCGAGCTTGCCCACCACGTCGGCCAGCTCGGCCCCGATCAGGTCCATGTCGGCGTCGGGGGGAAGGTAGACCGACTTTTCCAGCTCCAGGCCGTCCTTGCCCCAGATGCCGATCAGGTAGGTCTCCGGGTTATGGGCGTGAATCTCGTCGAATATCTCTTTAAACAAATTGTTTTCCCCTGGCCTGCAGCAGCTCCAGGAAGCGCAGCAGGCGCTGGCTGATCCGCTGGGAGCGGTCGGCGCGCAGCAGCTGCAGGATGGCCTGGATTTTGTGGAAATGATCGCTGCGGCCGCTTTTCTCGAACAGGCCCTTGTAGATGGCCAGGGCCTCGTGGTACATTCCCTGCTTTAAATAAAGCTCGGCCGCGCTCTCAGTCTGGTAGTCGAGACCGCCCGTTGCGCCGGCGGGCGCGGGCTCCGCCTCGGGGGCTTCCCGGACCTGCCGGTCGGCCGTTTCGCCGGCGGGCACGAATTCGATCTCCCCTGAAGCCAGGGTCGGCGGCTCGTCCAGTGAGATGGTGAACTGGGGTTCGTTGACCGGGGCGGTCTTTTCCGGGACCGGCTCGGGGGCCGGCTCCGCGGCAGGCGGCGGCTCGGGGCGGAACTCGGGGCGCGTATCGGCCAGGCGGTCATAGACGCTGCTCTCGAGCATGCCTTGCAGCTGTTTGACCCGCTCCTGGGCCTGGCTGTTGAACGAATCGAGGAAGAGGAGCTTTTTGTAATACACCAGGCTTTCCGCCGGCTGTTTCTGCTGGTAGAGCTGGTCGGCCAGCTCGCGCACCACCAGGATGTTGTCCCCCGACATGGCGTGCAGCTCGCGCAGCAGCTGCAGCGCCGGCGCGTTCTGCTGCAACTGGCGCAGGAAGCGATAGCGCAGGAATTTCAGGTGGAACGAGGCGGGGAACTCGCGCAGGGCCGTCTCGGTGCGCGCCAGCCCCTCGGCGTACTTCTGCTGCTGGAACAGCCACTCGAGCTGCGCCAGCTGGTCCCGCTCATTCTGAAAACTCGCCACCTTCACCTCGATCGCAGGTTGTTTTCCCTTTCATACCACAACGCGTGGCGGCTGGCAACCGCCCCTTCGCCGCTCCCGCCGGGATCTCCTTCCCGGCGGTGCGGCGGCGGCCCGCGGCCCGGACTTCCGGACCGTCACGGATGGTACATGGCGAGCGCGATGTAGTCCTGGGGGATGTTGCCGTCCGGGTAGGCGCTGCCGTTGACCACCATCTGGGCGTGGATGTACATCATGTACTGGTGGTACTTCAGCGGCCAGTAGAAGGTCGCCCAGGCCTCGCCGTTGGCGTTGGTCACGCGGTCGATGGTGCACAGGCCGTTGGCGAACTTGCCCCAGTTCACCTTATCATCCAGAAAGGCGCTGCCCAGCTGCTGGAAGTGGATGGTCTTGTTGGCCAGAGGCTTGTGGCTGGAGTCGGTGACTTTGACGTAGATCTCGGTGGTGTGCTCCTTGCCGTCGATCAGCTGCATGGCCGGGTTGGCCGAGCCCTTCAACAGGACATAGAAGCCGGCGGGGCCGTCCCAGTCCGGATCGTCGATCTCGCTGCGCTTGCACGAGGAGAAGGTCAGCACCAGGCCCGCCATGATCAAAAGGAACAATAGCTTTTTCATGTTCTACCTCCCGCTTCCCTTCTCAGGGCGCCGGCGTCGGTTCGGAATCGGCGAAGTTGGCGCACCAGACGCTCATGTAGCCGCTCACCGGGGCGACGCGGTGGCCGCCCAGGTCCTTGCCGTGCAGGGTGACCTTGGCCACCAGCTGCAGCACGAATTCCTCGCTGGGGACGTCGCGCAGCTCGATGAGCGGCGACTCCATCTTGGCCGCGTGGCGGATGAGCACGAAGGGGATCTCGACCTCCTCGTCGACGGGCACCAGCATGTTCACCGGCTGCGAGAAGTGGTAGGGAACGTCGACCCCCTCCACGTTCTTGCCGTCGGTGCGCATGAACTCCACGTCGACCTGGTCGACGATGACGTTCATGTAGTAGGTGATGTCGTGCTCTTCGGAGTCCTCGGTGGGGTTGTAGGTGAGCGTCGAGACGGCCGCCACGCCGTTGTCGTTGATGATGCCGCCTTCGGTGATCACGTCGGAGAAGACGGTGGTCGAGCCGACGTTCCCCTCCAGGTCGTTGCCGGTCAGGGAGTTGATGACCAGGAAGCTGGCCGACGTGCTGTCGTCCTCCTTGGCCAGGCAGCTGCCCAGGACCAGCGCCGCTATGATCAGCACCAGTAGTTTCAGTTTCATCCTTGCCTCCTACTTGATGATGCGCGGAGTGACGAATATCATCAGCTCCTGCGTCTTGCCGTAGCGCCGCGAATTCTTGAACAGCGAGCCGAGCAGCGGGATCTTGCTCAGGATCGGCACTCCGGTGTTGCTGCGGTCCTCGTTGACCTTGTACAGCCCGCCGATGACGATGGTGCCGCCGTCGTTGGCCATGACCGTGGTCTTGGCCGTCTCGGTCTTGATGGTGGGCATGCCGTTGACCGGCTTGGAGAAGTCGGCGATGTCGTTCTTGATGTCGACCAGCATGATCACCGAGCCGCGGGCGGTGATCTGCGGGGTGATCTTCAGCTCCAGGGCGGCGTTGATGTACTGGGTGGTGATGGTGTTGTTCTGGTTGGTCTGGATGGGGATGCGCTCGCCCTGGGTGATCTCGGCCGGCATGTTGTTCTGGGTGACGGTCCGCGGCGAGGAGATGATGCGCGCCTTGCCCTTGGAGCTCAAGGCGCTCAGGGCCACGTCGAGGTTGAAGGTGCCGGCGATGTTGCCCAGGTTGAGCTTGGGGAAGACCACGCTGTCGGCCGTCGGCACGTTGACGACGTAGCCCATGGGGTTGTTCGTTGAATCGACGACGCCGCCGAACTTGACCGAACTGGGGAAAATCAGGTTGGTCTGGTTGCCGTAGGAGGAGTTGGCCACGCCGCTCATGCCCCACTGGATGCCGAAGGTGTTCAGCGCTTCGCTGGAGGTCTCCACGATGCGCGCCTCGATCTGCACCTGCGGGTTGGCCGCGTCCAGGGTGTCGATTAGGCCGTCGATGACCTTGATGCGCTCGGGGACCTCGGAGATGATCAGGGTGTTGGTCCGGGCGTCAATGACCAGCTCGCCGCGCGGGCTCATCTGCTTCTTGAGGATGGCCTGCACGTCACCGACCTTGGCGTAACTCAGCGTACGGGTGGAAACCTCGAGGTTCCCCTCCTGCTCGCGGGCCTCGCGCAGCTCCTGGCGGCGCTTGGCCTCCTGGGCCAGGTCCTCGACCCGGCCGATGCGCAGGATGTTGCCCTCCTGGATCATGTCCAGGCCATTGACCTTGAGCATGATCTCCAGCGCCTGGTCCCAGGGGACCTGCACCAGCTCGCAGGTGAACTTGCCCGTGACGTTGGGGTTGATCACCATGTTCAGGCCCGAAACCTTGGCGATGAACTTGAGGATGTTGCTGATGTCGGCGTTCTTGAAGGAGAAATCGTAGGGCTCGCCCGAGTACTGGGGCCGGCCTTCGTCCACGGTCTTCTTCTGGAAATCAACCTCGGCCGCAGGCTTCTCCGCCGCAGGAGCCGTCTGGGCGGTCTCTTCCTCGGCCCTGGACTTCTCGGGGCCGAAGAAGGCGCGCGCCGGCTGCAGCCGCACCGGGTTCTCGGCAGCCGGGGCAGGCGCCGCGACCTCCTGGGCCGCCGGCTGCGGCTGGGGTTCGCCGGCGGCAACGGGCGGATCGCTCTCCGTCGCCGCGGCCGTGACCGGCGCCGCGGCGGCGGCCAGGGCCGGCGGGGCGGCTTCCGGCTGCGGGCCGTCGAAGAACTCGACCTGCAGCATGCTGCCCTTGGCCTGGACGGCGAAGTGCTTGAGGTAGCTCAGGTCGAAGACGACGCGGTAGATGCCGTTGGAGTTGTTGCCGCCGCGGATGCCCTTGACGTTCTGCAGGTTCACCGCCTTGCTGATGCGCCGCGACTGGGCGTTCTTCAGGTCGATGGCCAGGCGCACCGGCTCCTGCTCGATGGGGATGACGTGGTAGTCGGTCTCGCGCGAGAGCGCCAGCTCGAAGCGGATGCGGCCCGGCTCCTGGGAGGCCAGGCGCACGTCGCGCAGGCTGACCGGCTCGCCGGCGGCGGGCTGGGCGGCGCGGGGCGCCGGCGCCGGCAGGACCGGCGGCGCCGGGGCGGCGGCCAGCCCCTTGAGCACCGGGAACTCGATGTACAAGCCGGTCTGGTTGGTGAACACGCGGTAGTTGGCTTCGCCCTTGAGGAGGATCTCGACATCGGCGTAGTCAGCGCCGGCCTGCACCTTGAGTCCTTGGACCACCGGCGAGTCAAAGGTCATGACCGGGCTGGCGACCTGGAACTGGGCGTCCTTGACGCGCATGACCAGGCGCTTGAGGTTGTCCTTCTCCGGGTAGAAGATGTCGGGGATGGGCAGGATCTTGTCGGTCTGCATGTGCAGCTGCACGAAATCCTCGCCCGGGAAGTACTCGATCTTGCTGATGGTCACCTTGGCATCGAGTCCCAGGCCGAAGGCAATCAGCAGCAGGATCAATACCGTCCTAGTTATCGCTTTGCTCATGCGACTCCTCCTCTTCGGGATTTAAGGTCTTTATAATAACGCGGTCCTTCTGTCCGGCCAGGGCCACGGTGAGGCTCTTCCTGAAGCTGACCGAGTTCTTGTCCATGGCCACGACCTCGCCGTCGTAGACCTTATCGCCGATGCCCACCACGTAGGGGCGGGTGTCGGGCCCCTTGAGCAGCGCCTTGAACTCCCCCGCCGCAAAGACGATGCCCTCGAGCTCCAGCTCGTCGATCATCAGGCCGGCGATGCCTTCGATGGCCTCGCGGTTCTCCTTGACGCTCTTGCCCTGCAGCAGGTTCCAGAACGGGTCGCGACGGCCTTCGGGGTTGTAGACGAACTCGCCGGGCTGGACGTTGATCATCTCCACCTCATCCTCGCCCTCGGCCGGGGAGACTTCAACCGGCACCTCCTGCCCCGGCAGGAGCCATGGGAACAATAAAAGCAGTACCAGCAGGCTTTTCATTTAAATACCTCCCGTATCGTCCCCTTCGAGCCTGGCGCCCCGCGAAGGAACCGGGCGCCTGCCTGCCGGGGGTCCGGCAGGGGCCGTCTCGCGGTAAATGTAGGTGGTGGCGACGAAGCTGGCTTGAATCGTGTAATCGAAGTTCATGCTGCCGAGGGGTGAGATATTCAAGCTGTCGATGGTGAAGATTTTTTTCAATCGCGAGACCTGGTCGAAGAAAATGCCCAGATTGTGGTAGTTGCCCTCCAGGCTGATGACGATCGGCCTCTCGAAGTAGTAATCACGGGGAGTTTCATTGTTGAAATTGAAGGTGGAGGTGCGCAGCCGGGCATTGGAGGCGATGGCCTGGATCTTGCGCAGGTGCTGGGCGAACTCCATCTTCTCGGGCAGGATGCCCTTGAGCTCCTCCAGGACCTTCTCGTTGGCCGCCTTCTCCTCCTTCAGCTTTTCCAGCTTGGCTTCGCTCTTCTCCGCCTTGCGGATCTCCTCCTGCAGCTGGTCGCTCTGCGCGACGATGGAGCGGATCTCGTCCTGGGTCGGCGAATAGACGAGGAAGTAGAAGATGCCGAACAGGACGACGCCCACCAGCAGGAAGACCAGGAACTGCCCGTACCAGGGTAGGTTTTGGATATCCATGCTTACACCGCCTTCTTGGTTTCGGCGCGCGGGAGGAACTGGCAGGTGATGCGGAACTCGAAAATGTCGATGCCCGATTCCTTCCGGCGGGACGTGGAGCTGATCTGGACATTGGCGAAGTAACTCGAATTCTGCAGGTTGTTGATCAGGTCGGCGATGAGGTTGTTGGAGAGGGCCTTGCCGGTGATGTTGACCGCCCCACCCGTGAAGGACAGGTTGGTCAACCAGACCCATTCCGGGAGGGCGCGCGACATCTTGTCCATCATCAGCACGGCGTCCTTCTGCTTTAGCTTCAGCTCGCCGATGATTTTGATCTTGTTGTCCAGCTCTTTCTTGGTCAGCTCGATCTGCTCCAGCTCCTTGAGGACCTTCTCCAGCTCGGCCTTGCGCAGCGTCCGCTCCTCGAAGATCCGCTTCTGCTTGGCCAGCTCACCCGACTGCAGGAAGTACATCAACCCGATGCCGACCAGCGTGAGGGCCAGGGCCCCGACGATGGCCGGGATGCTCAGCTTGCTGGGCTTGGCCTCCTCGGTGAAGCTGACGGCCGCCGCTCCCCCGGCGGCGACCTCTTTCTTTTCCGGCCGCAATAGGTTGATCTTGATCATTTCGCATCCCCCACGGCCCGCAGCGCCAGGCCGACGGCGACCGTGTACACTGGGGCCATGTCTTTGATGAAGTTCAGATCAAACTTTTTATAGTTGACATCGATGTTGTTGAACGGGTTGACCACCTCGACCGGGATGTCGAACTCCTGGGAGAAAAAGTCGGTAATGGCCTCCAGGTTGGCGCTGCCGCCGCTGAGCAGGATGTTGTCAATGCGCCCCTCGGTGGTGTTGGAGCGGTAGAACTCGAAGGTCTTCTTGATCTCGTTGCGCAGGTCGTTGAGCACGATGTTGATGATCGGCTTGACGGCGGCGGTGGAGATGCCCTCGACCGGACGCCCCTTCTTGACCGCCTCGGCCTTCTCATACTTCAGGTTCAACTCCTTCTGCAGCAGGTCGGTGAACTGGTTTCCGCCGAAGGCGATGTCGCGGACGAAGACCGGGTGGCCGGCCCTGGAAATGATCACGTTGGAGATGGAGGCGCCGATGTTGATGATGGCCAGGACCTTGTCACGGTAGAGCTCATAGTTGAGCAGAACGCTGTTCAGGGCGGCGAAGGAGTCCAGGTCGACGATGTCGGCCGCCTTGCTGGCGCTGGTGATCACATTGAGGTAGTCGTTCAGCTTCTCCTTGCGCACCGCCGAGAGCACGACCCCCACCCGGTCCGGGGGCGAGTCGGAGGATTCGATGACCTCGTAGTCGATGTTGACCTCGTCGGGGGTGAAGGGAATGTGCGGCCGCGCCTCCCAGAGGATATGCTCGTGCATCTCGTCGGGGTTCAGGCGCTGGACCTCGATGCGCTTGACGATCACCGAGCTGCCCGAAACGGAGAAGGCGATGCGGTTGGTCTTGGCCTTGCTGTCATAGAAGACGTGCTGGATGGCCTCGGCCACCGCGGTGGAATCCATGATGCTTCCCTCGACGATGGCCTGGTAGGGAACAGGCTCGTAGCCGATGGATACCAGCTCATAACGGGTTTCCGGCCCTTTCTTTTTCGGCTTCAGTTCCACCAGCTTCAGCGCGAAGGATCCAATGTCGAGACCGACGATGGGCTTGGATTTTTTAAAACTGACTAAAGCCATGGCACTCTCCGCTGCGAGTAATTTTCATACTGAAAAATTCTTAACATAGGAAAAAATAAAAGTCAAGTCATCATTTGTTTTTTTTATAGGTTTATCGGCGATATGGAAATGCACACACCCCCGACAGCCAAAACAGGCCTTGATTAGCGAGTTTTTTCGTTGCAGAATGCCATTATTGCTTGATTTTTTGCATGGAGGCCGACAAGGTCATTCAGGGGGGAAGTTTCCCGATTTTTCCCCTTCCATAGGGCTCCGGGGAAAGATCAGGGGGTTTTCTCGATATCGGCCAGGCTCTCGATGTTGACGATCTCAAGAGGGCGGTTCCGTTCCCGGGCGGCGCGCTTCAGGAGACCGGCCAGTACCTTGCCGCTGCCGATCTCGGCGAACCGGGAGGCGGCCGCCTCGGACAGCATGGCCTCCATGGTCTCGTGCCAGCGGACGGGGCGGGAAACCTGGCGCTTGAGCCCTTCGCGGGCGGCGGCGGCTTGGGTCACCTTCTGCACCTGCCAGTTGTTGATGACCGGGAAGCGGGGATCGGCGAATTCGACCCGGTCGAGGTCCAGGGAAAGCTTTTCCTCGGCCGGCAGCATCAGTTCCGAATGGAAGGGGGCCGAGACCGGCAAAAAAACCGTCCTGACGCCGATGCGCCGGGCCGCCTCCTCCACCGCCCCCTTCTCGCCCGAGATCACCACCTGGCCGGCGCTGTTCCAGTTGGCCAGGTTGACCACCGGGCGCACCCCTCCGGGAGCGGCGGGGCGCGCAGCATTCTCGGCGTTCACCGCCTCGACGACGGCGCGCAGGACGTCGATATCGGCGCCGATCAGGGCAGCCATCGCCCCCAGGCCCACCGGCACCGCCTCCTGCATGTAGCGGCCGCGCTTGTGCACCAGCAGCACGGCGTCCTCGTAGCGGAGCACGCCGGCGCAGAGCAGGGCGGAATACTCGCCGAGGCTGTGGCCGGCGGCCAGCATGGGCTCCTTCTCCCACAGGGTGAACAGGATGTAGGAGACGGTGAGCAGGGCGGGCTGGGTGTTCGAGGTCAGTTTCAGCTCCTCCTCCGGCCCCTCGAAGCAGACGCGGGAGAGGGGAAAGCCGAGGATGTCGTCGGCCAGGCGGAAGATCTTGCGGGCGAAATCGCTTTTCTCGCTGAGGTCCTTGCCCATGCCGACGGCCTGGGAGCCCTGGCCGGGAAACAGGAATGCGCGGTCGTTCATCGCGGGTCCTCCTTGGGGGGTATCAGAGTGAGCTGCAGGCGGCCCGAGCCGCCCTGCCCCTTCTTGTTGCGGATCTCCATGCGGAACTCCTCGCTGAGCAGCTGGCGATCGCCGGGCCGCAGCCGGATGCGGCGGTGCACCTCGCGAAGCTGGAATCCCTTCCAAAGCGGCACGTCGGGGCGCGCTTCGCCGAGGATCTCGACCGCCTCGCCATCGCGGGCCGCCACGCGGAAGCGCATGCGGAAGGGGAACTTCTGGCGCACCGTGACCAGCGACTCGACCGCCGCCTCGATCTGCCGGGCCAGGAAGTTCAGATCGGCGGAAAAATCCAGGCTGTCGCCCTCCCAGGAGGCCGGCAGGGGCCCGATCTCCTCCCTGCCGGCCTCGGCGGCGGCGGGGAGGAAGGGATGGTTGAGGAGCTTCAGCAGGCCGGCCAGGGTGGGAAAGACGCGGAAATAGATGCCCGTGCGCGCCGGATAATAGACGTAACGCGGTTCCAGGTGAACCGAAACGTCGCGATAGAGCCCGGCGGCATCGCGCGTGAACCCGAACGGCCGCGGCCCGGTGGCCAGGAGCCGGTGCGAGAATTTCTTGACTTTCCTGACCCGGTCGGCGAACTCGGGGGCGCGGGCCTGCCATTGGGACAGCAGCTCGCCGCGAAACGTCTCGCTTGCCTGGAGGTCAGACTCCTCGTCCAGCGTCAGCAGGGCCATCGTCTTGCCCGAGAAGCCCAGGGTGCGCATCACGTAGGCGGCATGGGGCAGGCCGGCGAAGGAGAACGCCACGGCGCCGCTTCCGGCCGGCACGGCCGTCAGGTCCAACGCCGCCGCCGCTTCATAGTACACGCGCAGGGGAAAGAGCAGCAGCAGCCGCGAGATGGCGCCGCCGCGGATCTCGTACTCCAGGCGGTAGCGCGCCGCCGGCAACGGCGCGTCGTCCGGCCGCTGGGCCGGCCGCGCAGGCGGCGCGACGGCGGCGGGGCAGAAAGCGGCCGCGAGAAGGAGGAAGGCCGCCGTCCGGCGCACCCCCCTCATTTTCCCACCCGCCGCAGGGTGGCGGCGACCTGCTCGTCGCTCAGTCCGGCAGGCTCCAGCCCGGCGCCCTTCAGGAGCAGGTAGACGGCCGCCGCCTTCTCCACCATCTCGACCCGGTCCAGAGCCTGGTCCAGGGTCTCGCCGCCGGCGATGACGCCATGCTTTTCCCAGAGGGCCAGGCGGTGCTTCTTCAGCGCCTCGCGGCTGGCCTTGGCCAGCTCGCCCGAGCCGGTGACGGCGTAGGGGATCAGCCCGAGCATCTCCGGGACGAACAGGCGGGTCTCGTGGTGCATGCGGAACAGGCGGTCGTTCATCTCCCGCTCCGAGTCGAATAGGTGGCTCAGCGCGATCAGGTTCAGGGGGTGGCAATGCAGGACGGCGCGCTCGCGGCTGCGTCTCTCCTTGAACAGCGCGTGCAGGCCGGCGTGGGTCGGCCATTCGCTGGTCAGCGGCCCGGCGCCGTCGATGAGGCGGAGGCGGCGGCGGTCGAGTACCTCGACCAGGCACAGGCAGGCGGCCGGCGCTTCGGCCAGGTCGCGCATGCGGCTGCCGCTGGCGGTGACCAGGAAACGGTCGCCGATCAGGTCGGTCAGGTCCGTTGCCGACTCCATCTCCGTCCCGGCGGCCTCGGGAGCGTTCTCCCGGGGCAGCCGCAGCGACAGGTTGCCGGCGCTGGCCTCGGCCCAGCCCCTGGCGGCAAGGACGGCGGCCACGCGCATGAACTCACGGGTTTCCGGCAGCTGGGCGATCATGACGGTTTCTCGCACGCGCCAGTGTAGCGTGTTTGCCGGGCGCCGTCAAGGACGGCCGGCGCCGTTCAGCGGCAGAAGCGGTAGAGCACGTAGTTGGCCCAGAGGAACGGATGGGCCAGCGCCAGGCGGGCGCCGTTGTCCAGGGCGATGGTCCTGTCCAGGAGCGCCAGCTTGGCGCGGCGCAGCGCCCCGGCGTCGTCGCCGCTCTTCAGGTACTCGCGGCACAGGAGCGGCACGACTTCCGAGCTGAACTCGTCGACCGGCCACAGGCTGGCGACCAGGCTCCGGGAGCCCGCGCGCCGGAAGGCGGCCGTCATGCCGCTGACCAGCCTGAATCCCAGCAGGCCCTTTTCCGACGTCTCGCAGGCGCTGAGGACCACCAGCTCCGCCGGCAGCGTCAGCCCCAAAACCTCCCGGGCGTCGCAATAGGACGGCCGGCCCTTCTCGGCGGAGAAGAAAAAGGCCGAATGCAGCGGCTCGCGGGCATCGCCCCGGAAATGGGTGGCCAGATGGAGGATGCGCGCCTGGGGGGCGTAGCGGCGGAAGTTCTCGCGGTTGAAGTCGGGGCCGAGGAAGACCCGCCGCCGCGACCCACTGAACAGCTTGTCCAGGCGGAGCACCTCCCGGCGGGTGGAGGGGATGTCGGCCAGGAGGCCGGCGCCCCTTGCCGGCGAAGCCGCGGCGGGGTCCGCCGCCGCCGGCAGCGGGTAGCCGAAGGCCGCCAGCTGGAGGGGATACTCGCCGGGTCCCTGGAAACGGCGCAGGAAATCGGCCAGGGAGAAGCAGTAGGACACCTTGAAGTCCTGGATCACGTACGCGGCGGCGCTGTACTCCGAGAAGAGGGCGTCGTCGAGCTGGAATCCCTCGCGGAATCCCATCACCAGCGCCTCGAACGGCAGCAGGTACAGTTCGCCGTCCGGGATGATGACGATCTCGTCGGCCTGCGGGCAGCGCTCCACGGCCCGCCGCAGCAACAGGTCGTAGAGCCGCTTGGCCAGGTCCAGGTCGAAATGGATGCGCAGGTAGTCGACCCGGCCGTCGGCGAAGTCTTCCAGGGGCTCCGCCAGGCGTTGCACCATGGAGGCGGCCTGGGGCCTGCTCGCGGGCAGGAACTCGTAGCCGGCGATGTCGGCGCCGATGAAGAAGACCAGGACCTGCTCCTCGAGCAGCACGTATTTCAGCAGGAGCTGGGACGGCTGGAGATGCTCCTGCAGGCGCTCGAGCCCGCAGGGGGTGGGCAGGCCGAGACCAGCCCGGCGGGAAAGGGCCGGCTGCGGGTCGTTGGCCCGGATGTATTCCTGAGCCATGAGGAGAAAACGGCGCCCGGCGTCGCCCGGCGGGCGCGCTTCACCGACCTCCAGGCGGAGCCGCTCCGCCTCGCGCACCAGCCGGGTTTCGCTGCCGGCGTTCCCGCGCCGCCTCCCCCACACCAGGCCGAAGATCGGGTGGGTGCGCACCTCGGCGAACTCCAGGGCCAAACCCAGGTAGCTGGCATCCTGCCGCCCTTCATACAGGGCGAGGCAGCCGCGGATGATCCCGGCCAGGTCGCGCTGCAGAAGCGGCAGACCTCCCTCCGCTCCGGCGCCGCGGCCAGCGGAGACCGGGAGCCCGGCCACCGAGCGGCCCTGCCGGCCGTCCGCGTGGAGCGGCGTCACGCGGGCCGAGGCCGAAACGGCGTGCAGGCAGACAAGGAGAGCGATCCCCCACGGCATCCTCATTCTCTCCATTATAAAAAAACGTCTTTTTTTTGCAACCGCTTGCGGAAACGGAGACAAAAGCCTACCATTTCTATTGTAAAAGGAGGGAAGAAGGACATGAAGCGTTCCTTGCTGCTGCTGCTGCTCCCCATGCTCCTGCCGGCCGGCGACCTTCCCGACTTCCACGCCGGCGTCCTGGTGCTCCCGGACGGCTTCATCGCCCTGAGGATCGAGAATGCCGCCTCGCGCGACTGGCTGCCGCCGGCGGAGCTTCACGACAGGGTCTTCATCAGCCTGGCGATCAACGGCATCAAGCGGGCCGAGTACCTGGTCAAGGCGGTCGACCCGGCCATCTTCCGCCGGCAGGCCCGGATCGTCTTCAAAACGAACTTCCGCGCCGTCCAGCGCCTGCGCATGAGGGTCGAGCTCAATCCCGAGCGGGTCATACCCGAGTCCGACTTCAGCAACAACATCTGCGAGACCGAGCTGCCCCCGGCGCCCTGATCCATGGATGACGAGCAACTCTTCGCCCGGCTGCGCGCCGGCGATCCCCTGGCGCAGCGGGAGATGATCCGCCTCTACACGCCGCGCATCTTCGTCTACTTCCGCAACCGCATCAAGGGCGAGGACCATTACGAGGACCTCGTCCAGGACGTCTTCGCCGCCTTCTTCAACGGCCTGGACCAGGGCAAGCTGGCCGGCCCGGCCTGGATCGCGCCCTACTTGTTCGGCATCGCCAAGCGCGTCCTGTACAATTATTACTACCGGCAGAGGAAGAACAGCGATATTCAGCGCAACATCGGCGCCGTCAGCGACCTGTGCAGCAACTTCACCGAGCTGGAGCGCCTGGAGACGGAGTCGCTGCGCGGGATGCTGAACGCCGTCATCGCCGGCCTGCCGCGCATCGACCGCCAGATCCTGAGGGGTTTCTACCTGCTGGAGCGGAAGATCGGCGAGATCTCCGAACAGACGGGACGATCGCGCCATTACATCAGCGTGCGCAAGGAGCGGGCGCTGAAGAGGATCCGCGCTGAGATTCTGCGCCGGAACTCGTATTGAATGAATGAGGAAACATACCATGCGCTGCCATGAATTCCAAGCCCTGATCGAGGCCTACCTGGGGGAGGAAATCCCCGAGGCCCTGCGCGAACCGTTCGAGGAGCACTTTTTCCGGTGCCGCCCGTGCTTCCTAAGCCTGAAGATCAACGAATCCCTGCGCAACAAGGACGTGGCCATCGCCCTCGAGGAGGGAAGGCGCCCCTTCGCCCTGCGGGTGATGAGGCCGGTCCTGGGCATGGCGGCCCTCTTCCTCCTGATCCTGGCCTCCGGGCTGCTGCTCTGGCAGGCGCGCCAGGCCGGCCGGCTGAGGGCGATCTCCCGCTTCGACCTGCCCTTTTATCACGAAGGCGAGCTGCGCGGCCCCCGGGAGGACGGCCCCCGGCTGGAGGAGGGCTTCTCCAGGGCCATGCGCGCATTCCAGGCCCGCGACTTCCGCGCGGCCCTGCAGATCCTCGACCAACCCGAATTCGCCGCCGCCGGATCCCCCAAGTATGATTTCTTCCGCGCCATCAGCCTTCTCGGCACGGGAAAGGCCGGCCAGGCGGGAAGAATCCTGGACGGCATCATCGCCTCGATGGACCCGGCTTACTTCGACGAGTCCCATTACTACAAGGGATTCGTCCTTCTGCGCCAGCGCCGGCCGGCCGAGGCCCGCGCCCAGTTCGCCAGGCTGGCCGCCATGCTCAGCCCCATGGCCGGCAAGGCGAAGGAAATGGTCCAGAAGATAGACCAGCTCTAAGAACCAACATAAAACCTCGGCATACGGCACACGGCATACGGCGGACGGTGGGAAAGGCACTTGGCGAAAGGCGTGAGGCTCAAGGTGCAGGAAAAGAAGGCTCCAAAAGCACGATCTTTGCTACTCCGGCCTTAGGCTGCCCACCGAGGGCTTTTCTCCACTTTTGCCTTTTTCCTTTTGCCTTTTGCCTTTTTTCTTCCGTACGCCGTCTGCCGTGCGCCGTACGCCGATGTGCTGAAAGCTCTGAAAGCCCTGTCGGTTGACAGGGTGGGAAAACTGTGCTAAATTGCATCTTGCCAGGGAAACCGGCCTAAGGGCAATTCATGATCATACATGTCAGCAAAATATCCGACAAAGGCTACTCGCTGAGCGATTCCATCGACATCGACAACGCCCAGCTGCTCGAGGAAGGGAGTTATTTCCTCGAAGGCGTCGACTTCCAGGTTCGTTTCAAGCGCCAGGACAAGCGCATCCAGGCCCAGGGAACCATCCAGACCGCCATCTCGCTGGCCTGTGTCCGCTGCCTGGAGCCGTTCGAGCTCAAGATCCACTCGCGCTTCGACATCATCCTCTTCCCCAAGGAGATGATGGAGACCCGCAGCGCCGCCCTCGACGAGGAGGACCTGGAATACATCTTCTTCGAGAAGGACGAGATCGACCTGGAAAAGATCCTCGTCGAGCAGATCAACCTGTTCGTTCCCTTCAAGCCCGTTTGCCAGGCCGGATGCAAGGGCATTTGCCCTGGCTGCGGCGCCAATCTGAACCGCGGCGCCTGTCCCTGCGACCCGTCCAAGAACGAGATAAAATTCCTGTTTGACAAAGTGAAGAGGTGAACCATGGCCCAGCCCAAGCGCAGGCACTCCCATTCCCGCAAGAATAAACGCCGTTCCCACGACGCCCTGAAGGTGGCCGGGCTCTCCGTCTGCCCCAAGTGCAGCGAACCCAAGCTTCCCCACCGCATCTGCGGCAACTGCGGCTATTACCAGGGCAAGCCGATCGTCAAGGGCAGCGAAGCCTAGGAAGGAAATGGACGCGGTCCGCATCGCCGTCGACGCCATGGGCGGCGACCACGCGCCCGGAGTGGTCATCGAGGGCGTGATCGACTACCTGCGCGAGACCCACCGCACCGCCAACGTGCGCATCATCCTGGTCGGAAAGGAAAAGGAGATCCAGAAGGAGCTCAAGAAGTACCGGAACGTTCCGGCCGAGCGCCTGGAGATCGTCAACGCCCTGGAGGAGATCTCCATGAAGGAGCATTTCCTCTCCTATTGGCGCAAGCGCGAGCAGACCTCGATCAAGAAGGCCATCGACCTGGTGCAGAACGGCCAGGCGGCGGCCATGGTATCGGCCGGCAACACCGGCGCGGTGATGGCCCTGGCCAAGAGCGTGCTGGGCACCATGAAGAACATCGACCGCCCGGCGCTGGCCATCATGCTGCCCACCCTCAAGGGCAACTCGCTGCTGGTCGACGTCGGCGCCAACACCGAGTCCAAGCCGCACAACCTGGTCGAGTTCGCCCTGATGGGCAAGATTTACCTGGAGAACATCTTCGAGGTGCGCAACCCGCGCATCGGCCTGATGAACATCGGCGAGGAGGAGGTCAAGGGCAACGAGCTGACCAAGACCACCCACAACCTGCTCAAGGGGCTGGACATCAACTTCATTGGCAACGTCGAGGGCCGCGACGTCTACATCGGCGAGGCCGACCTGATCGTCACCGACGGCTTCACCGGCAACGTCACGCTGAAAGTCTCCGAGGGCGTGGTCGAGGTGATGCTCTCCATGCTGAAGCGCGAGATCATGTCCAACGTCTTCTCCAAGATCGGCTTCTTCTTCCTGAAGAAATCGCTGAAGCGCATCAAGAAGAAGCTGGACTATTCGGAATACGGCGGCGCCCTGCTGCTGGGGGTCAACGGCATCGTCATCATCGGCCACGGCAGCTCCAGCCCCAAGGCCATCAAGAACGCCGTCCACCTCAGCTACAAGTTCGTCTCCGAGCGCGTGCTGGACAAGATCTCCAGCGAGATCGGCCGCATGAAGGACACCCTGAAGGAGCTGAAGAATGCCTGACGCCCCGCTGAACGCCATCGTCACCGGCGCCGCCCGCGGCATCGGCAAGGCCATCGCCCTGCGCCTGGCCAAGGGCGGCATGAACGTCGTCGTCTCGGACATCATGGGCGAGGAGGCGGACAAGACCGCCCGCGAGGTCGAGAAGCTGGGCGTGCGCGCCCTGGCCGCGCGCAGCGACGTCGCCAAGGCCGCCGACGCCGGGGAGCTGGTCAAGCGCACCGTCGCCGAGCTGGGCTCGGTCGACGTGCTGGTCAACAACGCCGGCATCACCCGCGACAACCTCTCCATCCGCATGGGCGAGGCCGACTGGGACCTGGTGCTGGGGGTCAACCTCAAGGGCACCTTCCTGTGCTCGCAGGCCGCCGCCAAGGAGATGATGCGCAAGCGCTTCGGGCGTATCGTCAACCTGGCCTCGGTCAGCGGCATCCTGGGCACCGCCGGCCAGGCCAATTACGCCGCCTCCAAGGCCGGCGTCATCGCCCTGACCAAGTCCATGGCCCGCGAGCTCGGCGCCCGCAACATCACGGTCAACGCCGTCGCCCCGGGCTTCATCCTGACCGAAATGACCGAAAAGCTCCCCGACAGCGTCAAGGAAGCGTACGCCGCCCAAATCGCCCTCAAGCGCGCCGGCACCCCGGAAGACGTGGCCGAAGCCGTGCATTTCCTGGTGTCGCCCGCTGCCCAATACATTACCGGGACCGTGCTGAACGTTTCCGGCGGACTTTTGATCTAAAATTCCAAGGAGGAAAACATGAAGAAAGAGGAAATCCTGACCAAGGTTAAAGCCGTAGTGGCCGAGAAGCTGAACGTCGGCGAGGACCAGGTGACCGAGGAAGCCAAGTTCGTCGAGGACCTGGGCGCCGATTCCCTGGACCAGGTGGAGCTGATCATGGCCCTGGAGGACGAGTTCGAGCTCAAGATCCCCGAAGAGGAAGCCGAGAAGCTGACCACCGTGGGATCGGCGGTGGAGTACGTCCTGAAGAAAGCCCAGTAAGCTCCCGTCCGCTCCCATGGACCCCTTCATCAGCAAGACAATACCCCTGCGCCGGGTGGTCATCACGGGCATCGGCCTGATCACCCCCGTCGGCAAGACCAAGGACGAGAACTGGGAGAACATCCGCAACGGCCGGGGCGGCATCGGTCCCATCACCCGCTTCGACGCCCAGCACCACGCCAGCCGCATCGCCGGCGAGGTCAAGAACTACGACGCCAACCAGTATTTCGACCGCAAGGAAGTCCGCAAATACGATCCCTTCATCCAGTTCGCCCTGATCGCCGCCGACGAGGCGGTCAAGGACGCGAGGCTGGACCCGGCCGCCGTGGACAGGGAACGGACCGGCGTGTACATCGGCTCGGGCATCGGCGGCATCCTGACCATCGAGGCCAACAAGGAAATCCTGATGCATAAGGGACCCGAGCGCATCTCGCCCTTCTTCCTGCCCTCCTGCATCGCCAACCTGGCCACCGGCCAGGTCTCGATCAAGTTCGGCTTCCAGGGCCCCAACCTGGCCAACTGCACCGCCTGCGCCACCGGCACCCACTCCGTCGGCGACTCGTTCCGCATCATCCAGCGCGGCGACGCCGACATCATGCTGGCCGGCGGCGCCGAGTACCCCATCACCCCGGTGGGGGTGGCGGGGTTCACCGCCATGCGCGCCCTGTCCACGCGCAACGACCATCCCGAGAAGGCGTCGCGGCCCTTCGACAAGGAGCGCGACGGCTTCGTGGTGGCCGAGGGCGCGGCGATCCTGGTCCTCGAGACCCTGGAGCACGCGCGCCGGCGCGGGGCGCGCATCTACGCCGAGGTCGTCGGCTACGGATTCACCGGCGACGCCTACCACATGACCGCCCCCGATCCCGAGGCCAAGGGCACCACGAGGGTGATGAGGCTGGCCCTGGCCGACGCCGGCATCGCCCCCGAGGCCATCGCCTACATCAACGCCCATGGAACCTCCACCGAGCTCAACGACAAGCTGGAAACCCAGGCCATCAAGCAGGTGTTCGGCGCGCACGCGGCCAGGCTGGCCATCAGCTCGACCAAGTCGATGACCGGCCACATGCTGGGCGCCACCGGCACGGCGGAGGCCGCCTACGCCGCCCTGGCCATCACCCATTCCTTCATCCCCCCGACCATCAACCACGAAACCCCCGACCCCGAGTGCGACCTGAACTACACGCCCAACAAAGGCGTCGCCCGCGACATCGCCTACGCCATCTCCAACTCCTTCGGCTTCGGCGGCACCAACGCCTCGATCGTTCTCAAGAAATACACCGACTGAGCGCGGGCGGGGGGGCTCCGGCCCCCCCGCCCTTCCTTCCGCGGAGGAGCCCCATGAAAAACATCCTGCTGGCGGTCATTCTCCTCGCCACCCTCTCTATGCCCGGCGCCGCCTCCGGCGGGACGCCGGATGGACCGGTCATCGTCATGACCCACCCCACCCTCTCCCAGGTGAAGAACATCGTGGAGATGTACGAGAAGGATGTCATCCCCCTGCCGGGGCTCGTCCTGCTGGGCATCTACCACGAAGACGAGCTGCTCAACGAGGAGGAGGCCGAGGCCTACCAGGAGGCGTTCGCCTTTGTGCGCGAGAGCGGGCTGGACTGGGTGCGCTTCCGGAAGATCAGCGGACGGGTGGAGGGTAAGGACTTATTCCGCGAGAACGCCTGGACATCCCAGTTCAAGGAGATCTTCGCCTCGGCCGACGGCTTCCTGTTCACCGGCGGCATGGACATCCCGCCCGCCCTCTATGGCCACAAGACCGCCCTGCTCACCGAGCCCACCACGCCGGCCCGCCATCTCTACGAGGTCTCGCTGCTCTTCCACCTGTTGGGCGGCGGCAGATCCTCCTTCACCCCCTTCCTGACGGCGAAGCCCAACCTTCCCGTCCTGGCCGTCTGCCTGGGGCTGCAGAGCCTGAACGTCGCCCTGGGCGGGACCCTGATCCAGGACATTCCCAGCGAGCTGTACGGCCTGGCGACCGTCGAGGAGGTGCTGGCCCTGGACCCGGACCGGATCCACTCGGGCGTCTACCTGGAGAAGCTCGGCGCCAACGATCCCGACCTCGCCCCGCCGTTCCACCGCATTTTTCTCCTGCCCGACAGCGCGTTCGTCCGGCGCATGGGGATCGCCGCCGACGCCACGCCCCAGGTGGCCACCTCGCATCACCAGGCCATCGACAAGCTGGCCTCCGGCCTGCGCGTCACCGCCCTCTCGCTGGACGGCCGGGTCGTGGAGGCGGTCGAGCACCTGCGCTTCGCCAACGTCCTGGGCATCCAGTTCCACCCCGAGCGTTTTTCCCTGTACCGCAAGGCGCTGCGCCAGCGGCTTCAGCCGGGCGCGCCCCTCGACTTCAACCCACTGGCCTTCCTGAAGGCCAACCCGCCTTCGTACGAGTTCCACAAGGCCATCTGGAAGTGGTTTGCGGAAGCCTTGCTCGCAGAGCCTGGACTCGGCGCACGGCAGACGGCGGACGGCGTACGGAAAAGCAATTGATTGAACTAGGCATACGGCGGCAGCATTAGAGAGAATTCTTCCACGCAAATGCCGTTTCTGTCCGCCTATTGATCTTTTCTTTCCTGCGCCTTACGCCAAGCGCCTTTCCCACCGTCTGCCGTCTGCCGTATGCCGTACGCCAATTTCTACAGCGGGTACTTGCTCTCGATATAGTCCTTCAAATGGCGGATCTGGTAATCCTTGTCCTTGAGCAGCGCCTTGATGATGTCGCCGATGGAGATCATGCCCACGACCTTGTCCTTCTCGTCGACGACGGGGATGTGGCGGATGTGGTTCTGGGTCATGGCCGCCATCAGGTCGTTGACGTCGTCCTCGGCCCGGGCCACGATCAGCTTTTCGCGGGGGGTCATGACGTCCTGGACGGCCAGCCCCTTGACGTTGGCCTGGCTGCGGCTGCAGCTGCGCATGACGTCCCGCTCCGACACGATGCCGCGGACGTTCCCCTGCCCGTCCAGCACGATCAGGGCGCCGACGTTGCGGGAGCTCATCTCCTGCAGGGCGTCGCTGACGATGGCATCGACGTGGATCGCGAAAACACCCCTTCCCTTGCTCTCCAAGATCTTCTCGGCCTTCATGCTCCCTCCCCGGCGCCCCGTGCTCGCGCCTAGGGTCTCAGCATACATAAATCGTTAAAATAAATCAACATGCCATGGGCCTCGCGTGACGCGTGACGCGTAACGCGTGACAAGTAGCGGCAATAATCGAACAACAGGCTCCACTCCGACCTTGGATCGGCGGAGATTGCCAGTATTACTTCCAAGCATCATGTGGACTCGGCAGGCAAACCTTGCCCAGTCCACCGGGCTCTGGTCATTGCCTGTTTTCATTTCAGGCATTCTCCCGTCACGCGTCACGCGTTACGCGTCACGATTGCCTACGTGAGCTATTGACGCAAAAGTTTAAACTGATACAATGAGAATTACATCAATCTACGAGGTGAAACCGATGGAACGATATACTTCCCAGCAACTGATGGAGATCGAGCACAAGTTCGGGGCCCACAACTACCACCCCCTGGAGGTCGTCATCTCCAAGGCCGAGGGCATCTGGGTCGAGGACCCGGAGGGCAGGCGCTACATCGACATGCTGTCGGCCTATTCGGCCGTCAACCAGGGCCACCGCCACCCGGCGGTCATCCAGGCGCTCAAGGACCAGGCCGACGTCCTGACCCTGACCTCGCGCGCCTTCTTCAACGACCGCTGGCCGCTGTTCGCCCGCAAGCTCGCCGGGCTCACCGGCAAGGACATGATCCTGCCCATGAACACCGGCGCCGAGGCGGTGGAGACGGCCATCAAGACCATGCGCAAGTGGGGCTACCTGGTCAAGAAGGTGGCCGCCGACAAGGCCGAGATCATCGTCTTCAGCGAGAACTTCCACGGCCGCACCACCACCATCGTCTCCTTCTCCACCGATCCCGAGGGCCACGACTTCTACGGCCCCTACACCCCCGGCTTCAAGATCGTCCCCTACGACGACCTGCAGGCGGTCGAGAAGGCGGTGAACAAGAACACCGTGGGCATCCTGGTCGAGCCCATCCAGGGCGAGGCCGGCGTGGTCGTCCCCACGCCCGGCTTCCTGGCCGGCCTGGGCCGCATCGCCCGCAAGCACAACGTCCTGCTGGCCGTGGACGAGATCCAGACCGGCTTCTGCCGTACGGGCAAGCTCTTCGCCTACCAGTACGAGGACGTCGATCCCGACATCATCATCATGGGCAAGGCCCTGGGCGGCGGCGTCTTTCCCGTCTCGGCCATCGCCGCCAACGAGGACGTGCTCGGCGTCTTCAAGCCCGGCACCCACGGCTCGACCTTCGGCGGCAACCCGCTGGCCTGCGCCGTGGCCGTGGCCGCCATCGACGTGCTCATCGACGAGAAGCTGGCCGAGCGCGCCGCCGAGAACGGCGCCTACTTCATGGAGAAGCTGCGCGAACTGCAGAAGAAATCGGACAAGATCAAGCTCGTGCGCGGCAAGGGGCTGCTGATCGGCCTGGTGCTCAAGAAGTCGGCGGGCAAGGCGCGCCAGTACACCACCGCGCTGAAGGAGCGCGGGCTGCTCTGCAAGGAGACCCACGACTGGATCATCCGCTTCGCGCCGCCCCTGGTCATCAGCAAGGCCGACATCGACTTCGCCATGGAGAAGGTGCGGGAAGTCCTGGGCTAGATGGTCATCTTCCGCGCCGACGCGACCGTCCGCTCCGGGCTGTCGCGCCTGCGCCGCTGCGCCTACCTGGCCTCGCAGCTGCGGAGCACGGGCGACGTCCTGCTCCTCAGCCGCGAGGACAAGGGGGCGGCCAAGTTCCTGGCCGGCCAGAAGGCGCCGTTCCGCATGCTGAAGGACCCGGCGGCCTTCGAGCTGGCCGGGGCCGGAACGCTGCTCCTGGACCTCGACTCCTATTCCCAGGCCGACGCGGCGTTGCTGGAGCGGGCGCGTAATGGCGGCGTGCGCACGGTCCTGATCGCGCCTCCCAACGGGGCGCCGGCAGCGGCCGACCGCACCGTCGACCCGGCCCGTGAGCCGCAGCTGGCCCTGCTGCACCACAAATTCCGCCACTTCCACCAGGCCCGGCGCCGCTACCGCCGCGCGGTCCGCCATGTCTTCGTCAGCCTGGGCGACGCCCTCCCCTACCGGGAGCTGCGCGCGATCGTCGACGTGCTGCACCGCCTGGGCCTGCGCGTCAAGGTCGAGCCCGGGCCGGGGCTGAAAAAGGCCGACCGGCGCAACCTGGCGCGCATCTACCCCGGCGTCCGTTTCCGCGGCCGGAGCGAGAGCGCCGCCCGCTCCTATTTCGAGGCCGACCTGGCGCTGGTCCGGCCCGGCGACGAGGCCCTGGAAGCGGCCTGCGCCGGCACGCCGGCGCTCTACCTCTCCCTGGAGAAGGGGGAGGACGGGCTGGCCGAGTCCTGGATCGCCAGGGGCCTGGGGGCGAAGAGTCCCGGCCTGGCCGATTTTTCCGTCCAGTCCGTACGCGCCGCCATCGAACCCCTGGACCAGGCGACCCGCGAGCGCATGGGCTCCGCCGGCAGGGCGCTGGTCGACGGCCTGGGGGTGCAGCGGCTCCATGCGATCCTGAGAGAACAGGGCATCGTAGAAATCAGACGCTAGACGTCAGTGGCTAGCAAGAGAACGGCATTCACAGGGTCTTTTTTCCCGGCATTTTGTGCCTTGCTAACGTCTACTACCTTACGTCCGAGTCAGTAGGCCAGCGCCCTGCCGTTCATCACGTCCGTGGCAACGGCCTTGTATCCTCCCTCCGAATCCACGGCGGCCCCGACCACATAGCCGCGCATCATATAGATGCGCGGCACCGGGGATGTAAGTTGCGGCACCACGGCCAACTCAAGCCCCATTTCTTTAAGGGCGGCAAACAGATGGCCGCAGAAATCACCCTCAAAGACCTGCGGTTTGCTGCTGCCGTCGGTCTCATACTTCGCGGAGTGAAGGCTGGGCGCGTCAATGGCCTGCTTGACGTCCATGTTGAAGTCGATGATGTTCATCAGGACCGAAACCGTCTTCTGGTGAATTCCGCCGCCGATGGAAGATAGCGCGACGAGCGGCCGGCCATCCCGGGCAACGATCAACGGTTCCGTGGGATCGGGCAGCCGCCTGCCCGGACCGGTCTGGGCGATGAGCCGCTGCTGGAAAGACGCCGAATCGGGGACCGACACGCCGTCGACGAAGATCCCGGTCGTGCCCCAGATCGGGGTGTTGCTGGTGTGCACGACCGCTGCCATGTTCCCCCAGCGGTCGATGGCCACCACGGCATCCGAATGCTTCAGATCCTCGTTCGCCGGGACCCTGGTCAAGGGGAATTTCCCGGCGGACATCAGCGACCAGACCCGCCGCGCATGCTCTTCTCCCGCCCGGGCGGCCGGCGAGCCGTCGGCTCCGCCGAGAAGCTGGGAGACCGCCTGGGGCGGCATGAAGCTGAGCGCCATCAGGTTCGTGATCTGGCTCAGCCAGAAGAACGCCCTGGGCGACTCGGAATAATGCCCCATGCCGGCGAGGTTGGCCTGCGAGGCGACATGGAGCGCCTCGGCCAGATGGACGCCGCCCTGGGCCGGCAGCCCGGGAGCGTAGATCTTGCAGCCGCCGTAAGCGATCTCCAGCGGATCGGACCAGATGACGCGATACCCTCTCATATCGTCCAGGGTCATATGCCCGCCCTCGCGACGGACCGCTTCCACGAGCTTTCTCCCCCATTCGCCGCCATACATGTAATCCGCCCCCCGCTCGGCGACCCGGCGCAGGGTAGCGGCGAGCTTGGGCTGCTGGAAGAGGTCTCCCTCGCCGTACCAGGAGCCGTCCGGCCTGGTGAAGATCGCCCGGGTCTCCGGAAGCCGGGACAGCACGTTCCGGCGCAGCTGGATCTGTCCGGCATGGTAGGGCGTGAGTTCGAAACCGTTCTCGGCGAAGTAGATGGCCGGGGCGAACAAGGCCTTGAAGGGCAGCTTGCCGAATTTTTCATGCGCCGCATGGATCCCGGCCATGAATCCTGGGACCAGCGCCGTCCGGCCGCTGGGATCGATCTTCGTCCCCGCCTGCGGCGACATGGGATTGGTCTGGGCGGGGATCGTCATGGGCTCGTTCTCGCCCAGCACGGTGTTGTAGCCGGCATTTAGATTATGAAACGTCCCCGATCCGGCATCATAATAGACCATGCTGAGGATGCCGGCGTAGCTCACCACGCTGCCCATGGAGAGCGTGATCTGCGCCAGCGACGTGGCGATGGCGGCGTCGGCGGCGCTGCCGCCCTGGCGCAGGGCTTCCAGCCCGGCCCGCTCCGCCGCCGCGCTGGAAGTGCCGGTGACCACGCCGTTTTTCCCCCTGGCCAGGACGTTCTGCAGCCCGAACTGCATGTCGAGCCAAGCGTAGACCGCCCGTTCGCCGGATCCCCACCTCCGCGGCGAAAGATCCACGGCTGCCGCCAGGCAAGGTGCCGCAAGCGAGACCAGCAAAGACAGCGCGGCGAATTTTCTGAAGGAACGAATGCGTTGGAACATGATATCCTCCTGATGGATCGCGATGAGATCCCGTCCATCCGCGGATAAGATAGGACGAATCCATGGCGAAAACTGCTCGTCGCATGCGCTGAGGAACGAATTACGCCGGCGAACCGCGGGAAGCGAGGGTTGTGCTAGGAAGAGGCCGGGTTGCTCCGGAATTCCGAGGGCGTCCGGCCGGCCAATTCCTTGAAAACGCGGTTGAAGGTGGCCAATGAGTTGAACCCGCACTCGAAGGCGATGGTGATCAGCTTGGCCTGTCCCGCGCCCGACCGCAACAGCCGTCGCTTGGCGGCCTCGACCCGGTAGCCGTTGATGAATTCATAAAAATTCCGGCCGAGCTGTTCGTTGATCACCTGGGAGAGATGGCTGAGCGGGACATTCAATCCCTGGGCCAGCTTGGGGAGGGTGATCTCCGCATCCAGGTAGGGCTTCTCGCGCTCCATGGTATCGAGCAGCCGCGCCTTATAGAGCGCGGCATTTTCCGGGCTCAACGAGGAGCGCTCGTAACGCCGGCCCAAGCCCTCCTCGGCAAGGCCGAAGAGGACATCGGGCTGGAGCATGGCCCGGTAGCCGGTCACGAAGGTGTTCACGGCGATCAGAAAAGGGACGACCTGGCCGACCAGGCTGATCGCCCGGCGATCGAACCACCCCGCGGCCATGAAGACCAGGCCGACGCCCCAGATCAGCCCGAAGACCCCCAGGCGCCACTTGAGCCAGCGCAGGTTGATGCCGTCGAGGGTGGAATAGGAGGCCTTGATCGCCCGGGAATATTCCCGCAGGCGACGGACCATGATGGGGACATAGACGGCCACCTGGATTCCGGCCATGACGCCGACCGGGATCCAGGGCGAGCGGATCCAGCCATCCAGGACAGCCGGGCGGATGCGTTCAACCCCGCGGAAGACCCAGAAGGCGCTCCAGAAGGCCAATCCGGCCAGGAAGGGGACAAAATGGACGAGATCCCAGGGCCGCCAGCGGTACTCGCCGTTGCTCATCGCCTTGACATAAAAATAAAACAACGGGCTGAAGGTCAGGACCAGCGGGCCGATGAGGATCGAGAGGACGGGCCAGCGGTCGTACCAGCCGAGGATGCCGATGAAGCCGTTGGTCATCAAAACCGCCAGGGCCAGGAGGAACAGGGCCATGAAGCGGTTGGCCCGGCGTCTGCCCCGCCCCGTGAAGGCCAGCAGCAGCGATTGGACCAGGGCGTGGATCGCCCCCGCCAGGTTGGCGTAGCTGAGGAGCCGGATCCATGATTCCACGCGGGGACTATATCATCCCTCTCCCGACTAGGTCAACGCGCGGGAAAATCAGCCGTGACGCGTAACGCGCAAAAGGCATCAAACGATCTTAATCCAAGAAATTCGCCATCAAACAATCCTCAATCGCCGTCAATTACTTGAAGTGTCTTCGTGTTTGCTGTTACTCGTCACGCGTCACGCGTTACGCGTCACGAAAGATCGCGTGCTTCATAAAATAAGCACCAGCCCGGTCGCCAGCGCGATCATGACCAGGATGGGCAGCGCCATGTAGCGGTAGACGTCGAGCAGCGAGGCGCCGAAATACTCGTTGGTCAGCACCAGGCAGAGGTGGAGCGGCGAGACCAGGATGCCGGCGAAGCCGATCACGTAGACGTAGAGGGCGAGGTAAAAGTAGTTCGGCAGGCCCTGGATGAGGGGAAGCAGCACCGGGAAGGCGATGGCGATGTAGGCCGTGTTCACCCCGGTCAGGAAGCCGACGGTGAAGGAGACGAGGAAGATGAAGAGCACGACGAGTCCCAGGGAGAAGCGCGTGGTGCGGATGGCGTCGAACGCCGAGGAGGACTGCAGCACCCGTTGAAAAACGACGACCGCGGCGATGACCAGCAGGCTGCGGACCGTCGTTTTCCCGAAGACGATCGAGGCGATCTCGCGCGGGCCGACGCGCTTCCAGGCGGTCAGCAATGCGGCCACCAGCAGCAGCGCCCAGTGCAGCGGCAGGGGCAGCAGGGGCGGCAGCTTCATGAAAAAAAGGAGGATCACGGCCAGGATCGGCCAGGTCCCGGCCAGGAAGTCGCGGGCCGTGGCGTGGATGCCGTTCCCCGCCGCCGGCCGGACGGGGCCGACGCGGTGGCGGCGGAAATAGGCGAAGGCCACGAGCAGCCCCATGGCGATGTGCAGCAGGGAAAAAGGCAGCTGGAAGAGGATGATGCGGCGCATGGGGATGCCCGACAGGGCCTGGAAAAGGAGCAGGCCCGCGTAAAGGGGCCAGATCAGCTCCCAGTCGTGGCGGAACCAGAAGTTCAAAAAAGCGTTGAAGGCCGGCTTGAGCCGCATCTTCGCCGTGGAGACGTCCACCAGCGGGGCCGACATCAGCGCCCCGCCCGGCATGGGCAGGAAGCCGACGATGGCCGGCGAGACCATGGCCACCAGGCGTTTGTCGCGGATCATGGCGTTGAGCGAGTCGATCAGCCGGTCGTACATCCTGCGGCTTTTCTGCACGGCGCCGATGTACTGCACCAGGACGATGATCAGGAAGAGCTCGAGCGTTTCGCGGTCGCGCAGCCCCTGCCAGGCGCTGCGGCCGGCCAGGAGCAGGTTCACGCGGAAGAACGCGACGGTGAGCAGGGTGACGGCGAGGACGGCGAGGGCGAGATCGACCTTCCAGCGCAGGAGCAGGATCAGCAGGACGACCAACACCAGGAATTTCGCCGCCAGGAGCATGGCTGCCGCCTGCGCTGCCTACGCGCGCTTGATGTTGGGCAGCTCCAGGCCGTAGCCCTTCCTGCGGTCGTCGGCCTTGAGCTGGAAGGCGACAAAGATGGCGACGACGCCGAAAGAGAGGAAGATGAGCAGCGGCAGGGTGTAGTTGTAGGCCACCTTGCCGTCGGCGCCGGGGACCCGGCAGAAGCGGTCGAGCACCCAGCCGATCAGGTAGGGCACGCCCATCAGGCCGATGTTCTGGATGTAGAAGATCATCGAGTAGGCGGTGCCCAGCTGCTTCTCGGGGATCAGCTTGGGGACCGACGGCCACATCGCCGACGGCACCAGCGAGAAGGCCACGCCCAGCAGCAGCATGGCGCCCACGGCGACCCCCCAGTGGGAGAAGGCGGGGACGGCGAAGATGGCGTGCACGATGACCAGCAGGAAGGCGCCCAGGATCATGATCGACGCCCCCTTGCCCTTGCGGTCGTAGATGGTGCCGAACAGCGGCGTCAGCAGGATGTTGCCGAAGGGCAGCAGGGCCGGGATGAGGCCGGCCAGGCCGGCGCTGACGTGGTACTTCTGCACCATGAGGTCGGTGGCGTAATCCAGGAAGGGGAAGACCCCCGAATAGAAGATGAGGCACAGCAGGGCGATCAGCCAGAAGCCCTTGTTCTTGAGGATGAGCACGATGTCGGACAGCTTGAAGGCGTCCTCGGCGGAAGCCGCCGCCGGCGGCTCGGAGGCGTCCAGCCGGCGGTCCATGCGGCAGTAGAACAGGTAGGCGACGGTGCCCATGAGCAGCAGCGCCAGGCCCATGAACGGGACCGCCTTCACCCCCCATTTCAGGGCCAGCGGCATGGCCACGGCCAGGCCGACGGCGGTGCCCATGCGCGCCCCGGCCAGCTGCAGCCCCATGGCCGTGGCCAGCTCCTTGCCCTTGAACCACTTGACGATCACCTTGGAGACGGTGATGCCCGCGACCTCGACGCCGGTGCCGAAGAAGGCGAAGCCGACGGCGGCGACCCACACCTGGGTGCGCACCGGGAAGCCCGAGGCCAGGCCGACCCAGCAGACGGCGACGCCGAAGACCATCACCAGGGCCGAGAGGATGCCGGTGAAGCGCACGCCCTTCTTGTCCAGGATGATGCCGCCGATGATGAGCATGAAGGCGAAGACGTTCAGCCAGCCGTAGGCGCTCTTGAAAAAGCCGAAGTCGACGCTGCTCCAGCCCGAGTCGACGATGGCGGTCTTGAACGCCGAGGTGGCCTTGTCGAAGTAATAGCCGCAGAACATGATGACCGACACGATGGCCAGCGCCGACCAGCGGGCGGCCGCGGAATCGCGCAGGGATCTCTTCATGGTTTCGCCCATTCACAGCTCCTTTTTCGTGGCATTGCCGCCTGAACGGTACGCCCCGATTGTATGGGAATCGCGCCTGGAAAGCAATATCCGATCTCTTTGTACTCGTGTTAGTGTTTGTGTTTGTGTTAGGAACAGCATGAGCCGACCTATTGCTGCTCCGAATCACGAGTCACGAATTACGAATCACGACCGCCTGTTCAGTCCAGCTCCTGGAACCAGCCTTCGTCGAGCCCCAGGCGCAGCGCCTCATCGCGCACCCGGCGCCATTCCTCGGGGAGCAGGCGGCGGTCGCAGGGCGGCCGATCCGGCGCCAGGTGGGCCGGGAAGTACTGGCTCATCAGGCTGAGCCAGGCGCCGCGGAACGGCGAAGCGGCGATGGCATGGAGGACCTCGACGGAATTCCCCGTATGGCCGGGGATGATCAGGTGGCGGATCACCGTGCCGCGCACCGCGATCCCCTCGCCGTCGAGCTGCAGCGGACCGGTCTGGCGGAACATCTCGGCGATGGCCGGGACGGCGGAATCGAAATAATCCCCCGCTCCCGACAGCTCCCGCGCCAGGCGCCGCGCCTCCGCCGAAGGCCCATACTTGAGGTCGGGCAGGTAGACGTCGATGATCCCCTGCAGCTGGGCGACCACCTCCGCCCGCTCGTAGCCGCTGGTGTTGTAGACGAAGGGGATGCGCAGCCCCCTGCCGGCGGCGATCTCCAGGGCGTCGACGACATGGCGCAGGTAGGGGGTGGGCGAGACCAGGTTGATGTTGTGGGCGCCGCGCTTCTGCAGCGCCAGGAAAACGCCCGCCAGCTGCTCGACGGAATGGGGTTCGCCGTGGGCGAACTGCGAGATCGGGTAGTTCTGGCAGAAAAGGCACTTCAGCGTGCAGCCCGAGAAGAAGACGGTCCCCGAGCCGCGCTCTCCCGAGAAGGGCGGCTCCTCGCCGAAATGGAGGTTGTGCGAGGCGATCCTCGCCTCGGCTCCGGCATGACAGGTCCCCTGCTTCCCGGCGGAGCGCTCGGCCCGGCACCCGCGCGGACACAGGCGGCAGGGCGAGAAGGAAGCGGCGAAGAACTCCCGCTTGCGCTTCCAGGCGGCGGCGTCGAGGGCGAGGTAGGAGGGGCCGCTCAGCCGTTCCACTCGAAGTCCTGGCCCAGGAAGACCCGGCGCGTGTTCTCCTCGCGCACGACCTCGGCCGGGGTGCCGTGGCTCAGGATATGCCCCTTGTGGATGATGTAGGCCGTGTCGGTGATATAGAAGGTGTCGCGGACGTTGTGGTCGGTGATGACGATGCCGATGCCCCGCTCCTTCAGCTTCAGCACGATCTTCTGGATGTCCAGGATGGTGATGGGGTCGATGCCGGTGAAGGGTTCGTCCAGGAAGAGGAAGCGCGGCTTCATGATCATGGAGCGGGCGATCTCCAGGCGGCGCTTCTCCCCCCCGGACAACTGGTAGGCCCGGGAATCGCGCACCGCCAGCAGGCCGAAGTCGCCCAGCAACTCCAGGGCGCGCGCCCGCGCCTCCGCCTCGGGAACGTAGAGCTGCAGCATCATGTGCAGGTTCTCGAACACCGTCGCCTTCAGGAACACCGAATGCTGCTGCGGCAGGTAGATCAGCCCCTTCTGCGCGCGCTCGTAGGAGGGAATGCCGTCGACGCTCTCGCCGTTCAACTCCACCGTGCCGCCGTCGGGACGGACGATGCCGGCCATCATCAGGAAGGTCGTGGTCTTGCCGGCGCCGTTGCGGCCCAGCAGGGCGGTGACCGCGCCGGCGGCGAACTCCAGGCTGATGCGGTCGACCACCGCCGTACGGTCGTACACCTTGGTCAGGTCGCGCGTGCGCAGCCGGTCGTTCACAGGCCGAGGGCGGGGGCGATCCCCTGCATGGAGCCCAGGCAGAGCTCCAGGAACTCTTCCAGCGAGAGCCCCAGCCGGGCGCCGCCCTCCATCTGCTCGCGCGAGGCCCCCTTGGCGAACGATTTTTCCCTGAAGCGCTTCTTCATGAAGGCGAGATCGATGCCGGCGAGCCGGCGCTGGGGGTGCATCAGGGCGCAGGCGATGACGAAGCCGCTTGTGGGGTCGACGGCCAGCAGCGCCAGGTCCATGGGCGTCACCGGCTCGACGCGCCGGTTATGGGCGCGGATGGCGTGAACGATCCCTTCGTCCAGGCCGCTTCCGGCCAGCATCTCCGCCGTTTTCTCGGTGTGCGTCTCGGGCGCGGCCACCGTGTATTCGTAGTCCAGGTCGTGCAGCAGCCCGGCCAGGCCCCAGGCCTCGGGGTCCTCGCCGAGGCGGACGGCACAGCCGCGCATGCAGGCCTCCACGGCCAGGCAGTGCTTGACCAGGTTCGGGTTGTGCAGGTGCCGCTGGAGCAGCTCCAGGGCTTGTTCGCGGGTCATGGATGCTCCTTGCAAGGGGAATTATATGCCCGGCCGCGCCGCTTGGCAAGGTCCGGGAACGGAGGCCGTTCCATCCCGCCCGCGGGGCCGGCAAGTCCCGTGGATGCCCCAGGCCCGTCCATCAAACGAATGTGTTGTGTGAATGAACTCGGCGTACGGCGTACGGCGGACGGCATGCAACTACAGAAGCTCCCGGGAAGAGAGAGGGAAGCCAGAGGGAAGACAAAGCGAGAAAGAAGTTCTGATGTCCATTGCCTTTGCTAACACAAACACTAACACTAACACGAGAAGGGGTTTTCCCACTTTCTCTTCCCTCATTCTTCCCTGGCTCTTCCCTCTGGCTTCCCTGAGGTTTCAAAGCCACGGGCATTTGTGATAAAATGGTTTCATATCCGGCCATTCCCAGGGGAGTATCCCAGGCAAAGGAGGTAAACATGGCCCAAGAGCAGCCCAAAGCCCCGTTCACCCAAGCGGAGCCCGAGAAAAAGTCCCGGAAATTCCTTCTCGTCTTTGCCGCCATGGCGCTGGTGATCGCCGTGCTGGCATTCTTCCTGTTCAAGGGCCCCGCCGGCCCGAAGGCGTCGCCCAAGATGAGGCAGATGGAGGAGACCGTCCAGCAGATCCAGCAGCTGGAAGCGAACATCCAGGAGAAGCAGAACGAGGTGTTCTCGATCCTGAACGAATACAAGAAGAAGACGGGCGAGGACCTGCCCGAGGTCAACATCATGAACCTCACCCCCGACCAGAAGCGGGTGCTGGAGGAGAAGATCAAGAACGAGAAGGACGTCTCGATCAAGTCGCTGCTGCAGGACATCCTGGACAAGAACAGCGACATCCAGAACCTCAACGCCCGCGTGCAGGAGCTGGAGTCGCTCCTGCCCAAGCCGCACATGGTGGAGAAGGGCGAGAACCACTACCAGATCGCCATGAACTTCCTGCTCAACGAGAAGGGCGTGGACAAGGCCCGGGCCATGGAGCTCGTCGAGCGCACCGCCCTCTTCGAGCCGATCGTCCCCGGCTTCAAGATCTGGAACTTCTACGCCGAGGACGAGTACGGCACGTTCATCACCCAGGGCACCGCGCCCATCTCCCCCAACCAGATCCAGCGCCGGGTGAAGAAGGAGCTGGTCGACGCCAAGGACAAGGCCATCGCCGAGAAGGAGAAGCTGCAGAGCGACATCGACGAGATGGAGGCGAGGCGCCAGGAGCTCATCTCGCAGCTGGACCTGCTCAACCAGGAAAAGCAGAGCATGCTGACGCGCATGAGCGACCTCAACTCCCAGAATCAGGACATGCAGACCGCGCTCAACTCGGTCTTCTATGCGCTGGACCTGCCCAAGGTCCTGGCCGAGAAGGGCATCATCAAGGGCGGCTTCCTGCGCGCCACCAAGCTGCAGAAGGTCGACACCGCCCTGTTCAACCGCTCGCTCGACCTGCGCGGTGACGGCAGGATCGCCATCGCCGCCGCCGAGTTCCAGCTGGCCAAGATCCGGGACATCACCGTCTATCCCGGCTTCTTCAAGGCCGGCGTGGACTACAAGGTCGAATTCGACGAGACCAGGCAGAACGCGACCCTCACCATCCTCGACGCCAAGAAGTTCATGAGCGAGAGGATCGCCATCGCCGTCGAATAGCCGCTCGTTCCCCCGGGGCCCGCCCGCGGGCGGGCCCCGCTTCCCCCACCCTGACCATGATCGGCAACGTCCTGGCCATCGCCAAGGGCGGCGCCGGCATCGTGCGCGACGGCGAGCGCACCGTCTTCGTCCCCGGCGTCGTTGCCGGCGAGACCGTCGAGTACGACGACGCCGGCCGCCTGCACTCCGCCTGGCGGGGCCGGCTGCTGCGCGTCCTGGAGCCGTCGCGGGAGCGCGTGCCGCCCCCCTGCCCCCACTACGGCGACTGCGGCGGCTGCAACCTGCAGCACATGAGCATCGCCGAGCAGCAACGCAGCAAGGCGGCGATCCTGGCCGAGAACCTGCGCCGCATCGCCGGCAGCGCGCCGCCGTCGCCGCCGCTGCTCGCCTCGCCCGCGGAGCGCTTCCGCAGCAAGGCCGAGTTCCAGGTCGCCGGCGGCGCGGCCGGCTTCTTCGCCCGCGAGTCGCACCGCGTGGTCGCCGTCGGCGGCTGCCTCCTCCTGCCCCGCGCCAGCGAAGAGCATTTCCTGCGGCTGCGCCCGCGCACCGCCGCCCTGGAGCGCGGCCAGTGGCGGGTGCTCAGCAACGGCGACATCGTGGCCTCGCGCCTGGAGGGGGAGGATGGCCGCGGCGAATGGCTGAGCCGCGAGCGCACCGTCCCCTTCGCCATCGGGCTCCACGAGTGGCGCGTCGGGCCCGAAAACTTCGTCCAGGCCAACCTCTTCCAGCTGGCGCCGATGGCCGCGCTGCTCACGGACGTCGTCGAGCGCGAGCGCCCCGGCTCGGCCGCCGATCTCTTCTGCGGCGCCGGCTTCTTCACCCTGCCGCTGGCCGCCCGCTGCGGCCGGGTGACGGCGCTGGAGAGCGATCCGGCCAACCTGGCTTCCCTGCGGGCCAACCTGGAGCGCAACCGCATCGGCCACGTCCGCGTGCTGGCGGCCGACGCGCTGCGCGGGGCGCCCCTCGACGCCGAGCTCGTTGTCGTCGATCCCCCGCGCGGAGGCCTCTCGGGACGGCTGGTCTCCGCCCTGGCCGGGGGCCGGGCGCGGACCGTCGTCTACTTTTCCTGCGATTCGGCCACCTTCGCCCGCGACCTGCGCCTGTTCCAGGCCCGCGGCTTCGCCCTGGAGGCGCTGAAGCTGATCGACAACTTTCCGCACAGCGATCATTTCGAGATATTTTCCGTCCTGAAACGAATCGAACTCCGTGACGCGTGACGCGTAACGCGTAACGAGAAAAAGCCAAAAAAATTAATATTACCCGAATTCGGGTGACCGAATAACCACAAACCAGGGAAGAGAATTCCGCGTGCCTTTGCTGTGAACATTGGACTTTAAAAATACAATTTTTCCGGGATTTGTTTTTTGAAGCTAATTCTTTCATTGCGGTTACTCGTCACGCGTCACGCGTTACGCGTCACGAATGTTCGTTTTGTCAAAAAGCGGCACTTATGCTAATACTATGGCATGAGAAAATTCGCGCTGTTCCTGATATTCCTCCTGCCGGCCCTGTGGCTGGGCGCCGGCGACGATGGGCTGGACTGCTTCACGGTCGTGGCCGGAAAGAAGGCCACCGCCGACGGCTCGGTGCTCCTGGCCCACAACGAGGACGACGTGGGCCGGCAGCTGGTCAACGTCATCAAGGTCCCGCCCCAGGAACGGAGACGCGGCGAGCCGCTGGCGCTCAAGGAGGGCGGCACCCTGCCCCAGGCCGGCAGCGCCCCCGGGCTGCTGTGGCTGCAGATGCCGGGCAGCGACTTCGCCGATTCCTACGTCAACGAGCATGGGGTGGCCATCACCTCCAACGCCTGCCCCTCGCGAGAGGACCGGGCCGAGCTGAGCGACGGCGGCATCGGCTTCAGCCTGCGGCGCCTGGTCGCCGAGCGCGCCCGCAGCGCGCGCGAGGGGGTGCGCATCGCCGGCGAGCTGATCGCCCGCTTCGGCTACGCGTCCTCGGGACGCACCTACACCATCGCCGATGCCGGCGAAGGCTGGCTGCTGCACGCGGTCAAGGGCAAGCACTGGGTCGCCTGCCGCGTCCCCGACAACGAGGTCGCCGTCATGGCCAACCGCTATACCATCGGCCGCGTCGACCTGAACGACCGCGAGCGCTTCCAGGGGTCGCCCGACCTCGTCGAGTACGCCGTGCGCCGCGGCTGGTATGATCCCCGCCGCGACGGCGAGTTCGACTTCGCCCGCGCCTATTCCGACCCCGCCGCCTACGCCGACATGCGCAACGTCATGCGCCAATGGCGGGGCACCGCGCTGCTGGCCGCCAAGCCGCCCAAGCTGGAGGCACCGCTGCCCTTCTCCTTCCGGCCCGACGACCCGCTGCGCCGGCGCGACCTTTTCCGCGTGCTGCGCGACCACTATGAGGGGACCAAGCACGACCTGACCGACCGCTACCGCAACGGCTCGCCCAACTCGGGCAAGAACCGCACCATCTGCACCGAGACCACCCAGTACGCCTTCGTCGCCCACCTGCGCTCCTGGCCGGACCCCGATATCGCCCAAGTCGTCTGGATCGCCCTGCGCCGCCCCGACAGCAACGCCTTCTCCCCCTGGTACGTCGCCATGGAGAACGCCCCGGAGGGCGCCTCACGCGAAAAGGCCGACGCCGCCTGGCGGAACCATTTCCTTCCCCTGCCGGCGCAGGCGTACGACTACAGCGGCCACTCCTTCAACGCCTATGCCCGCCTCTCCGAGGCGGTAGACCGCCAGTACCGCGACCGCATCGAGAAGGTGCAGAAGATCTGGCGCAATTTCGAGGAATTCCTTTTCGACGACCTGAAGGACCATGAGAAGGAGTTCTCTTTCCTGCTGCAGGGCGACCGCCCGGTGGCCCGGCGCATCGTTGAGAACTACGTCCACGGGCTGGAGTACCGCAAGTGGTTTCTGGCGCTGGACCTATTAAAAGAAATGAAATGATCTCGGCGTAAGGCATACGGTATACGGCACACGGCAAAGCAAGGAATTGAACTCGGCGTAAGGCATACGGCGCACGGCATACGGCAACTGCAATAAAGCGAATTCTAGGGGAGAATTGCTGTCTTTATCTGTTCTGGGATTTTCTCTTCCCCTGCGCCTTACGCCTTATGCCCTGCGCCAAGGGTTTTTCCCGTCTGCCGTCCGCCGTCAGCCGTCCGCCAAGACTCCATTCATGATGGGCCTTCTTTATCTGCCTCGGGACTTTTTCTTCCCCTGCGCCTTGCGCCTTATGCCTTGCGCCCTATGCCGAGCCCTTTTTCGTTACTTGTCACGCGTTACGCGTCACGAAGCTCGCGCTGGATGGGTGGCACATATCGTTTCAGCAGCAATGACAGCGTGACCACGGTCACCGAGCTCATGGCCATGGCCAGGCCGGCCAGCTCGGGGGGCAACAGGATGCCCAAGGAGGGGTAGAGGGCGCCGGCGGCCAGCGGCACCAGGGCGGCGTTGTAGGCGAAGGCCCAGAAGAGGTTCCAGCGGATGCGCGCCATGACCTTGCGGCTCAGCTGCACGGCGGCGACGGCGTCGCGCAGGTCGTCGCGCACCAGGACGATGTCGCCGCTCTCGACGGCCACGTCGCTGCCGCCGCCCACGGCGATGCCCAGGTCGGCCTGGGCCAGGGCCGGCGCGTCATTGATGCCGTCGCCGACGAAGGCCACCGCCTCGCCGCTCTCCTGCAGGCGGCGTACCTCGCCCGCCTTGTCCTGGGGCAGGACCTGGGCCAGGATGCGCTCGATCCCGGCCTGGCGGCCGATCACCGCCGCCGAGCGCGAGTTGTCGCCGGTGATCATGGCCGCGGCCATCCCCAGGCGGGCGAACCCGGCCACGGCCGGAGCCGCCGAGGGCTTGACGGCGTCGGCGACGGCCAGCACGCCGGCCAGAGCGTTATTCCGTGCGACCAGCACGATCGTCCGCCCCTCCCCCTGCAGCCGCTCGATGTCCGCGGCGGCCTTCTCCATGCCGGCGACGCCGCGGCGGCGGAAGAAGTCGCTACTGCCCATGGCGGCCTCCTCCTCCCCGAGGCGCGCGCTCACTCCCTGGCCCTCCAGGGTGTCGAAGTCGGACACGGGGGGCACGTCGAGTCCGCGCGCGGCGGCGGCGCGCACGGCGGCCTCGCTCAGGGGGTGGCGCGAGCCGCTGCCGAGGGCGGCGGCCAGGCGCAGCAGCTCACCGGCGGTGACCCCGGCGGCCGGGACGATCTCCGCCACTTCCGGCCGGCCGGCGGTCAGCGTGCCGGTCTTGTCGAACAGGACGGCGGTCAGCCGGCCGGCCGCCTCCAGCGCCTCGCCGCGGCGGATCAGGATGCCCAGCTCGGCGCCGCGGCCGATGCCGACCATGACCGCAGTGGGCGTGGCCAGCCCCAGGGCGCAGGGGCAGGCGATCACCAGCACGGAGATCAGGATGGTCAGCGAGAAGAGGAGCGGCTGCCCCGCCAGCCAGTGCCAGCTGGCGAACGAGGCCAGCGCCACGGTCAGGATGACAGGTATGAAGAGGGAGACTGCCCGGTCGGCCAGGCGCTGCATGGGCGGCTTTGAGCCTTGGGCGGCGCGCACCAGCTGGATGATCTGCGCCAGGAGCGTCTCGCGGCCGACGCGGGCGGCGGCCAGGCGCAGCACGCCGTTGCGGTTGATCGTGCCGCCGATCACCTCGCTGCCGGCCTCCTTGAGCACCGGCAGCGGCTCGCCGCTGACCATGGCCTCGTCGACGTAGCTGGAGCCTGCCAGCACCCGCCCGTCCACGGGCACCCGATCGCCCGGCCGGACCAGCAGCTCATCGCCGACGACGACCGCCTCCACCGGCACCGTTTCCTCGCGCCCCTCGCGGACGACGACGGCGGTCTTGGGGCGCAGGTCCAGCAGGCGGCGGATCGCCTCCGAGGTGCGCCCCTTGGCCCGCGCCTCGAGGTACTTGCCCAGGTTGAGGAAGGCGGCCAGCAGCACGACGGTGTCGAAGAACAGAAAGCCGTGGGGCAGGAGGGCGAAGGTGGCCGCCAGGCTGGAGAGCATGGCCACGCCGATGCCCAGCGCGTACATCACGTCCATGTTCAGGCTGCGGTTGCGCAGCGACCGGCCGGCGGCGGCGAAGAGGGGAAAGCCCAGGAACACGATCCCCGGCAGGGAGAGGGCCAGCATGGCCAGCCGCCAGGCCAGGGAGGGGTGGCGCATGAGCAGCATGGCCGCCATCAGCGGCAGCCCGGTGGCAAAGCCGATGACGACGCGGCGCAGGCGCAGGCGCAGCTCCGCGGCGCGCTCCCGGGCCTCCTCCTCGCCCGCCGCCTCGGCGGGGCCCAGGTAGCGGTAGCCGGCCTTTTCCACCGCTTTTCTCATCTCCTCGGGACCGGCCTGCCCGGCGTCGTAGGCGACCGTCGCCTGCTCGCTGGCCAGGTTTACCGACACCTCGCCGATGCCCGGCACCTGGCGCAGCGACTTCTCCACCGCGGCGGCGCACATGGCGCAGTGCATGCCGCCGATGCGGATCTCGGTCCTGACCGTCTTATCCCCGGTTTCGCCCATACTGCCTCCAGATCAGTTATATATTATATATGCCGGGCGGCCGTTTGTCAGCAAATAATGGGTCCCAATCACAAGTTTATCCAAAAAACCACCAAAGAAAGTGATAGTGATAATGATAGTGGTAGTAGCAAGCACAAAAACCACTCCGAGTGATTAGTAATTAGTGATTAGTGATTGGAACAGCATTAATCGAGCTTCTGCGACTTGTCGTAATTCGTGATTCGTGATCAGAGAAAGCCAGAATCATTTTTCTTCCCTATAGCCTCTCGCCTATTGCCTATAGCCTTTGGTGCGATCTATCGTGATTCGTAATTCGTGATTCGTGATCCGAAAAACCAGGTGCATCTCACATTATTCGCAATTCGTGATTCGTAAATCGTGATTCGAAACAGCCACCGGCGAACTCTCCCCCTAATAAGGGCAAGGCTTACCTCTTCGCAGAAGTTGAAGGAATTCCTCTATTGCTGTTGCTATCACTATCACTAACACTATCACGATCACTTCTCTTGGTTTGGATTGACAATCCGCCGCCGCGGCGCTACAATGGCGCCTTCACGAAACCCCATGCAACAGAGAATCAGGGCATACGTCCAATGAAAAAAGGGAACGGCTCGCTCTCGGTCGTCCTGGCCGCCTTCCTGGCCAACCTGTTCATCGCCATGGTCAAGTTCGCCGTGGCGGCGCTCACCGGCTCGTCGGCCATGCTGGCCGAGGCCATCCACTCCAGCGCCGACACCATGAACCAGATCCTGCTCTTCGTGGGCATGCGCAAGGCGGCGCGTAAGGCCGACGAGCTGCACCCCTTCGGCTTCTCCGGCGAAGGCTACTTCTGGTCCTTCATCGTGGCCATCATCCTGTTCACCTCCGGCGCCCTCTTCTCGGTGTACGAGGGGGTGCGCAAGCTGCGCCACCCGGCCCCGGTCGACCACCTGCCGGTGGCCATCGCCGTCCTGTGCGTCGCCCTCGTCGCCGAGGCCGCCTCGCTGCGAGTCGCCGTGCGCAGCATGCGCGCCGAGCGCGGCGGCGCCGGGCTGTTCTCCTTCATGCACCGCACCAAGAAGGCCGAGCTGGTGGTGGTCTTCCTCGAGGACTCGGCGGCGCTGGTCGGGCTGAGCATCGCCCTGGCGGCCCTGGTCTTAGAGCATGTCACCGGCATCCTCTTCTTCGACGGCCTGGCGTCCATCCTCATTGGCGCACTGCTGGCGGTCACCGCCGCACTCATGGGCTACGAGACCAAGTCGCTGATCATCGGCGAGAGCGCCGACCCGGAGATGCTGCGCCAGGTGCGCTCCCTGCTGCTGCGCGAGGAGAACATCGCCCGCGTCATCCACATCCGCTCGCTGCACCTCGGCGCCGAGGACATCCTGCTGGCGGTCAAGGCCGAGTTCGACGGCCGCCTGAGCGCCGCCCAGGTCTGCAGCCTGATCAACGGCATCGAGTCCGACATCCGTGGCCAGTTCCCCGCCGTGCGCAAGATCTTCATCGAGCCCGACATCTTCCGTCCGGCCTAGCCCGGCGGCGCGGCCGTGGCCGCGCTATTCGGCCGCTTGCGCCGCCCGCGGCCCGGGGAACATGCGGTAGAGCGCCGGCAGCAGCACCAGCGTCAGCAGCGTCGACGAGATGAGCCCGCCCACCACCACCACCGCCAGCGGCCGCTGGATCTCCGAACCCGGCCCCTGGGCGAAGAGCAGCGGCAGCAGGCTGAGGACGGTGATCGTCGCCGTCATCAGCACCGGTCGCAGCCGGTCCAGGCAGGCGGCGACGATGGCGTCGGCCAGCGGCTTCCCCGCGTCCTGCAGCTGGGTGATGTGCGCCAGCAGGACGATGCCGTTCAGGACGGCGATACCGAAGAGGGCGATGAAGCCGACCGATGCCGGCACCGACAGGTAGAGGCCCGACAGGAAGAGGGCCAGTACGCCGCCGATGAGGGCGAAAGGCAGATTGAGGATGACCAGCAGGGCGACGCGCAGCGAGCCGAAGGTCAGGTACAGGAAGAGCAGCACCAGGCCGATGGTCAGCGGCAGGATGACGGCCAGCCGCCGCATGGCCCGCTGCTGGTTCGCGAACTGCCCGCCCCACTCGAGGAAGGCGCCCGCCGGCAGGCGCACGCCGCGGGCCACGGCCCGGCGCGCCTCGGCGACGAAGCCTCCCAGGTCGCGGCCGCTGATGTTGCACTCGACGCCGATCCGCCGCATGCCGTTCTCGCGGCTGATCTGGCTGGGGCCTTCGACCGTCGCGATGTCGGCCACCTGCTCCAGGGGGACCCAGGCGCCGCCGGGAGCGCGCAGGCGGATGGCGCCCAGGGCCTCGGCCGAGTTCCGCTCGTTTTCGGGATAGCGGAGCTGCAGGTCGAAGAAACGGTCGCCCTCGTAGAGCCGGGTCACCGTCCGGCCGCCCACGGCCGTCTCCACGGCGTCCTGCACGTCCTGCACGCTCAGGCCCAGGCGGGCGATGCGGGCGCGGTCGGGGCGGACGGTGAGGTAGGGCTGACCGGAGACGACTTCGGCGGCGACGTCTTCGGCCCCGCGCAGGCGCCGGAGGACGGCGGCGATCTCCCCTCCCTTCTCCTTGAGGACCTCCAGGTCCTCGCCGAACAGGCGGATGATGAGCTGGGCCTTGGTGCCCGCCACCAGCTCGTCGATGCGGCAGGCGATGGGCTGGCTGAAGGAGAAGGCCATGCCCGGGATGTCAACCAGCGAGCGGCGCATGAGGCCGAAGAGCTCCTCGCGGCTGCGGGCCGACGTCCATTCGCGGCGCGGCTTCAGCATGCCCACGTAGCCGGTCTTTTCCACGCCGCGTGCCTCCAGGGCGATGCCCGTCTGGCCGGTCTTGCCGACGATCGTGCGCAGCTCCGGGAACTTCATCAGCCGCGCCTCGACCTCGCGGCTCAGGGCCAGCGACCGCTCCAGGGAAATGCCGGGCAGGAACTGGATGTCCATGTCGAAGGCGCCCTCGTCCATGACCGGCATGAATTCAGTCCCCAGGCGGGGGAGCAGCAGCAGCGCGCCGGCCAGCAGCGCCAGGGAGACCAGGATCAGCAGGCGGCCGTGGCCCAGCGCCCAGCGCAGGACCGGCAGGTAGGCGCGCCGCGCCCCGGCCACCAGGACGCTCTCCTTCTCCTCCTGCGGGCGGAGCACGATGTGGCAGAAAGCCGGGATGGCCACGATCGACAGCAGCAGCGAGGCGACCAGGGCGATGACGTGGGTGAAGGCCAGGGGCAGGAACATCTTGCCCTCGATCCCCTGCAGGGCGATGATGGGGATGAACGTCAGGGCGATGATCATCTCGCCGAAGATCGACGGCTTGCGCACCTCCAGCACCGCCTTCAGCACCGTCGCCAGCTTGCGCCCGCCGCCCGCGCCGGCGCCGAGATGGCGCTGCACGTTCTCCACCTGGATGATGGTGGCGTCGATGATCATGCCGATGGAGATGGCCAGCCCGCCGAGGGACATGAGGTTCGCCGAGATGCCGGCCGCGCGCATCAGGATGAAGGTGAACAGCATCGAGAGCGGCAGGGCCAGGATGACGATGAAGGCCCCGCGCAGGCTGCGCAGGAACAGGTACAGCACCAGGACCACCAGGATGGAGCCCAGCAGCAGCGCCTCGCTCACCGTGGCGACGGCGTGATGGATGATGTCGCTGCGGTTGTAGTAGGGGACGATGCGCAGGCCCGGCGGCAGGGCCCCCGAGGCGTTGATCTCGGCGACGCGGCGCTCCACGGCCCGCACCACCTCGCGGCCGTTGGCGCCGCGCAGCATCATGACCACGCCGCCGACGCACTCGCCCCGGCCGTCCTGGACGGCGCCGCCCTGGCGCACGGCATGGCCGGCGCGGACCGTCGCCACGTCGCGCACCAGGACCGGGGTCCCGTGCACCGTCCTGAGGACGACGGCGCCGATGTCCTCCAGCGACTGCAGCAGCCCGACGCCGCGCACGAGGTACTGGCGCTCGCCCTGCTCCAGGATGTTGCCGCCGGCGTTCAGGTTGTTGCGGCGCAGCGCCTCCCCCACCTCGGCGAGCGCCAGGTCGCGGGCCATGAGCCGCTCCGGGTCCACCTCCACCAGGTACTGGCGGATGTAGCCGCCGAAGGAGTTGACCTCGCTGACGCCGGGCACGGACTTGAGCAGCGGCGACAGGGTCCAGTCCTGGACCGTCCGCGCCAGGGTCAGGAACTCCTCCTCGCCCAGGCGCGCCAGCGCTCCCGACCGCTGCAGCGTGTACTGGTAGATCTCGCCCATGGCCGTCGACACCGGCCCCATCGAGATCTGCACGCTCTCCGGCACCTGCTCGCGGGCCTCGATCAGGCGCTCGAGAACGAGCTGGCGGG
>Ga0209507_1000347_pt1 | contig 54845 bp, 38 predicted proteins | sample AD_UKC028_MetaG_FD_184414 | JGI IMG/M metagenome (GOLD analysis project Ga0209507, IMG submission 184414) | Active sludge microbial communities of municipal wastewater-treating anaerobic digesters from USA - AD_UKC028_MetaG (SPAdes) (version 2) | ecosystem: Engineered > Bioreactor > Anaerobic >...
AATTCCGATTTTGCTGGAGGGGATTGGGCGGGCTGGCAAGGCGCGACGAGCGAGCATACCCGTGCGGTCTGTGAGCGAGGAGCAACAAAGCCAGCGCGCCCAAGGCCCCCAGCCCGCAGGGGCGGGGCGGCGCCGGGCCATCGGCTTCGTGGCTCGGTCGGTCGAGTATCGCAGGGGGATACACTCCCTCCCTTGCCTGCCTGCCGGCAGGCAGGCCTGCCTGCGCCGCCGCGGCAGGCAGGCGCCTCGCATCGGGCCCGGCGGCGCTCCCGCCAAAATCGGAAGTAATTTTTGCACAGACCCTTATCCTGGCCGTCGATTGCGATGCGTCAAGAGGCAATCGAAACCGAGGCGGGTTGCCAGAGGAGGCGGATTGGGATAGGATCTTCGCCATGAACAAGAAACTGATCTCCCTGATTGCCGGCCTGTCGTTCACCCTCGGGTGCGCCGCTGCGGAGAAGGGCGGCTGGACGATGCTCTTTGACGGTAAGACGCTCGCGGGCTGGGTCCAGAAGAACGGCACCGCGAGCTATCGGGTGGAGGAGGGCGCCATCGTGGGCAAGACCGCGGAAGGCAGCCCCAACTCCTTTCTCTGCACGGAGAAGACGTTTGGCGACTTCGAGCTCGAGCTCGAGGTCAAGGTGGATGCAGGGCTCAATTCCGGGATCCAGATCCGGTCCAAGACCAAGGACCGGACCACGGGCGCGGGGAGGAACAACGAAGCCGGCCGGGTGTATGGGCCGCAGGTCGAGATCGAGGCCGGGGGCGCCAACGGCGCCGAGGCCGGATACGTCTACGGCGAGGCGACAGGGCACGGCTGGCTGACCCCGCCGGAGCGGCTCAAGCCGCACAAGGCATTCAAGGACGGCGAGTGGAACCGGTTCCGGATCGTGGCCAGGGGCCCGCGGATTCGCACCTGGATCAACGGGGAGCCGATCGAGGACATCGCGCACGAGGAGATTTACAGAACATTCCCCGAAGGATTCATCGGGCTCCAGGTCCATGGGATCCAGAAGGGCGCCGGCCCTTACGAGGTGCGCTGGCGCTCGATCCGGATCCGTGAACTGAAGTAGGATCAAGGCAGGAGCCGTATCTGGAAGAAGCGGAGGGGATCGGCGGGCAGAGACGGGTGTTGGAGATCGATTCGGATCGTGTCGCCGGTTCGAGACCAGGCGTCCGGGCTGCCGCGCGTCCAATGATCGAGGCCCGTCGAGATCCAGAGCTCGATGGTGTCTTCGATGCCGATGGCATCGAGGAGGAGGAATCGGCCGTCCTCGATCTGGGCGGAGGTGAACGCGGGTGCGTCGGGCCAGCCGGGTGAGCCGGACGGGGCGCGGCTGGCGCGCCACTGGCCGGCGGTGCTCCAGAGGGGCTCGGGGGCGCCGAGATCGATGGCCACCAGCGAGATGCCCGTGTCGTAGGTCTCCGGGTGCCAGAGCCTCGAGTAGGTGAAGGTGAGGATGTTGGTTCCGGAGGGGGCCGCGATCGAGAGGGTCTCGCCGCTGCGCGCGAGGTTGCCGCTCTCCCAGGCCAGCAGCACGATCAAGTTCGTCGCATGGCGGGCGGCGAAAGCGGCGGGGTTCTTCGCGAGGACGAGCCGCGCGCCGGGAGCAAGAACTCGATGCCCAAAAGTGTGAGCGATGCCAGCCGCGAACCGGACGCCTTCGAGGTCGATGGAGCCGGCGCCCGCGTTGCGAAGCTCGAGCCAGGCGAAATCGTCGCTGGCATACGGGCTGTCGGATGGAGGTGCGGGAGGCGCATACATGAGCTCGGACACGCGCAGCGCCGAGTAATCGACGGGAGGCCGCTCGACGGTGAGGGTGCTTTCCGAGAGCGCGCTCCACTCGGCCTCGTTGATGGCACGGGCTTTGATGGCCAGATCATTGGTGACGACGAGGTCGGCGAACACGGTGTTGGTATCGCCGGGCACGGTGAGTGCGAGATCGAAATAGAGATCGGAGCTGCCGGCGTTGCACTGGTGGAGCTCGACAGCAAGGATGTTGGTGCCGGTTCGGAGGATGTGTCCGGCATCGACCGCCCGAGCGAAGTAGGTGTTCTGGTCGGGCGAGCTGGTGACGGTGGGCGAGTAATCGGCGTAGTTGGTGGCGCCCGCGTTCATGTTCTCGCGGAGGATGGGCGTGCCGTTGAGATAGACCCAGGCGCCGTCGTCGCGCAGGATGTCGATGAGAAGCGTCGAGATCCGATGGATGGCATCGAGGGTGAACGTGCGGCGCAGATAGGTGGTGGTGACCTGGGGAGCGGAGACGCCGTTGACGTAGCGGCGGGTCACGGTTGCCACGGAGTTGGCGGTGGCGGAGCCGGCGAAGCCGAGGACGGCCGGCCCGCGCGCCCAGGCATCGTCCGGGTAGCCGGCATCGCGCCAGGTCAGCCCGCCCGACGAGGCGGGCTCGGCGCCGGCATCGTAATAGCGCCACTCGGCCCCGAGCGGGATGAGCGTGCGGGGCCCAGTGGATTCGGAGCCGGAAGCCACCGCAATGGCCGACGGGCTGATGCTCCCGTCGGGCAGGCGCGGATCGGACCCGTCGGTCGTGTAATAGAAGGCCCGCGTCGACGAGATGCGCAGCGGGTGGCCGGACGGAACCGTCGCGTTCAGGTCGGAAACCACAGGGGCGTCGATGGACGGGAACCAGCCTCGGGCCCGGAACTGGCCAATGAGGATATCGCGGCGCTGGGCCAGGTAGGTGTCGAGGACGGTGTTGCAGACAGGTAGCCAGTTGGCATCGCGGGTTTTGCCGCGGCCCCACCGGGCAGACTCGGCGATGATGGCCAGGTCGATCTCGTCCATGCGGGCGCGGAACCGTTTCTGGGCGTTGGCGGGGGTCAGCGCGCCGTCGCCGTAGAGGTGCTTCTGGACGAGGTCGGCGAACCGCATTCGGTAGGCAGGATGGGTGCAGAGGCGCTGGTGGAGCGTGGCGGGATTGAACTGGGACTGGGAGGTGAAATTGGCGCCGGCGGTGGTGGTGTTGCAGGTGACGGGGTAGCTGCCGTGGGCGCCGAGCGAGTGTTCGGCGTCGTGGCGCAGCCACTGGAAACCGCCGGGCGCCCTGCGGTTGTAAAGGCCGTACATGTTGTTCGGGAATCCGCCCCAGATGGAGACGGGCGAGTCGGGGTCGCCCGTGTAATAGGCGACCAGCATGTAGACGATCAGGTTGTCTTCATCGAGGTAGACGGGATAGGCGGGATTGGGCGTGCCGTTGGGATTGAGCCCTTTGATGCGCAGGTAATTGTTGGACAAGGAGCCGCTGAAGCCCTGGCTGACGGCCAGTTGATGGAGGGCGTAGAAGGCCTCGAAGGTCCCGTCGCTGGCGGTGGTGGTGTATCCCGGGATGGTGGTCTTGATGCAGTCCCAGTCGTCGTCATTGCCCCCCAGATAGGTGGCGGCGAAGTCGGCGTCGCCGCGTTCCTGGGTCTGATAGAGACCCCAGTACTGGCCATTGATGTAGAGGTGGTAATAGCGGCTGCGGGTGTAAGGCTTGCCCATGTCGCGCTGGGAATCGCGGGAGAAGACCTCGCGGACAAATGTGTCCTGGCCGCTGTTCTCGTAAGCCCACGAGTAGTTCTGCGAGGTCCGAAGGTCCACCTTGTCGAACTCGGACGCCCCCTCGTCGTCGAAGAGCGGGAAGCGGAGCTTGCCGTCGCCGTAATCGGACCGGAAAAACAGGCGGAACGAGTGCTTGGGATTGCTCGAGCTCCGGCTGTAAGCGCCCCGGATCCGGATTCCGGCGTCGATCTGGAATTCATAATCGGCGCCGCGGACGGGATCGATGATCTCGACCGAGACAGGCCGCTCCCACTGGCGCCCGTCATTGCCCGGATTGACGTAGATGCCGGTCTGGGGATTGAAGAGGTTCGCCCGATCGGTGACCAGGGAGATGGTGGCGATGGCGTTGGTCATGCCGTTGCGGAGGCGCACCGGATCGCCGGACACGATCGACTCCCGCATGCCGTATTCCATGACGTGGTTGTTGACCTGCCGGTTCGCAGGCCAGCCCCCGGGCACGGCCGTGCTCTGGCGGACAATGTCCTCGATGAACAGCCACGTGACGGTCGTGACGTTCTGCCGGATGCTCCGGGGATCGACCACTGCGGCGCGCAGCGTGGTGGTTTTCGAGACAGAGATGGGGCCGGTGTAGAGCGTCGAGTTGGTTTTGGGATTGCTGCCATCGAGGGTGTAGCGGATCGGGGCGGAGGAAGCCAGGACATCGAGGGAGACGTTGAAGGCCGCGGTCTTGTACCCGCGCGGCTCGCTGGCGGTGACGATCGGGGTGGGGGCGCTGTAGGCCAGGCCGTTGGCCGCCCTTGGGGTTGGGGTTTTGAAATAGAAGAGCGCATCCTGCGCCGCGCGCCAGGTCAAGCGGGGCTGGATCAGGAACTCCGAGTCGGCGGCCGAATCGTTCAGCGCGGCGATGGCAAGGGTGTTGGCGCCGGTGACGAGCAGGGAGGCGGGGACGGGATAGGAGAGCCACTGAACGGCATCGCCCAGCGGCCGGGCGGCGACCGCAGCGCTGTTCCAAAGCAGCGGCTCGGGTGCATGGAGGGCAGCGACTGGGACGCCATTGATCCAGGCGCTGAAGCCGTCCGCACAGCGCACGGAAAGCACGAACGCGTCGCCGGCCGAGGGAGCCTTGTCGAGGAGGAATTCATACTCGGCATCGAGGCGCGAGTTGACATCCTTCATGGGCTTGGCCACGTCGGTCTCGATGAACGACCCGATGGCGCCGGCGTGGAGGATGCCGCCGGCGGGATCGCCGACCAGGCGGAACGCCTCGAACGAGAAATCGCCTTGAAAATCCCGAGCCGCGGACAGCTCGACGCTCGCGCCGCCATAGTTCTCGTAGTAGACCAGATTCAGGTCATAAACGCCGGCGATGGGGAAGTTGAATGTGGCCAGCGTGGTGCCGAAGCTCCGGCCGGTGGCAAACTCCGATTCGAAATCGACGCCGTGCCCGCGGATCCGGAGGCGGAAGCCGTCGTCGCTGCCGACGGCGAAGGTCCACTGGCCTGCAGCCGGCACGTAAATGGCGCCGTCGGCAATGACCACGAAACACTCCTTGTCCTGGCCCGCGTAATCGTGGCCGGGAAAGAGCGCGTTGTTCCCAAAGTAGCCCGAATCGGAGTTGGCATGGAAATCGATGGTGTCGTATTCGCCGGTGATCGGATAGGCGCGGTCGGTTCTCCAGTAGGCGCTGCTGGCTGCCATGCTTTCGGCGGCATCGATGTTGTCGATGCCGATGTTCATTTCGTAGTAGCGGACGGTGAAGGCGCCGCTCACGCTGGTGAAGCCCAGGGCGCCGGCCGCGTCGGTCCAGGGCGCCGTTCCATCCGCATTCGGGATCCGATAGCGCACAGGAGAGCCGGCGCCGATCAGCTCGCGTTCGTCAAAGAGCGCGCGGCCGTAAGAGACATCCTCGATCTGCGGAGGATATTCCGGCACGAACGCGTCGGCAACGGTCGTTCTGTCGGGGAGGATCAGCGCGAGGTATTCGCCCTCCTTGTTGAGGCTGAAGCTGGTGTGGATCTCCTTGTTGGTGATCGAGACGCCCGAGCTGTCGGCGAAGATGACCAGGTAGCCGTGGGGTGCGATGGTGACGCCGTCGGGGAACCGCCACAGGGCCGGCTGGCCCGCCTGGTCGGTCAGATGCCACCCGCTCAGGTCGACGGCGTCCGGACCGCTATTGTGGAGCTCGATCCAGTCGGCGGCCTGGCCGGCGGCCGTCCGCAGGCCCTCTTTGTTGTCGGCGACAATCTCGCTGATCCAGACGTTCGCGCGGGCGCAGGGGGCGATGGCCAGAGCCAGCCATGCCGCCGCTCCGGCCGATGCCACCCTCCATGGGATGCCTCGCAGCCGGGTGGCAAGCGTTGTCAAATGCATATTCATGATCTGCCAATGAACAACATACCGATGGCGGATCGAATTGTCATGGCATGAATCTCTGGCCAACCGCTCCGGACGAGGGCCAGCCTGCGCCGCCGCGGCTCTGGCAGGCAGGCGTCCGCGGTCCGGAAGGATTCGGGGCGCGGGCCTCCTGGCCCGCAGCGACGTCGGCTGACTGGCTGTGCGCTACTGCGGACGAGGGCCAGCCTGTCCCGCGGCGGCTCTGGCAGGCAAGCGTCCACCGCCCGTGCCCTTGCGGATTTGCACGCGGACGGCGTTGGTCTGGGTCGGGCCGGGAGTGCTCCTTCCATCGGCGACCTGCCGCTCGATCAGCGCGGTCATGCGGGCGACGATGGCCGGTTGTTGGGCGGAGAGGTTGTTGGTTTCGCCGGGATCGGCGTCGAGGTCGAAGAGCTGGGTGGCCGGGAGGTTCCGCGCGGCGGCGGAACCCGGCCTGGGCGCGCTCCAGCCGCCGGAGTCGGGGCATAGAGCGAGCTTCCACCGGCCTTGGCGGATCGCGAATGATCCGTTGATGGAATGATGGATCAGCTCCGGGCGGCCAGGCGCGCTGCCGCGGCCCAGGAGGACGGGCAGGAAGCTGACGCTGTCTTCGCCGGCATTGGGGGGCAACGGCACCCCGAGCAGATCCGCGCATGTGGCCATGAAATCGACCAGGCACAGAAGAGCCGGGCTGTAAGCGCCGGCAGGGATGCGGCCGGGCCAGCGCGCCACGAACGGAACACGGTGGCCGCCCTCAAAAATGTCCGCTTTCGCGCCCCGGAATCCGGCGCTGGGATGATGTCCGGCGCTGGCGAGGCGGGCGAAGTTCGCCTCGGGGGAGCATCCGTTGTCGCTGGTGGCGATGACGAGGGTTTGATCGGCGAGCCCGTGCCGGTCGAGCGCCTCCAGGATTTGGCCGATGCACGCGTCGGTCTGCATGACGAAGTCGGCATAGGGGTTGAGGCCGGCGCGGCCCTGCCATTCCGGGGCGGGGAGGATCGGCGTGTGCGGCGCGTTGAGGGGGAGATAGAGAAAGAACGGATGGCCGGCGCGGGCGGCAGCGGCGCGGCTCTCGATGGACGCGACCGCGCGCCGCCCCAGGATCGGCAGGACATCCATGGCCTCGAACTCCGGCGCCGCCGGCCCGGGCCGGGTCTGCTTGCCCAGCTGGCCGAGCATCATGGGAAAGCTGCGGTCGGCCGCCGGCAGTTGGGTGAGCCGGTCGTTTTCGATGAACGCATAGGGCACCATATCGAGCGACGCGCTGATGCCAAAGTACCGGTCGAACCCGACCGTCATGGGCCCGTTCCGGATGGGTTGGGCGAAATCGATGCTGCGATGCTGGGCGGCAGTCTCGATGGCGAGCTCGTTGACGTCGCCGCCAGGCCGGCGGGCCCAGCCCATGCCGAGGTGCCACTTGCCGATCGCGGTGGTGTGATAGCCGTGGCGGCGAAGCAGTTCGGCGACCGTGAGGCGCCCCTCCTCGATTAAGAGCGGGCTCAGTCCGCCCAGCACGCCGCTCTGAAGGCGCGACCGCCACGAGTAGCGGCCGGTCATGAGGCTGTAGCGCGTGGGCGTGCAGACGGATGACGAGGAGTGGGCATCGGTGCACCGAATCCCCTGCGCCGCCAGCCGGTCGAAAGACGGCGTTGCGATCTTGCCCGCAGGATTGAAACAGCGCACGTCCCCATAGCCCAGATCGTCGCAGAGGATGAAGACGATGTTGGGCCGGCCCGGCGGGTCCGCGGACCGCCCGGTCGCGGGCGCACTAGCCGCGTCGCTCCCGAAGGCGGCCTGCGCCATCCATGCCACCGCTGCGGCGAAGGCTGGCACGATGAAACGGGCGGCGCCAAGCCCGGCGGAAAGTGCGTAGAACGTTCCGCCGGCCCCGGGCTGCGCCGAGCGGATTGCGCGATTGGGGTCGTTCATGGCGTTGGTTCGGAAATCAAACCCGCAGGCTCGAAGAACAGAATCGCCGGCACACCGCGCAGCTCGACGTAATGATCCTCATGCACGCCTCGATCCGGGCGCTGGAGGCGCAGCTGCCATAGCCGGTCCGATCCCACAGGGGACGCGCGCCCGATGAAGTTTCGAGGGGTGCCGATGGCGTCCTCGGACCACACCTGGCGTCCGTCCGGATCGAACAGGCTGGCTTTCGCCCGCTCCTCGCCGCCGCCGCCGCTGACCTGAAGCCCGAAGTCGCCGGATCCCGCGGGCACCGAAAAAGAGAACGCGGCCTCCGTGCGCACCCAATGGAACAACCCCTCCTGGCCCAGCACGCAAAGGGGATGGGTCGAGGCCGCCGCGGTCACGGTGTGCCGGCCCGGATCGCATCGGACGACGTAGAAGCCGGCCTCGGGCGCGGCGAACTGGCAGGGGCAATCCGCTCCGAGCCAGCCCGCGAATTGCGCGGCCGGCTGGCCGGAAGGCCTGGTGACGCGGACGGCGAACGGATCCGTATTCGTCGCCGTCCCCACGGCCTGGAACCGCAGGACCAGCCGCACGTGTTCATCGGCACGAGCATGCAGCGCGAAGGCGGCAGGCCCGCGCAGCCGGTGCGCGGGCAGCGGGCGAACGACGGGCCATGCAGCGGGCCGGGGGAGCCGCGTCCAATCGACCGGCGCGGCGGCCAGATCGAAGAACGGGTTCGGCGGGGAGACCTCCGCCAGCCAGGCGGCGTCCAGCACGATCGGCTCGGCGTTCCCTTCCAGCTCCCGAATCAGCACGCCCTCGATCGCCTCCAGAGGCACGGTGCCGCCGCTGGGATAATCGAACAGCGGACGGCGGATTTTCTCCCGGCAAACGAGCCGGCCAAAATCGATGCCGCCGAGCCTGAGCCTGGCTCCGGCTCGAGCCTGGAGGACGATCGGCGATGCAAGGGCTGGCGAGGCTGCAGGATCGGCCAGCAGACAATCCTCGAACCGCAGCCGCGCGCCCTCGGCGGGCTTCGAGATCGTGATCCCCGCATGGCCCTGCTCCTCGAGCCGGCAGCGGACGAAATCGATTCGGCCGGCCACCAGCGAGTCCCGATTCCGCATCGGCAGAGATACGTTGATCGACTGGCGGTTCGTGCCTCGGAAGATGCAATCCTCGATCCGGATCGAAAGCGGCCGGCTCGCGGCATCCAGGTTGTTGAGGTAGAAATGGCAGCCCAGCCCCTGATTGTCTTCGGACACGCAGCCGCGCATGACGCAATCGACCAGGCATTCGCCCGGGTGGTTCGGCTCGAAATCGATCCCGGCCGCCGGGGCGGTGCCCGCGGTGTTCTTGAGAACGCAGTTTTCAATCATCAGGCCTTCGGCGCTGATGACGCTGATCCCCTGCCGATAGTTGCCGTCGCACACCACGTCCCGAATGAGAACGTTGCGATTGGGCCCGCCCGAGCGGTCCACGCCCAGGTAGATGCCGTCGCCGCCGCTCTCGGCCAGGGTGAGGCCGGCCACGGCGACATTGGTGCAGCTGCGCAGATTGAGGGTATGGCGCCATTCCGCCTTGCGGTAGGGCGGCGCATCGTAGTCCCAACGGTGCATCCGCCAGACGGCGCCGGAGCCGGTCAGGCGAATGTTCCGTCCGGAAGCCGCGGTGAAAAGCGAGTCGTTCGATCCGCGAAAGGAACCTCTCTTGGCCAGCACCACCACGCCCGGCTCGAAAATCACCTCCTGATCGCTCGCCAGCCGGATCGGATCCACGATCCAAGGACCGTCCATTTTACGTACGACGACTGTTCCCGCGCCGGACGAGATCGCCGATTGCAGCGCCTTGGTGGCATCGGCGGGATCGTAACCGAGTGTGTGCGCCTCGACAACGGATGGCTGGGCGGCGCGGGCGGCGATGGTGGCGGCCAGGGCGGCAGCCAGCAGCAGCGCGGCTGGAGAGGCCGGGAGATGATTCATCGGTAAAATCTGTCAAAACCGCCGCCGCCGAGGGCTTGAGCCGGAATCGGGAAGCGGCCCTCGCTCTCGAACAGCGGCCGCTCCATCCCGCCCGGCGCAGCAGGATCCGGATCGAGCCCCCCCCGCTCCTCGATGGAACGGGGGGGCGATCGCCGCAGGATGCGATCGATCAGACCTTGTCCGGGGCGGGCACTTCGAACCCGGGCCGGTTGGGATCCTTGACGAGCCGATTGGCTTGGGCCGCGAACTCGCCCGTGAACCGCTCGGTCTTGGGATCGAACGTCAGCCAGGGGCCGACGATGTACTGGGCGTCGTTTTCGGGGACGCCGACGCCGTCGCGCATCAGGGCATGGAGCGTCATGAAATGCTCGTAAGCTTCCCGGTTATCCCCGAAACGGCCGGCTTTGGCGTTGAACGGCACCTTTTGGCCGAGGCGATAGGAGTTGTTGATCACGTGGCCGAGCGTGCAGCTGTAATGCGCCTGGGAGGCGGTGCCATTGGCCATCTCGGGCTTGCCGGCGCGGCAGGCGGCGATGAAGCTGCCCCAGTTGCCTCCGGGGGTGACCTTGCCGGGCGGGACCGACACCTTCTCGCCCTGGCTGCTGCCTTTGGCGTAGTACATGTTGCGGACAATCTTGCCGCCGTCCTCGAAGTAATACTCGTTCTCGACCTGCTGCTGATACCCCTTGTAGTTCACGTTGCGCACGTTGAAGAAGACGTATTGGCCGTTGGGGTACTGGGCGATGCCGAACATGGTGTTCGGGGTCTCCCCCTGGTCGTTCCACTGGAACCGGCCGCCGATCGCCATGGCGCGGACGGGAAGGGTCACGCTCGGATCGAGCGCCCAGTAAGCCATGTCAAGCTGGTGCGTCCCCTGGTTGTTCAGCTCCCCGTTGCCGCTCACCCAGAACCAGTGCCAGTTGTAATGGACTAGGTTGGCGTGGAATTGAGGGATGACCGCCGGACCCCGCCACAGGCTCCAATCGAGATCGGCCGGCGGATCGGACATCGGTTTGAAACCGATGCCGGCGCGCGGCTTGCAGGCGTAGCCGTAAGAGATCTTCAGCTTGCCGAACTTGCCCTCGTGGATGGCCTGGTGGAGGCCGGCGTTGGAGGCGCTGCTGCGGCTCTGCGTGCCGTGCTGGACGACCACTCCGTATTTCTTCTGCGCCTCCCAGGCGACGCGGCCTTCCGCGATGTCGTGGCTCATCGGCTTCTCGACATAGACATGCTTGCCGGCCTGGGCCGCCCAAATGGTCATCAGCGAGTGCCAGTGGTTGGGCGTGGCGATCGATATGGCATCAAGGTCTTTGTCCTCCAGGGCCCGCCGGATGTCGGCCACCCCTTTGCATGCATACTTGCCCGCGACCTTCTTTTCCAGGTTCTTGAGCTGGTTCCCCAACACCCGCTGGTCCGGATCGACAAGGTAGGCAATCTCCACGTTCGGTTGCTCGAGCCAGCCGCCGATGTGGCTGCCCCCCCGCCCGTTGACGCCCGCCACCGCAATGCGCAGCCGGTCATTGGCCCCGAACACGCGCGGCGTGGACGCCGTGCCGCCGATCCACACCGTGGCGCCCGCGGCCATCGAGTATTTGAGAAAACTGCGTCGAGTTAGTTTTGACATAGTGGGTTCTTTGTTCGGATTGATGTTGTCGGAGAGCGACTCTATACGGCAAGCCGAGCCTCGTCCAGAATGATCGGCAGCCGCCGGCCGGGGCGGGGGGGAGGCGGGCCTGGAAGGGGCTTGCGCCGAGGATGCCAATGGGCCGGCGCCGGCCACGGCGGCTTGCCACCGGATCCGGCCCGGCGCACAATGCCTTTCCATGAAACCTGTGTCGCGCCACTTGCCTGCGGGCGCGATCGCCCTGCTCCACCGGTTCGGGATCCGACGGCGCCATCTTGCGGCGCTCTCGGCGATCCTGCTGGCCGCCCATGGTTCTGCCGCAATGAAATCGAATGATCAACAGGTCACCCGCGGGCCGGGCGGCCGGATCCTCACCAATACCGGCGTGTGGTCGCCCGACAGCCAATGGATTGTCTACGACACCCGGTCGGATCCCGAGGGCGCCGTCTTCGACGGGCGCCGGATCGAAATGGTGCACGTGGGCACCGGCGAGGTCCGCACGCTCTACGAGGCCGCCCATGGCGCCCGCTGCGGCGTGGCCACGTTCCACCCCCGCGAGCACCGGGTCATCTTCATCCTCGGACCCGAGCATCCCACGCCGGACTGGTCCTACAACGCATGCCACCGCCAGGGCGTGATGGTCGATGTCCGCCAGCCCGGCCACGCCATCCCCGTCGATGCTCGCGACATCGTGCCGCCGTTCACGCCCGGAGCGCTGCGGGGGGGATCGCACGTGCATGTGTGGGATGCCGCCGGCGAGTGGCTCTCCTTCACCTACGAGGACCATGTCCTGGCCGGCTTCGCGGAGGAGAACGCCGACCACGAGATGAATCTGCGCAACGTCGGCGTCAGCGTGCCGGGCCGGCCCGTGCGCGTGAAGCGCGACCACCCCCGCAACCACGACGGCGAATTCTTCAGCGTCCTGGCCACTCGGACCACCGGCCGGCCGCGCCCCGGCTCGGACGACATCCAGCGTGCGTTCGAGGAAGGGTGGGTGGGCACCAACGGCTATGTCCGAGCCGACGGGACGCGCCAGCGCCGCGCCATCGCCTTTCAGGGCCAGGCGATCACCGCCAAGGGCGACCCCATCGCGGAAGTCTACATCGTCGATCTGCCCGACCGCGTCGGCGATGCGAGCGGCGATGAGCTGGCAGGCACCGCCACCCGCCGCCCCGCCCCCCCCGCCGGAACCGCCCAGCGGCGCCTCACCTGCACGGCGAACCGCCCGCACCCGGGCATTCAGGGGCCGCGCCACTGGCTTCGGAGCTCGCCCGATGGGACGCAGATCGGGTTCCTCATGAAAGACGAAGCGGGAATCGTGCAGATTTGGACTGTCTCCCCTCTGGGCGGGCCGCCTTCTCAGATCACGCGCAATCCCTGGCCGATCGCCTCCGCGTTCACCTGGAGCCCGGACGGCCGCCACATCGCGCATGGGATGGACCGCAGCGTATGCGTGACCGAGGTCGCGACAGGCCGGACGATCCGGTGGACCGAGCCCGTCGATCCCGCGGCCGCCCCGAGGCCGGAGGCCTGCGTCTTCTCGCCCGACGGCCGGGGGATCGCCTACGTGCGGCGGATCCCCTCGCCCGTCGAGCCCGCCAACCAGATATTTGTCGTGAGGCGCCCCGGGGACATCCCCTAGCCTCGATTCACCCGCTCAGGCTCATTTGTCAATTATTTAGATGCGACCCCATTGCTGTTGAGGGGGGGGCGAATCCGGGCTTGTGCGCCGGTGCCGCCCGCCGTACCCTTCGGCGCCAATGGAATCCGAACACGGAATGCCGGCCGATCCCCGCCGGGGCGCATCGTGCTCGATCGGCTGGTTTCGCTGGGTGATCTGCGGCCTCCTCTTTCTGGCCACCACGGTCAATTACATCGATCGGCAGGTGGTGGGCGTCCTGAAGAACACCCTGATCCGGGATCTGCACTGGAACGAGATCGACTACAGCAACGTGGTGTTCGCTTTCCAGGCGGCTTACGCCATCGGCTATGCCCTCGGTGGACGCGTGATGGACTGGATTGGAGTTCGGCTGGGCTATGGGCTGGCGGTGCTGTTCTGGAGCCTGGCCGCCATGGGCCATGCGCTGGCGCGCACGGTGACCGGGTTCAGCATTGCCCGGGCCGCGCTGGGGCTGGCCGAGGGCGGCAACTTCCCGGCCGCCATCAAGACCGTGAGCGAATGGTTTCCCAAGCAGGAGCGCGCGCTGGCGACCGGGATCTTCAACGCCGGGAGCAATGTGGGCGCGTTGATCACGCCGCTGATGGTCCCCTGGCTGACCTACCGGTATGGATGGCCGGCGGCTTTTCTGGTCACCGGCAGCCTGGGTTTCATCTGGCTGGCGCTCTGGTTCGGGCTTTACCTGGCGCCCCAGCGTCATCCGCGCGTCTCGCCCTCCGAGCTGGCCCATATCCAGAGCGATCCGCCCGATCCGCCCGTGGCGATCTCCTGGCTTTCGCTTCTGGGACATCGCCAGACGTGGGCCTTCCTGATCGGCATGTTCCTGAGCGCGCCGATCTGGTGGTTCTATCTGTATTGGATCCCCGGGTTTCTGGAGGAGAAGCACGGGCTGAAGCTGCTCGAGCTCGGCCCGCCCCTGGTCGTGATCTATCTCATGACCGATGTGGGCAGCATCGCCGGCGGCTGGCTATCCTCGACCTTGATCCGGCGCGGCTGGAGCGTTCATGGCGCCCGCAAGACCGCGATGCTCGCCTGCGCGCTGTGCGTGGTGCCCATCTTCATGGCCTCGAGAGTCACCAGCCTGTGGACCGCTGTGTTTTTGATCGGCCTCGCCGCCTCGGCGCACCAGGGATTTTCCGCCAACCTCTACACGATGGTCTCGGACACCGTGCCCCGGAAAGCGGTCAGCTCCGTGGTGGGCATCGGGGGATTTGCGGGCGCGATTGGCGGGATGTTCATCGCCAAGCTCGTGGGATACATCCTCGAATGGTCCCACAGCTACGCCATCCCGTTTGGCATCGCAGCATCGGCCTACCTCGTCAACCTGGCGATCCTCCATGCGATTCTGCCGCGGTTCGAGCCGATGAAGCTCTCGGCGGCCGAAGCCAAAAGCCGATGAAGCAGGCCGCGGCCGATCCAGCCCTTCTGGCGGCCTGCGGGGCCTGTGAGTCCGCGGCCTGAACCGCCGCCGGCTGTTATGTTCCTTCCGGGCTTTTCAAGGATTCCCGGAGAGGAAGGCCCGGATCTCGCGCTCGGTATCCGCCGGTCTGTCGTTCCGTATCACGTGTCCGGCGCCGTCGATGTGGACCAGCCTCCCATTAGGCAGAAGGCGGGCGATCTCGATGTGCTTCTTTCGGCTGTCCGCATCCGCGTCAGCCTTGAGGATCAGGGTCGGAACCAGCAGCTTCGGATAGGTCACACCCGCGTCGCCGAAGCCGTCGCCGTGAAGGATATCCACGACGTTCGGGCTCGCGAGCAGCTTCGACTCAGCCCACAGCTCGTAATCGCGGTCGCGCCAGCCGGGGTGGCGCTTCGTGCGGGCCATGTCGATGAGTTTTGCCATGCCGGCCCGCCGATCGTCTCGGACCTGCTTCTTCCAGGGGGGGATGATCGCCTCGCCGAGCGGTTCGAGCCGCGCCAGCATGTCGGCTGGATCCTCCAGGATGACGGCGCGCGCCAGGCCGGGATCAGACGCCGCCGCCCGGGCGACGATTGCCCCACCCATGGAGTGCCCCATCAGGACCGGCCTCTCGATGCCCAGGGCCCGAATGAGGCCCGCCAGATCGGCGACATGCGTGGCCAGGTCGTAAGGGCCGTCCGGTTTGTCGGAGTACCCGTGCCCGCGGGCGTCGTACATGACGATGTCGTACTCCCCCTCGAACCGCTCTGCGAGCGACGCCCAGTTCAGGCCGTAGTCCGTGATGCCGTGCGCCAGGACCAGAGGCGGCTTGCCGGCTCCGCCCGTGCGCCAGTAGTGGAGACGGATCCCGTTGCTGTGGACCCAGGCGGACTGCCAGCTCGAGTGCGATCTCGGGGCTTCGGGCGGGATCTGATCTGGTGCGCCGCCGCAGCCGCCCAGAAGCGCGACCGCCGCCAGGGAGAGAATTGCCGATTTACGGATAGGCATTTGCGTGTTCCACCGGGTCGAAGTGTGCCGAGCCAGGAGGGGCCCGTCAAAGCGAAAGCCGACAGCATTGACAGGGCCGGCGTGGCCGCCCTGCCACCAAGCAACATCGGGTTTCCTGGACCCATGAACCCCTTGCGTCATCGCGACAATCAGAGCCAAGAGGACTGCGTGGATCCTGGATTTCATCGGTTACCCTCATGGAGAGTCTCGGCGAGCGGAGGTTGAAACACTCAACTTAGGGTCTGTGCAACCATCACTCGTGCCGGAGGGCTTCGACGGGGTCCATGTTGGCGGCGCGAAGGGCGGGGTAGAGCCCGAACACGACGCCGATGGCGGCGGAGATCGTGAAGGCGATGAGGGGCGACCAGAGCGTCACGATCGTGACCATGCCCGCGAACAGCGTGACGAAGAACGGGATCGAGATGCCCAGGACGACCCCGATGATCCCGCCGGTGGCGGAGAGCATGACCGTCTCGACCAGGAACTGAACGGTGATATCGCGGCGCTTGGCGCCGAGGGCGCGGCGGATGCCGATCTCGCGGGTGCGTTCGGTGACGCTGGCGAGCATGATGTTCATGATGCCGATGCCGCCGACCAGGAGCGAGATGGCGGCGATGGACCCGAGGACGATATTGAAGATCTGCTTGGTGCGCTCGGACTGCTTGAGCATCTCGAGCGGGACGGTCATGGTGAAATCTTTCTTCTTGTGGTTGCGCTCGAGGAGCTCCTGGATGGCGCGCGAGACGGGAACGACCTGCTCGCGTTCGGCGACCTTGACGGTGACCTCGTGGAGGGCGACTTTCTCGGCTTCGCGGCTGCCGGAGCGCTGTTTGAAGATGGTCTCGCCAAAGCGCATTTTGGCGGTGGTGAGAGGGATGAACATCTGATCGACGGCGGTCGCCTGGGCGCCGCTGCTGGAATCCCCGGGCTTGCTCTGGCGGCCGCGGGCCTCCATGACCCCGATCACCCGGTAATAGGTGCTGCCGACCCGAACGCTCTTGCCCAGGGGAGATTGCCAGGGGAAGAGCCGCGCGGCGATCTCCTGGCCGAGGACGCAGACGCTGGCCATGTCGTCCATCTCCATCTCGTTCATGAACCGCCCGCGGGCGACCCGGTGGTTCCGCATCTGGGGATACCACGGGACGGTGCCGACGACCTCGGCATCGACATTCCGGGTGATGTTCCAGATGTATTCGCGGATGATCCGGCCCGGAACGACGACGGTAACGCCCGGGATGGTCATTTGGATGCGGCGGATATCCGGATAGTTGAGCCCATAATCCAGCACCATGTTGCGGTTAGCGGATGCTTTCTCGTCTTCGGGTGGTTTGACGCTGCGGAGGATGATGTTCTGGCTGCCGAGGCTCTTGATCTGCTCCTGGGCCTCGTAGCTGGCGCCTTCGCCGATAGCGAGCATCGCAATGACCGAGCAGACGCCGAACACGATCCCCAGGACTGTGAGCAGCGACCGCAGGCGATGGATCCATATGCTTTTGAGGCCGAGCCGAATAATCCGCTGGAAGCGGGTCAATGCCAGGCGCCACCCGACCGGCGGACGATGGGTCGCCGTCGTGACCTGCTGCCAGAGTTGGGACGGATGGAGGTCTGGAGACATGGCTCAAGCGGTGGCGGCGGCTCGATCTGCCGGCGCCTGATAAGGAGGCTCTCGCAACGTAACATCCTTTTCGATCTGCCCGTCTCGGAACCGCACGATCCGGGTCGCGCGGTGCGCGATCTCCTCGTCGTGCGTCACCATGATGAGCGTCTTGCCGGCCTGGTTGAGATCGTCGAACACGGCGAGGATATCGGCGCCGGAAACGGAGTCGAGGTTGCCGGTGGGCTCGTCGGCCAGGATCACCAGGGGATCGTTGACCAGCGCCCGGGCGATGGCGACGCGCTGCTGCTGGCCACCGGACAGCTCGTTGGGTCTGTGATGGAACCGGGAATCCAGGCCGACGCGGCTGGCAAGCTTCTCGGCCACAGCCCGGCTCCGGTCCTCCGGCCAGCCCTGGTAATACAGCGGCACTTCGATGTTCTCGAGCACGGTCAGCTGCTGAACCAGGTTGTAGGACTGAAACACAAACCCAAGCCGGGTGCCGCGGATCTCCGACAGCAGATCGTCATCGAGCTGGGAAACATCCTGCCCGCCCAGCAGGTAACGGCCCGTCGTAGGCCGATCCAGACAACCCAGCAAATTCAGCAGCGTCGATTTGCCGCACCCGGACGGCCCCATGATGCTGACATACTCGCCGGGGCGGATATCCAGGTTGATGCCGCGGAGGGCTTCGACGGAAACCGCGCCGGTCCAGTAGGTCTTGTGGAGGTCTTCGAGTCGGACGATGGGCTCGGGATTCGTCATGGCCGGTTGGATGCTTTAGGGTCTGTGCAAAAATGAATTCCGATTTTGCTGGAGGGGATTGGGCGGGCTGGCAAGGCGCGACGAGCGAGCATACCCGCGCGGTCTGTGAGCGAGGAGCAACAAAGCCAGCGCGCCCAAGGCCCCCAGCCCGCAGGGGCGGGGCGGCGCCGGGCCATCTGCTTCGTTGCTCGGTCGGTCGAGTATCGCAGGGGGATACACTCCCTCCCTTGCCTGCCTGCCGGCAGGCAGGCCTGCCTGCGCCGCCGCGGCAGGCAGGCGCCTCGCATCTGGCCCGGCGGCGCTCCCGCCAAAATCGGAAGTAATTTTTGCACAGACCCTTAAGCCGATGGCCCCGCGCGACGGCCGCCCCTGGACGGCTCCGCGGCGGGCCCGGGCGACACAGCGGGCGCCGGGGATGCGGCCGGAGCGGCGCCTGAGCCTTCCGGGACCGGACTCACGCCGGGCATCATGTCCTGCGGCATGTCCGGCTCGACACCCTCGGGCGGGCGGAGCAGCACGCGTTCGCCTTCGCGCAAACCTTTCTTGACCTCGATGAATTCGTCGTTGTAATCGCCGACCTCCACCTCGCGCTCCTCGGGGCTGCCGCCCTTGGCGATGAAGCAGACCTGGCGGCCCTTGACCGGGAACACGGCATTGATGGGCACATACACCACGTCCGGAAGCTCCGTGACAAGAATCTCGACCTTGGCGGTCATGCCGGGCTTGAGCCAGTCGTGCGTGCCATCAATCGCCACGAACGTCACGTAAACCTTCATGTCGGGATTCATGTAACGGTTGATGGAATCGGGCAGGACACCCACCTTGATGACCTCGCCGGTGAGCGGCTGGTCGGGGAATGCGTCGACTTGAGCCCGGGCTTTCTGGCCGCGTTGGACCTTCTTGATGTGGGATTCGTGGATCCGCAGCCGCACGGACATCTTGGTCATATCGGGAATCGTGATGATCGACTGGCGCTCGCGCACGGTGGCGCCTTCGCGGATTTGCTCTTCGCTGCCGAAAAACCTGCGCTCGTCTCCTCCCCCGCCTCCGCCATAAACCACAAGCCCGGGCCGCTCGGCCCGGATGACGCACTTGCTGAGCTGATCGAACAGATCCCGCCGCTGTTCGGACTCGATGCGGAACCGGCTTTCGGACGACATGAGGCGGGCGCGGGACTGGGCCAGCTTCGAGATGGCCTCCTTGCGGGTGCGTTCGAGCATGCGGAGCGCCTCGTCGTACTTGGAGAGGAATTCCTCGGCCGACTTGGTCAGCTCGAAGCGGACGTACAGGCCCAGGGCGGTGTCGGCGCTTTGGGTTTTGACCTTGCTGCGGCGGACGCTCAGCTCCTGGTTATCGAGCTCGGTCTTCGAGACGAAGTTGCTCGAGAACAGGCGCCGGGTGCCGGTGAGATTGATCTCGGCCTGGATGAGCTCCTGGGTCGAGAGCATGAGGTTGTCGGTCAGCGTGCGGAGCTGCTGTTTGGCGGCGCCGTCCCCCAGGCGGTCTCCGGCGGCGTATTGGCTGAAATCGACCAGGGCGTTGGTCGCTTTCAGCATCAATGTGCTGTCATCGGTAAAGCTCATCAGGTTGCCGGCGGAGGTCGAGTTCAGGAAATTGGTCAGGCCAGCGCCTGAGTTTTGAGGCTGCGGCGCGGGCATGTCCATGGCGGCTCGGTTGGGGATCAGGCTAACGGCAGGATCGCTGGGCAGATTCGAGGCCAGGTCCATGCCGCCGGGCGGCCGCCGCCGCGGCCCGGGGAAATTGGTGCCACCGCCGGGGAACTCGCCTCCCTCGCTGTTGAACCGGCGCATGAACTCGGCACGCGCGGCCTCGTTGGTGCCGCCAAAGCGCCGCATGAACTCGGCGCGTGCAGCCTCGTTGGTGCCGCCCATGCCGCGGCGGGGACGACCCGTGCCGCCGGGGCCGAAGGCGTTTGTGCCGCCGGGCGGCCGACGGCCTTCGCCGCTGAAACCGGATCCGGCTGGGCCTTCGGATGCGGCCGGCCCGCCGGGCCCGGCGGTGAACGCTCCAGGCCCCCGGCCCGGAGACTCCCCAGCACCGAATCCGGATCCACCCACGGGCAACGCAACAGGGCTGGCCGGGGAAACAGCAGCGACGGCGGCCCCGTTGTTGGTCGGAGTGAGCGAGGAACTGGCCTGGACGAGCAAGCTGCTGAAATCGATCTGGTTGGTAAACGGTTTCTCGTAAAGATCGAGCTTGGCGAGCACATCTCGAGTGGCCTCCTCGCCCAGGAACTTCTCGAGATCCATTCGGGCGAACCTGACCTTGAGTTCGGCGGCCTTGATATCGCTGATGTTCTGGTTGAGCTGGATGTCGTAGGCCTGCTTGGCCTCGACCAGGGAAGCCAGCGTGGATTGGAATTGGATCTCCTGCGTCGTGATGCGATCGCGCAGCTCGGAGTTGTCCAGCTCGACCAGCACCTTGCCATTCTTAATATCCTCCTCGGTCACCAGGTAGCCTTCCTCGACGATGCTGAGGATTTTGGTGCCTTGGTAGCCTCGGACCTGGGACCGGATTTCCTGGGATGCAAGGGCTTCGACGCTGCCGCCTTCGAGGACGCTGATCTTGAGCGGGCCGCGGCGGGCGGCAAAAGCCGTCCCTTCCTCGCTGGCGGACGAGCCGCCGCGAAACCACCAGATCAGGATCAGGATCAGAACGGCGATGCCGGCGATCCGCCAGGGAGACCTAACGAGCTGCAGCAGCCTGGATATGTTTGGTGACATCGGTGATATCCTCCCACTGGCCGTTTTCCTTCACGGTCAGGATGCCCAGGTCGCGCCAGAGGCCGAGCCGGGCGATAGTGTGACTGATGAGAGCCGAGGTGAGCTGGTTGCGCGATTGGGTGTAGTTGTTCTGCGCATCCACCAGAAGCTCGGGCGTGCCGCGGCCGAGCTCGGTGAGCAGGTTCTGCTCGTTGACACGGTTCAAGCTGAGCGCGACGCCCAGCTCGCTGCTCTGGTAGTTGCGCTGGGCGGCGTCGAGCTGCCGCCAGTCGTCAATCACTCCCAGCTTGATGTTGTCCACCGCCAGCTCGAGGTCGCGCAAGGACTGCTGATACGAAATCAGCGAAGAACGATAGCTGTTGCGCTCCGACTTGCGATCGAGATCGGGATCGAAGTTGAGCCCGGCGCTCCATTGGAGGCGGGAATAATCGAGCTCGGGCAAGTAGGTGCCGGGTTGGGTTGTGGCGCTGGCCTGGAGCACAAAATCGAGGTCGGGCAGAAGATTGTTCTTGGCGAGGTCAATCTGGCGGGCGGCGTCCTCGAGCCGATCCCGTTGCGTGTAAAGATCCAGCCGGTTCGCCAGCGCGATGCGCAAGGCGTCCTCCACCTCGATCGACGGATGCTGGATCGCCAGTTTCTCCAGATCGCGATCGTCCAGCACCAGGCGCGCTTCCGTCGGCAGCCCCAGCGTGATCTTGAACTGATCCAGGCTCTGCTGATAGGTCCGGATCGCGCTGATCCACGAGGTCTCGCTGTTGATCTCTTGCTGCTGCAAACGCCCCAGCTCGGACACCTTCTGCTGGCCGACCTCGACAAACGCGCGCTGGCGATCCGCGCTGGTTTTGAATGACTGATAGCTCTGGTAGATGTTCCGCATCTGATCGCGATTCTGGAGAACTCGGAAATAGCCTTGCGTGATCGTCACGGCGTATTCCCGGCGGTACTGGACGAACGTGCGCATCGAGTAGAGGAGGCTGCGTTCGGCCTGGGTCAGGGTTTCCATCGTGGCCCGATACCCGCCGCCCCGCAACAGCGGCTGAGTCAGGCTCGATGCCAGCCGGCCCGAAGTCACCGCGCGCGGGTCGCCTCCGATGACGTACTTGAAGAAATCGGCCGTAAAATCGGTGGCGATCCGTGCGCCGCTCCGCAGCAGCATGTCGAATCCGAGTGACGGGCTGCCGTAGACGCTGTGTTGCTCAGTGATCCGGTCGACGCCCGCCTGCACGTTTTCCGCCTTGCTCCTGCTGCCCTGGTAGCCGCCACCCAGGGCGCCCGAAAAGATCGGATTGAACTGATGCCGGGTGAGAGTCAGCCGGAGGGCTTCGAGGTATAAGGTCTCCTTGCGAGTCTGGTAGGTGCGGCTCTGCTTGAAGGCGATTTCGAGCGCGCGATCGAGCGGGAGGATCCGAGCCCCGATCTCCTGGGAGGCCGTTGTGCCCAGCGCGGGCTCGATCTGGCTCACCGTGGGCAAATCCTCGAGCCCAGCCACCTGGTTCGTTTCGATCGTGAAATCGGCGGGCATATCGGGGACGAGGGGGGTCTTCTGCCGGAGGATGCCATAGACCTCCTTGTCCGCCGATTCGCGGTAATGCTTGCTCGAGCATCCCGCCCCGAGCCAAAGACCGATCCCGCCGATCAGCGCGACGGGCCATAGCCGGCCGCCGATCACCTTCGCCATTCGGCTGATGCCGAAGTACCTCTTCATCAATTCGTGTGTGGATGGCGAGCGTCCCGTCGGCTCGCCTTGTTCATCTATCCAGCCCATCGAGCACCATCGTTCAGATCAATTCCAGATTGTCTGCTTCCATTCGGACCGCAGCCGCCTGGCTGATGAAATCCAGCCGCAAATGGACCTCGACCGTGCCCGAGCGTCTTTGGACAAACCCTTCGAGCCCGCGCAGCGGCCCGGTGCGAATCCGCACCCGGCATCCCGGCTGAATCCGCGGAGCCAGCTCGATCTCGTAATCCGTCTCGAGGGCCAGCAGGATGTCGTTGAGCTGCCTCTCGAAAAGGGCTTGATCGGTAACGGTCAGCAGATTCGCCACATAATCGCTTTGATACACCAACTGCCGCTGCGTCGCCAGTATTCGCAAGAACAGATAGCCTGGGAACAGCGGCTTGTGGAACGACACAACCTTGCCGCGGTATTTGTGCACCGACTGCACAGAGGGCAGCGTCACCGCCAGCCCTTCGCGCGCGCAGTATCCCGCCAGCTTTTTCTCGCATCGCGGGCGAGTATGCGCCACAAACCAATCCAGGTCCATACAATGAGGCTTCAAAATGGACCAGAACCGCGCGCCCGGCGCAAGGGCAAAGAGCGACTCCCGCAACGGCCGCTTGCCTCCCGGGCCATCCATCCGTAAAGTCGGGGAACGATCATGTGGCAATTGCTGAAAGAGTTCCTGCTCTTCCTGAGAGAGGAGAAGCGCTGGTGGCTGGCGCCGGTGGTGATCGTTCTGGTGATTCTGGGGGCGATCCTGGTGTTCTCCTCGACATCGGTGCTGGCCCCATTCATGTATCCTTTCATGTGAATGGCTGCCGCCCCGCGCCATATCCTCGGCATCTCCGCCTTTTACCATGACGCGGCGGCGGCGCTGGTGCGCGAGGGGGTAATTGTCGCGGCGGCTCAGGAGGAGCGATTCAGCCGCCGCAAGAACGACGAACGGTTTCCCCGGCGCGCGATCGAATTCTGCCTGCGGCACGCCGAGCTCGATCCGGGCCAGGTCGACCAGGTGGTCTTCTACGACAAGCCCATCACGAAGTTCGCCCGCCTGCTCGAGTCCTACATGGCGGTGGCGCCGGCGGGCTGGCGGACGTTCATCCAGGTCATTCCTCCCTGGCTGTCCGAGAAGCTGAACCTCCGCCAGACCATCCGCAACGAGATCCCCGGCCTTCGGCCCGACTGCCCGATTCTGTTCACGGAGCACCACCAGGCCCACGCCGCCAGCGCCTTTTATCCCTCTCCATTCCGCCGGGCCGCCATCCTGACCGTCGACGGCGTGGGCGAATGGGCGACGACGACGATGGGCCGCGGCCGAGACAGCCATCTCGAGATGATCGAGGAGATCCGGTTCCCGCACTCGCTGGGCCTGCTCTATTCCGCCTTTACCGCCTACTGCGGCTTCCGGGTTAACTCGGGCGAATACAAGCTCATGGGGCTTGCGCCCTATGGCGAACCCCGCTTCGTCCAGGCCATCTACGATCACCTGATCGATCTCAAGCCGGACGGCTCGTTCTGGCTGAACCTCGAGTATTTTCCGTTTCTGCGGAGCCTGCGAATGACGAACCGGCGGTTCGACCGGCTGCTGGGCGGGCCGCCGCGGGCCCCGGAGTCGCCCCTCGATCAACGCTACGCCGATGTGGCTCGGTCGATCCAGACCGTCGCCGAGGAAGCCCTTCTGCGCATGGCGCGTCGCGCCCGCCAGACGACTGGCGAACGGTACCTCGCCCTGGCGGGCGGCGTGGCTCTCAACTGCGTCGCCAACGGCCTGATCCACCGGGCCCACATCTTCGATCGGATCTGGATTCAGCCGGCGGCGGGCGATGCGGGCGGGGCGCTGGGGGCGGCCCTGGCGGCCTGGCACCTCGGCCGAGCCGAATCGGATTCGCCGGCGCGGCTCGATCCCGGCTGCGCCCCATCGTCCGCGGGCCTCGAGGCGGCGGCCGATCTCAAGCCCGGCGATGAGATGCAGGCCGCGCTTCTGGGGCCGGCCTTTTCCGACGACGAGATCGAGACGGCGCTGCGTGCGCACGGGGCCGTATACGAGCGCCTCGATGAAGACGCCCTGCTGGACCGCGCCGCCGCCCTCCTCGAGGCCGAAAAGGTCGTCGGCTGGGTCCAGGGCCGGATGGAGTTCGGCCCGCGCGCCCTCGGCAGCCGATCCATCCTCGGAGATGCCCGATCCGCCCGCATGCAATCGGTCATGAACCTCAAGGTCAAGTTCCGCGAGTCGTTCCGGCCGTTCGCACCCGCGGTGCTGCGCGAGCGCCTCGAGGATTATTTCGATCTCGAAACCGACTCCCCCTACATGCTGCTGGTCGCCCCGGTCAGGCCGTCGATCCGCAAACCGCTGCCTCCCGGCGTCACCGGATTCGACCGGCTCGGGTCGGTACGCTCCGATCTGCCGGCCGTCACTCACATCGACTACTCGGCCCGCGTTCAGACCGTCGCCCCGGATCAAAATCCGCTCTTCTACCGGCTGCTCAAGCGGTTCGAGGCGGCCACCGGCTGCGGCGTGCTCATCAACACGTCCTTCAACGTCCGCGGCGAGCCGATCGTCTGCAGCCCCGATGACGCCTACCGCTGCCTGGTCAACACGGAGATGGATTACCTGGCGATCGGCCATTTCCTTCTGGATCGGGCTGCCCAACCGCACCGCCGGCTCGCCTCGACGTTCGATGCCCAACCCGACTGATGCCCGCCCTCGCGGGGCGCCTCCTCGATCCCCTCACCTCCCTCCTGAAATGAAACCCCGACTGTCCGAAGAGCCGAGCCAATGGCGCCGGTTCGCGCTGGTCCTTGCGCTGATGATCAGCCTGCTGGCCGGGCTGTTCTTCTGGCGCGGCCGGATCGGCGGGCTCGCCCTGGCGGCCGTCCTGGGCCTGGCCATTATCCTGGCGGGCGCCGCGGCGTGGAAGCCGCGATGGTTCCGGGGATTATACCGGGCGGCCATGACCGGGTCGTTTCACGTCGGCCAGGTTGTGGGCAAGGTGGTCCTCACCGTCCTCTTCTTCGCCGTCATCACGCCTTTGGGGCTGATGCTGCGTCTCTCGGGCAAGGACCTGCTTGGTCTGCGGCGGCCGCGCGAGCCGGATTCGACCTGGCAGCCGATCCGGCGCCGGCGCCGGCTGGACCAGCAGTTTTAGCGCGGGACGATGACCTGCCCATCCGCCTCGAGCCGCCGGGCGAGGCGCGGGTAATCGACCTCCTGGACCGGCGCCCCCGATTCGATCGCAAGGCACGCGGCCGTGGCGGCGGATTGGCTCAGGATCATGAACGTCGGCTCCATCCGGATCGAGCCGAACGCGACGTGGCTGGCCGAGACCGCAAAGGTTACCAGCAGGTTCCCGCACTCGCGGGCCCGGGGGGCAATCGCGCCGTAGCCGATCGGATAAGGGGCGGGGACGGAAGGGGATTGCGTGCCCTCACTGATCGCCTGCCCCTGGTGCGCGATCCGCCGGACGGCGTGCATATCAACCCCGTAAGCCCCCAGGCCAATCGAGCGCGGCGCAACCTTCGCCCCCGTGCAATGATGCTCCGTCATCACGAAATCCGATACCATCCGGCGCGCCTCCCGCACATAGAGCTGATGCGGCCAGCCGCCTTTGTCCACAAACTCATCCCTGCAGAGGCCGAACCGGCTCATCTCCAACCGCACCGGTTCCGGGATCCGGGGGCTGGTCGCCAGGAAGTGAAAGAAGCCGCGCAAATAATCCTCGTGAGCGCCGGCGATCCTTTCGCGCTCGGCCAGCGACGCTGCGGGGTATCGGTCGGCGCCGCCGATGAAATCGGTCGAGATTGCCCATCGATTGTTGAAATCGAACTTGCGGTTCTGGAGGGGATCATATTTGAGAAAATCGCGTAAAGTGAGCCGTTTGCCCGCGGCGACCCGCGCCTCGGACCAGCGAGCCAGCAGCTCGAACCGGGCCGGGTCGTACCCGTCCGGCGGAACGATGGGCGCGCGGTTGGCCGGATCGTCGGTGAGGCAGACGCGATAGTTGTAGCTCTGGATGCGCCGGTCGGCGGTTCCAACCTGGCCCAGATCACCCGGCTGCACCAGATACGGCACCAAACCGCTCTCCGGCCGCCCCGGGATCACATACGGATCCACCCGCACATCGAATCGCCCGGCGCGCGGGTTCGCGGCCGGCCCTTGAATCCCATTGTATCTCTCCCCGTATTGCGCGTTGGACTCCCGGCCCGTGGTGAACGAGACATTCGCCAGCGCCATCAGATCCCCTTCATACGAGGCATCGATGTAGACCCGGGCGCGAACGGCCCGGCCTCCGCGCATGCGGACCTCCGTGATCCGGCCCCCTTCCCGGACGACGCTCTCGATCGGCGACTCGAACAGGATCCGCACCCCCGCCTCCCTCGCCATCTCCACGAAGACGCGTTCCGCCACCCGGGGCTCGAACGACAAGGCGGGCGGCTTCAAGAAATCGTTCCCCGTCCGCGTGGGATCGTCGCTGGCCGCCTCCGCGAATGCCTTCTCCGGATCCTGGCCGTAGCATCTTCCGATCCTTTGATAGAGCTCGCGCGCCAGCCCGCCCAGGACCCACATCCGGTCCTTCGTCCCCACATCGGTCCAGCTCAGGCCGCCGGCGGTCATTCCCCCCAAATGCTTTCCGGGCTCGAGAATCAACGCGGTCCGGCCCAGGCGGGCCGCCTGGACCGCTGCGATGACGCCGCCGGATGTGCCCCCATAAACGCAGACATCCGCGCTCGATGGGCCGGCCGTTTCCGCCGCATGGCCCGCCCCACCAGCCAGGCTGACCAATGAAAAACCGATCCAGCGGATGAATGCTTTCATTTCAAAGTTGCGTTGGATTCGACTCCGCCACACTCTAGCTGCCTGCATCGCAAAATGGCAATATCCATGGCATGGAAGCGGTTGATTCGAGCCGGCGGCTGGCGGGCTGGTTTATGGGCCATCGGAGCGGTTCTGGCTCCGGTGCTCCTCGATGGGGCCACGCTGGTCAACGGCCCCGTGGTCGAGGCGAGATCGGGGACCAATGCCGTGGTCCGCTGGTCCACGGACGTCGCCACCGGCGGGCGGGTCCGGTATGGCGCCGCGCTGACAAATCTATCCCAGACCGCCCAAGGCGAAGTCCGCGCCCAGCACGTCGTTCCGCTCACGGGATTGAAGCCGGGCACAAGGTATTTCTATGTCATCGGGACGGCCCGAGTGCCGCTGGCGACCAACTCGTTTGTCACACCGGGCCCAGCCGCCCTAGCCGCTCGAATGCCCGATGCCCAAGTCGCCCAAGCCGCCGGAACGGCCCCTGCTCCACCGGCCGCACCCGCCAGCCCGAGCCTGCGCGCGCCGCCCACGCGCGAGACCTGGGGGAACCTGGCTTCGCTGCGCGACCACTTCGAACGGCACGGGGCCGATTTCAAAGCGAAGAACGCCGATGACTATGCCCGCCAGGCCTGGGAGTTCCTCCAGCGCGCGCGCGCCGATGGCTTGCCGGCCAAGATCGACACCGATGGCGTCATCCGGATCTTCGATCCTCGAACACGCGCCTTTGGCGCTTACAACCGAGACGGCACGACCAAGACCTTCTTCAAGCCCGACAGCCGGGATTACTTCGACCGACAGCCCGGCCGGCTGGTCAACGCTAAAACGCTCAAGTTCTAATCTCGCTATGGCGCACACGTGTCCTGTCTGCGGTTATCCGAACCTGGCGGAAAGCCCGCGCAGCCGCTCCGGCGGCGGCTCTTATGAGATCTGTCCCTCGTGCGGCTTTCAGTTCGGCGTGTCGGATGACGACGCGGGCATCAGCTACGCGCGATGGCGCCGCCGGTGGCGAGAGAGCGGCATGCGATGGGCGAGCCAGGGGACGCCGGCGCCGGCGGAGTGGGATCCCAAGGCACAGCTTCGAAGCCTGCACCGGCGGCCGCCCCGCCCACACAAGCGCGCCGCTCCCGGCGTCCGGCGCCCAGCTCGCTGCCGCCGGCGGCCGTGACCCGATCCGCCTGATCTCGGCGGCACGACCGCCTCGAGGCAGGGCGGGCACTCCGCTGCGCGCCGAGCGGCAAGCGGACAGCCACCAACCGGCGCCCACGGAGCGGTCGCCCTACCTTTCAGCTTTCGGCCTGCGAGTCATGGCCGCCATGTCGACGGTTGGCCCTTTCCCTTGGACGGCGGCGCCGGCTTGCGCGCGGCGGCGCGTCCGCTGGGTTGGGCGGGATCGTAGCGAGGATTGGCGATCGGGAACCGGGCGCCGACCTGTTTCTGCCAGCCATGGAGCTCCTCGAGAAGCCGGGCCGCACGCTGCGGCTCTCTCGCCGCCAGATCGTTCTGCTCTCCGAGATCGCTGGCCAGATCGAACAGTTCGGCGCGGCCGTCTTCCAGCCACTCGATCAGCTTCCAATCGCCGCGGCGGACGGCAGCCGCGGGTGCGCCGCCTTGGTTGCCGTAGTGGGGGTAATGCCAGAAGAGGGCGCGCTCGGGGATCGATCCTCCCCGGAACAGGGGGAGCAGGCTGGCGCCGTCCAGGATCTGGCCGGGGCGCGGCGCCGCCCCGGCGGCTTCGAGCAGCGTGGGGAAGAGGTCCGGGCTGCTGACGGGGGTCTGGATCACGCTGCCGGCCTTGACCGCAGCCGGCCAGCGGACCAGGAGCGGCTCCCGGATCCCGCCCTCATACACCCAGCCCTTGCCGGCGCGCAAGGGCAGGTTCGACGTCGGCCAGCCCTCGCTGGTCGAAAGGCCCCCGTTGTCGCTGGTGAAGAGGACGAGCGTGTTGTGCGCCAGCCCGCACTCGTCGAGCTTGGCCAGCACCTGGCCCACAGCCAGGTCCATCGCCTCGACCATGCCCGCATACACGGCATGCTCCTGCACAAGCCGCACGTCCCGCTCGTGCTCGCGCCCCCACCGCTCGACAAGCCCCAGACGCAACCGCTTCTCCTCATACTTCTTCCTCAGATCCTCGCGGGCCATCAGCGGGGTGTGGACCGAGTAAAAAGCGAAATAGGCGAAGAACGGCCGGTCCCGGTTCGCCTCGATGAACCGGGCGGTTTCGGCGGCCAGACGGGCCGGCAGATGCTCCCCAGGCGGGCCGTCCGCAAGCCGCGGGTTGCCGTAGGGCGAGAAATACTTATTGCCGCCGGAAGGCGCGCCGCGGTCATGCCCGCCCCGGTTGACATCGAAGCCCTGGTTCTCGGGCCAGAAACCTTCCGGGCCCAGGTGCCATTTCCCCGCGAAGAACGTGGCGTAGCCGGCCGCCCTCATCGCCTTGGCCAGCGTGGGCGCATCGAGCGAGAGCCGGTCCGTGTATGGCGCGGGCAGGGACCGGGTGTTGCGCTTCCACAGCTCGGGCCGCGCGGCCGCCCCGATGTAGTCGGTGATGCCCGTACGCTGCGGCCACTGGCCGGTCATCAGGCTCGCTCGCGTGGGCGAGCAGACCGGGCATGCCGCGTAGGCATCGGTGAAACGTGCGCCTTCCCTGGCCATCCGATCCAGGTTGGGCGTTTCGTAGAACGTGCTGCCGTAGCAGCCGAGATCGCGCTGGCCGAGATCGTCGGCCAGGAAAACCACGATGTTGGGTTTGGATGCGGCTTTGCCCGCGGCGGACAAGCCCGCCAGCCCGACGGCCACGAGAAGCAGAATCGGTTTCATGAGCGATGCCGGGCATCCTACCGCCGCACCCGATGCTTTGCCAAGGGTTGACAGCCGGCCCCGCTCCAAGTTGATATAGGCATTGCGAGGGAAAGGCTGCTCAGCGGCGCGCCGCACCTCGCCCGAATCCATGGCGGGAATCTGGAGATGCCGGGAGATGATCATGCGCCTGCCTCCGCGCTGGCGGAGGCTGGGGATCGGACTCGTGGCAGGATTCGCCGTCTACTCGATGGTCGGTTTTCTGCTCCTGCCGCGAATCATCCAGTGGCAGCTGCACCGGCAGCTTCCGGCGGCCACCCATCGGCAGGCCGCCGTCCGGCAGGTCCGGTGCAATCCGTGGACCCTCTCGCTGACGGTGCGCGGCTTCGAGCTGAAGGAGCCCGATGGCCAGCCCTTCGCCTCGTGGGAGGAGCTCTACGTCAACTTCCAGGCATCGTCCCTGCCGCGCTGGGCCTGGACGTTCAAAGAGATCCGCTGGGTCAAACCGTTCGGCGAGGTCATCCTCCTGCCGGATGGCCGGTTCAACTTCTCGAATCTCATCCCGCCGCCGGATCCCAGCCCGGAGCCGGCCCGGATCCCGCGCATTCGGGTCTTCGATCTGCAGGTGACCAACGGGTTTGTCGCGTTCGAGGATCGCTCGCGCCGCTCGCTGTTCCGGATCGAGCATCGGCCCGTGAACTTCCGCGCCACCCAATTGACCACACTGCCCAACCGCGATGCCCCTTACACGTTCCACGCGGAGGGCGATGCCGGACAGCGCATCGCATGGACAGGGAACCTCGCAATCCAGCCGCTGCGCTCGGCCGGCCGACTCGAGATCGGCAGCGCGCCGCTCGCGCGCTTCCAGCCGTTCATCGAGCATCTCACGCGCGCGCGCGTCACCAACGGCCTCGCCGGCATCCAGCTCGACTACCGATTCGAGGCAGGCACCAACGGTGTCGATCTCCTCGTCACGAACGGCCTGCTGCGACTCGATTGGATCGAGGTCCGGGATCCGGATACGGATGAAAAAATCGCAGGCCTCGAGGGGCTGACCGTGCAGGATGCCAGCTTGGATTACCGCGAACGCGCTGCCCGCATCGGCGCGGTCCAGATCGCTCAAGCGTCCGTGACAGCGCGGCGGAAGCCGGACGGGCGCTGGAATTTTCTCAACCTGCTCGAGCCCCCGCAGCCCGCAACCCCCGCCGCGGGATCCAACGCCCCTCCGGATGCGCCATCGTGGACCCTGGCTGTGGACGATCTAACCCTCGAGAAAGGGGCCGCGCGCTTCGAGGATCTCACCTTGCGCACGCCGTTCCGGACGGTGCTCGAGCCGATCGGCGCCACGTTGAAAGGCTTCACCACCCGGGCAGGCGCCCAGGCGGCTTTTTCGGTCCGCGCCGCCTCCGAGGCCGCCGAGCGCCTCGAAGCCGGCGGCGTTCTCTCCATCCGCCCCGTCCGGTCCAGCGGCCAGATCCAGATCGCCGACGCCGATCTGAAGAAATACATGCCGTATGCCGAGCGCTTCCTTGCCGGCAGCATTTCGTCCGGAAAACTCGCGGTCAACGCGCCCTACCGGGTGGCGCTGGGTTCCGATGCCCCCCAGGCTGGAGTGTCCAACCTGACCTTGCGCCTCGAAGGTCTCGAGCTGAAATCGCCGGACGGCAAGGAGACCGTGGTCCGGATAGCCGAGTTCGGCATCGAGCGGATCGAGGCCGCCCTCGAGGATCGGCGGGCGCGCGCCGGCTTGGTCCGAACCCGCGGGGGTTCCGTGATCCTTCGCCGCGCCCCAGACGGCAGGATCAACCTCCGCGACCTGCTGGCCGTCTCCTCGAACGCGCCGCCGGCGTCAGCCGCCGCATCGAACGCCCCCCCATTGGGCGGCTGGACGGCAAGCGCAGACGAAATCGCTTTGGATCAATGGGCCGTCGAGGCCGAGGACCATCGCCCCCCCAAGCCGGCCTCGTTTCTGCTCGATCGGATCGCCCTCCGTGTCCGTGGGGCCAGCACGGCCGGCGATGCGCCGGTGGGCGTCGACCTGTCACTGCGGATCAACGAAACCGCCTCGATTGGAGCCCGAGGCAGCGGCACCATTTCCCCAATGTCCGCCGATATCGAGTGCGGCGTCACCAACCTCGATCTGCGCGCCGCGCAGCCTTATATCGATCCGATCCTTCGGATTAGCATCGGTAGCGGCTCCGTCAACTCCGGAGGCAGGATCCGATTCCAGCCGAAGGATCCCGCGGCGCCGCGGTTCACCTTCACGGGTGGATTGCGTCTGACGAATTTCCTCGCCGCGGACCCGGTTTCCTCGAACGCATTGGCGAGCTGCGAGGATCTGAGCGCCAGCGGTCTCGAGGCCGCCTTCGAGCCGAACCGCCTGACGATTGAGGAGGTCCGGATGGTCGCCCCGAAAGCCCGCGCGTGGATCGGATCCGATCTGCGGTTGAATTTCGAAGCGATCCGGCCCGCCCGGGAGGCGGCGTCATCCGCGTCACCCATGCCGGCAGCCATCGCGCCGGCCCCGGAGCGGTTTGCATTCCGGCTGGGCAAACTGGCGCTCGAACGGGGCGCATTTGACTTCGTCGACGAATCGGTCGAGCCGCACCCGCAGATCGGCGTCCAGGAGGTTTCGGGGACGATCGAGGGGCTTTCGTCGGCGCCGGAGGCCATCGCCACCGTGAACCTCGCGGGCAAGGTGGACGAGCACTCGCCCTTTGCGGTCACCGGCAAGGCGAACCCATTCGGGCATGAACGGATCGTGGACCTGGTCTTCTCGAATGCCAACACCCAGCTGACGCCGCTGACAGGCTATCTCGAGAAATATGTCGGCCACCCGCTAACCAAAGGCCGCCTCACGACGATGGTCCACTACCGGATCCAGGGCGAACAGCTCCAGGCCGAAAACAAGATCCAGCTCGATCAGCTCACCCTGGGCCCCCGCAACCAAAGCCCCGACGCTACCTCCCTGCCCGTCAAACTGGGCCTCGCCCTGCTCAAGGACAGCGACGGCCGGATCGATCTCGATCTGCCGTTGACCGGCCGCCTGGACGATCCGCAGTTCCGCGTGGGCCCGCTCGTGCTCAAGGCGGTCGTCAATATCCTGGTCAAGGCCGCCGCATCGCCCTTCAAGCTCCTGGGCGCCCTCGTCGGCAGCAAAGATGATCTCAGCTTCATCGTGTTCGATCCCGGAAGCGCCCAGGCGCCTCAGGCCGAGCTCGACAAGATCGGCAAGCTCGTCGATGCCCTCGTGAAACGGCCCGCGCTGAGCCTCGAGATCGAGGGCGCGATCGATCCCCAGGCGGACCGGGACGCCCTCGCCCGGCGGAAGCTGGCGGAGGAGATCAAGGCCCGGCGCCTCCAGGAGCTCGCCGCCCGCGGCAAAACACCCCCGTCCGCCGAGCCCTTCGCCGTCGAGCCCGCCGATTATGACCGCCTGCTCACGGCCCTGCTGTTCGAGAAGTTCGGCACGAACGTGGCCGCCGTCCTGGCCACCAATCCGATCGTCCAGGCCCCCCGACCGCCCGATCCGGCGGCCGGCGATCACGGCACCAACGCCCCTGCCCCCGGCATCGCCAGCCGGCCCGGCGACCGCCCTTCCGCACAGCCAGCCCTGCGCCGCAGCTGGGTCCGCCGGACCCTGGGCAAGCTCGGGCTGGCCAGCCGCTCGGATTCGCCTCGCCGCAAACTGCCGCCCGCGGCTCGCAAGATGAGCAAGACCGACGCTGCCGCGATCGGCCAGCTCACGCCCGAAACCATGGAGACGCTGATCGCTTCCACCATCGAGGTCAGCGCCCAGGAGCTTCGCGAGCTCATGGATGCCCGGGCGCGTTGGGTTCAAGAACAGCTGCTCCAGACCGGCAAGATCCAGGCCGACCGGCTCTTCCTGGTGTCGCCTCGGACAGCGGATGCCGGCCATCGGGGCGAAAGCCGGGTGAACCTGACGCTCAACTGACAAGGCGGGCCCGGCCGGCTGCTGGTGCAGGACAATATTCTTGGATTCTTGTTGCGTCCGGTCGCAGTGGGGCTGCCGTGTGCAGTTCTTTGATTGCCAGTAGAAGCGCAAGAAGACGCAAAAAGAGTTGCTTCGTGTGATTGGTGTAAGTGGTGGGCAACCTCTTCGCGCCCTTCGCGCCTTCGCGTGAGATAAATTGCGCAGCTTGAAACCTGCGGCTACGCCATCAAGAGGATGCAAGTGTCGGCTGACAAGCGGACGCGACCCCACCTTCCGGACCGCGGACGTCCTCGTCCGCAGCAGCCTGCAGACCGCCAGCCGACCGCGCTGCGGGCCAGGAGGCACAATGCCACGTGAATCCCTTCCTCTCTCAGCGCCTCTGCGCCTCTGCGGGAGAAGGATTTAAAGCCAAGACTTTTCTCCCGCTGAGACGCTGAGACGCAGAGAGGATTTGAACTCATTCATGCATGCGGGGGAATCAAGCCTTGAGCCCGGCGCGCAGCGGAGTGCGCGCCCTACCTTGCAAGCCGAAAGCCGAAAAAGGTAGGGCGGCCACTCCGTGGACGCCGCGTTGATGGCTGCAGGCATACGGCTCGGCGCGCAGCGGAGTGCGCGCCCTACCTTGCAAGCCGAAAGCTGAAAGGTAGGGCGGCCACTCCGTGGACGCCGCGTTGATGGCTGCAGGCATACGGCTCGGCGCGCGACGGAGCGCACGCCCTACCTCGCATTCTGAATTTCCCGTCATTCCGCCGGCAAAATTCCGCAGCCTTCAGCCCTTGAGCCGACCGCGCTGCGGGCCAGGAGGCCCGCGCTCCGAACCTTCCGGACCGCGGGTCACAATCGCAGCTTGAAAGCTGCGGCTACGCCATCAAGAGGATGCAAGTGTCGGCCGGCAAGCGGACACGTCAGCGACGCGTCCCTACCTTTCCGGCCTACGGTTTTCCGGCTCCCCTCGCCTCGCGAGGCGCGAGCGGGGAGGAGGACGTGCATTTTCTGTCTCTCCCTGCCATCCGCCCGCTCGTGCCTCGTGGGGGGGGAAAAAGGTGGGTCAGAGGGCTTGCATCTTGCACCAAAGAATTTTGTCCTGCACCCGGCTACCCCCCGGCTTGCTCGCCGCGCTTGACACCAAGGGACTGCGGCCTTGTACTGGGAACGATGCGCTCCATTCGCGTGCCCCTTGGAACCCGGTCCTATTCCATCGCCGTGGATCGCGGAGTCCTGTCGCGCGTGGGCGCTGCCTGCGCCCGGCTCAAGCTCGGCCGGCGCTGCCTGGTGGTCACCGACTCGAACGTCGGCCCCCGCTACGCCGCCGCGGTCGAGCAGTCGCTCGCCGACGCCGGATTCGACCCCCGCAGGATCACAGTGCCCGCCGGCGAGCCTGCCAAGCGCCTAGCGACGGCCGCGCGCTGCTACGACGCCTGCGCCGCCCACCGGCTCGAGCGCGATTCGTTCATCGTGGCGCTGGGCGGCGGCGTGGTGGGCGACCTGGCAGGTTTTGTCGCCGCCACGTATCTGCGGAGCATCCCGTTCATCCAGCTGCCGACCACCCTCCTCGCCCAGGTCGACAGCTCCGTCGGCGGCAAGACCGCCGTCAACCTCCGAGCCGGCAAGAACCTGGTCGGCGCATTCCACCAGCCGCGCTGGGTCGGCTGCGACATCGATGCCCTCCGCACATTGCCCGAACGCGAGTTCCGATCCGGCCTGGCAGAGGTCGTCAAGTACGGGATCATCTCGGACGCCCCCTTGTTTCGGCGGCTCGAGCGCGATCTCGAGCGCCTGCTCGAACGCCAGACCGGCGTTCTTGGCCCTGTGATCGCCCGCTGCTGCGCCATCAAGGCCGATGTCATCGCGCGCGACGAGAATGAGAGCGGCCCGCGCGCAGTCCTCAACTTCGGCCACACCATCGGCCACGGGCTCGAGGTCATCTCCCGATACGGCCGCTACCTCCACGGCGAGGCGGTCTCCGTCGGCATGGTCGCCGCCAGCGCCTTGTCCGTCCCCTTCGCCGGGCTCGAGGAGACCGAGTTCGAGCGCATCCGCGCGCTGCTGCATCGGGCGGGGCTGCCCACCGACGCGCGGCTGACTCCCCGGCAATGGGAGCGGCTCGTGGCCGCCATGCGGCTCGATAAAAAAGTCCGGCGGGGCGAGCTCCAGTTTGTCCTGGCCGAGCGGATCGGCAAGGCCATCTGGGGACGCCAGCTCCCCGCCCGGCTCATCGCACGCGTCCTCGACCCAGCCACGCTGTGGCGCCGTCCCGCCCCCCCCGCCCGGAACCGGTGATTCTCCCGCACCCACTCGCCACTTTCCCATGAGCGCCGTCAGCGAAACCATCGTCCGCGAATATTTCGAGCTGCACGGATTCTTTGTCCGCCAGCAGCGGAAATACATCTCCCCAACCCGCCAGGAAGAGGACGAGATCGACTTCTACGTCTTGAACCCGGCGCCGGATCCCAAAGCGCATGCCCGGCCGTTCCTGCTGGGCTCGAGCGACCTGGCTGGAATCGCGCGCGCCGTGGTCGTGGTCAAAGGATGGCACACCGACACCTTCACCCCCTCCCTCCTGGTCAACGCCCCGGAGGTCTATCGGTTCATCGAGTCCCCGGCGTTCCTGCCCTCCGTGACCCGCGCGTTCGGGACCGGAACCCATCTGGTCAAGATCCTGGTCGTGCCCGGCCTTCCCTCCCAGGACGAAGCCCGCCAACAAAGCATCACCTTCCTGCGCGAACGCGGCCTGGACGCAGTCCTATCGTTCCACACCATGCTGGCCGAATTGATCCAGCAGATCGAAGTCAACCGGAACTACCAGAAATCCGACCTCCTTCAGATCATCCGGATTTTGAAGAATTACGATTTCCTGAAGGACCCGCAGCTCGAGCTGTTCGCCCCGGCCCGGCGCCCCCGCCCGCGCAAGCCGCGCGCTGCTGACACCCCCTCGTCGTAGCCGAACGCAAGGAGGCGGATCCGCAGCCAGGGCCGCGACCAGCGACGCGGGCAACGAATTTTCTCGCTGGATTTCGTCCTAACCCTTGCTACCTTTCTTGTGGTCGCGTCCGTAGCTCAATTGGATAGAGCTTCTGACTTCGGATCAGAAGGTTGCAGGTTCGAGTCCTGCCGGATGCGCCAATTTTAAGTGCCGTAAAACCAAGTGGTTCCGATTCGGGCCGCAGAGCCCAAAAAAAGCACGAAAAACGTGCTTGGCCAATTCTTGGCCAATTTTTGGGTTCTGCCTCTGCACACGCGGCATGATGATCTCCCTGGGGAAGGCGAAAGGAATCGTGAATCTGTCGTCCCGCAGTCAAGAAAGTCGCGGCGGGTTTTCCCCGTTCAAGTAGCGGTGAATCTCGGTTCGCGGAATCAGCACACGCCGAAGGCCGGGAAGCTTCCGAAGCACCTTTCGGCGAACGAGTCGGCGGATTGTTTCTTCGCAAACCCCCAACTCAGTTGCACTGCCTCTTACGTCGAGAGTCTGGCATTCGGGAACTGTTGTCGCGTTCATAGATTGGACTTTCACCGGCAACAGAATACGACCCATCGCGACTTCTTTGGTGTAGCTGCCGCACAACCCTGATCACGAGAAACAGAGGCCGCCGCGAATTCAAATAGACTCGATCTGCTGTGGTGTCACAGGGAAGCGGTGCTCGACTGAGCGGCTGGATTCGAGAAGATCAATCCGCCCCTGAAGCGGATCGCGCGAAGTTAAGGCCCGTCGCCGGTGCGGCGCGCGGGAGTGTCACCCATGATTAAACGGGTGCGGCCACCGTCAGCATCTGAAGACATTCCAGGAGAGGCGAGCATGATCCCGACAATTGCTCGCGTTCGCGCCGAGGCCGGTAGTGGCGGCGGCGACTTGCGTTTGCGGAACAGAAGCCAGGCAATTGCGAGAATGCACCCCCATGCGAACACCATGAATAGGTAAACCCCGTTGTCATCAATGAACTCCGAAAGCTCATTCAGCCGTTTTCCGAAATATAGAACCGGGTCTTCCATTTTTAAGCTGTTCGCCACTGCATTTTCGTGGATGACGCTTGGGGTGTCAAGTTGTCGGCTCGTTATACAGTCATTCTGGCGTGCCGCTTTTGACGAATGGTTTTGGCGACATTTTGGGTTTCGGAATTCTTCTGCGTGGTGTCGTCCGGCGAATCAGCTTCAACCTGGCTGGGTGCTTGGTTCTTGGTCAGGTCGAGTTTCTCCTCGATCTCGCTCTGGCGGCGGCAGAGATGTTGGTAATGCTCCTCCTTCTCGAACGGTGCACCGACTTTGGTTTCAAGTTCCTTGGTGCGCTTGTGGGAGTCCGCGATGTCCGTCTCCAGCTTACCGGCGCGCTCCTCGAACCCCTGCACGGTGACTTCAAGTGATCGGATTGTACCCAACGCCGTGTCAGTGACGCGGGCGGCGTAGCTGTTCTTGCCACGCACGACGATTTCCACGGTGTTATTGAAGCTCGGACGCAGGAACAAATCGAAGCCCGCAAAGCGCCCAATTCGCACATCATCGCCGAAACGGTTCTTTAGCTTCTCCGCCCGGCGCAGAATCAACTCACCTGCGATACCCCGGTTGTTGGTTTGCTGGCCATCGAGTTCGATGATGAATTTGTCGCCGGACGTGTTCTGGCGAAGCGTGATGTCCTGACGGAGATTTGTGAGCCGGGCGGTGAACATCTCCGCGTCCTCGTGCGAGCGACGCAGAGTGGAGCGAATGCGGTATTGTTCCTCAGCGTGGGCGGAGCGAAGGCGTGTAAGGCGCATCAACTCCGCGTCCACTTGGGCTTTCTCGATTACCAACGGATTGCCGGAGGCGATGGCTTTGACCTCGGCGTAGGTCAACGCGGCCGAGTCCAAATCTTCAAGCCTCCGAATTGTCATGTCGCCGCTCATGACTTGGGCGATGAACTTCGCCTTCGTCTCCAGGGTCTGCCACATGTAGGCGTCAAACGAACCTTCGGTGACGTAGCGGAAAACCGAGACGACTGCGTTCTTATTGCCCTGCCGCAAGATTCGTCCCTCGCGCTGCTCCACATCCGCTGGTCGCCAGGGCGCGTCGAGATGATGAAGCGCAATCAAACGCTCCTGGACGTTTGTGCCAGAGCCCATTTTCTGCGTGCTGCCAAACAGGACGCGGACTTTGCCGGCGCGCACTTCACGAAAGAGTGCGAGCTTCGAGGCGTCCGAGTCGTATTCCTGAATGAACGCAATCTCCCGTGTTGGCACGCCGAGACGTTCCAACTTCTCCGCCATGTCGCGGTAAACCGAAAAGCCCCGGTCTTTTGGCGTCGAGAGGTCGCAGAACACGAGTTGAGCGGAACGCTCCGCTGCCGTGGCCTGCCAGATACGGTGGATGTTTTCGACAGCCAGATTGACTTTGCCTTGCGGCTCGTCCGGCGTCGCGGGCTTCATCAGCCGGAGATCCAGTGCCGCCTTTCGCCCCTCTGACGTGATTTTCAGCATGTTATCTTCGCTGGGGTCAACCCGTCCGGTTTTCAACCTATCAGCCCGCGCCGCGAGTTCCTGGACGAATGCCTTCAGCTCCGGCGTGGCGGGGGCGTTGCGGATTGCAGGCTTCTCACCCTCTAGTTTTGGGCATGGCAGGTTGAGCATGGCGGCGGTCTGCACGTCGGCGGACTGGCGGAACATCTGCATCAACTCCGGCACGTTGATGAATCGCGCGAACCGCGTGTTCAGCCTGTAGCCTGCGCCGTCCGGCGAAAGCTCCATCGCTGTCACCGGCTCGCCGAACGTCGCCGCCCACGAATCGAAATGATGCAGGTTGTGCTTCTTCAATTCGTCCGGCTGGAGATACCGCTGTATCGTGAACATCTCGGCCATGCTGTTTGCGATGGGCGTGCCTGTGGCGAACACCACACCGCCCCCACGGTTGAGCGACTGGACATGCCGCACTTTCAGATACATGTCGAACGCGCGTTCGCTGGCGGTCTGTGGCAGTCCAGCGATGCGCGTCATCTTGGTGACGTAAAACAAGTTCTTGAAGTAATGGGCCTCGTCCACGAACAACCGATCCACGCCGAGTTCCTCAAAGGTAAGCGTGTTGTCCTTCTTGTGCTCGGCGGCGAGCGCCTGCAACCGGGCCTCCAACCGCTTCTTAGCCCGTTCAATCTCCTTCACCAAGCGGCGATTCGAGGAATCGGCGTGCTGGCGCTTGATTATTTCCAACTCGTGTAGCTGTTCCTCGAAAAAGCGTTCCTGCGTTTCGCGCGCCAACGGGATGCGCTCGAAACCAGAGTGCGTCACGATGACGGCATCCCAATTCCCGGTGGCGATACGGCTGAACAGCTTCTTCCGGTTCTGCGACTCGAAATCCTCTTTGCCTGCGACCAGGATATTCGCGCCGGGATACAGCGTCAGCAATTCGGTCGAAAACTGGCCGAGCATGTGGTTGGGGACGGTAAACATCGGCTTGCGACCAAGCCCAAGCCGTTTCAATTCCATGGCGGCGGCGACCATTGTAAATGTTTTCCCAGCGCCCACGACGTGGGCGAGCAGTGTGTTGGGCGTTTGCAGGATGCGCCATACGCCGGCCTTCTGGTGTCCGTGCAACTGGATTGCCCCGCTCGCGCCGGGCAGCGTCAGGTGGTCGCCATCGAACGTGCGGACGCGCGAGTGATTGAACGTGTCGTTGTAGAGGCGGCAGAGGCGTTCGCGCCGGCTGTCATCCGACCAGACCCATTCCTTGAACCGTTCCTTGATGCGCTCCTGTTTCTCGCGCGCCGCTTCTGTCGCCTGCGCGTTAACCACGGGCTTTTTGTCCTCACTGAGGTCATAGACGGTCGGCGTCTTGAGATTGAGCGCGTCCTCGATGAGTTCGAGGGCCGTGTAGCGGTCTGTGCCCCAATCAGTCGTGTTGGCAGTCGCGCCCTTCGCCTCCCAATTGCCGTTGATGTGCCACGTGCCGAGAGCGTGGATATGGCCGACCTCGACGCCGGATGGGATATTGAGTAATTCGTTGGTGAACTGCCGGACATCTTCGGGCGGCAACCACGCCGAGCCAAGCCGCACGTCAATCTCGGTGGCAGCCAGTTCCGCTGGCTGCACCGATTTCAACGCCTCGACGTTTTCGGCGAAGCGTGGGTCGGTGACAGTTGCGGCATCAGCCGCCGCGAGTTTCTCACGCACGTTGCCGGATAGATATTGGTCGTCGGTTTCCCATTCATTCGTTTGGGGATTCCGAAAGATGAGTCCCTTCAGGTCGGGCAGAAACTCCTCGGTGGGTTTGTTGAGCAGCCCGGCCATGTGGTCGAGGTCAACGCGGCCGCGCTCGTTCAGGGAGACAAGCAACGCTTCCTTCGGCGACTCAACCGATTCAATCGGCTGCCGGTGATGAATCGTGCGTTCCGTGAAAATTGTGGCTTTGGTCGCCCGCTTCGTTTCGTCGTTGTAGTGCTCCAGCGAAAGCAGCAACGGCAAGTCGGGGTCACCGTCGAATGCGCGCTGATTGGCGCGGATATTGACCGGACCGAATCGGGCAACAAAACGGTCATAGGCGTGGTTTAGCCGCTGTCGCGTCTCTACGACGCGTTCTTCGGCACTGCCATCAACTTGGGAACGCAGACAATCACGAACGGCGTCGCGCACCGGAATCAGGCCGCGTATTCGTGAGCGGGTTTCAGACGGCAGGTCGTTCAGCGGACGAAGAGCATTTTCTTCCCGGATGCAGACCATGCCCTCGTGGAGGCAATAGGCATTGGGTTTGACGAAATCCGGCGCGGGGATGGTCTCCTCAAAGGTGAGTTCGGCGATCTGGTGAGCGTGAGCCTGGTAAATGTCCTGTGGCAACCGCTCGACCGCCTGCGCCAACGCCTCGCTCAAGCTGCGGCCGTCCGGTTCGAGCGTCGGCTCGTTGTCGCGATACATGCGCCCGGAGAGCCGCATCCGGCCAAGCATCATCTCCGGGTGGGCAGCGAAGTATTCATTGATGGTGAACGCTTCGCCCTCGTCATTCGTGTAACTGGCGATTTCTTTCCACGCCGGGCCGGTGGGCGGTTCGCCGGGGCGGAGCTTGCGGAGCATCACAATGTCGGTCGTGACCTCCGTGCCGGCGTTGCGTTTGAAGGCGTCGTTGGGGAGACGAATTGCCCCGAGCAGCTCTGTCCGCGCGGAAAGCAGTTCACGGAGTGTGGAATCGAGCTTGTCCAACGTGCCACGTGACGTGATGAACATGACAAGTCCGCCGGGACGAACCTTTTCCAGAGCCGCGGCAAAGAAGTAATCGTGGATGGGAAGCTTGTAGCTGTTCCAACGGGGATCGTGAACCGTGTAGTCGCCAAATGGGACGTTGGAAACGGCGAGGTCGTAGAATCCGTCGGCGAGCTTGGTTTGTTCGAACGGCTGCGCCCGAATGTCCGCGTCGGGATACAGGGCCTTCGCAATGCGTGCGGTCAGCGGGTCAATTTCAATCGCTGTGACGGTGGAGCGCCGCAGCGCATCCTCCGGCATGATTCCGACGAAGTGCCCGATACCGCACGCCGGTTCGAGGATGCGCCCGCCTTTGAAGCCGAAGCGGTCGGCAGCTCGATACATCGCGCCGATGACAGTTGGTGACGTGTAATGCGCGTTGAGCGTCGTCGAACGCGCGTGTTCGTATTCTTCCTCGGACAAGTTTGCTTGAAGCGCCGCCCTCTCCTTGGCCCACTCGCGGTTGTAGTCGTCGAAGACCTGGGGCATCGCGCCCCAACCGACGTATTTGACCAGCACGGCTTTTTCCTCGGCAGTCGCCGGTCTTTCCTCCGCATCGAGCGCGCGGAGCGTTTCGATGGCCTTGAGGTTCTGCTGAAACTTTTGCTTCGGCCCACCTTCGCCAAGCCGATCGGCTTCAGTGATGCGGTAGCTGTTGAGATTCCGGGGCGGTTCTTCCTGATGGCGGCGACGGTGGCCGTCCGCTAGGACTCTTCGGGTGGGAGCAGGATGTATTTCTCGCGCACCATCTCCCAAGCCTGGTCGTGGGCTTGTTGCGCCGTTGACCCCTGCTGCATCAATTGGGTGCGGATCGTGGCCATTTCGTCCTTCGTCTTTTCTTCCGCCTCCAGAAGCATCTGATGCAGAAGGCCTTTCCGCTCCAATTCGCGCACCATCTTCGGGCGATGTTCCCGCCAGTGTTTCTCGGCCATTCGGCCGTATTGGGTCAACGGTGTCATGAGTCGGCTTTCGCGCGGCGAACAGATCAAGCTGCCGGTCCAAATCCTGATTGTTGCGTCGGACTGCCATGCGAGCTTGGTCGGTTTTGGTGCATCGGGCAAGGCGCGGTTAATTCTGTGGCGGGCCAGACGGGCGGCGACGACGGGTGAAATCGCGGAGATCCATGCCCACTTCCTTGCCGACGAAATGCCGCTTCTTGGGAAACAATTCCTGTTCCATCACGTCGAACACCTCGGCGAAGAATTCAATCTGCTTGCAGGTTGCCGGACTCCGCAGAGTTTCGATGTTGGCCAGAACTTCGCGCGTCATGTTGATGCAACCGAGCAAATGCAATTCGGCGACGAGGTCGCTCTGTGACCAGCAGCGCTGATTGCGCAGCCAGGCGACCTTTCTTCCGATTACATTTGAGTCCTTTGGCATTTAGTTTTTTGAAAGCCATGACCAGTGGCGTTTCAGTTGCCGGCTGGAGCTACAGCCCGCAACGCGATGGGGCTGCCGGTGGGTGTGGTGGGGGTGTTCAGACTGCCGTAGCTGACGAGGCACTCGTCGGCAGAGAGCGCAGAAAAGACGCGGTTTGGCAAAAAAATCGTCTTCATAGGCCAACGACTCGCATACTACATCAAAGCGCCACCAGATGATTACAGGACGATTTCGCGTTTGCCGTTGAAAGCGAATTTCGTTTCCAAATTGTAACTTTTCTCGCCGCAGCCCTTTCTTTATGGCCCGGGCTTCGGTAGCATCCGATGCACAAAACAGAAGAAACCTATGCTCTACCACCGCTTCGCGTATTCGATGCCTCTGCGCGGCAAAGAAGAACCCCAGCCGTTCAAGATTCGGGACGGCGCGGCGTTCAGCGAAGTCACCGCGCCACTGGCCAAGCTGGGTTACGAATACGGCGAAATGCTGTGGAATCCCCCATACCGTCCGCGAAAATACAAAAAGGTCGGCAAAGAAAACTACCAGTTTATCAAACCGAGTGATCTGGTTGTGCTGACCACGAGGCCGCCCTTGAGCGATAAAACCCACGGCGACAAGAAGAAGATGCTGCGCAGTTGCACGCACCTGGAGGATCAAGTCTTTAAGGCGTGCCGGAAGTATTTCAAGGTGTGTGCCCGCTCCCACGTCGAAATCAGGAAGAAGATTTGCGGCAAATTCGAGAAGGGCTACCTCGCCTTTCACCAGCACAAGGGCGCGCGGCTGAAGTATTTCCGACGGATTGACCTCCACAAAACGAAGACACCTGCGAAAGGCTCGCACACGGCCATCTGTTTTTTCCTCCATGTGAAAACGATTCCCGAATACGGCTGTGGACTGGTGGTTTCGTTCGGTATGGGCGGCTGGGAGACGCTGATTTGGAATCGAATCGTCAGAAAACATCATCCTGATTGGCTCAAGCACCCTTGCTTCGTCGTCGGGGAATTCGACATGAACGGATTGCCGTCCAGGCCGGCAAACCTGAACTTTGTGGATCAGATCAAGGTTGATATTCTGCTGGATCACAAGATTAAGGGTTGAACTCCCTGGCTCGTCCCGGCTCGGACTCCTTCACGAATCACAAGCCGGGGCGTGGCGGCTGGCTCAAACACCGACGGCCTCTCCTTTGGTTTGCACCTGGCCCTGCGTGCGGGCGACCGCACGCCTTGTGGAACGGGCAATCTGGGCGATGACGCCCTCCTTCTGGTCGTCCGGCAGGTCTTTCACCAGCGTCTCGTAGGCGTTTTTGAGTGCGGGGTTTGAATTGATGCGCTTCATCAAGCCTTCGCGCATCCGCTGCTGGCGGTCGAGTTCACGCACCTCGTTGAGGACGACGGTGCGCTCCATGCGCTCGCGCGGCATGGCTTGGACGTAGGCCCAATACTTGGGGTTGTCCTTGATGTAGGCATCAATCTTCGCATCCACTTCCGGGTTGGTCCGGAAGGTGGGCTGGTCGGTGGGGGCGGCATTGCCGCCGGCGCTCGGTGGCGCTGAGGTTTTCGGTTTGCTCATAACGATTCGTGTTTTGGTTGTTGTTGCGCGGCATTTGCCGTGTTCGCCGAATCAAGGCGAAGAGTCCGCCCCGATCCGGCAAAGTGTGTTCATGGCTTCGGTGTGCCGGGTGATTCGGGAGCGAACGCGGGAACGTCGTTCGTGGCAGGCGGCGGCGACGCTGAAAGCCGTTGAAGTTCCCGGCCGAACTCCACAACGCGTTGCTCATTGGTCGCCAGGCGCACGCTCATGAGAGCGCTGTTACGGGCCACAGTCCTTATCTCTGTGAACAACGCCTGCAATTCGCCGTAGGATTGCGCGAGTCTTTCAGCCTCTTGCATCACGCGGGCGGTCGTCTCCCGCTGGCGATTCATCTCGGCGATCAGCACATCGTTGGTCGGCGGGGGTGCGAACGCGGCATCCGGCGGCGGGTTCAACAAGCTGGCCGCGCCCAGCGGGCCAGGGTGAAGATTCCAACGCGCCGAGACTTCGATGCGATACACCGGATGCCGTTCGTGCATCGTTTCAGGGTGGTTCGGATCAACGTAGCGCCCGACGTGGTAGGCGCGCACAACTTCGCCGTAGCGGACGGATTCAACGGGGTCAACGGCTGGCGGCGGCAAAGGCCGAACAACGAGTTGCGGGCGCGAGGCGCAGGAAGCCACGAGCACGAGTGGAATGAGTGCGAGGTATTTCATAATCAAAACAACGGGGTTGAGTTTGCCTTGGCCGCATCCGGGTTTGGTGTAACACCTACACCGAATGAAGCGGTCGGTGGAAATGCTGGCGTATTGGTTTTGTCTTCGTCGGCAAATGGCTTTTGCGTGCCGCCGATGGCGGCATCGCTGCGGTCAATCGTCTGGAGGACGTAAAGGTAAAACTGTTTCCCGCTGGGCACGCGGACGTAGAAGCCGTCGCGCTGAATCGCTTCGTAAATCCGTTGCGCATAGACAGAGAGGACTTTCTGCGCGCGTTCAAATGGCGCGTTGTTCAGCGAGCGGCTGTTCACCGTGCCGAAAACGGTCTGCTCCTTTTCGGTAAGCGCGTCCGCCGCGCCGGAAAGGAACGTGGCGGCGAACAACTTGATCTCCGCCATGTCGTCGGACTTGATAATGCGCCCGCGCAGGCCCGCGCTGCCGTCCGTGATGCCCCAGCCTTCCTGGTCGCCGGAGAATTCGCGGTCGAGCGCGATGGCCTTCAGCCGGAGTTCCTCACCGCCCTGCCAGACGAGCGTCCAACTGCCGCCGCTGGCGATGCGCTCACGATGCCGGTCGGTTTGCGCCGTGCCATGAACCTCCGTGCCAGCAGGAAGCACCAACTTGCCCGCGTGGTAAATGTTCTCTGTGATCAGGCCAACGATGGGCGTTTGAATCGAGGCCGAATCCACCGTGATGACGGTCTCGCATGGAATCAGCCGCCCAAAAGGCGCGTAGATCGAGCCGAGCGTTTTCGGTTCGAGGACGCCAGCGGTCGAGTCAGCAAACAAGCTGATTGCCGGGAGCTGCGCCGGAGGCGGTTCTTGCTTCGGCTTCTCGGCAACGATCTTTGACGGTTCGTTGGTCTTCGCTGGTGGCGGCGGTGGTTCAGGCTTTGGCGCTGGCGGGCGGAACGTCTGCATCGGTCGCTCAATGCTTTGCACGACCTGCGGCTTGTCGATTGCGTTGGTCGTCAGTCCGGTGACGCGAATCTCGTCTGTGCCGGAGTTGTTGCGCAGCGCGCTGAAGATGAACAGGCCACCGCCGAACACGACGGCGAACAACACGAGCTTGCCGCTGCGGGTTTTGAAGAAGTTCAGGAAGTCGCGAGGTTTCATGGGTGAAGTGGGTTGGCGCTGGGCGCATTCGTGTTCTGTGACTCCTCAATCGCGCGACGAAGCGATTGGCGCGCGATGGCTTCTTGCTCTGGAGTCATTCCGGTAGGTGGCGGTGGCGATTGCGGTTGCGGTTGCGGTTGAAGTGGCTCTGTGGCTTGCACCGTGGCCGCGCTGTTCGGCGGAGAAGCCAATCGGCTTACTAACACGCTGAACTCGTTCTTGAGCGAGAGTCCATTGCGCCCGCCATCTGGAGTCCCGGTGATGGCGAAATAGACCGTGCTGGCCGCATGAGGCGGTAGCAGGCCGGGCGCGTCGCTGATGGACTGGTGATAGAGCCGGTTGCCAATACGCACGCAGAAACTCTCCGGCAGATAACGGATCGGATGCTCCGATTTGTTCCGTAACGTGACGTGGAAGACCAGCGTGTCCTCCGGATTGAAACGAAACACCTCGTGGATGCGGATTTCGTAATCGTTGAAATCGGTGACTTGCGGCTGATCGCCAAACGTCCTAGCTTCCGCGCCGGCTATGGCGTCGGGCTGCTGCTTCTTGAGCAACGGGAACGCTTTGGCCTTATCCAGGAGCGCGAGCAATCGCGTCGGCGTGACTTGCGGTGCAGGTTGGGCGACTTCGCTCGCCGCGCGATCTTCGAGATTGAGCGCAAGCACGGGCGCGTCGCTCTCGACCAACTCGAAGACGTAGGTGCGTTTGTTCCAGCGGATGTTCAGGTTCGTCGCCGCCTTGCGCGCCAGCGCGCGGACGGACACGAACGACGAACCCTTCGTGTGCGCGAGTTGAAACTGGCCTGGCGTCTTGCCGTCGGCAGTCACGCCCACCGCATCAATCGCCGAAATCGGTCCGGGCAGACTGATCGTGGTTACTCGGTTCGTTGCGACCGGCACGGTGACGACTACACGCTCGTCGAGCGTGATGCGCTGAATGGCTTCCGGGGATGCTGCGATGGCAACGCTTGTGGCCAGCAGGAGAAGGCCAGGTACGAAATTCATTTTCATGCACCACCATTACCGCCAACGCCTCCGTTATTGGTGTATGTCAGACACAACATGCAGGGAAGTCCCAGACGCTGGAAACTGAATGAACACGCCGAAGTCCACCACGCTCACCGGGAACTTCTTTCAGATACGCAGGCGCAAGAACAGTCGAGTTCGATGGCAAAGGAATCTGGCGCAGTAGGCAAAGGCGCCGAACCGAATGCGTGGGAATGCGTGGAACGCCGCCTTGCCAGAACTGCAAGTCTTTGATTCAATTCCGTTTGTTCGGAAAGACAACGTATGTAACCACGAGCAACTCAACAGATTTGCGGCTTCGGCTGCTGTTCGCATCGAACCATCAGCACCGAGGTCGAGAATCCTCGTGGCAGACCGACGGAACTGCCAAACCAAGAAACGAAATCTGAAGAACCATGAAAGCCATCAATCGAGTCGTCGGGACGGTGGCTGTGGGATGTGTTCTCGCCCTCAGCACCACGCCATACCTGCAAGCCCAAGATCAGAAGTCCCCACCCGGGACGTATTACTCGGCAAAGGACTTTGATTTGAAACCACCCTTGCCCTTCAACCCGCACCCGGAACTGGAGGTGGTTGAAATCGAGCCGGGGATCTTCCTGATAGACGACACGAAGATTCCCGATACGCCGGAGCAGGCTGCTGCCAGAGCCGCCCACCAAGCAGCCGTCGAACACGCTAAAGCTATTGCGGCAAATCCAGCTTTGGCGGAGGCGGAGCGTGCGGCGCGGCAAGCAGCCCAGGAAGCGCTCTGGAAGCAAAACCGCGAGAGCATTGCCCAGTTCTTGGTGAAGCCAATTGGAAACGCTGCCGGAGACTCGAAAACACTCGCCGCGATTGATGCCGAGCAACGAAGCGCCCTGCTCGCAGACTCGCTCAACGTCATCGCTGTTCAGCAAGCAGCCGCTTCCAATGCTGAGAGCTGGGCTGAGAGTCAGGGCATCTCACCACGAGCGCTTTTGCCCGACGGTGGAATCACAAGCATCGTGGACATAAACGACGGAGCGCCGCGGTTCTTGAGGACACAGAACGCGGTTTCTGCTGACACAATCTCGACAGATGAAGTCCGCCCGGGCGGCTCGACCGGACTGAGCCTCACCGGCACGAACACAGTCATCGCTATTTGGGATGGAGGCGATGTGAGGCTTACTCACCAAGAGTTCAACACAAACGGAGCGCGCGCATTTGATTTGGATGCGACCAGCCCACTTGGGGAACAACTGCATCCAACGCATGTGGCCGGGACTTTGATCGCAGGCGGTGTTTCCGCTGCCGCTATCGGCATGTCCCCAAGGGCAAGGCTCAGTGCTTACGACTGGTATAGCGACATCGGGGAAATGGGTGCGGCGGCGGCGACCAACAACCTGCACATCTCGAATCACTCCTACGCTTCACAAGTGGGATGGGGCACGCTCGTTGTTGGGGGCACACCGTATTGGGCCTGGTTTGGTAATACGAACATCAGCCAAACAGAGGATTACCAATTCGGCTTTTACAATAGCAGTGCGCGAAATGCGGATTCCGTCGTTTACGGAGCGAATTACTATCTGCCAGTCTGGGCCGCGGCCAACGAGCGCGGAAGCGCTGGGCAAGCTCCCAGCGGCCAGCCGATTGGCCATTACGCATGGAATGGCACGAATTTCGTTGCCGTGTTTACTGTTTCACGCCCAGCCGATGGAGACACTGGAGGTTTCGACACTCTGCCACCTGAATCCGTCGCCAAGAATATTCTTACCGTGGGTTCGGTCGCTGACCTGGTCGGCGGCTACTCGAACGCACCAGGCGTTTCCGTTTCCACGTTCTCCAGCTTCGGGCCAACGGACGACGGCCGTGTCAAACCTGATCTGATGGCAAACGGAGAACTTCTTACTTCCTCGTCAAACGCGGTGAACAACGGCTACACCGCGATGTCGGGCACAAGCATGGCAACGCCTAGTGTGGCAGGTTCGCTTAATCTGCTGGTGGAGCGTTACGGTCAGTTGTATGGCACAAACCGCTCGATGCTGGCTTCAACGCTGAAAGGGCTTGCGATTCACACGGCAGACGAAGCCGGAAGTTTCCCCGGCCCGGACTACCGCTTTGGGTGGGGTTTGATGAATACGAGGACTGCGGCTTTGCTGATTGATTCAAATTACCAGAGCCAAGTGCTTGCCAACATCAAGGAAGTGATTTTGAACAATGGCGACTACATCGAGTTCCCAGTTGTCGCGACCAACACAAGACCACTTAAGGTCACGATCTGCTGGACAGACCCGCCTGGCACGTCGCCAGGTGCTTCGGTTGACCCTACTAATCGAATGCTGATCAACGACCTCGATTTGCGTGTAGTTCGCGGCTCTACCACGAACTTCCCGTGGGTGCTTGATCCAGTGACCCGGACAAATGCAGCAGCCACCGGAGACAACATCCGTGACAACGTGGAGCAAGTCGTCATCACCAACGCCGCGTCGGACACTTATTTAATCCGCGTGGCGCACAAAGGGACGTTGGTGGACACCAACGGTGCGGCGGCCTCACAGCGGATTTCCATTTTGGTATCAGGAAACATCGCACAGCCAAAGCCGCCCCTGGTGCTTGCCTCACCTCTGCTCGTCAGTTCAAACCAAGTTGCTCTGTCTTGGCCGTCGGTGGTTGGACTCCGATACGAACTGCAATACAAGGACGACTTGAACGTGACCAACTGGACAAACATTGGCGGCGAAATCAGCGCCACGAAAACCAATGTTGCCGTGACAACGGCATTTACAAATGCGATTCGATTCTACCGGGTAGCTGAGTTACAGTAGTGCGGCTATGAAACAGGTTGTGTCAGCCCTCGCCCGCCAACACCACGCGGTGTTGGCGGGACTGCTCGTTCAGCTCGCTGCAGCCCACGGGCAGGGCACAATCGTCTATCAGCAGTTCGACATCCCAACTTCCAACGGGTGGCCGGTGATCGGGCTTCCAAGTAATCCCTACAACTTGGACATGGACGGCAACGGCACGACCGATTTCGTGTTCCAAAGCGGGCAGCCCGGGTTCGCGATTTTTCCGCAGGCCGGCGCGGCAGTGCTGGCCGCCCCCGCCGGGAGTCTGGATTTCAATTCGTATGGACTGCCTCTCTCCGCTGGGCAGCAGATTGATTCGCTCACACCCGTTGGCGCATTCTGGGATTTTAGCGCCAATGGCTCGCTGCTCACGTCCGCCAGAAACAACGGCGCGATTGGTTTGTTCACGGGACAAGTTGCATACCTGGGCGTGCAGTTCACTCGGAACGCAGATACTCACTTCGGTTACCTCTATTTGGACGTGAGTTTCGTCGGAGCGAATGCGGGCAACCTGCTGGCACTGGCTTGGGACACACGACCAAACGCTGCGATTGTTGCTGGTGCAGTTCCCGAGCCTTCCACCTTCGCACTGCTTGGTTTAAGCGGGGTCGCACTGTGGCTTTTCAAACACAAGAAACGAATAGGTTGAAAGCGTTCTCTCTTTCACCGATTCTCGGTTGGTGTGCGCTTGCGCTGGCGGCAGCACTGGCGCTGGCCAACAACTGCGCGGCTGACAATAGCGTGGTCTATCGCCAAGGCCCGATTGTGCTGAACGAGACCTCGCCCACTACCGATCTGGATTTGGATCAAGATGGCGTCGCCGATTTCCGGTTCAGCGTTGGAATACTGGCGGGTTTGCCAAGCCCTGGAGCGCCTTCCACATTAACACCCTATCTGGACTCCTTTGCCTTTAATCGAAACGATTATCTGCTGAATGCCGAGGGGCGCATCGTGCTGAAGGAGGCCGGCTTCAAATTCGGGCCGAGTAACAAGGCTGGCGAGAACTGGGCACACCGGGATTCAGAAGCCCAGGCCATTGCCTACGCCTCCGGCAACACCTGGCCGGGATTCAGCGGCAAACCGCCGGAAGCATATCTCGGCGTCCGCTTTCTTTCCAACGGCGCAGTGCATTACGGCTGGATTCGCTTCGTCGTTCCGCAAACAAATCCGCCGTCCACTTTTCCCGTGATTGCCGATTGGGCTTACGAATCACGCCCGAATACTGCGATCCGCGCTGGAGAAAGACCCAGCAAGGCGAAGTAAGTGAAGTCTTGCGCTGAGAGTTTCAATTCCTCGGTCACTCTTGCCACGGTTGGATTTGCACACGCCCGGATGGTTGAAGCGGATTAGCGAATAGCGGACTTTTTCTGATTGGTCGCCGAGCGCGACTGTGGCGGACAGCAGTATCAGGAGGTTAATGGCTGATTTCATATTTGAAGTCGCCGACAGCGGTGGGGAAACGACCGTTGGCGGCCATGTTGGGGTTGCGGATGAAGCGGAGGCTCAGTTTGAAATTGAAAGCCTCGTTAAAAACCTTCTCTTGAAAGATTCCGGTGCGGATCACCTGGCCATACACCGCGACCAGCACCTCGTTTTCGCGGGTGGCGAGAATCTCAATCTTGGCAATTTCCGGCTTCTGGTGCAGTTGCTTGGCGCGAAACTCAACCGCCTCGCGCGTGCGATGCTCCTGGGCCTTCTCCAAAGCCGACTTCAGGAACATCTGCCGCAATAATTCGGGGTGATCGAAGTCCTTGGGGTTGCGTTGGAGAAAGGTGACGGTCGCCAGTTCCGCTTGCTGCGCGTGCAAGTCTTTCGCTTCTGAAAACTGAAGCAGCGGCGAAATGTAGTAAGTCTGCGCCGGGTCAATTATGACGACGCGCTCGCGCTGCTTGAATTGGCTGATGATGTGGTAGCGGTCGAGCGCTGCTGCCACGGACACGGCGACGGCTACAAAGAACCAGAACCACGGCAAGCGGTCGCGTTGGGCAAACAATTGAGTCGGATCGAATCGCTTCCGGGCGACGCGCGCGGGAGCGCCATTGCCGGTTGGCGTTTGGCGGGGATTGAGTTCAGTGGTTTCCATAAAATCAGTAGTAGTGGCCTTTGGTCCGAGCGATGAGTTCGCGCACAGCCTTGTCGCCGGTAATGTCGTCGCCCGGTCGTCCGCGAGCGGAGCGCGGCGGGAGGCCCGAACCGGCGATGATGATTGCCCCGGCGCTGCCGTGTCCGGCGGCGCTGGACAACGTGCTGAGGATTGCAGCCATGCCCGCCGTGCTGGCGGTGACGGCGGGCATTCCAATGGGAGCGGCCACGGCGGCTGCACCTGCGGTAGTGGCGGCGGTTTGCAGGAAACTGCTAAAAGCACCGCCGATGAGATGTCCGCCCGCGAGTTCGCCAGCCGCGATGACTTTCTGAATCACGAGCGGCGCGGCAATCGTGCTGAACACAATCCAGAACGCGACCACAGCCAACCCGAACGTTGCCTGCAACGAATAGAGCTGCGCGGTCGGGTCAAAGAACCGGATGGATTGGTCCGTCATGAAATCGAGAATTCCTTGGGTGATCAGTGCGGCGACGGCCCAGCCGAGTGGCCAGAGCAACACGCCGACAATGTGCATGAGGTAACGGCTACCGATTGAACGCAACGGCCGGATTGCCATGAACCCGATGAGCAACGGCGAAAGAGCGTAAGCCGAGAACAGGATGAATTTCTGAATGATGTAGGCCCAGAAAAGCAGCAGTGCCGCGAAATAACCAATCAACCAAAGAATGCCGGAGATCAGCAACTCGACTGTGAACGCGTTCAAGTCTCCGATGATGTCCCACCACGAGCGGTCATTGCCGGTGTCACGGCGGACTTCGAGCAGGTGGCTGTATTGCTCCTGCACCTGGGACGGGTCAACGCCGAGGCCGTCGAGGATGGAGTTTTGGAGGAGTCGCTGTGCTTCATTGCCCCATTGCGGCAACATCACAAGCAGCGCGGTCAGCACGAACAGGCGGACCATGTGAAGGATGAGCGTCTTGCCCGTGAAGCCGTGCAAGACCTGAAGAATCGTCCCGACGATAAACAACATGAACGCGACAATGCGCAGCAGCTCGTGTAGTTCGGCGCACTTCTGGAGGAACGTCGGGAAGAGTTGTTCAAAGGTTGCCATACGTCGGGACGATTTGAGGTTGTGGCTACGGACTACGGAGTCGGGAACGCGGTGGGCGCATTCATCAGGCGGAACGTCTGCCCGTATTTCGTCACAGCCTCGGTGAACTCGGCGTGCTGCTGCTCCTTCTTCGCCTCGGCTTGGCGTTGGGCTTCGTTGCGGTTGGCAATGTCCTGCACCAAGGCCGCCGTGGTCGCCTGACTGATTTCGTATTCCGTGTTGTTGAGCGCGGCGGAGAGGCCGGTGAGCACTCCCTGCAACTTCTGCACCTCGGCGTCGGTGGTTGCGCTCTTGAGCGCCTCGGTGGTCCGGGCGATTTCCGCTTTCAACGCAATACGCCGGGCACTCGCGTCAGCGGCGACAGCGAGGTAGTTGTCCGTCGTTTTTTGAACGGCGGCGACCGGCAGATAAGGCGTTTCGCGGCGAGTGACCGTTGCTCCGTTTGGCGTGGTGAACGTCGTGCCGATGCTGCTGAACAGGCCGTTGGCGTCATAGAGCATCGCCTGGCCGGCGTCCACCGCACCTTCGAGCGCGGTCAGGGTCTGACCGAGTTCGGTTTTGCGCAGGTCGGTGACGAGCGGTTGAACCGTGGTAAGCAAGACCGCCTTGGGGTCGCCAAACAGGCTTTCGTAGTGTTTGAATTCGTTGAGTTGGTCGGTGAGCGTTTGAATCTGCTGCACCTGGTTTTGGATCATCTGGATGTATTTCGCGATGTTCTGCGCCTGCGCCATGATCTGTTGCATGTTCATGGTCGGGTCATAGACGATCCACTGCGCGCGTGCCGAGGCGGCGAGGCCGACGGTCACAAGCGTGAGTGCGATAAACTTCTTCATGGTATGCCTTTCGTTATGTCGTTGTTCGGATGGCAGCGACACGCCGCCAATCACGAGAGAGGATTTACCACGAAGGGAAGAAGAGGTGGTGTATCAGCGTAAGCGTCGTCAGAGATACAGGTTCGAGCGAGCCCGATCCGTCCTGAGGCCCCGGCTATGGAGCTTGGGCACCACGAGCCTGACGATCTTTGCGCCACTGGGCAGGGAGGAGGTCTCGGACCTGGT
>Ga0209507_1000349_pt1 | contig 54710 bp, 36 predicted proteins | sample AD_UKC028_MetaG_FD_184414 | JGI IMG/M metagenome (GOLD analysis project Ga0209507, IMG submission 184414) | Active sludge microbial communities of municipal wastewater-treating anaerobic digesters from USA - AD_UKC028_MetaG (SPAdes) (version 2) | ecosystem: Engineered > Bioreactor > Anaerobic >...
AGGCCAGTTCTGGAGTCAGCGCGGTGACGAAGCCCTGCTGTGTCTCGAAACCTTCTGGCGCAACGGCCGCTGGCACCTCCTGTTCCCTCACACCGCCTTCAACCCTGCAAGAAACTGAGATGCGCCCTGAGGTGTGGGTCGGCCCCGCCGAAGGCCGGCGGCATCTGCGTCCTGAATCCGAGCGCCGGCCTTTGCCCCGGCGGATGGGCGAGCCACGGCGTCGCATCCAGCCGCTCCCTTCCGCGCGCGGTTTTCGGTTGCGCCTGCGGGCCGTGACGGATACGTTCGGGGGCGGCTCGATCCGATCCCTCATGAAACCGCTCATCATCCTGGCTTTTGTTGCGGCATCGGTGGAAGCCGTGTCTGGCCTGCAGGGGCCGGTCGGGATGGTCAGCCGGGCAGGCGACCAAAGCGTGGTGCTACACTGGGACCGGAATCTGGAATCGAGCCTGGCGGGCTATCGGGTTTATCGGGCGGCCTCGATAGCGGGCCCTTTCGTCCCGCAGCATCGGGATCTCATCGCCACGCCCGGCTTTTGCGACCTCAACGCCCTCAACGGGCGCATGCACTATTACCGGGTGACGGCGGTGGGCGTGTCCGGAGACGAGAGCGATCCTTCGGCCATCCTGGGGGTGGCGGCGCGGCCATTTGCCGGGGACGATGATTTCCTGGATTACGTCCAGCAGACGAGCTTCGATTATTTCTGGTATGGCGCCAATCCCGCCAACGGGCTCGTTCCCGACCGGAGCTCCGCGGCTTCTCCGTGCAGCATCGCGGCGGTGGGGTTCGGGCTGAGTGCGATCTGCATCGGCATCGATCACGGATGGATCTCCCGGGCGCAAGGGGCCGCGCGGGCGCGGGCGACCCTGCGCATCTTTCGCGACGGCCGCCAGGGGCCGGAGGCGTCGGGAACCATTGGCTACCGGGGATGGTTCTATCATTTCCTGGACATGCGCACCGCGCGGCGCTACACGAAATTCGACACCGAGCTCTCCTCGATCGACACCGCGCTGCTGCTGGCGGGGATGCTCCACTGCAGGCAGTATTTCGATCGAGCGGATCCGGAGGAGACCGAGATCCGATCGGCCGCCGACGCGATCGTGGGGCGCGTGGACTGGGGCTGGATGGCTCGAGGGACTGATGCGCTTTCGATGGGATGGTGTCCGGGCTCGGGTTTTCTGGGGGCGAGCTGGGCGGGCTACAACGAGGCGATGCTGCTGGTTCTGCTGGGCATGGGTGCGGCGGCCAATCCGCTGCCTGCATCGGCCTGGAGCCGGTGGACCGCCGGCTACACCTGGGCCCATCACTACGGCCAATCCTTTGTGCCGTTCCCGCCGCTTTTCGGGCATCAATACTCCCACTGCTGGGTGGATTTCCGGCATGTGGCGGACGCGTTTATGATCGGCCGCCAGAGCACCTATTTCGAGAACTCCCGCCGCGCCACCCTTGCCCAACGCGCTTACGGCATCGCCAATCCGCTCGGGCGGCTCGGCTATTCGAGCAACGTCTGGGGCTGGACCGCCTGCGATGGGCCGAGCGGATATGCGGCGCGAGGGGCGCCCCCGGGGAGGAACGATGACGGCACCGTCGCGCCGACGGCGGCCGGCGGATCTGTCGCCTTCGCGCCCGAATACGCCATTCCGGCGTTGCGCCACTTGTATCAGGAGTTCCGGCGCGACATCTGGACCTGCTACGGGTTCCGGGACGCATTCAACCTGGGCGATCGATGGTGGGGGCCGGACACGCTGGGCATCGACCAGGGGCCGTTTGTCATCATGATCGAGAACTACCGCAACCAGCGGGTCTGGCGGCGGTTCATGCGGAACGAGCAGATCCAGCGCGGGATGGAGCGCGCCGGTTTCGTCCCATTTACATTACCCTTGACATGACCTATATTATGCACTAAACAGGCACTCTATGTTCGGCATCCAATTCATCAAGGTCCAGCCCACCACCTACCTCCTGCAGTATCGCGGCGGCCGGATCGTCCGCGAGGGGCTCGGGCTTTCCTTCTTTTACTATGCGCCGACGACATCGCTGGTGGCGGTGCCGGTGGCCAGCGCCGATACGCCCTTCATATTCGAGGAGACCACGGCGGACTTTCAGACCGTCACCATCCAGGGGCAGGTGACCTACCGGGTGGGCGATCCCAAGCGATTGGCTGCGCTGCTCAATTACACCCTGGCGCCCGGCGGGCAGGCGTATGCCTCGGAAGACCCGCAGAAGCTGCCCGAGCGCGTCCTCCACGTGGCCAACGTGCTGGCGCGGGCTGAGCTTCAGAAGCTCCCGCTGCGCGAAGCGATCCGCGCCTCGGACGATCTCGTCAAGGCCGTCAAGGCCGGCATCGTCGCTGCGGAAGAAATCACATCCCTGGGCCTGGAGGTGCTTGGGCTCTCGATCCTGGCCATCAAGCCGACGCCGGAAACGGCGCGGGCGCTCGAGGCCGAAACGCGCGAGAAGCTCTTCCGGGAGGCCGACGAGGCCATCTACGCCCGGCGCAATTCGGCTGTGGAACAGGAGCGGGCCATCAAGGAGAACGAGCTCAACACCGAGATCGCCATCGAGACCAAGAAGCGCCAGATCCGCGAAACCCAGATGGATGCCGAGCGGGCCGTTCAGGAGAAGGAGGGCCTGCTCAAGAGGGAAGCCCTCGAATCGAACATCGGCCTGGAAGAGCGGCGCAAAGCCCTCGTCGCGCTGGCGGCGGAGAACGCCAAGGCCGAAGCCGATGCCCGGGCCTACGGGGTATCGGCCACCGTGCAGGCGCTCGGCGGCGCCGATGCGAAGATGCTGCAAGCCCTCGCCAGCAGCGGCATGAAGCCGGAGCAGCTCATCGCCTTCGCCTTCCAGGAACTGGCGGGCAAGGCGGACAAGATCGGCCAGCTCAACATATCGCCCGACCTGCTGCGCGAGCTGCTGGCGCCCCAGCCCGCCCGAAAATGAGCCGTTTGTCCGACGCAAAAATCGTCCTTGTGACGCGGCCGACGCGCCTGGCGGAGCTGGCCACCCGATTCAACACCGTCAGCCAGGCCCGCTTTTACGTCGAGCATCAGGGCGCGGATTTCTCGGATTACCTCCGCGAAGACGAGACGTATCGTTGCGCGCTGCGGGAGACGCAGGCCCTGCTGGCCCAGGTCGGCCGCGTTCAGGTTGTCGACCGCGGCTTCCTGCCGAACTTCGTCTTCGCGCCCGAGGACACGGTGGTCACCCTCGGCCAGGATGGCCTGGTTGCCAACACGCTCAAGTATCTCAGCGGCCAGCCGGTCGTTGGCGTCAATCCCGATCCCGATCGATGGGATGGACGGCTCCTCCCCTTCCGCGTGAGCGATCTTCCGAAAGTGATGCCTGAGGCCGTGCAGCGGAAGCGGCCGGCGCGATTGGTGACCATGGCCAAGGCGGAGTTGAACAACGGGCAGACCATGCACGGCGTCAACGACCTGTTCATCGGCCCGAAGACGCATGGCTCGGCCCGCTATCTCATCCGGAGCGGCGAGGCCAGCGAGATCCAATCATCGAGCGGCGTGATCGTATCGACCGGCATGGGCTCGACGGGCTGGCTGAAGAGCCTGCTCACGGGGGCGGCCGCCATCACGCAGTCGGCAGGCTCAGCCCGGACCCGGCTGTCAGCCGCCGGGCGGCTCGGCGGCGGCGCTCCCGCCTCCCCGCGAGGCCGAAAGGCCTGCGGGAGCGTGCAGACCGAGTTTGCCTGGGATGCGAGCTACCTCTGCTACACCGTGCGCGAACCATTCCCGACCAAGACCACGGGCGCTTCGCTCGTGTTTGGCCGCATCACGCCTGACGCGCCGTTGATCCTCGAATCGCGCATGGCGGAGAACGGCGTGATCTTCAGCGATGGCATCGAAAGAGACTACCTGGAATTCAACTCCGGCACGCAGGCCGTTATCGGCATCGCCGAGCGGAAAGGCGTGCTGGTCGCGTGACAACCGCCCTCATCCGGTAAAACAACGGTGCCAACGGACTGCGATGCAAGACAACCATTCAGCCGGTCGAGTATCGCGGGGGGATACACTCCCTCCCTTGCGCCTCGCAGCTGGCCCGGCGGCGCTCCCGCAAAAATCGGAAGTAATTTTTGCACAGACCCTTAGCCGCCGCCGGTTCTTGCAGGTGAGCGCGGGCGCGGCGCTGCTGGGGGTTGCGGGTGGCCGGCCGGGCCGCCTGCGGGCCCAGGAGGATCGCGAGGCGCCGGCGGCGGCGGGCTCGCCCGAAGACGCCCTGGCCGGCCCGGCTCGAGGACATTGGCGGCGGTTGTTCCTGGACGGGGCCGCATGCGAGGAATCCAGGGGGCTGGCCCGGATTTTCCATGCCGCCGAGAAACATCCTGCCAACCCCATCATCGAGGCGGACCGTCCCTGGGAAGGGATCTCGGCCATCACCGGCCCGTATGTGTACGGAACCGCGATGCGCGAAGGCGGCCGATTCCGGCTGTGGTACCAGATCCTCAACCGGGGCAACCACGTCGGCTACGCCGAATCCGGCGACGGCGTGCACTGGACGAAACCGAACCTGGGGATCATCTCCTTTGCGGGCTCGCGCGATAACAACCTGGTTGTCTCCGCCGCGCAGCCCGAGGCGGCCGGAGGCCACTGCCACAATCCAAGCGTCATCAGCTGCCCCTGGGAGAGCGATCCGGCGCGGCGATACGCGCTGTATGGATTCGACGCCGAAGCCGGCCATGCGCGGGTGGCGTTCTCGGCCGACGGATTGCGATGGCGCTACGCCCCCGGGACGGCCAGCCATCCGCTGTTCCGATCGTCCGACGTGGTGAATTTCTTCCGGGACGTCTACCGCGGCCGTTACGCGGCCACGTGGAAGACCCGGAACCGGCGCGGGCGCGCCGTGGGCGTGACATGGTCGGAGGATGGTCTGGCGTGGACCAAGCCGGTGGATGGCCCGGTGTTCGTGGCGGACGACCTGGATCCGGATGCAACCCAGATCTACGGCATGCCGGTCTTTCCGTACCAGGGCCTCTACATCGGGATCCCCTGGGTGTATCACGCGCGCTATTTCCGGTTCGGAGAATACTCGGTTCCGAAGCTGCACGAAGCGCAGGAGGACTCGCCGCGGACGATGGATGCGCAGCTGGCGTGGAGCTGGGATCTGATCAACTGGACGCGTCCGGCGGAGCGGAGGCCGTTCATCGTGCGCGGCGCGCCGGGCGCGTGGGATCGCGGGATGATCGTGACCGCCCGAGCGCCGCTGGTCGCGGAGGACCGCCTCTTTTTTTACTATGGCGGCTGCGATGGATTCCACGATGACCCCCGGGTTCGGGCGGCGATCGGGCTGGCCATGCTCCGCCTGGACGGCTTCTGCTCGATGCAGGCTGGCGAGAGCGAGGGATGGCTCGTTACGCGGCGCGAGCCGTTTGCCATCCCGGCGGTCACCCTCAACGCGCGGACGCGTCCCGGAGGATGGGTTGCCGCGGAGATCCTGGATCGCCGGAACCGGCCTGTGCCCGGGTTCTCGCGGGCCGACTGCCTTGCGTTCAGCGGCGACTCTGTCCGCCACGAGCTGAAGTGGAAGAGCTCCGCGTTCGGGGAAAGGCAGAGGGCAGGCGATTACAAGCTCCGGTTCTTTCTGAAGGAAGCGGATTTGTTCTCGTATATGCCGTGCGGTCTGGATCCGGCGGGGCCGGACCTGGCCCGGTTCGAATCCGCGTGATCAAGGCGCGAGGTCTCCGATCCAGCGTGCTTCTCCCAGGACTGGCCAAATAATGGCTGTTCGATGTTTGTGCATCGGGTCAGGACGCGCCGTGATTTTGCATTCGAATCACGAACGTGGGACAAGAAAAGGTGGATGCCGCTCGTCCTGGGCTCGCAGCCTTTCCTTGACAAACAGACCGATTTACATGACATTGCGCACGTTACCCGACGGCAAAACAATCCGTGAAATCCGTGTTCCAACGGGTCGGAGGGACGGGCTCGGCAGGGTGGGGGGGCAGAGCTGTCGGACTTGGGCCTGGCGGAGGCGGCAAGGAGGACTGAATGAAGCGTGAAGTCGCAGGCGTTGCATTGGTGGGGGTGCTGGCATGGGGGTGGGCGCAATGGGGGCCGGCCGGCGATTGCTCGAAGCCGGGGCTTGACCAGGAGATGGACTTCAGCGACAGCGGTGTCAACTACACCATCTTCTATCGGACGGACGCGGGCTCGACTCATCGCATATCGCATGCGGACGCGACCAATCTGCAGGCGAACGCGATCAGCTCGTATGACGCGCTGGTGGGGACGATGAACTTTCGGACCCCGTATCTGAACACCCTGCCGCAGTACGACATCATCGTGAAGGACGACTGGTATTACGCGGAGCCGGGCTGTTTGGTCATGCACGCGCCGGGGGTGCGCAGCGATCCCGAGTCGGACACACGCTGCATCTTTTTCCACGAGCGGTTTCACACCGTGCAGCGGCATTACAAGTGCGGCGTGGGGGATTGCGATTCGGGATACATTGGAAGCACGTTTGGCAAGTGGGTGTCCGAGGGGACGGCCGATGCCATCATGGACAAGGGCTACCTCGACCTGGACAACCTCACCGGCTATCCCTATTACGAGAATTCCGCCCGCAACTACCTGAACGATCCCGACACCACGCTGTTCGACCGCGAGTACAATGCGTGTCTCTGGTGGAATTATCTGATGGAACAGATGGGTGTTGTCCGGGTGGAGCCGCAGGTGGGGACCGATTTCCTGCAGGCGTTCTGGGATCGGGTGGCGTCGAACGGCGCCTCCGGCTCGGCCGCATGCCGAACAGCCATGGAGCAGACCATCTCGAGCTTTTCATCGCGCAGCTTCGAGAATGTATTCCTGGATTTCTCGATCTGCAATTACACGCGCGCCTACGACGCCTCGGCGGTGCCCAACGCATCCTATTACTCCTACGTGGACGAGCAGGGGCAGGCCATCCTGACGAGCGTTCCGGTGACCGCGATCGGCGCGCTGCCGGCCAGCCAGGACAACGTCGGCGTCCCCAGCTTCGCTGCGCGCTATTTCGAGCACGTGCTCGATGGCGGCGGCGACTGCGAGGTCGTGGGATTCAAGGCCGACGACGCGGACGACGTGATGGGGTTTGCGGCTGTGGCGGTGGACAACTCGGGGCGGGTGATCGGCATCCGAAAGGGGATCGGCCAGGAGTTCGCCGCCACCTTTTTCAACCCGCCTTCGCGCCCGATCCGGCGCCTGGTCGGGATCGCGGTCGGCCTCGAGGAGACCACCCCGTTCGACTACGCCTTCGACCGCGGCTCGGTCAAGCTCGAGATTGTGCGGCCGACCTTTTCGCATCCAGCCTATCCGGGGCCGCACGATGAGCCGGGCAACGTCGTGGTGCGGACCCGGGTGCTGGGGCCGTCGGCGCTCGAGCCCGAGGGGCCGGGCACCCTGTCGGTGCTGGGATTGCAGGCTTCCGATTTCACGGTCTTGATCGGCGGATCGAATGCGCCGGTGAGCTATGCGGATTACGTCGGAGGAGAATACCAGCTGCTCGTCGAAGCCCCGGAACAGCCTGCGGACGGCCTCTACGATCTGGCGGTCCAGCTGTGCACGGCCGATCAGTCGGGCGTCACGGCGACGTCCCGCCAATCGGTTTATTACGGCGACATCCGGTTCCATCATGTCGTGGCGCTGGACATCTCGGGCAGCATGGAATATCCCACCAGCGCCAAGCTCGATGCGGCCAAGGAAGCCGCCAAGTTCTACATCGATGCTGTCACCGACAACGACCGGCTTACGGTGGTGACGTTCAGCGGAGACACCACCGAGTGCAACGAGGACGCGGCAAATCTCAAGGGATCATCCGGCCTGGTGCTGGCCAACGGCCTTTCGCGAGGGCTCCTCAAGATGGCGGTCGATGCCCAGAGCAGCAAGAACATGACCTCGATCGGCGATGGCCTTTGGACCGCCCAGGACGCCCTCGATGCCGAGGCGGCCGCGGTGTCCTACGAGCATTTCGATGCCATCCTGCTGCTTTCCGACGGCAAGGAGAACGAGGCGCGCTACTGGGACTCGACCACGTGCATCGCCTCGGGCACCGTGGCCAGCCGGCTAACCGCGTCGGATACGATGATCAATTCGCTGGCGTTCGGGGCGGATGCGGACCACAGCCTGATGCAGACCATCGGCCTGGTGACCGAGGGCGATTACAGCTACATCCCGGTCGATGAAAGCACGGGCTCGCTCATGCTGAAGGATGCCGCGGCGGCCTCGATCGGGATCGGCACGATGCAGAACGACCTCACGCTCCGTTTTCTCGAGGGGATCGAGCGTGCCAAAGGGCTGCAGCGGCTGGTCATGGCCACGGCGGATGTCGCGGCGGGCGGGCGGCGCGATCTCCTGCTCGATCTGCGCGAGGAGGTCGTCCAGGGTGCGATCTTGTTCGTGGGGTGGTCGGCGCCCGGCACCGTGCAGGTCCGGATCCAGGATCCCAGCGGCGTCGATCCCGAGACCTATGCGCTGGCGGTCTACTCGGGCGATTCGCATCATATCCTCCACCTCAAGGGGCTCAAATCGGGCGTATACGAGGTCCGTCTCAACAACCTGTCGGGGCAGGCGCTCGAGTGTTTCGCGGGCATCTCTGGCATACCGGGCAACGGGTTGAGGGTCGAGTTCACGCTGGCGCCGTTCCGGACCGGCGGGGTGGCCGGGCGCTCGGAAAGCGCGCAGGAGCTGTTCGAGCAGGGTGTGCCGGTGCGGATGCTCGCCCGCATCTACGATCGCAAAGGAGCTGTCCGCGACGCCAAGGTCGAGGTGCAGGTCACCCTGCCCGACGGGGAAACCGCATGCCGCTCCCTTCACCTGTTCGACGACGGGAGGCATGTGGACCAGCGCGCCGACGACGGGCTTTACGGCCTGCTCTACACCCGGACGCCGCTGGCCGGCCGGCCGGGAGGCAACACGGACGAGAATCCGAAGATACCTGACGATCCGAAGCAGTCCGGCAATTATCATGTGTCCCTGCTGGTCCGCGGCAAGGCCAATGACGGCTCCGAGTTCCTGCGCAGCCTCGGACGGGATTTCCAGGTCTACGAGCGCGTCGAGCAGGCCGATCGCGACCACGATGGCATGCCCGACACCTGGGAAGTCTATTATGGAACCGATCCCGCCAAACCCGACGATAGCCTGGATCCCGATCGCGACGGGCTGACGAACAAGGATGAGTTCTACCACGGCACCCATCCCCGGGATCCGGACACGGACAATGGAGGCGAATCGGACGGCTCGGAGGTCAAGAACAGCCGATGCCCGCTCGATCCGACGGACGATCTCCTGCCGCCGGTGTCCGAGGTGTCGATCATCACCTCGCCGGATTCGCGCGGCGGGATGGGGTATCTCCGGCCCAACGCGCTGCTGCTCCATTTCCCCGATCACGCCTCCTACCAGGAGATGGAGATCTTCCGGTCAACGTCGCCGGCCCTGACAAGCCAGCCGTCCAACCGGGTGGCCACGCTGGACCTGCGCGGCAAGAACATCAATTCCTACTACGATGAGGGGTTGGCCGATGGCACCCGCTACTACTACCGGCTCCGGGCGCTGGGCTTGTCGGGATCGGCCACCCCGTTCTCTCGAGTGATCACCGCGGTCGCCAAGGCGGATCCGTACGTGCCGGGCGGCCACATCCTGATCAACCAGGGCGCCCGCTACACCGATCGCCTCAACGTGCGGGTGGACCTGATTGCCGACTCGCTCGTCAAGGAATACCGGCTGAGCCAGCAGCCGTTCACTGGCGCCGAGCCGTATCTGGCGATTGTGCCCCGAACGAATTTCGTGTTCAGCGGATTGTCCAGCGGCGATGTGGGAATTATTTATGTCCAGTTCCGCAGCGCCAGCGGCAACGAATCCGATGTGACCGACGACACGATCCTCTATCGGACGACGGGCGACGCCGACCGCGACGGGACCGTGGATGGCGTCGACACGGACGATGACAACGATGGCCTGCTGGATGCCACAGAGATCTTCCAGCACGGCACGAATCCATTCACCCAAGACACCGACCGCGACGGGTGGCGGGATCCCGTGGAGATCCAGGCCGGATCCGACCCGCTCGATCCAATGTCGGTCCCGTCGGGCGATGGCGACGCGGACGGGTATCCGAACGACCTCGAGCAGCGGTATGGCGCCGACGCGTCAGACGCGCTGGATTATCCCGACCTCCGATTCGCGATCCAGCATGGCGCCGGGGCGGTCGAGGTGCTGCTGCCCACTCGCGTCGGGGTGGCGTATCAGCTCCAGTATGCGGAGGCCCTGGCCGGTCCATCGACGGCGTGGATGAACCTCGGTGCGGCCATTCCCGGCACCGGCGGCGTGGTCACGGTGCCGCTGACTCCGGACCAGAGCGCGCGCTACCTGCAATTCAACGTCGTGGTTGATTAGCCATTTCTTCGAGCGACTCGGCGATCCTGTCCAGCAGCGCCCGCATCTCCAGGTGCAGAGGCGTGTTTCCGTGGCCATGGAACCGCGAATCCGGGTCGACGAGGCGGTCCGGCGAACGGGAGCCAGCCGAGTCGCGCCGACAGCAATCGAGCGCCCGCGGCGGCTGGCTCCCGTGGCTGATCTTGGCGTTCGGCAGCAGGCTTGCCGCCGCCGGCGTCCCTCAGCAATATGTGTTCAGCAAGAAAGCAGTCGACTTGCCGGGCTTTTTTCGGCCCACCAAAGAATGGGACATCCTTGTCGTTCGGGACTCGAGACTCCTCGCCGCAATTGAGGCCAAATCGCAGGTGGGCCCGTCTTTCGGGAACAACTTCAACAACCGAATCCTATCATCTGGCATAAAATCGCGAACGCTTCTTACGAGGTGGAAAACGGATCGAAGTTTCTCGGAAAGCCCTATGAGCCCAACGCGATCATCAAGAACGACATGGAGTTTATTTTGATGCAGCGGAAGCCGGGCGGCTACCGGAAGCCGACAGACCAGCAGCGTCGGTCAAGCCGGATTGAGAAGGAGACTTTTGACCGTTGGTTCCAACAGATTTGGAACATCACAGGCGCATCCACCCAGCACCACCCCGCGCCGTTCCCCTTGGAGTTGGCCACGCGCCTGGTCCGCATGTTCTCGTTCACCGAGGACACAGTCATGGACCCATTCTGTGGCTCGGGCACCACCATGATTGCGGCGTTGCGGACGAACCGCAACAGCATAGGCATTGAGATCGACCCCGAATACTGCCGGATGGCTGCACGCTACCTCAAAGCCGAGACGCCTGACCTATTCGCCCAAGCAGAGCTTCGATTCGAGCAGACACCCACGCAAACCGCCAGCCTGCTCAAAGAAGATCCCGTCCTGTTTGATGTCCAACCAGCCAAGAAAAAACTGGAATAGGCGGCACTGGTTTTTAGGGAAGGGTGCACACTTGGTTTGATTGAGGCCAGTAATGATCTCGGTGCTGTGGGCTAGCCAGAAGGAAGTGGATCTGTATGAAAGCGAAGGAATTTGACCTGATCACAACGAATTTGGCTTTTCAAGGATTCTAGCTGCAAGGGGACCTGGAAGGAGGTTATGGTGGTGGGCATGACACGGCCTTGCCTGCTGGCATCGCTGGTCGATCTGGCGGTGCAGATGCAGCGGGACGCCGATCGGCCCGAGGCGGAGCTGCACCGGCGCGATCGCGCCCTGGTTCGACCGCTGGAGGGCGGCGCGTCGAGTCATCGGGAGCTTCTGATGGCGTGGCTCGAGGGCCTGCGCGCGGGCGGGGAAGCGATGCCGGGCCGCTCGTTCAGCGCCGCCTGCCGCGTGCTGGTCCTCAGCCTGGCAGTTCTCGGGTTGGCGATCGGGTGGGGGGCTGCTGCCGCGCTTTTTTTTTATGACGGCACGCGTCCGGTCAACGTGGTCCACGTGCTGGCGGTGTTCGTCGCGGGGCAATGGCTTCTGCTGCTGTTGCTGGGAATCGTGATGATACCCGATCGGTGGGCCCGCTGGATTCCGGGCGCAGGCGCGGTTCAGGAAACGCTCGCGCTGCTATCGCCCGGGCAGCTCGTCCGGCTCGCGATCCGATTCGTTCCGCGGAGCGCGCGTGATCGGCTCGCCGGAACCGTCGCGTCTGGGGCGGGGAATCTCCTCCAGTTCAAGAAGGTGTGGAAATGGGCGGTGATTTTCGCGTCTCAATCATTTGCGGTGGGTTTCAACGCGGGCGCGCTGGCGGCCTGCCTTTACCTTGTAACGTTTTCGGACCTGGCGTTTTCATGGAGCACGACGCTCGAGCCGGACGTGGAGGTGGTTCACCGTCTGACGCAGACGCTGTCGGCGCCGTGGTCGCGCTGGGCGCCGGATGCGGCGCCGTCGGCGGACTTGATACGAGAAACGCTCTATTATCGCCAGACGAGGCCGCTGAGCGGCGCGGCGCCGGAGCGGTGGGGGCAATGGTGGCCTTTTCTGGCCGCGTGCATGATCGTCTACGGATTGGTCCCGCGGATGGTGCTGCTGGGCCTGGCTGGCTGGCGGCTCCATGGCTCGGCCCGCCGGGCATTTATCGAGGCTCCGGGCGTGGCCGTCGTGCTGGATCGGTTGACAAGCGAGTGGGTGACCACCCAGGCAGCCAATCCCGAATCCAAGTCTCCCGATCGGTCTGGCGCTGTCCTTGAGGCGCTGGAGGGTTCAAGCCTGGCGGATGGCTCGCCGCTGTGCCTGGTCAACTGGGGAGGGATCGAGATGTCTGATGAGATGCTGGCGAGCCGGGTGGGCGAATCGTGGAACCGCCGCATCGCCAGCGTCCGCCACGCCGGCGGGCGCGCGTCGATCGAGTCGGATGGCCGGGTGATTGCCGACATTGCCGCGGCGACCGGAGAGCCGGGCGTGGCGGTCCTGGTGAAGAGCTGGGAGCCGCCGATCCTCGAAGTGATCGATTTTCTTCGGGAGTTGCGCCAGGCCATCGGTCCGGGGCGGATCCTGATCATTGCGCCCGTTGCTTTGGATCCAGCCGGCGGATTGGCGCCGCCCCGCGATGCTGATTTGGGCCAATGGCGGAAGAGATTGCGCAGCCTCGGCGATCCGGCTCTGGTCGTGCGCGGGTGGCAGGAGGGAGAGACGCCATGAGCCTGCCTGTCTTCGCCGTCGTTGGGCATCCGAACAAAGGCAAATCGAGCATCGTCGCCACGCTGGCATCGGACGATTCGGTCGAGATCGGCCCGGAGCCGGGCACGACCACGCGGTGCCGTCGATACCCCATGGTGGTGGATGGCGAGGAGCTGTATGCGCTGGTCGATACGCCCGGTTTTCAGAGGGCGCGGCGCGCTTTGCATTGGATGAAGCAGCACGAGACCAGCGCCGATCTTCACGCGGATGTGGCGCGGCGGTTTCTCGAGGCCCATCGCGGGCAGGATTCTTTTCCGGACGAATGCGAGTTGCTGCAGCCCATCCTCGATGGGGCGGGCATTCTCTATGTCGTCGATGGCTCGGTGCCATATGGGGAGGAATACGAGCCGGAGATGGAAATCCTGCGGTGGACCGGCCGGCCGAGCCTTGGACTGATCAATCCCATCGGCCCGGCGGATCACATTGAATCGTGGCGCTCCGCGCTGGGCCAGTTCTTCAAGGTCGTCCGGGTCTTCAATGCCGTGGCCGCTGAATTTCAGAAGCGGGTGGATCTGATCCGCGCGTTTGGGCAATTGAACGAGGAGTGGCGGGCCCGGCTGGACCGGGTTGTTGTCAGCCTCGAGGGCGACCGGCGGCGGAAGCGCCGGCTGTCGGCGCGCGCGGCCGCTGAGGCCCTGGTCGAGATGCTTGCCCATCGGGTGGAGCGGAGGCTGCCTTCGGATGCGGATACAGCGGCTGCCCGGCCGGCGATCGAGGAGGAGTTCCGGGAGGATCTGCGCCGGTTCGAACAGCGCGCGCGGGACATCGTCGAGCAGTGTTACAGCCACCGCCGGATCGAGCGGCGGGAGGAAGCCCTCCAGCTATTGGACGAGGATCTTTTCGCCGAAACAACCTGGCTGCGTTTTGGATTGAGCCGGCGCGAGATCATGGCCACCGGCGCGATGGGCGGTGCGGCGACCGGCGCGATCGTGGACGCCCATTTTGGAGGGGCGTCGATGCTGGCCGGCACGCTGCTGGGAGCCGGGATCGGCGCGACGGTCGGCTGGTGGACCGCGGACCGGCTTGTGACCGTCAAGATCCTCGATCTGCCGCTGGGCGGGAAACGGCTCGTGGCCGGCCCCACCCGGAACGCCAGCTTTCCCCATGTGGTGTTCAACCGGGCGCGCTATCATCATTTTCTGGTCTCGCATCGCACCCATGCCACGCGCGGCGATCTCATCCTGACCGGCGATCGAGCCCATCCGATGCCGGCGCTCGACAAAGAGGATCGGGCGGCGCTCGAGGGCGTGTTCGACCGATTGCGCAAGCGCCGGGGCGAACCCGACATCGTCGGCCGGCTTGCCGAAGTCATCGAGAGGGTTTTCGACAAGGACGAGTGAGGGGGGGCGTCATCCCTGTAGGCCCGGTCCCCCGACCGGGCGATTGGCAGCCATGCCACCAAGCGCCGCGTGGGGGCACGAGGCCTACATCGGAAACGTCCACCGCCCTGTAGGCCCGGTCCCCCGACCGGGCGTTGTGGACAAAAGATACTGGCTGTCCAGGCATGTTCCCGCTATTCTGCGGGCATGTCCAGCATAGGGGGGAGACTGTTGTTGGCCATCGTTGTTGCGGCTGGCCATGCTTGTGCATCAAGCGTTACGGCCGCCGAGGATGGCATCCTCGAGGCGGTGGCCTCAATTTTGCGGTCGGCGCGGGGAGCCTTGCGGGGATGGCGGGAAGGCGGGTGGTCATCGACCTGCCGGGCCTGCCGAGCGGGGCGAAAAAGCTCGATCTGGTGTTGCTGATCCCCGGCCAGTTCACGATGGGCAGCCCGGCTTCCGAGCCGGAGCGCTCTTCCAATGAAGAGCCGCAAACAGAGGTGACTTTGAGCCTGCCATTCTTCATTGGCCGATATGAAACGACCCAAGGGCAGTGGGAGGCGGTCATGGGAAACAACCCGAGTAATTGCAAAGGCGATCCGGATCTGCCGGTGGAACAAGTGAGCTGGAATGACGCCCAGGATTTTCTGCGCAAGCTCACCGCGCGCGACCGCCAGGCAGGACGCCTGCCGTCCGGGTGGGAATACCGGCTTCCCACCGAGGCGCAATGGGAATACGCGTGCCGGGCAGCGGGCCGGCTCATCGACTCTCCGGACGATCGCAACCTCGACGTCGGATTCCGGGTCGTCCTAGTTGCAGTTCCTGGGCCTTGATCTGAGCTCGAGTATCGCAGGGGATCCACTCCCTCCCTTGCCTGCCTGCGCCGCCGCGGCAGGCAGGCGCCTCGCATCGAGCCCGGCGGCGCTCGCGCCAAAATCGGAAGTAATTTTTACACAGACCCTAAGATTCATGAATGAAAAGTGGCAATGGCTTGGAACTGAAATCATCTGAACTTCCGCGTCATTCGGCGTGTTCCGCGGGCATCCACTCTTCCTTCTTTCACCCATCCATGGCCTCGCGAGGCAAGAAATCCAAAATGAAGAGGCGCCTGCGGAACACGCGGAATAGAACCTATTCAATTCAAGATTCCGCGGCATTTCGTGGTTGGTGGGGACGAGATCCTTTTCTTCGCGCTTTCATTGTCTTGTTGCTGACAGTCGCGGGCACGGCGGCGCTGGCGGATGGTGTGACGGCCGCGCTCGCTGCGTCGAGCGGCTCGTCGGATCCGGCGGCCGACGATGGCAGCTGGCGCATCACGACATGGCCGGCCCAGGGCGCCCAGAACAAACAAAGCGGCGTCCTCACGCTCGTCAGCTACAACGTGCTCGGACGCGACCGGGCCGATTGGACGACCAACTCGGCCCAGGTGCGGGCGATCGGCCGGCAGTTGGCGTTCCTCGAACCCGACATCATCGGTTTCCAGGAGATACCGGAAACGAACGCCAACTATCTCCAGATGAGCGCGTGGGTGAGGGCGTATCTGCCAGGGTATTACTTGGCGACGGGCCAGCGGACCGACGGCGGCGAGCGCAGCGCCGTCGCCAGCCGCTTCCCGATCGCGCGCTCGCAGTCGTGGCTGGCGCGCAGCAGCCTGGCCGTGTTCGGCTATGACGGCGCCTTCACGCGCGACCTGTTCGAGGCGGAGATTCTGGTGCCGGGTCTGCCGCAGCCGTTCCATTTCTTCACCACCCACCTCAAAGCGCATTCGGACCAGGCCAGCTCGCTCCGGCGGGCGGCGGAGGCGCGGGCGATCTCGAATTATTTCGCGACCGTCTATCTGCCCGCAAAAGGACTGCGGCCATATGCGCTGGTGGGCGACATGAACGAGGACATCGCCCGGCCGCGGACGTACGAGCAACGGGCCATCCAAACCCTGACCAGCTTGCCCACGGGGCTTCGGCTGACCACGCCGCGCAATCCGGTCACGAACGACGAGCGGACGTGGTCGATCCAGAACTCGAGCCTGACGATCCGGTTTGATTACATTTTGCCGTGCGGGCTCTTCTTCTCGAACATCCTCAGCAGCCAGGTCTTTCGGTCGGACAAGGTGTACCCACCGGCGCCGCCGTTGCTGGCGAGCGACAGCGCCAGCGCGGCGGATCATCTGCCGGTCGTGATGGTCTTCCGCGATCCGTACGACGTTCCGCTGTCGATCCGGGCGTTGACGATCACCAACCAGACGGTCTGCCTGGATTGGAAGGCGATTCCGGGCGACCGCTATCGCGTCGAGCGCTCGGCTGACCTGGCGGCCTGGCAGCCGATCGTGCGCAACCTGCTGGCCGAAAGCCCCGACATGCGGTTTGAGACGCTGGCCACCGGTCCCACGCTGTTCTTCCGGATCGCGCGAGAGCGGTGAATTTTACGGCCAGGATGGAGATCGGATCGGCGGAACCGTCAGTCGTCGAGAGGATGCAGTTTTGGCCTCCTTGGCAATGACGTAATTCAAACCGATGATGATCAATTGGCGAAAAGTCATATCCTTTTCCAAGGCAAGCCGTTTCGCGCTTTTCATTAAATCATCCGGTATTTCAACTGTTGTGCGCATACATATATATTGCTGTATTGATGATTAAAGTCACTTGTTCTGCGTATCGATTTGAAGGCGGACCGGGGTCGCCCCGGACTGCCTGGAGGATGCGGCAACAGGCTGGATGCCGTGGAGCGCGCTAGCCTCGTGTTTGCGATCGGCACGGTTGGCATTATATTAAGAGTCTATGCAAAAATTACTTCCGATTTTGGCGGGAGCGCCGCCGGGCCCGATGCGAGGCGCAAGGGAGGGAGTGTATCTCCCTGCGATACTCGACCGACCGAGCAACGAAGCAGATGGCCCGGCGCCGCCCCGCCCCTGCGGGCTGGGGGCCTTCGGCGCGCTGGCTGTGTTGCTCCTCGCTCACAGACCGCACGGGTATGCTCGCTCGTCGCGCCTTGCCAGCCCGCCCAATCCCCTCCAGCAAAATCGGAATTAATTTTTGCACAGACCCTAAGAGCGCTCGCCTGGTAGTGAATGGTTTGCACAAAAGCGCAGTGATTTTATGAACATTCCTTGGCGTATCCGCCTGCGGGGAGTTGGCTCTTATTGCTCCTTCTTCACGGAATCCCTCCGTTGCGCTGGCCTTCGGTTGCGCGTGAGCGTCGCGCTTCTGGCGGTGGCATGCTCGCTTATTGGGCTTTCCACAGATGCTCTCTCCGCCGAATCCTCCGATGGGCTGCGCGACATCCAGCTCTCGCAATATTACGAGCCTTCGACAATCGAGTATCCGGCGAACAGCCCGGGCGCGCCCTTGCCTCTGGATCTGGACCAGATCCCGGGTGGCGCCGCCATTGCGGCGATGCTGGGTCTGGACGACAACGCGTGCGCTGCTCTCGAGCGCAATGGCTTCGTGGTCGTGCCGAGGGGCAGACAGACGGATTTCCTCGAAGCCTACAGGGAACTGCGACATCGAGGCATCCCGCTGTTCGTCACGTCCGACACCTTGCTGCATTTCTACCACGTGCAGTTCGACGACATCCTGATGCATATCGAGACCAACGAGTTCCTGCCGGATCTGGCGGCGCTGACCCGGGCGCTTCTGGCGCAAGCAAAAACCCAGCGGGAAGCGTTCGAAGGCGATCTCGAGGAGGCGGCCGCGCGGAACATCGCCTATTTGGGAGTGGCTCTGGAATTGCTCGGCGATTCCTCCCAAGCCCCGGTCGACATCCAAGACAAGATCCAGGCCGAGCTGGATCTGATCCAGGCCCACGCCGGGTTCAGTCCCAGCCCGATCTTCATCTACCACGAGGATTACTCGCAATACGTGCCTCGGGGGCATTACACCCGATCCGAGGAGCTGGGCCGTTTCTTCCGGGCGATGATGTGGTATGGGCGAATGGCGTTTTTGCTCAAGGGCAATCCGAACTGGGGGCCGGTGGGCGAGGCGCTGGTATCCGTCGAGGACGCGCGGATCCAGACCTTGCAGGCGCTGCTGATCGCCTTGGGTCTGGATGCATTGCGGGCCGACGACCGCTCGATCGCCGAAATCTGGAACCGGATCTATGCCGTGACCGCCTTCTTCGTCGGGCTTGCCGACGACCTGACCCCATACGCCTACAAACAGGCAGTTCGGGAGGCCGCGCAATGGCCGGCGGCTCCGGAAGCGCTGGCCGATCCCGGCACTCTCCACGCGGTCAAGACGGAGCTTGCCCTGATGCAAGGCCCGGAGATCTACGGGGGCACGGGCTGGATCTGGGTCGATCCACCGGTCACGCCCGAGACGCTCGATGGGGTGTTGGACAAGACCAAGGGCATGCGGCTGATGGGCCAGCGATTCATACCGGACTCGTATATGTTCCAGGAACTTGTGTTTCCCGAGGCCAGCTATTACACGGGTTCAGGCGATCCCATGCCGTTCACGTTCGTTCCCAGCAAGCGCGGGTTTCCCAGGGGATTGGACGTCATGGCCGTCATGGGCTCCGAACGCGCCCTGCTGATCCTCGATCGCGATGGCGACACGGATTACCTGCATTACGACGAGCAGATGAATGAACTGATCCGACAGTTCCGCGCGTTCAGCGAGGTCGATTGGAACCGCAACCTGTACTGGAGCTGGCTCTACACGCTGCGCGCGCTGCTCGAAACGCCGGGCCCGGGACATCCGGGATTCATGCGGACCGATGCCTGGCTCGACAAGCAGCTCAACAGCGCGCTGGCATCGTGGACCCAATTGCGCCACGACACGATCCTCTACGCCAAGCAGAGCTACACGCCCGGAGAAACCTCGATCCCTCCGGAACCGGACACGGCGTACGCCGAGCCTGTGCCCCAGTTCTATCATCGCCTCCTCGGGCTGGCCTCCCTGACGCGGGCCGGCCTCATGGACTTGGGGGTTTTGGATTCAACCCAGGAAGCTCGTCTGGCCGCCCTCCAGACCGTGCTCTTGCGGCTCGAGGCGATCTCGATCGGGCAGCTGGCTGGCAGTCCCATGAGCCTGGCGGACAGGAACTATCTTCTCGGCATCGACGCCGCCCTCGAGCCGCTGCTCGAGGGGATCGACGACGAGCGCGGGTTTCGGTCCGCCCTCGTTGCGGACGTTCACACCGATATCAACACGTCGGCCGTGCTCGAGGAGGGCGTCGGGTATGTCGAGATCATCGTCGCCGCATTTCCAGAGGCGAACGGCGCGATGCGGCTCGCCGCGGGACCGGTCTTCTCCCAATACGAGTTCAAGCATCCAATGGCCAACCGGTTGACCGACGAGGCATGGTTCGAAATGCTCGAGAAGGATGAAGCGCCGGATCCGCCGGCCTGGACCCGGTCGTTCCGGCATCCGGTCGTCCTGCCTCCCTTGGACCTTGACCGGGACGGGCTGCCGGATGATTGGGAGCGGGCTGTCTGGGGCAGCACAACCGCCTGCGACGATCCGGCCGGCGATCCGGATCAGGACGGCCAGCCCAACCGCGCCGAATGCCTGGCCGGCACCGATCCGCGCCGCCTCGATTCATGCCTTCGCGTGACCGCGATCCGGCCGTCACCTTCCGAAGTCGTGCTGGAATGGAATGCGAATGGCCCGCAGCGCTACCGTGTTTTCACTTCCAGCGATCTCCAAAACTGGTATTTACTCGGCGTGCCGGCCGCGGGTGGCGACGGGCAGGCCCAGATCGCTGACACATCCGCCGATGCGGCAGCGACCCGGTTCTATCGGGTGCAGGTGTTGCCCCAGCCGGGTTCTCCGGCGGGCGGGCGATGAGCTGCCGGGGCGGGGCTGAGGCGACGGGGCTCACGACAAAGTCCTTCGGCGCCATGCCCGACGTGATTTCCACCCCCCGCGAGGCACGAGCGGGGGTGGGAAATCCCGAACAAGATTCCCAAAGACGCAGATTTACGTCTTGTGCGCAGCCGGTGGGGTTCGCTGAAATATTGCTGACAAAGCGCTGTGATTGGGATAGTGCATGAAACCTGGAATGAACCGGCGTCAATTTTTAGGGACGGCCTCTGCTGCGGGCGCTATGGGGGGCTGGCAGCTCGTTGCCGCGCGTGTCCTGGGCGGAGATGGCAGGGTGGCGCCATCGAACCGCGTGGCCATCGGGGTGATCGGGCTGGGCATCCAGGGTGTCGGCGACATGAAGTCGTTTCTGGGGATGCGCGAAGCCCGGGTGCTGGCCGTCTGCGATGTCCACGAGGGACAGCGCGCGAAAGGCAAACAGGTGGTCGACACCTTCTACGGCAACTCGGATTGCGCGGCATACAACGATTTCCGGGAGCTCATCGCCCGGCCAGACATCGACGCCGTGCAGATCACGGCGCCGGACCACTGGCACCCGCTCATCGCGATCGAGGCCGCCCGCCACGGCAAGCACATGTATCAGGAAAAGCCCATGGGCTGGAGCGTTCGCGCGGCGCATGCGGTCGAGAAAGCGGTGAAGGAGAATGAAGTCGTGTTTCAATTTGGCACGCAGCAGCGATCGGACGGCAAATTCCGGTTCGCGTGCGAGCTGGTGCGGAACGGGAGGATCGGGCGGCTGAAGACGATACTCGTGGGCGTGCCTGGGAGTGTCTCGTCCTGTCCGATCCAGCCGGCCGAGCCGGTGCCGAAGGAATTGGACTACGACTTATGGCTGGGGCCGGCGCCCATGGCACCTTACTCCTACCAGCGGTGCCGGCCCTACAGCCAGAAGGAAGGCTGGAGTGTCTGGTACGGCATCTCCGACTATTGCATGGGCATGATCGGCAACTGGGGGGTCCATCACCTCGATATCGCCCAGTGGGGCAACAACACCGAGCTCACCGGCCCCGTCGAGATCGAAGGATTGGGCCAGTTCCCCAAGGGGCTGCTGACCGATTGCGCCGTGAGCTGGCAGGTCGAGAATCGCTATGCCAACGGCGTGACGCTGATTCACATGGATGACGCCACCAGCCGGAAGCACCCCCTGCAACAGGGCGGCCATGGCCACGGCGTGATGTTCCTCGGGACGGAGGGATGGGTGCATGTGGATCGCCAGAAATTGGACGCGCAGCCCGCCTCGTTGCTCGAAACCAAGTTCGGGCCGGATGAGCCGCGCTTGCTCCGGAGCGACAATCATGGCGCCAATTTCATCGGCGCCGTGAAAGGCCGGAACCAGCCCGCCGCCCCGATCGCTGTCGCCGTTCGCACCGACACGCTCTGCAACCTGCAGCTCATCGCCGCAACCCTGAAACGAAAACTGCGGTGGGATCCAGACCAGGAACGGTTTCTCGACGACGCCGAAGCCAACTCGATGCTCGATCGGCCGATGCGCGCTCCGTGGCGGTTATAGGATTCCGCCTCCTTACGTCGGCGGCTGCGCTGGCCCGCCTCGTGACCCTGGCCACAACAAGGAGTGCGCTCACGGATGACCGCGCATGATTCCCCCGGTTTCTTCCGCATTCAAGGATTGAACACGGAAGGACCGCCCGTTGTCTCCTGATTGACAGGCACTATGAATTTCTTGTTACAGCTTCCGAATGGAGCCTTGTCGCTGCTGGTTGGGTTATCCGACATTTTGATCTTCCTATGTGTGCCGGCGGTGGCCGCGGCACTGTACATCGGTTTTCATCGCAGCGCGGCAGTCGATGAGGGGCGAGTCTGGAAAGCAGCCCTGCGCTGGGGGGGCGGGCTGGGCTTGGCGCTGCTTGTGTTTTGTCTGTTGCTGTGCGTGATTCCCGGTCTCGGAGGCGGTTGGGACCGGCTTGACTACGGAATTCTTACGGGAGTGCCAACGTTTTTCGTCGCTGCAGTTTCCGCCTACACCATCCTGATCTTGGCGGGACTGGCAGCATTCGGCGCCGCGCGCAGCATCGCGCTCTTCTAGCCGCATCGTCCAGTTCCCGCAGACACCGTCACACAGCCGTCTCGGCTGCGCGGTGGTGCACCAACTTTTTTCCCACGCTCCGTGTTGAAACGGCACGATCCCATGGGGTGATCCCAATCCTCCATTGGCACTCCATTGGCAAAAATCTTCAAACAGACCCTAAGGTTTAACCCGGGTTGGGTGTCTTACACGATAAAGGGATGGATTGGGGGAGTGGGAGAGAGCGCTGAAGGAATGGGCACCATGGCAGTTTTAATGAAATCGAAGGGGATGGTGATCGGTTTTCTGCAGCTGCCCGGGATCGGGATTCGGCTTTACGTGGTTTATGGCGGCACGGAGATGACCCTCGAGCTGGAGCCGGTCAGGGTGGTGGAGGGAGATGCGCCAGCATGGCTGCAGGAAATGGTGGTGCGCTGGGTGCGTCGCAACCAGTTGAAGCTGCTGGGGATGGCGCAGCAGCGGTGCCAGCTTTTCGGCGGGAATGGTTCGAGGCATGGCCGGCCGCAGTTGCGTGACGGCCCCCGTGCGCCCCATGCGCTACAAGCAAGGTGATAACGCGCGCCGCGTGAGAAACTGCAGCCCGCTTCACGATTCTGCGGGCCGGGCGCAAACAGCGGCTCAAGGCCAGTTGCGGAATGTGCCATCGAATCCGATCACGTGCACCTGATCGGCTTCCCATGGGCGTTCAGGGCGGAGGTAGATGAGGCGGGTATTGCGCTGCTCGAGCTCGAGCCTGGCGGCGGCCGGCAGATCGGGTTCGAGGCCGGGCTCGAACAGGAAGTCGCCCCAGTAGGGCTTATGGAATGTCTGGCAAGTCTGCGACCAGTAGCTTTGGAGTAGCAAAGTGGAGCCGGTCAGGATGCCCGACATGGTTGTGGAGCCGAACCGCCAGAGGGTGGGGGTGAACCCGGTCATACCTCCTGGCCATTCCTGGGGTTTGTAGACGTAATCGATTGTGAAGTGCAACGCGTTGTAGGCCGTGAACGACGCGGTCTGGAACGACGGCAGGGCCGGATCGGCGGGCGGCACGGGCTCGAGTCGAACCGAATCGCGAGCGGTGTGCGCCACCTCCTGCTTCCAGGAATCGAAGATCATTTGGGGCAGGGAATAATCGGCGCGCAAGGAGACTTCGAGATCGCTCAGGCAGAACACGGGGCACGAGTCGATCTGGGTGGCCCGGGGCAGAACCACCTCAAGACAGAAATCGATCCAGCCCATGGCGGTGTTCATGGACCAATGATCGCGCGAGCAGGGGCGCTGCCGGTCGTCCAGAGCGGTTTCATGCCAAGCACTGTCCCAGGAAGCCACCCTGCCGGCCGTGGCTGACAGCAGACCTTCGAGCGTGTGCTGCCAGTCGGTCCGGGTGAAAAAGCTGGATGCCAGCCCGGCCTCATTCAGCCAGCGGCTGGCGGTCTCGATTGACCATAGGGACTTGAGCCGGTGATGGGCGAAGACCGAGGCGCGCGGCCCTTGTGAAACCTGGAGTAGGACGGGCTCGTTGAGCAGGACCGGGTCGGCCGGCAGAGCCGGCGGCCGAGGCAGCGCGCGGATTTGTTTGATCACGAGCCAGTCGGGCGCGATCCGCTTGTATTCGAAGTCGAGGGTGAATTCAGACTTGGCAGGATAGTACGAGTGATAAGCGTCAGCCAACTGGACGAATAGCGCCTGGAAGGTGCGATACTGGGTTTCGTTGGCAAGGACCTGAGTCTCGCCGGGCGAAAGCAGGTTCGAGTTCTGGACGATTCGCGGGCCGGAAGTGACCTGAGGCGGCTGTCCCTCGGAGGTGATTTCAGCCACTTCGGGAATCGCATCGCCGGAGGGATTGGCGACGGGAACGGCGCCTTTTTGGGTTACCATGGTCGTTTCGAGCCGCCGGGAATCTCCGGCTCTCGAGCAGACGGCGGTGGCGACTCCGTTGGCGAGCTCGATTTCATCCGGGAACGAGTGATGGACCAGAACGGCCATTCCGACCGCGGATTCATCGACCCGATGGCGCAGGCGTTCGATCACGGCATAATCGTTGTAGAAGCTGGCGAAGACCTTTCGGATCGCGCGGAACACGCCTCGTTCCTTGGATTCGGCGGGATCGCACCGGCATGGGCCGGCATCGTTGTCGTCGAGGTCGTCGAGGAGGCATCCGCTAAAACTGTCATACAGGCCGGCGCCAACGAACAGTTCGGTATCCTCGACGTTGGTCGAGCTGCGGAATCGGATGGGCTGGCCGGGAGCGAACACTGCCAGGGCTTCGAGAATGGCCGCTCGCTGCGCAGGGCTGAAATCGGCGACATCGGTGGTCCAGCGGCGGATTTCCGCCAGGTCGATGGCGAGGGCGGTGCGGTCGGCGGGGTAGGCGTAGCGGGAGATGCGCGCGGAAATCTCGGCGGCCAGCGTCTGACCCGTCGGCAGCGTTTGCTGGAGATAATCGTCCCAGAGATCGAACGTGAAGGCGATGGCGGGGCTGGGCGAGTGATCGGGAATCGTCCGCCGCAGGAATCCGGAGTTGGCAGCCTTGCCGCCGACATGCCGGATATCGGCCGGCGTCAAGGGATCGACGGGCAGGCTGTAGGCGCCGCAGCGGGCGCGAGGCTGGATCGCGAGCGCGGGCACGTATTTCAAGGAGCGGATCTCTGTTTTCAGGGCGGGATCGATCCCCTCGACGTCAATCGCTTTCACCCGGGGACGCAGATCGTCGATGCCAATGGGCTCGATGACTCGCAGCAGAATATCGTGGTTGAGCGCGGCCTGGAGCGTCTGGATCAGCGCCGGGTCGGTGGCATGCAGGAAGGGAACGCCATAGCTGCGCGCGAGGATGGCGGCATGCGAATTCGGTGTGGAAGGCGACAGGCAGACGATCCCGGCCAGAACAGGCAGTTCGGCGGGCACCTGGTCGGTCAGGAGGATGTCGTCGTGCTTGAGGCGGCCGTCGCGGAATGCCCCTTCGATTTCGGCGCCGGCAAGCCAGCGCAGGCGGCCGATCCCCCAGCCATGGCTGTAGATGTTTTCGCCCTCGAGCCATTGCTGAACGGTGCCCAGCGGAAGTCCTCGGGCCGCGAACCACGCGGCATCCGCCCTTGCGGCTTCGGTTTGCGTGAACGTGGGCATGTAGAAGCGACGGGCGCCCGCGGGCTTCTCGATGGCGGCGTCGACGGCTTCCGCCAGGAACCGGATCATCTCGCGCGGGTAGGGATCCTCCCCCGCGAACTCGAATCCGTATTCGAGGGTGTCGGGATCGAACAGGAGCGATCCGATGACTGCGACCTGGCCGCTGGCATGCAGCGTGGCGGCGTCATAGACGGCCGGGCCGATGCCAAGAAACGGGTCGAGGAGCGTCGTGGCGAACGCGTAGTGAAGGGGATGTTCGCGGGTGTTCTGGAAGATCACCTGGGTTGGATCGCTTCGAAAGACAGTGAACTTGACCCAATTGATCCGCTCGAGATCGGAGAGAGGATTCGGCGTTGTCCAGATGTTCGTATGATCCCAAAACGCATCGTCCAGGAGGCGGATCCGGTTTTTCCACTGCGGGGCGGGGGTCAGAACGAGTGGTTCGTGGATGGCGATGCGGTAGAACCGCTGATCTGTCCTCGGATCGATGCCGTCCTCGACGAATGACCAGGCAGCATTCGTGGAGGCATGGATGGGGATCCAGGAAGCGAGATCGGACGAGAACTCGAGCACGGCGATATTTCCCGGCGCTCCTTCGGCTTCAAGCTGGATGCTGCCGGAGGCCGGATCCGCAGCGATGGAACGAAACGAAGCCGCGCTCGCTCCGGCCGCCGGGATCCACGCTGCCAGGAACCCCGCGCCCGCCGAAGCGATCAGAAGGGATTTCACGGGATGACGGTTTTCGGGGGGGCAGGATTGGCTCTTGCGGCGGCGGCGGTGGCGGCATCGAGGAGGTGGCGCAGGTCCTTGTCGGCTTCGCGGAATGCGGCGTTCAGCAACGGATCGTTTTGGACATAGTCCTTGGTCAGGTATGCCTGGGTGAGGGCGTAGCGCTGGGCGACGATCGGGAGATCTTCAGGCGTCGGAACCTTCCGATTGACCAGGCCATCCTGATTGAGGTCTTCGATGAGATTGCGGCGCTGGTCGGGGGTGAGCGACGGGTCGAGTGCGGCCGTGTGGAACAACTCGGCGGCCTGGAGATCGGTTCCCACATAAGCCAGCGCCAGCCGGGCCAAGGGTTCCTTGCTGCCGGGCTGCGCCAGCCGGATGTCCTGGTAGGTGCGGGCGGCGAGGGCGACGCTTTCCGGGCCGAGCGTCTGCTGCAAATATCGCAACGCGCTGACATCGAGCCGGCCATCGGCCTGCACCAGTTGTGCCTGGGCATCGGGCACAAAAGACGGATCGCTGAAGCGCTGGAGAACGCCAAAGAGATAATCGCGGTCCAAGCGGTCCGGCGTGGAGTTCCCGGACAACAGTGTGCGGGCCGTTTCCAGAGCGAGGGTCTGGTACTGCCCCGGCGCCAGCTCTTCGAGGGCCTGGGTGAGGTAGGCCACCTCGATCCCTCGAGTCGAGCGGCCGAGGTTTTCTGCCAGCAGGTTCTCCGCATCGGCGCCGCCAATCTGTCGCGCGACGTCAAAGAGCGCAAATCGCAGCGAGGCTGGAACGAGCGCATCGGTGAGCGATCGGATGTCTCGAGGGACTTTGCCGCCGAGAGATTCGTAGGCGACATCCTGGCCGGTCGCCAGGAACTGGCGTATGGCCGGCAGCGCCGATGGCCCTGCTTGCGCAAGCTGATCCAGCAGCGCCAATGCGTGCCGAGCAGTGCGGGTTTGACCCGGCTTGATCGGCAGAGCGACCAGTTGGTTCAGAAGCGCCTGGGGATCGTCCGCAAGAGCAGTTGGAGGCGGCGGCGGATTGGATCTTGGGGCAATCGGTCCAGCCGGACGTCCGGGGCGCGCCTGGTCCAATGCCTTGTGGAACTGTGACCTCTCGGATTCCCAAGAGGCTCGCTCGGTGGCGAGCTCACGCGCCAAACGATCGGCTTGCCGGTGACTTGCCCACAACGCCAGGAGAGCCAGTCCAACGCCAGCCAAACCAAGGACCACATGGAGAGATTTCATGGGCGGACTAAGGATCAGCATACACCAGTGCCGCCCGATTGCCAGACTGAACCTACCGCAACCGGGCGGATGGACCCGGAGAAGGCGCCATGCCTTCGCCGAGGTAGAACCCGGGCTGAGGCGTTTTGTTATAGACCACGTTCTGGGCGGCGACGGCGAGGCGGTATTGGGGATCGTGCATGAGGGTGGGGAGGCGGTGGCGGGTGAGGACGGTGGTCGAGTAGAGGCGCAAGGAGCGGCCGTCGGGCGAGGGGAAGATGACTTCCTCGCGCCAGTCGCCGAGGAGATCGGCGGCGAGCGTGGGGGCGCGGGATCGGCTCCAGCCTTCGGCCCGGAAGAGCCGCTCCTCGATCCCTTGGTTCCAGTTCCATTTCGTGATGGTGCTGCCGGAGAGCAGTTCGCGGAGAAGATCGCCGTCCCACCAGATGGCCCAGCCGGTCGATCGGGGCGCCGGGCCGATGATCCGGCCGCCGGCGTCCCGCAGCCCTCCCGGGCCGTCCCAGGACTCGCAGCCGCGGTGGCGCGGATCGATGTCGGCGACCATGGCGGCTGCCACGTCGATCCCAGGGCTGTGAGTCCAAATGGGCTGGCCGGTGCGGGCGTCGTGGAGCCCAGCGCCCGGCGTCTGGAACCGCACGGTATCGTCTTCGTTTTCCGTGATAAGGAACAGCTCGAGCCCGGGCCGATCGGGATCGAAATCGCCCAGGTGCATGGTATCCCCGTGGCGCCGGCCGGTCGAGTAGAGCCCCCTGCCATCGTCGTCGACCGTCATGGCATGATAGATGATCTCGTCTTTTCCATCCCCATCCACGTCCGCCACGGCGAGCGAGTGCCCGCCCATGCCGGAGAAGGGAGATGCGTTCGCGAACGGCGGGCGGCTGATGCCGGAATCGAAGATCCAGCGGTTGGACAGGGTTCCGTTGCGCCAGTCCCAGGCCGCGATGACCGTGCGCCCGTAAACGCCGCGGCACATGACTGCGCTCGGCCGCTGGCCATCGAGATAGGCGATGCAGGCCAGAAAGCGATCGCATCGGTTGCCATAATCGTCGCTGCCGCCGTTGCCGCCGATGCCGCCCCAGCCATCGATCGGATCCCGGCCAGGGATGTAGTCCGCGGTCTTCAGCGCGGCGCCGGTCCGGCCGTCGAAGATGGTGAAGTGCTCCGGCCCTTCGAGGATGCGTCCATATTTGCGGCTGGTTTCCTGGCGATTGCGCCAGTCCTTGGCCGGATCACCAAGGACAGTGCCGGCGCCATCCCGGGTGCCGTCGGCGGTCTTGCATGCCAGCTCGGCCCGGCCATCGCCGTCGAGGTCGTAGACCATGAACTGGGTGTAGTGCTCGCCCTCGCGAATGTTGATCCCGAGATCGATTCGCCACAGGCGTGTGCCATCGAGTTCGTAGGCGTCCAGAACGGGCGTGCCTGTGATGCCCGCAAAGGCGTTATCCCGCGGGCGTGAGACCTGGTGCAGAACGATCTCGTAGTCGCCATCCCCATCGAGGTCGGCGACCGAGGCGTCGCCGGGGCGGTAGTCGGGGAGGGGCTGGATTGGGATCTCGAGGTAAGTCCGATCCCAGGCGCGCACGGGTTTCGTGGGCTTGGATTCGCGGCCTTCGAGGACGGAGCGGATCGAGTATTCGACCGGTTGATCGGGCGGGGCCTCCCGATCGATCAGGCAGGTCGGGTCCGCGATCGGCTCGGGATTGACTCGGACAGGCGCTCCACCGCTGGCGCTGCGATACAGGTTGAATGCCTGGCTAGCAGGATCCGTCCCCAGCAGCCGCCAGGAGACGAACACGCCGCCTTCCGCAAGGCGCATGGCCACCAATCCCCGGGAAAGCGATTCCATCTGTCGCTGCGCGCGAGCCGATGGATCCGACATGAACGCGGCGCAAAGAGCCAAAGCCAGCAGCTTGAGGTGGGCGTGCATGTTGCATGGAGGCTTTCAGATTTGGGCGGCGTTGGCAAGAGGCTGAAGCAGGCCGCGGGCTGCGGAGTTCAGGGCGCGTGCCTGTTGGCTCGGGGAAGGATCGAGGGGCGGCGGGCTGGTTCCTCGATGATGCTCGTGGGGCCCCTGACAAGGGTCAGAGGCCGGGCTAGCGGCGGCGGCGCCGGGCAGGGCCGCAGTAATAGCCGCCGCTGAGGCGGACCGCGCGGACCTTTCCGGGGTAGCCAGCGGGCGCGCCAGGACGGTCTTGTTCGAACAGTGCGGTGTAATCGTACGAGTAAGCGTCGAGCTTCTGCCTGGGGATTTTCTGGCCGATGAACCGCTCGATGGCGAAGACATGGGGAGCGTCTTCGGCGACCATCAGGGTGAAGGCGTCGCCGGCGGCCATGGCCCGGCCCGTGCGCCCGATGCGATGCACGTAATCCTCCGGATGCTGAGGGACATCGAAGTTGACGACATGGCTGACCTCGACCAGATCGAGGCCGCGGGCGGCGATGTCGGTGGCGACGAGCACCTCGAATCGGCCGTCCCGGAAGCCGCGCAAGGCGAGCTCCCGCTCGCTCTGAGTGCGGTTGGAATGGAGGACGGTGACGGCGTGCTGGTGTCGTTTCAGAAGGTTGGCGATGCGATCGGCGCGGTCCTTGGTGCGGCAGAAAACGATCACGGAATCGTAATTGACGCGCTTGAGCAGCTCGAGGAGGAGGTCGGACTTCTGGGACTCGGCGACGGGGTAGATGACGTGCTTGACGGTTTCAGCCGGGGACCGCCGGACACCGATCTCGACGGTTTGCGGCTTCTTCATCGCCCAGGAGATGAGAGACTCGATCTGGGGCGGGATCGTGGCGGAGAAGAGGGAGGTCTGGCGCTCGCGCGGACATTTCTCGAGGATGCGCCGGACGTCGGGCAGGAAGCCCATATCGAGCATGCGGTCGGCCTCGTCGAGGATGACGTGGCGGACGGCGTCGAGCCGGCAGTTGCCTTGGCGGAGGTGGTCGAGGAGCCGGCCGGGGGTGGCGACGAGGATGTCGACGCCCTCTTTCAGGGCCTGGTTTTGGCGCCCGTAGCCGACGCCGCCGTAGATGACGGCGACGCGCAGGTCGGTGAAACGGGCGAAATCGCGAAACGCGGTCTCGACCTGGGCAGCCAGCTCCCGGGTGGGCTCGAGCACCAGGACCCTGGGGCGGGGCTGATGCGATCCGAGCAGGGAGAGGATCGGCAGGGCGAACGCAGCGGTCTTGCCGGTGCCGGTCTGGGCGCAGCCGATGACGTCCGCGCCGCCGAGGTAGAGCGGGATGACGCGAAGCTGAATGGGCATCGGATCGGTGTAACCTGCGGCGCGAACTCCCTGGAGGATTCGCTCTGGCAAGCCGAGAGATTTGAACGGCATGGCGGATGTTATGCCATCGAGACGGGCGCGAGGGAAGGTTTTAATGATCGGGCAGCCGGCCGCCGCACTGGGAGCAGTAGCGGGAGGGGGGAGGGCACGGCCAATGGCAGCCGGGGCAATCGTGGTGGGCAGCCAGGTGGCGCTTGTGGATGATGAGGTTGCGGATGTAGGGGATCCAGGTGAAGGCGTAAGCGAAAATGAAGACCGAGTCCCGCTGGTAAAAGAGGGCGTAGCAGAACAGGAGGAAGGCGCCCGCCAGGCTGAGCCACCAGAAGGCGGCCGGAACGATGACCTGTTTGCGCCGCTCGGTGGCGTACCATTGCACGAGAAACCGGGACGTGAACGTGAGGTTGCCAAGCCAGCCCACGATCTTCCAGAAATGCCACTCGATGCCCAAGAGCTTGCCTCGGATCACCAGGAGGTCCATCAGCCAGTCCATAGCCGGGTATATTAAGGGTCTGTGCGAAAATTGCTTCCGATTTTGGCGGGAGCGCCGCCGGGCCCGATGCGAGGCGCGAGGGAGGGAGTGTATCCTCCTGCGATACTCGACCGACCGAGCAACAAAGCAGATGGCCCGGCGCCGCCCCGCCCCTGCGGGCTGAGGGCCTTGGGTGGGCTGGCTTTGTTGCTCCTCGCTCACAGACCGCGCGGGTATGCTCGCTCGTCGCGCCTTGCCAGCCCGCCCAATCCCCTCCAGCAAAATCGGAATTAACTTTCGCACAGACCCTAATCTGCAGGAGGCCGGAAGACAAAACATTTTGCCGATCCGCTGGCGGGGCAGCCGTTCCGGATCGCCGAGCCGGCGGTGGAGGAGCGCGAGGATGCCGATGCCGCAAGGCCGGCGCCCGCCTCCTGGCGCGGGCGGACCGACTCCGGCGGCTGTTACTCGGCCGCCAAGGCGGCGACCGGATCGAGGCGGGCGGCGCGCCGAGCGGGGAGCAGGCCGCTGGCCAGCCCCACCAGCAAGCTCGTCGCCAGGGCCAGGACCACGTATTCCGGCGGGGTCTTGACGGGCAGGGCAGGGACGTACATGCGCAACAGATGGCCTGCCCCCATGCCCGCCGCCAGGCCGAGGGCGCCGCCCAGGGTCGAGATCAGGGTCGCCTCGCTCAGGAACAGCATGAGGATTTGCCGTGAAGTCGCCCCGATGGCTCGCGCCAGCCCGATCTCCGAGGTCCGCTCGTTGACCGATATCCACATCATCGTCAGAATCCCGATCGATCCCACCAGGAGGGAGATCGCGCCAATCCCGCCCACGGCGAGGCTGACGATCCGGATGATGCGATCGAGGCTTTCGAGCATGCCGTTCTGGGTGGTGACGGTGAAGTCCCGCTCGCGGTTGTGGCGCTCGGTCAACACGGATTCGATCCGGCCCACGATCGTGTCGATAAGGGAGGAGTTGGCGACGGTGATGTCGATCTCGTGGAGGTGATCGCGGTTGAAGAGGCGCTGGGCGCGGGCGACGGGGATGTAGGCGCTGTCATCGATGTCGATGCCGAGGATCTGGCCTTTAGATTCCATGAGGCCGATCACCAGGAACCGCTCGCCGCCGATGCGCACGTGGCGTCCGAGGCAGTTCTCGGAGCCGAACAGCTCCCGCTTCAGAGTGGGCCCGAGGGCGGCCACCGGCGCGCCGTCCCGCGCGTCCAGCGCGGGCAGAAACCGCCCGGCCCGGACCCGGATCCGCCACACGTCCGGCATGGCGGCCGTGACGCCGTAGACGAAGACATTGCGGGTCTTGCCGGCGTGCTCGACCGGGGCGGCGCCGACGACGGAGGGGACCACGCGCTCGACGCCGGGGATTCGGTCGACGGCTTCGGCGTCCTCGATCGTCAGCGGATGGACCGTGACGCCGAGGGCGCCCGGGGCGCCCGTCGTTTCGATCCGGCCCGGATTGATGGCGATGAGGTTGGCGCCGAACTGGGTGAACTCGGACAGCACGTAGGAGCGGGTGCCCTCTCCGATGGACGTGAGCAGGATGACCGAGGCGATGCCGATGAGGATGCCGAGCGTGGTGAGAAAGGAGCGCTGGCGATGGAACCAGAGCGATTGCCAGGCCAGCTTGAAGATGTCGAACCCGCTCATGCCTTTCGCCTCATGAGCGCCTCGATGGGATTGAGCTGGGCGGCGCGGCGTGCCGGGAGGATGCCGAAGAGAAGGCCGACCGACGTGGCGACGGCGAGGGCGGCTCCGATCACCCAGGGCGGACAATGGATGGGGAAATCGGGATAGAGCCGCTGGAGGCCGTGGCCGGCGGCCAGGCCGACGATCAGGCCGACGACGCCCCCGGCGGTGGAGAGGACCGCGGCCTCGACGAGAAACACGGAGATGACCTGGGCATGGGTGGTCCCGATGGCCTTGAGCAGGCCGATCTCCCGGGCGCGCTCGGACACGGAGACCAGCATCACGTTCATGATGCCCAGGCCGGCGACCCCCAGCGAGATGGCGGCGATGCCCGCCAGGGCGGCCGTCAGGGCCCGGAGGATGAGGTTGAACGAGCTCAGCACGGCGTCCTGGGTGATGATCGTGACATCCTCCTGGCCGGCGTGGCGCTCGCGCAGGATTCGCCGCATCTCCTCCTGGGTCCGGTTCAGGTCCCGATGCGAGCCGGCCTCGGCCAGGATTCGAAACAGGCCGCTGCGATTGAACACGCGCAAGGCGGTCTCGACGGGGATCTCGATGACCTGGTCCATGTCCATCCCGATCGACGTCCCCCGGGGCGCCATGATGCCGATCACGCGGAACCGCCAGTCGCCGATTCGAACCCATCGGCCCAAGGGGTTCTCCTGGGGGAAGAGCTCGCGCGCCGCTCCGGCGCCGAGGACGCACACGGCCGCCCGCGGCTGCTCGCGGGGCAGGAAGCGCCCGCTGGCCATCCGGAGATGGCGAATCTCCAAAACATCGTGGGTGGTCCCCAGCAGGGTGATCTCCCGGCTGCGATCGCCGGCGGACGCACGGGCGGTCCCGACGACGATCGGGGCGACCCTCTCGATGGCAGGGACCCGCTGCAGGAGGGCGTCGGCGTCTTCGAGGGTCAGGTCGTGCGGCGCCGTGTTCACCAGGGGCGCCAGGCCGGCGGTCTCGGTCTTGCCGGGGATGACGATGAGCAGGTTGGCTCCCAGGGAAGCGAACTCGCCGGTGACATAGAGCCGGGCTCCTTCGCCCAGACTGGTCAGGAGCAGGACCGAAGCGACGCCGATGCTGACGCCCAGCAGGGATAGGATCGTCCGAAGACGGTGGCCCCTGAGCCCGCCCGCTGCAAATCCAATGAGATCCACGCCCCTCATGGGGAATCGTCGGAGATGACCCGGCCGTCGGCCAGCCGGATCCGGCGCCGGGCCCGATCCCCGATCTTCGGGTCATGGGTGACCACGATCAGAGTGAGCCCCTGCCGGTTCATCCGCTCCATCAGCTCGACGATCTCGCGGCCGGATCCGCTGTCGAGGTTGCCGGTGGGCTCGTCGGCCAGGAGCACGGCGGGCTCCATGACCACGGCCCGCGCGATGGCCACCCGCTGCTGCTCGCCGCCGGAGAGCTGGTCGGGACGGTGGCCGGCCCGGTGGCCCAACCCGACCACCTCGAGGACCTGCTCCACCCGCTGCCGGCGCTGGTCGGGCGGGATCCCGGCGAACACCATCGGCAGCTCGACGTTGGCAGCCGCCGTCAGCCGCGGCACCAAGTGGAAGAACTGAAACACGAATCCGATCCGATGCCGGCGCAGCGACGACAGCTCGTCGTCGGAGAACCGGGCGGTCTCCTGCCCCGCGAACCGGTAGGATCCGCCGTTGGGCCGATCCAGGCAGCCCAGGATATGGAGCAGCGTCGATTTGCCCGATCCGGACGGCCCCATGATCGAGACATACTCGCCGGGCTGGATCTCGAGGGTCGTCTCCTTCAGGGCGCGCACGGGGCTTCCGCCCACGACGTAAGTGCGCTCGATTGCGTCGAGACGAATCATGGCGCGGTTTCCGGATGAGCCTCTGCCTCCGTTCGGCCGCTCTCTCCCCCGGGGGCTGCGGGAGAGAGGGCAGGGAGGGGGTTGGTTCCCTGGCTCTGGGATTCGGCGCCCGAACCCGGATCGGAGGCAGCCTCCCCCTTCGCGATGGCATAGGCGCCCGCCTTGACCTCCGGCCGATCGAGCGAGACCACCACGACCTCACCCGCGGCCAGGCCCGAGACGATCTCGGTGAAGCTCCAGTTGTGAAGGCCGGTGACGACCTTCTGCTCGGCTAGCCGGCCCTCCCGCAGGACCAGGACGCGATCGCCTTCGAGCAGCGCGTAGGTGGGGATTCGGAGGACCTGCTCGCGCGCCTCCAGAATGATCTCGATGTCGGCGGACAGGCCGGGAAGCAGGTTGGCTGGAAGGGGGTTCTTCTCGAGCTCGGCCTCGACGCGGAGCGTCCGGTTCTGTTCCTGGCGGGTCTCGACGAACGAGGAGATGTAGGTCAAGGCGCCGCGGAAAGAGCTCTCTCGAAAGGCATCGAGCGTGATGCGCACGGGGTATCGGAGGCGGAGGCGGGCGACATCGGCCTCGTCGATGGGGGCGCTGACGTAGAGCGTGTCGGGATCGATCAGATCCACCACTGGCGGGATGAAGACGCCGGGCGGGCTGGGGCTGATCCATTCGCCGGTCTCGGTGGTGACATCGAGCACGACGCCGTTGAAGGGGGCGGTCATGACGGTTTTGGCGAGGGTGGCGCGGGCCAGTTCGAGGGCGGCCTCGGCCTCGCGGGCGCGGGCTTGGGCGGCCAGGCTGGCGGCCAGCGCGGAGCGCGAGCGGGTCTGGTCCTGATCCAGCGCGATCTCGGAGATGACCTTGTCGCGGGCCAGGCTCTGGGTCCGCTTCCAGGATTGCTGGGCGAGCTCGGATTCGAGCCGGGCTTGTTCGGCGAGGGCTTGGGCGGCCTCGAGGGCGCGCTCGGCCAACTGGACTTGGGCCTGGTGCTCCCCGTCATCCAGCCGCAGCAGGACGTCGCCTTTCCGAACCCGGCTGCCCTTCTGGACGCGGATCTCGGCCACCAGCCCCGCCAGGCCCGGGCTCATCCCGGCCCGGCGCCGGGACTGGACCGTCCCGGCGCGAGAGTTGACCACGGTATCCTCGACGCGCCCCTTTTCGACGCGGCAGACGGTCACCTCGATGGGGCGGGGACGGAACACGGTGAGCCGCAAGGCGAGCCCGATTCCCGCCAGGACGACGAGGACAAGCGCCAGCTTCAGCCAGGGAAAGGGCGCACGCTCAGCCTGAATCATGGGCGCAGGTTAGCCTCGAATGCATTGAGGCGCAAGGACTGCCGGCGGGCGCCGCCGCCGGCTGTGAATAACGCGGCGCCAGGATCCGGGTATTCTCACTTGACCATAGGGGTGATGATTCCTTATTTATCAAAGGCAATTTAGGCAACGGTCATGTTCGCGCAACTTAAAGGGCTGTTTTCCAATGATATTGGCATCGACCTGGGAACAGCCAATTCCCTGGTCTTTGTGCGGGACCGCGGCATCGTGTTGCGGGAGCCGTCCGTGGTGGCCATTCAGGCGGGCACGACGAACGTCCTGGCGGTGGGAGAGGAGGCCAAGCGCATGCTGGGCCGCACGCCGGGCAACATCGTGGCCATCCGGCCGATGAAGGACGGCGTCATCGCCGATTTCGAGGTGACGGAGTCGATGCTGCGCTATTTCATCCAGAAGGTGCATCACCGGCAGCTGATCGCGCCGCGGGTGGTCGTGGCGGTGCCGTCGGGGATCACCGAGGTCGAGAAGCGGGCGGTGAAAGACTCGGCGATGCATGCCGGGGCGCGCGAGGTCTACCTGATCGAGCAGCCCATGGCGTCGGCGATCGGGGTGGGGCTGCCGGTCCACGAGCCGGCGGGCAACATGATCGTGGATATCGGCGGCGGGACGTGCGAGATCGCGATCATCTCGCTGGCGGGAATCGTCTTCAGCCGGAGCATGCGCGTGGGCGGGGACGAGTTTGACGAGACCGTCGTCGCCCACATGAAACGCGCCTATAATTTAATGATTGGTGAACGAACCGCCGAGGAGATCAAGATTCGCATCGGCTCGGCATATCCCTTGGAACAGGAACTGACGATGGAAGTGAAGGGCCGCGATTTGAGCTCCGGACTGCCGAAGACATTGCCGGTGCGTTCGGAGGAGATTCGCGAGGCCCTCAAGGAACCGCTTTCAAGCATCTTGGAATCCGTGCGCATCACGCTCGAGCGCTGCCCGCCCGAGCTGGCGGCCGACCTCGTGGACCGGGGCATCGTGCTGGCCGGCGGCGGGGCGCTGCTGCGGGGCATCGACCGATTGATCGCCGACGAGACCGGCCTGCCGGTGCACATCGCTGACGATCCGCTCAGCGCCGTGGCCGAAGGAACCGGGCGCGTCCTGCAGGAGCTCCAATTCTTGAAGCGGCTCGCTTTCTCGAAGACATGATCCAGGCGTTCACCCCCCAACCGGGTCGGGGTGAAGCATGTTAAAACGGCCGTTTGTAGCTGCCCTTATTGCCATTGCGGTGCTGGCGGCAGGTTTGTGGAACCTGCCCCTCTGGTTTTCGTCGCCGGCCAAATCCATCCTCGGCGCCGGGTTCGTCCCTCTCTTCGGGCTCGATCATGCTGGCCGGGAGCTCGCCGATGCGGCCGGCAACGCCCTGACACCCCGCAGCGCGCTCGTCCAGGAGCGAGACCAGCTCCGGCGGGAAAACCAGACCCTCCGCGTCCTGGTCCAGGAGGCGTCCGATCTCCGAATCGAGAACGAGCGGCTGCGCGCCCAGGCCGGGTTCGCCGCGCGCGCTCCCTGGAAGCTCCGCCCCGCCCAGGTCATCGGCCGCGATCCGTCCAACTGGTGGCGCACCCTGCATATCGACGCCGGCGCCACCGACGGCGTGCGCGTCAACTGCCCGGTGCTGACCCCGCAGGGGCTGGTGGGACGCGTCAGCCAGGTCCATGCCCAGCGGTCGGTCGTCCGCATGGTGGGCGATCCCGAGTGCCGCGTGTCGGCGCTGATCCAGGAGACGCGGGAGGCCACGGGCATCCTCATTCCGACCGATGAGCTTTCCGATCGCGGCGGCCTGGCCACGCTGACCTTCCTCTCGCGCCATGCCGCGCTCAAGGCCGGTCAACAGGTGATCACCAGCGGCCAGGGCGGTGTCTACCCGAAAGGGATCCTGGTGGGCCGGATCGTGGATTGGCGGCTGGCTGACCAGGGGCTTTACCAGGAGGCGCGGATCCAGCTGGCCGTCCGCCAGCATCAGCTCGAGGAGGTGTGGGTGATTCTACCATGAACCGCATCTACACCCTCTGTGTCTGGCTGCTGGCCGTGGGCATGGCTTTCGCAACAGCCGCGCTGGATCTGCCGCGGCGGATGCTGGGCACGCAGATCGACCTGATGACGCCGCTGGTGATTGCGGCGGCGCTGGCGGCCGATCGGCGGACCATGATCGGGGTGGCGGTCGCGGGCGGGCTGTCGATGGACACGCTGTCGGCGACGCCCCTGGGGCTGAGCGTGCCGCCGCTGGCGGCCGTGGGCCTGCTGGCGCACCGGCAGCTTCCGCTGATGCTGCCGGACCAGAAGGCGGTGCAATGGCTTCTGGGGCTGGCTGGCGGCCTGCTGGCACCCACCCTCTCCCTGCTGAGCGCGCAGGGGTGGGCCTATTTCAGCGGCAGCACCGATCCGCTCGCCGCGCCATCGGCCGCCGCGGCCATCGAGTGGGGCTGGATCGAGGCTGTCGAAGACCGGGAGCTGCCCTTGACCGCCGGCTGGGTTCTCTGGCGCCACGTGCCTTTCATGGCAGTGGGCAGCGCGTTCCTGACGCCTTTGATGTATGGGCTGCTGCGAAGGCTCGGACGGGCGATCGAGTATCCGCTGGTCAAGCCGCCCTATTATCGGCCGGATCGGGAGATGAAACGGGGGCGGATGTGAGGCGGCCATGCTGATCCTGGACCAACTGAAGCGGAGCGACCGGGGCCTGTGGCTGATGGCCGTGGGGATCCTGGCTGCGTTTGGCGGGCTGCTGGTCTGGCTGGCGTATCTGCAGGTCTTCTCGGTCAGCCGCTACCAGGCCAGCCAGCAGGCGCAGTCCATCCGCCGCATCCGGTTCCCAGCCGTGCGCGGGACCGTGCACGATCGGCGGGGCCAATCCCTTGCCGAGAACCGGCCCATGTTCAATGCCAACCTCTACATCGAGGAGCTCAGCCCGCTATTCAAGGCCGAGTACCGGCGCCTGATCCACGAGAGAACCGGGACCAACATCGCCCGGCGCAGCTGGTGGGACTGGCTGGGCCGGCGGCCGGCGCAGAAGCCGGCCCCTGCCCCTCGGCTGACAGCGGCGGAGCGGGAGGCCTTGGGGCGACAGGCCCGGTTCCAGGTGGTGAACCGGGTCGTCCAGGAATTGGCGGCACAGATCGAGCAGCCCCTGGCCCTGGACGAAGCCCGGTTCCATCAGCATTACGAGGAGCTGCGCGCCCTGCCGTTGCCGCTGCTGGAGAACCTATCCGACTCGATCGTCGCTCGCATGCAGGAGCGCCCGGAGCGGCCCGTCGGGGTGAACCTCGATGTGCAGCCGATGCGCTGGTATCCCCATGGCATGCTGGCGGCCCACCTGCTGGGTCAGGTCCGCCGGCTGGATCACTTCCAGGAAGAGATCGATGACGGCTTTTATTATTGCCTGCCCGATTACCAGGGGAACGTCGGGATCGAGGGGGCCTTCGATCGCGAGCTACGCGGCCAGGCGGGTTTCAAGGCTGTCCGGGTCAACAACATGGGCTACCGTCAATCCGAAACCATCTGGTCGCCCGCTCAGCCCGGCCGGGACGTCCATTTGACCATCGACCTGCGCATCCAGCGGGCTGCCGAGCAGGCCCTCCGTCAGGCCGGAGCCGCTCCCAAAGGCGCCGTCGTCGTCATGGACCCCCGAAACGGCGATCTGCTCGCCATGGCATCCTCGCCGGCGTTCGATCCCAACTCGTTCGTGCCGCGAATGAGCCATGCCAACTGGGTCCGGCTCAGCGATCCGGACTTGAACCCCATGTTGAACCGGGCGTCGTTCGGCTCCTACGCGCCGGGATCGATCTTCAAGATCGTGGTCGCGCTGGCCGGGCTCGAGGCGGGGACGCTGGATCCGCGCGAGATCTATTCCAGCAAGGGGTATTACTCGATGGGCAGGCGCAGCCGGCCCATCGGGGACACCGCGCCGGCGGGGGATTACGATTTCCGGCGCGCCTTCAAGCTGTCGAGCAACTCCTATTTCATTCATCAGGGCCTTCGGGCGGGGCTGGACCGGATCATCGAGATGGGCCAGCGTTTCTTCCTGGGCCAGCGGACACAGATCCCGCTGCTCCAGGAGGTCCGAGGCTTCTTCCCCACGCTCGAATGGGTATCGTCCCGGAATGAACAGGGCGATCCCGTCCAGCCGGGCGAGGTGGCCAACCTCTGCATTGGCCAGGGCTTCTTGACCGTGACCCCGCTGCAGATGGCGGTGCTGACTTGCGCGATCGCCAACGGGGGGACGGTCTATTGGCCCCGGCTGGTCGAGCCAGTCGAGCTGGGAGGATCGGCCAGCGCCGGCGGCCTGCGATCGGCCGGCCGCCCCCGCGGCCAGCTGGGCGTCAGCCAGCAGCACTTGGCCCTCGTCCGCGAAGGCATGCTGGCCGATGTCGAAGACCCCGATGGCACCGGACGCCATGCCTCGGTCATCGGGATGAGGGTGTGCGGCAAGACCGGGACCGCGGAGGTGGCCTTGAACGGGGGCGGCAAGCGCCTAGACACGTGGTTCGTGTCGTTCGCGCCTTTCGAGAAACCCCGGTATGCGGTGGTGGTGGTGGTCGAAGGCGGCGCTTCGGGCGGAGGGACTTGCGCGCCAGTGGCGCGCTCTATCTACCAGGCGCTGAGGCAGTTGGAAATTCAAGCGAATTCGTCGAAACCAGAGAGATCGAACTGAAATGGTTTTTCATGGTCTTCTAACTAATAAGTGGCGTATCGCATGCTAGAGGCATCGCTCAACGAACGAGAACGGCGGGTGGACTGGCCCTTGCTGGCCAGCGCGTTGGGCTTGATGGTGTTGGGAGTGGTTTTTATCTGGAGCGCAACGGCCAACCCGGATCCAGTTGGAGGATTGCCATGGTATCGCCAGACGGCCTTTCAGCAGGCCGTCTGGTGCGTGCTGGGGCTGGGCGTGGCGGCGGCCGTCTGCCTGGCCGACTACCGGATCTATGCCCGATGGTCGTATCTGATTTACGGGGCGACGATCCTCCTTCTGATCGCGGTCCTTGCGGTGGGGTCGGTCCGGTTCGGCGCCCGGCGATGGATCGATCTGGGCCTGTTTCAGTTCCAGCCATCCGAGTTCGCCAAAGTTGGTTTTCTGGTGGCGATGGCTCATTTCCTGAGCCGGCCCCCCGAAGAGCTGGCCAAGCCGAGGCTTTTCTGGCTGGCCTTGGCGATGACGGTCGTGCCGTTTGCCCTGATTCTGAGGGAGCCGGACCTGGGGTCGGCTCTGGTTTTGCTGCCGATGGCGCTGGTGATGTTCTTCGTGGCCGGCGTGCCGGTCCTGTTTCTGCGGCGGCTGCTGACGGGGGCTGCGGCCGTGTTGGGGCTGATCCTGGTCGATGTTCTCTGGGCGCCGCCGCAATGGCAGGTGATCCACCTCGAGGACTACCAGCGGAGGCGGTTGCTGGTCTATTTCGGGCTCGATTACGCAGGGCCCAACGCGTCCGAGGAGGAGCGAAGGCGGGCGCGCGTCCAGCAGTTGAACGATTCCTACAACGTGCGCCAGGCCCTGATCGCCGTGGGCTCAGGCGGATGGACGGGCAAGGGATGGCGGCAAGGCGCCCAGAATGTGCTCGGGTTTTTGCCGAAAGGGGTTGCCCACAACGATTTCATTTTCTCGGTGATCGCGGAGGAGGGCGGGTACATGGGGAGCGCGACGGTTTTAGGGCTCTACACCGTGATCCTGTTCGCCGGTTTGAGGACCGCCAGCCAGGCCCGCGATCGCCTGGGCAAGCTGCTGGCGGTGGGCGGCGTGACGCTCTTCTTCAGCCACGTCGTCATCAATATTGGAATGAATGTCCGGCTGATGCCCGTGACGGGCATCCCGCTGCCCCTGCTCAGTTACGGGGGCTCTTCGGTGCTCTGCTCGATGATCGCGGCTGGCCTGTTACAGAACGTGTATTTCTACCGCAAGTCCTATTAGCCATGAGTGAACGTAGCTTCTCGAGCCGCCGGCGCGGCGGCATGCGATTCCGCCCCGCAGGCGGATTGTCTTCACGTCCCGGCCGCGGCGGCCGGATCCCCTCGGCGGCCCGGCCCGATCCCGCGGCCTTCCCCGTCCCCCAGGACACGGTCTTTAACCGGTCCCGGCATGCCCGGGAGATCGAGCGGTCGGAGAACCTGGCGGCCGGCCTGCCGCTGGAAGGCCCGCCCCCGATGGCGGCCGTGCCAGCCCCCGCCCCCGCCGACCCCGATGTTGGCCCCGCACCGCGCAAGAGGGATTTCCGCGAGCCCGACCTGTCGATTCCCGCCGAGGTCCAGGAGGAGAAGACCTCTGTGCCGGCCGCCATCGCCGAGCCTGCCGCCTCGGGCATCGTCGAGACCCTGCGCGCGGCAGCCAACCGCGTGATGCGCAAGGTCCAGCGGCTCATCAAGCCCACCAAGCGCATCCGGAAGGAGATCGTGATCAATGCCGAGTCGCTCGAGATCCGCGTGGCGGTCCTCGAGGAGGGCAAGCTCGAGGAGTTCACCATCGAGCGCACCGAGGAGGAGCGCCTGGTCGGAAGCATCTTCAAGGGGCGCGTCAAGAACCTCGAGGACGGCCTCAAGGCGGCCTTCGTCGACATCGGGTTCGAGAAGAACGCGTTTCTCCATTATTGGGACATCGTGCCGAGCACGTTCGACAGCTCGATCGAGGTCGTCGAGCGCGAGGCGCGGCGCCGGGACCGTCCGCGGATCACCCCGAAGGACATCCCGCGGCTCTACGCCCCCGGCAGCGACATCGTGGTCCAGGTGACCAAGGGGCCGATCGGCACCAAGGGGCCGCGCGTCACCACAAACCTGGCATTGCCCGGCCGGTTCCTCGTGCTCCTGCCCAACTCGGATCAGTCGGGCATCTCGCGCAAGATCGAGCAGCCCGAAGAGCGGCAGCGGCTCAAGCGGATCCTGCGCGGATTGAAGATTCCCGAGGGCATGGGCGTCATCATCCGCACCGCCGGCGAGGGCCAGCAGGCGCGCTATTTCGTGCGCGACCTGGCGCTCCTGCTCGACGAATGGCGAGGGATCCAGGAGAAGATCACAAACAACCCTCCGGCCACCTGCGTGTTCCAGGAGCCGGATCTGATCGAGCGGACGGTGCGGGATTTTCTGACCGAAGGCGTCGAGCGGATTGTGGTGGATTCGAGCGCGGCCTACGAGCGGATGATCCGCATGATCCAGCGCATCTCGAAGCGCTCGATCCACAAGATCATCCTCTACTCCGAGCCCCAGCCGCTGTTCGACCGGTTCAACATCTCGCGCCAACTCGACAACGCCTTCGCGCGCCAGGTCCACCTCAAGAGCGGCGGCTACATCGTCGTGGACGAGACCGAGGCCCTCGTAGCCATCGACGTCAACACCGGCAGCCACAAGGGCGGCAAAGACCAGGAATCGACCATCCTCAAGGTCAACCTCGAAGCCGCCGACGAGATCTGCCGCCAGCTCCGGCTCCGGAACATCGGCGGCCTGATTGTCCTGGACTTCATCGACATGAAATCCCGGCGCGACCAGCACACGGTCTACCAGCGGATGAAGGAGGGGCTCCGGCGCGACAAGGCCAAAACCCATATCCTGCCCCTCTCGCAGCTGGGCCTCATGGAAATGACCCGGCAGCGCCACTCCGAAAGCTTCCGCTCCTCCGTCTACGACGATTGCCCCTACTGCAAGGGGCGCGCCAAGATCAAGAGCGCCCTCACCATGAGCGTCGAAATCCAGCGCAAGCTCATGGAGATCCTCCGCAAGCGCGACCGCGACGAGTCCGATTTCCAGCTCCGGGTCATCGTTCACCCCTCCGTCCTCGACCGGTTCCGCTCCGAAGACGAAAAGCTGCTCATCGAGCTCGAAAAGCGCTATTACGGGAAGCTTTCCTTCCGCGCGGATCCCGCCTTCCATGTCGAGCAATACCGGATCCTCAACGCGATGACCAACGAGCCGATCGCGGAGCAGGGAGCTATTCCCCCAGGATCTTGACCAGGACCCGCTTGCGGCGGCGGCCGTCGAACTCGCCGTAAAAGATCTGCTCCCACGGGCCCAGGTCGAGCTTGCCCCGGGTGATGGCCACCACCACCTCCCGGCCCATCACCTGTCGCTTCAAATGCGCGTCGGCGTTGTCCTCGCCCGTCCGGTTGTGGCGATACTGCGCGAGAGGCTCGTGCGGCGCCAGCTTCTCCAGCCAGACCTCGTAATCGTGATGAAGCCCGCTCTCGTCGTCGTTGATGAACACCGAAGCCGTAATGTGCATCGCGTTCACCAGGCAGAGGCCCTCCTGCACCCCGCTCTGCCGCACGAGATTCTCCACGGTCGGGGTGATGTTGACCAATCCACGCCGCTCCGGGACCTCGAACCACAGGTAATCCGTCAGATGTTTCATCGCCGCCAATTCTATCGCACTGGCACGGCGTTTGGCCAACCTTCATCCAGAGCGTGCAGAAGACAAGGCGGCGTGGTGGCGAACTTGTCGACCCGGCAGTTGAGTGTCTTCTCCCTCGCCTCCATGGCAATGGAGGAGAGGGCGGGGGAGAGGAGGTCGAGCATTTTTGTCTCTCCCTGTCCCTCCCCCCGCTCGTCCCTCGCGGGGGGAGGGGAATGGTGGCCGGCTTGCGAGAGACAAGGCGGCGGACTCGTCCACCGAGTCGCCGATCGTCTTCTGTTTTGACCTGGGTCAAGGCGCCGGATCCAATCCCGAGACATCTTCGCCTCATGAACGCAATGTCAACCGAACATGTATGCGGGCCCATCGACACCATGATGCGCGAGCACCGGCTGATCGAGCAGGTCCTGGCCTCGCTGGCCGCCCTGGCCGCCCAGCTCGAGACGAATCCCGCCGCGCCCCGCGAACGAATCGCCCAGTTCGCCGATTTCTTCCGCAACTTCGCGGACCGCTGCCACCATGGCAAGGAAGAGGACCAGCTGTTCGCCAAGCTCAACGAGTGCGGTTTTCCGCGGGAGCACGGCCCGGTGGGTGTCATGCTCGCCGAGCACGCCGAAGGCCGGAGGCATGTCGAGGCCCTGTCCAAGATCGGGGCCGGGACCGGCCCTCTCCGCTCCGACGAGGCCGCCCAGGTGGTCAGCCATGCCCGCCAGTTCATCCCCCTGCTCCTGGATCACATCCGCAAGGAGGATCATGTCCTGTATCCCATGGCCCGGCAGGCTATACCCGCCGACGGAATGATCCAGCTCGACACGGCGTGCCGCGCCTACGACCAGGACCGGATCGGTCCCCTCGAGATCCAGCGCCTGCGCGACCTGGCAGCCGAACTGCTCCGGATCCATCCGCCCCACCCCGGGGTGCTTGCCCCAGCCTGACTCGCCCGATTCGGCAGCCGGCTCCCGCGCTCCTGGCCGAAACGCGGATTTCAATCCGCACGGGTTTCAACCGAAAGCCATCCATTCGGACCCGCAGCCCCGCGCCATGACTTCCGCGCTTGCCCCGCCCATCCGGACCGGGTAACCATGGACTCAACATGCCGCTGTTCGGATTGTCTCCCGGGATCGGGTCGGGGACTCGGTCTGAATGACACTGGAGACACTCGAATGGACATCGTTGCGGCCGGGATTGATCTGAATCCATGCGCGTCGAAATCGAGTTCACGACCGGGAGGATCGGGCCGCGCTCGGATCTGCCTCCCGAATGCGGCGGCCGCGCGGGCGCCGTCGTCGAGTTCAGCGGACGGGTCAGGGCCGACGAGGATGGGCGCCCGATCGCCGCGCTCGAATACAGCCTGGAGCAGTCGGTCGTCGAGCGCCTGATACGGGATCGGGCGGGCTGTCTGGACGGGCGATTCCCGTGTCTGCATGTCCGGGTGATCCATCGGACGGGGATCATTCCCGTGGGGGAAACCCCGCTTCAAATCGTGGCGGTGTCCGTCCATCGAAGCGAGGCGCTGGGGATGGTGGGCGCTCTGCTGGACTACATCAAAGAGGATCTCCCCGTCGTGAAACGTCCGATCGGAACGGATGACTCATCGAGAAAAAACATTGCATGAGGAGCGGTCCGGCGCCCCGGTCTCTGCCGGCGGCTGGGGCTTGCGGCATCGGATGAACGGATCTCCCCGACATCGCTCCGTCCGATCCACGGCGGCGGCTGCCCCCGAGCCCGCCGGTCCCCAGGAGGTGATCGATTGCCTGCGGGAAATCCTCCGTCCTTTGCCCGCGGAACGGATCGGCCTGGTGCGGGCTCTGGGGCGTGTCCTGCGCGAGACCATCGTCGCTCCGGAGGACCAGCCGGCCTTTGACCGGTCGTCCGTGGACGGCTACGCGGTGCGGCGCGACGATCCTCGATCGAGATTCCGCGTGGTGGACGAGCTGCGGGCGGGGGATTGGCGGCCCCGCCAGCTCGAGCCGGGCCAGTCGGTCGCGATCGCCACCGGCGCCGCTCTTCCCTGCGCCGGCCTCGAGGTCATGATGCTCGAGGATGTCCAAAGGCAGGGCGACTGGATCCGCGCGCGGCGCCGGCCGGGCGCTGCCCACATCCGATCTCGCGGCGAGGATGCGCGGGCGGGGGCAGTGCTGGCCGAGCCAGGCCTGGTGCTTGCGCCCGGCGCTCTGGCGCTTCTAGCCAGCAGCGGCCACACGCGGCTCTGGGTCACCCGCCAGACTCGAGCCCTTCACGTCGCCACCGGCGGCGAAATCGTCGACCCCCGACGAAAACCGGGCCCTGGACAGATTCGCGATGCCAATTCGATCCTGGTCCGTGCGTTTCTCGAGCCGTGGCAGGCCCGGCTCCGGCAGCTTCGCTCGCCCGAGGACCCGGCCGCTGCCGAAGCCCCGCTGGCTCGATGGCTCGGATCGCCCGATGGGGCCGAGCCGCCCGAGGACGGGGTGGACTTGCTGCTGATTTCCGGCGGGGCGAGCGTGGGCCCGCACGATCTGACTCGCGCTTGGCTCGAGCGATTGGGCTTCACAATCCGGATCCACCAGACCCGGACGCGTCCGGGCAAACCGCTCCTGGTGGCCCAGCGCGGTTCCACGATCGCATTCGGCTTGCCGGGCAATCCGCTGGCCCATTTCGTGGCGCTCAACCTGTATGTCCGAACGGCCTTGGAAGCCTTCAGCGGCACGCCCGCCAGACCGGGGTTTCGACGAGGCGTTTTGCAGTGCGGTCTGGCCTCGGATAGCTGCGAGCGCGAAACGTTTTGGCCGGCGCGGGGCGGATTCGAGGACGGCTGTGTCGTGCTGCAGCCGCTCCGATGGCGCAGTTCGGGCGACCTGACATCCCTGGCGGCGGCCAACGCCTTGATCCGGGTGCCCCGCGGCACGCGGCGCATGGCGCCCGGGCACGCCGTCGAGTTCGTCTCGGCATGCCTGGGGAGGAGCGACTTTGAAAATCGGACGAGTCACGATTAGCGATCGGGCGGCGGCGGGCCTATACGCCGATCAAAGCGGGCCCGAGATCGAACGCAGGTTGCGGGCGATTTTTGGCCCCGAGGCGTCGTTTGTCGCCGTCGTCATCCCCGATGAGCTGGATCGGGTGGCGGGCGTGTTGCGACAGTTGGCTGATCAGGACCGGTGCGATCTCATCGTGACCACCGGCGGGACTGGCGTTGCGCCCCGGGACATCACGCCCGAGGCCACCCGGTCCGTGCTCGACCGGGAGTTGCCCGGTTTCGGGGAGCTGATGCGAATGCGATCCTATGACCAAGGCGTCCGCACCGCGGTCCTTTCGCGCGCCGTTGCGGGCGCCCGCGGATCGACCCTGATTGTCAACCTGCCCGGCAAGCCGCGCGCGGTGGCCGAATGCATCGGGTATCTCGAAGATGCCCTGGTCGAAGCGGTCTCGCTCTTGCACGGCCAGGATCCGCATGACGCGCCGCCCATGGCCCAGCGCTGAACCCCCATGGATCGCTTCGGACGCACCATCGATTACTTGCGCGTTTCGGTGACCTGCCGCTGCAATGAACGCTGCCTCTATTGCATGCCGGAACCGAACGGCCGCCCCGTGGGCAACGGCGATTGCCTGACGGCCAACGAAATCCTGCGAGTGGTCCAGGCGGCCGCCAGCCTGGGCTTCCGCAAGATCCGTTTGACGGGCGGCGAGCCCTTGATGCGGCCGGACCTGTGCGACCTGATTCGGCAAGCGGCCGCCGTGCCGGGCATCGAAGGCATCGGTCTCTCGACCAACGGGCTGAGACTCGCCAGCATCGCCCCTTCGCTGGCCGCCGCCGGTCTCGGAGGCGTCAATGTCAGCCTCGACACCCTCGATCCAGTCGCTTACCGCCGCATGACCGGGGGCGACCTCCAGCGGGTGCTCGATGGAATCCGCGCGGCCCAGACCGCCGGATTCGCCCGGATCAAGCTCAATTGCGTGCTGATGCGCGGCATCAACGAGGACCAGATCGAGCCGCTCGCCCGGTTTGCCGCCGCACGCGGCCTTCCCATCCGTTTCATCGAGCTGATGCCTATCACAACCTCCAAGGCCCCCGGTCGCCTGCGATTTCTGCCGGCCGAGGAAGCCATGGCTCGCCTGGGCCCTCCGGACGCGTGGATCCCGAGCCCTCGATCGAGCGGAGACTGGGGGCCAGCTCGCTATTATCGGCTGCCCGATAGGGACGCCTCGATCGGCTGGATCCGACCGCTCACCGATCCCCGGTTTTGCGATTCCTGCAATCGAATGCGCCTCACGGCCGATGGGCAGCTCATGCCTTGCCTGGGCGATCCCACCGAGTTCGATCTCCGCCGCATCCTGCGCCAGTCCGCTTCCGACGAACCGGTCCGCGATTGCCTCTCGCAAGCGATCGCTGCCAAACCCAGGCAGCACCGGTTCAATCGCCTCGGCCAGCCCTGCCGCCCTATGTGCACCGTGGGCGGTTGAATCTCGCTGGGCCCCCTCTGGCACAATCTGAGGTGCAGTGGATTGGACCGTCCAAGTTTGCGACTTTTTTTGTTGCCATTGCCCCCAACCTGCATTCTATTACTGCCCAATCAATGGAGAACCGGACTTGGCTGTCGGCGGCGAGGCAGTTGGATCGTCATCGAAGGGCGGTCGGGTTTCCATTGAGCGCCTGTATTAAGCCTGTGTTGATGTTGATGTTATGTCTATGAGAATAAAACTCTTCAAAAGCGCCCTTCTTGGGCTGCTGGTGGGGTTGGTCAGCACCCAAACCAGCGAAGCTGGCTTGCTGAAACGCTTCATCTACGCCAACTTCTCGGGCACGGCAATCACTAACCTGTTCGGCACCAATAACTTTGGTGTTCCTGGGATGTTTCCCAACAGCCCCGATGCCGTCGAATTGGTCCCGGGCAGTTCCTACTATGGCCCCTTTTATGCCGAGACCGGATCCGGTGTCGGCGACAACTTCGGCAGCTGGATTCCCGGCTACGTCGAGCCTCCGGAAACCGGCAATTACGTTTTCTACCTGTCGGGTGACGACGAAACCCAGCTCTGGCTGACCTCTGATCCCGCTGATCCCAAAAACCCCGCCAAGAAGCAACTGATCGCTGCGGTGGTCGATCCGAACGCCCCGGGAACGGGCTATAGCAGCTGGCACCAATGGAACAAATATGCCAGCCAGCAGTCGGCCCCGATCTACCTCGAGAAAGGCAAGATGTATTATCTCGAGGTGCTCCATAAGGAAGGCACCGGCGGCGATCACGTCGAGCTGGGCTGGCAGACGCCGGACGGCAAGATCTACCAGCCAATGTCGAGTTTCTATTTCCACCCGGCCCAGGATATCAACGCGGCATTGCCGCTCGAGGGTCCCTATATCGGCCTGGCGAACCCGAACATCGATCCGTGGACTGGTGCTCTGGATTACAGCACCGTCTACGAAGGCAATCAGGCCGTCGTCTGGGTGGACTTGGTCAACGTGAACCTCGGCACGCAGGCTCCGACCTTCACCTGGTACAAGAACGGACAGGCGATCAGCGGAGCCAACCAGAGCTACTATTTCTTCCGGCCAACCCTCGCTGACAGCGGAGCCAACTACCATGTCCAGGTCAGGATCGGATCCCAGACCCTCACCTCGAGTCCTATTGGGCTCTTTGTTTACACGGATTCAGTGGCTCCGACGGTCTCGAGCGCGGCCCTTGCGCCCGCCAACCCGACGGAGATCAAGGTGGAGTTTTCGGAGGACGTCGAGGAGGCAACGGCCGAGGCGCTCAGCAGCTACTCGATGCCCGGCGCCACCATCCAGTCCGCCACCCTCCAGGGCGACAATCGGACCGTCCTCCTCAAGACCGCCTTGCTCGATCCGTCAACCCTCTACAACCTGACGGTGAGAAACGTCCGCGACCGGGCTGACACACCCAATGTGATGGTTGAATCGCAGCACACGATCGCGGTGACCGACGGCCAGATCCTCCTGCGGGTCTATTACTCGACCCCCAGCAGCTTGTCCACGCTGCGGACCTGGGCGACCAGCGGCCCCGATTACACCAACGTCAATGCCTCCGAGACCCGGTTCATCACGTCGACCATCATTGGCTGGAACCTCTACGACAATTATCAGGGCCAGATCGTTGGCTTCGTCACCCCGCCCGTGACCGGCAACTACAAGTTCGGTTTGGCCACCGATGACCAAAGCGTTCTCTACCTGAGCACGGACAGCACGATGGCCAACCGCAAGGAAATCGCGTACGTGGACGGCTACACCGGCCAATACGTGATGAACAAATACACCACCCAGATCTCCGCGGACGTCTACCTCGAGGCAGGCAAGCGCTACTACATCGAGGCGCTCTGGCGCGACGGCACCGGCGGCGATGGCTGCACCATTGTCTGGCAGAAGCCCGGCGACGATCCCATCCCCAACACCGCCACAGCCGCCAACCTCATTCCAGGCCAATATCTCTCGGCCTACTCGAGCTACGGCAACGTGGCCATCACCAACCAGCCGGTCAGTTTCACGACCATGGAAGGCAACCCGAAGAGCTTCACCGCCAAGGTGGATGGCACGATGCCTTATTTCTATCAGTGGTATCGCGCCGGCGTTCCGATCCCGGGCGCCAACAACAACGTCTATCAGTTCCGCCCCGGCGCGTCCGACGATGGCGTCGAGTATTATTTGGTCGTCAGCAATTATTTCAGCTCGGCCACCAGCTCGATCGTCAAGCCGACCGTGACCCAGGACACCGTCAAGCCGGTCACTGCGGCAGCCGGCAGCCTGCTCAAGCAGGTCGTCCGCGTCCGGTTCAGCGAGCCGGTCAATACCAATGACTCGACCACGCTGGCCAAATACAGCCTCAAGACCGCCGCCGGCGCCTCTGTGGCCATCAATTCGATCAAGATGGACACCAACAACTTCGCCGTCGTCTACCTCCAGACCGCGCCGCTGGTCGAATACGGCGCCTACGAGCTCACTGTCCAAGGTATCCGCGACAATGCCGAAGTGCCCAATATGACCGATGTCGCGACGCTGCCGTTTATCGCCTACAACTTCGAAAACGCGGGCCGCATCGGCTACACGCTTGGATGGGATGCTTACGCCGAAGGGACTGTCATCACGATCACGGCCGGCGGCTCCGATATCTGGGGCACGGCCGACCAGATGGTCTTCGCCTACAAGAACATGACCGGCAACTTCGACCTCAAGTTCCGGGGCGTGTCCTTGTGGATGACCAACAGCACCTTCGCTGCCAACAACTGGGCCAAGATGGGTCTCATGGCCCGTGAGTCGACGAACGCCAACAGCCGGAACGTCTTCTCCGCCGCGACTCCGACCGGCACCATGGCCAACGGCACCGCCTCGCAGAATACCTACACCGCCCAGCACCGCCCGGCCAATGCCGGAAACAGCTATTCCAGCGCGGACGGCACGCTGCCGCTTTGGCCGGTTGTTGCGGGTCTGCAGCCCGGCGCATTGCCTCGGCCTACGGTGACCTACCCGAACACATGGTGCCGGCTCCAGCGGGTGGGCAACACCTTCTATTACTATTACAGCTCCGATGGCGTTAACTGGACCTACTGGACCTTTGTTAACGTCGAAAACGACGCCGCGGGCGCCTACCCGGATACAGTCCCGGTCGGCTTGGCCGCCACCAGCCATGCCACGGCCGTCCTCGCCGACGCCGTCATGGCCGACTTCGGCCCGGTCGTTCAGACCCCGCTCGCGATCGATCAGGCGCCCGTCAGCCAAACTGCCGAGGAGAGCAAGCCCGTCACGTTCACGGTCGCGGCCTCCGGGCAGCAGCCGTTCCAGTATGAGTGGCGCGTGAATGGCGTGCCCTACGTGGATCCCCTCACGTTCGCGGCCGCGACCAACGCGACGTGGACGTTCTCGCCGTCGTTCACGCAGAACGGCGCGGCGATCACCTGCCGGATCTACAACCCGCAAGGGCAGAGCGTCGTGACCCCGTCAGCCACGCTGACGGTCACCCGCGACACCACGGTGCCCACGTTCACGCTGGCGACGGCGCCGCGCGTGGTGGGCGGCAACACGATCCAGATCCAGTTCAGCGAGCCGCTCACCCAGGGCCCCGCTGAAACCACCGGCAATTACGTCATCACCAGCACCGCCGGAAACCTCTCGGTCGTCTCGGCCGTCCTGAGCGCCGACCGGAAGGTCGTGACGCTGACCACCGGCGCCGGCGTTCCCGGCACCACCTACACGATCACGATCAACAACCTGACCGATGGGGCTGCCACACCCAACAAGATCACCAACGGCAAGATCGACTACTACTTTGCCGGCACCACCCAAGGCGTCATCACCCAAGGCGCCGGCGGCTACGTGATCGTCGAGGCCGAACACTACTCGCGCCTGGTCACCGGCACCACGCCGGTCAGTGATTGGGAGATGCGCAATTCCGCGCCCGGCTACTCCGGATTAGGCTATATGCTGGTTCCCACCCAGAAGCCCAGCTTCGATGCCACCACCGGCGGCACCGCCCTCGGTCCGCCTTCCGTCGCCACCGGCGCCGCGATGGAATACGACATCCTGTTCACCAACACGACACCGACCCGGTTCGTGATCTGGCTCCGCGGCTGGAACGAAGACACTACCCGCGCCGGCAACAATGACTCGGTCTATCTGGGCTTCCGCACCAATGGCGCCACGACGGTGAACCCGCTCATCGCCCAGCAGGCGGATGGAGCGACCTCGGTGGACAACTCGACGCTGACGGGCTTCCCGGCCACCGGATGGGATTGGCGCGCTGACCGGAACACCACCGTTAGCGGCAAGTTCACCGATCCGTTCGCGTTCACCAACTACACGCCCGGCCTTCATACGTTCATCATCTACGTGCGCGAGGACGGCACGCTGATCGACAAGATCCTCCTCCAGCCCACCACCTCGAACCCGGGCGTCAGCTCCGAGCCCGCGCGGGCGTCGATGAACGGCGGCTTGGGCGATATCGAGACGTGGGATTATGTGGCTGCGATTCCCGCGGCCCCGACGGCCTCGATTTCGAGCCCGGCAAACAACTCGACTTCTGCCACCGGCGGGGACATCGCGATCGCCGCCACGGCCAGCGGGCCCAACCCGATCGCCAAGGTCGAGTTCCTCAGGGCCACCTGGGATCTGGGATATTTCGTGAACAACACGGTCATCGGCGAAGATGCGACCGAGCCGTTCGAGTTCACGGATCCCAGCGTGCCTGAAGGCATCTATCAATACACGGTCCGCGCCACCGACTCGATCGGGTACACCGCCGTTTCGTCGGCCGTCCGGATCGTCGTGGATAGCACCAAGCCGGTCGCGGCTGAGGTCGGCTGCCTCGGCGGCAATCTCATCGGCGTGCTCTTCCATGACACCGCCGGCCTCGATCCGGCCTCGGCCACCAACATCGCCAACTATATCGTCAACAACGGGGCGGTCGAGGTGACCAACGCCACGCTCGAGCCCGATGCCCAGACCGTCCTGCTGACGCTGGCATCGACGATCAGCGGCAATTACACCGTGCTCGTCCAGAACGTCGCCGACATCGGCTTCGGGCCCAACGTGGTCAATCCGACCACGCTCAACGGCACGGTCATCACCTCCTGGCTCAATCGGGATGTCGGAGTTCTGAACGCGACCAACCCGGCCGTGTTCACCAACCCGATCCTGCCCGGCGAAGCGGTCGCGATGAGCGAGAAGGACTTCTACGTCCGCGCCGGCGGCGCCGATATCTGGGGCAATGATGACGGCATGCACTTCGTTTACCGCGAAGTCACCGGCGACTTCGACATCCAGGGGCGCGTCGAGCTGATCACGCGGCCCAACGAATGGGCCAAGGCTGGCTTCATGATCCGCGAGGATCTCGATAGCAACAGCCGGCACTTCGATGTCGTGGTGGCGCCGCACGGCGGCACGCCCATGGGCCAGAACCTCTGGACCGTCCAGCAGCGCACCGTCAAAGCCGGGACGAGCACCAGCTTGACCCTGATCGGCACCCGTCCGGCTCCGCCGTATCCGAATGCCTGGATGCGGATGGTCCGCGAAGGTCAGACCTTCAACTTCTATTGGAGCACCAACGGAGTTGATTGGGTTCTCATGGCCACAGGCACGCAATCGCCGGATTATCCGGAAACGGTCTATGTCGGGCTCTGTGCGACCTCGCACAACAACGGCACCAGCCCGGCCAACCTGGTGAAAGTCCTTTTCCGGGACGTCGAGCTCACCACCACCGGCCAGCCGCCGGTTCCGCCGACCTTGTCGGTCGCGCGCGTCGGCCAGGCGCTCGAGATCTCCTGGACGTCCGAATCCTCGGCGTTCGTTCTCGAGAGCACATCGACGCTGAGCACCAACTGGCAGCCGACCGGCATCGCGCCGGTGGCCAGCGGGAACGTTTACACGTGCACGGTGCCGATCGGGACCGGGCCTGCGTTCTACCGGGTCGTGGCCCCGTAAGGGACCATTCCTGACCCGGCTTTCGTGCCCTTGGCCGCCGCCGGCGGCCAAGGGCCG
>Ga0209507_1000352_pt1 | contig 54449 bp, 52 predicted proteins | sample AD_UKC028_MetaG_FD_184414 | JGI IMG/M metagenome (GOLD analysis project Ga0209507, IMG submission 184414) | Active sludge microbial communities of municipal wastewater-treating anaerobic digesters from USA - AD_UKC028_MetaG (SPAdes) (version 2) | ecosystem: Engineered > Bioreactor > Anaerobic >...
CGCCAGTCAACCTGCGCACCAGGCGGGTTGAAGAGCGGAAAAAAAGCCGGATGATTCCGGCCTTTCTGATTTACGACGGCCGCGCCTACTCGTCGTCTTCGTGCAACTGGAACTTGCTGGCCATCTGCTGCTGGACGTTCGGCGGCACCGCCGCGTAGCGGGCAAACTCGATCGTGTAACTGCCCTGACCGCCAGTCAACGACTTCAGGCGCGACTGGTAATCGTTGATCTCGGCCAGCGGCACTTCGCCGGTAATTGCCGCCATGCCGTGGCCGCGTCCATCGGTGCCCGTTATATGTCCGCGCCGGCTTGAAAGGTCGCCGGTCAGGTCGCCGATCGCGCCTTCGGGAACGGTGATCTCGATATTGACAATCGGTTCGAGAACAATCGGCTTGGCATTGCGGATGGCTTCGATCACCGCCTTGCGCCCGGCGGTCACGAAAGCGACTTCCTTGCCGTCCACAGCATGGGTCTTGCCATCGAAAACAGTCACTTTCAGGTCGTCGACCGCGTAACCGGCGACGACGCCGCCTTCCAGGCCCTGGCGAATACCCTTCTCGACCGCCGCCATGAAGACGCCGGGAATGACGCCGCCCTTGACCGCATCAACGAACTCGAAACCTTCGCCGCGCGCCTTCGGTTCGATGCGCAAATGAACTTCGCCAAACTGCCCGGCGCCGCCGCTCTGCTTCTTGTGGCGATGGATGCCTTCCGCCGACCCGGTAATCGTTTCGCGATAGGGTATGCGCGGTGGCTTGGTATCGACTTCCAGCTTGTACTGGCCGGCCATTTTTTCCAGCTTGGTCTTCAGATGAATTTCGCCGAGACCGCGAATCACCGTTTCGTTGCTGGTCGGGTGACGCTCGACGACGAATGTCGGATCTTCCATCGCCAGCTTGCCAAGAATATCGAACAGCCGCTGCTCGTCGCCTTTCTTCTTCGTTTCGACGGCGAGCCCGGCCATCGGCTTGGGAAACTCGAGGGGCACGAGGTGAATGTGATCTTCATCGTGCGAATCGTGCAGCACGCAATCGAACTCGATCTCGTCGACCTTGGCGACGGCACCGATATCACCGGGCAGCAGTTCGTCGACTTCGACGGTATCCTTGCCCTGCAACTGGTAGAGGTGGGCGACCTTGAACGGGCGCTTGCCGTCACCGACGAAAAGCTGCATGTCTTTCTTCAGCGTGCCCTGATGGACCCGGAAGATGCCGATCTTGCCCATGTAGGGGTCGGCGATGACCTTGAAGACGTGAGCCAGAACATGCTTGCCGGCATCCGGTTCGGCATGGAACGCTTCTGTAGCCGCACCCGGCTCGCCCTTGTAGAACGGCGGCGGATTGCCTTCGGCCGGATTGGGCGCCAGCGAGGCGAGGACGTGCAGTAATTCCTTGATGCCGGCACCGGTCTTGGCCGAAACGAACAGGATGGGAATCAGGTGGCCTTCGCGCAGCGCCTTTTCAAACGGTGCATGCAATGCCGCCGCACCGGGATCGGCGCCATCTTCGAGATACTGGGCGAGCAGGTCTTCATCTTCTTCAACGATCTGGTCGATAAGTGCACGGTGGGCGGCGGCGACCGAGGCGAAATCAGCGTCACCGGCATCGTGCTCGAGCACTTCGACGACATCCGCCGCGCCATGTGCCGGCAGGTCGAGCAGCAGGCACTGCTTGCCGAAGCGCTCGCGGATATCGGCGACCAGACCCGGCAGGTCGAGATTATCGGCATCGATCTTGTTGATGACAATCATCCGGCACAGCTTGCGCTCCGCCGCGTGGCGCATCATGCGCTCGGTCATCAGCTCGATGCCGGTCTGCGCATTGATGACGACCAGCGCCGTATCGACACCGGCCAGCGCAGCGATGGACTGTCCGGAAAAATCAGGGTAACCCGGCGTGTCGATCAGGTGCACATGGGTATTTTCGTAGCCAAAGTTGACAACTGCCGAGGTCAGCGAGTGGCCCGATTCTTTCTCCTGGGCATCGCTGTCGCAGACGGTGCTACCGCGCTCGACGCTGCCCTTGGCCGGAATTGCCCCGGTCGCGAACAACAAAGCCTCCGCCAGACTGGTTTTGCCTGCCGCGCCATGGCCAACCAGCGCCACGGAACGCAGCGCTTCGGTGGTGTATCTGGACATCTTTTTCTCCCTGAACTTGTTTTAAACCGGCAAGCGTACATTTTACGCCGGTGCCGGCCTGCTGCCAAAGGCGGCGCCGGCCGACTGCGTGCTTACTTCTTGATTTTTTGCGGCCGAGCCCAGCCCGGCACCGTGATCTGCCGCGCCCGCGAAACGGTCAATGCATCGGGCGGCGCATTTTTGGTCAGTGTCGTCCCGGCGCCCAGCGTCGCCCCGCGCCCGACGGTAACCGGCGCTACCAGTTGCGTATCGGAACCGATGAAAACATCGTCCTCGATGATCGTCTTGTGTTTGTTGGCGCCGTCATAATTGCAGATGATCGTGCCGGCACCGACATTGACGCGCTCGCCGATCTCGGCGTCACCGATGTAGGCCAGGTGGTTAGCCTTGGACTGCGCACCGACAAAACTTTTTTTGACTTCGACGAAATTGCCAATATGCACCTCGGGGCCGAGTTCGGCGCCGGGACGCAAACGCGCAAAAGGCCCGAGCACACCATCGGGACCGATTACCGCATCCGCGAAATGGCAGAAAGCGGCGATCCGCGTACCGGCACCGACCTTGACATTCTTCAGCACGCAGTAAGGCCCCACTTCGACGGCATCGCCCAGTTCGACCTGCCCCTCGAAAACGCAGCCGACATCAATCGCGACGTCACGACCATGACTCAGCGAACCCCGGATATCAATACGCGCCGGATCGGCCAGGCGAACGCCGGCGAACATCAACTGTTCGGCAATATTGCGCTGATGGACGCGTTCCAGTTCGGCCAGTTGCACCTTGCTGTTCACGCCGAGCACTTCCCATTCCTCGTCGGGCTGGGCGGTACGCACCGGAACCCCGGCGGCGACGGCCAGCGCGACGATATCGGTCAGGTAATACTCGCCCTGCGCATTGTCGTTCGACAATCGGCCGAGCCACTCGCTCAGGCGGTCCGAGGGAATCGCCATGATCCCGGTATTGACCTCGCGAATCGCCTTCTCCGCGGGACTCGCGTCCTTCTCTTCGAGAATCCGCTGGACGTTGCCTGCGGCATCGCGAACGATGCGCCCGTAACCGGTCGGGTTGTCCAACTCGACGGTCAGGATCGACAGCCCGTCGCGGCCGGCATGCAGCAGGCGCTTCAGCGTGGATGCCCGGGTCAGCGGCACGTCGCCATAAAGCACCAGCACCTGACCGGTTGCGTCGAGTGCCGGCAGCGCCTGCGCGACGGCATGCCCTGTACCAAGTTGCGGCTCCTGCTTGGCCCATGAAATATCGGCGGAATCCAGTGTCGACCGAACCACTTCGCCGCCGTGGCCATAAACCACAACCAGCCGGGCCGGGTCAAGCGAACGTGCAGTATCGATCACGTGTTCGGCCAACGCCTTGCCGGCCACCGGGTGCAGCACTTTTGGCAGGTTGGAATGCATGCGCTTGCCCTGGCCGGCAGCGAGGATGACGATTTGTAGGGGCGTTTCGGCCATTTATTATTAACTCCGGAAATGACGAAGGCGGCCACCCGGGCCGCCTTCGCATTATCGCATGCTGCCGCCGCTATCAGCGCGGCAGCGTCGAACTGCCCATCAGGAAAGCATCGACCTCGCGCGCCGCCTGGCGGCCTTCGCGGATCGCCCAGACGACCAGCGACTGGCCACGGCGGACGTCACCGGCAGCATAGACCTTGGCGACATTGGTGGCATAGCAGCCTTCTCCGTCGGTCGTTGCGCTGGCATTGCCACGATTGTCCTTGACGACCCCGAAGGCATCCAGCAGCGTGCCGACCGGGTTAGTGAACCCCATGGCCAGAAATGCGTTGTCGCAGGGCAGTTCAAATTCCGAACCGGCCACTTCGCTCATCTTGCCATCCTTCCATTCCAGACGAACGGCTTTCAAGGCTTTGACGTTGCCTTTACCATCATCGACAAAACCCTTGGTCGCCACGGCAAAGTCGCGCGTGCAGCCTTCGTCGTGCGACGACGAGGTGCGCAACTTGTACGGCCAGTAGGGCCAGGTCAGTGCCTTGTTTTCCTCTTCCGGCGGCATCGGCATCAATTCAAACTGGGTAACCGATGCAGCGCCGTGGCGATTCGAGGTGCCGACACAATCCGAGCCGGTATCGCCGCCGCCAATGACGATGACGTGCTTGCCCTTGACGTTGATCGGATTGGCCTTGCCCTGCTGGACTTCCTTATTCTGCGGAATAAGAAATTCGAGCGCAGCGTAGATGCCCTTCAACTCGCGCCCCTGCACCGGCAGATCGCGTGGCACTTCAGCACCGGCGGCAAGAATCACGGCATCGAATGTTGCGGTCAACTGCTCGGGAGAGACAAATTCGCTGGCGTCGTTATTGATACCGGCCGGCAAATCCTTGCTGCCGACGATGACCTTGGTCCTGAAAGTAACGCCTTCGGCTTCCATCTGGGCGACCCGGCGGTCGACCACCTTCTTTTCCATCTTGAAGTCGGGGATACCATAGGCCAGCAAACCGCCGAGACGGTCGCTCTTCTCGAACACCGTCACGTCATGGCCAACGCGCGCCAGTTGCTGCGCAGCAGCCAGGCCGGCCGGGCCTGAACCGACGACGGCGACTTTCTTGCCAGTTTTTGACTTGGGCGGCTGCGGAACAACCCAGCCCATTTCCCAGCCCTTGTCGATAATGAAATGCTCGATCGACTTGATGCCCACCGGCGCCGCGTTGATGCCCAGCGTACAGGCGGCTTCACACGGTGCCGGGCAGATGCGGCCGGTAAAATCCGGAAAATTATTCGTCGAATGCAGTACGTCCAGTGCCTGCTGCCAGTTACCCTTGTAAACCAGATCGTTCCAGTCCGGAATGATGTTGTTCACCGGGCAGCCGTTATTGCAAAATGGAATCCCGCAGTCCATGCAGCGTGCGCCCTGAACCTTGGCTTCTTCGTCGGACAGGGTATGGACGAATTCCTTGAAGTTCTTCAGGCGCTTTTCGACCGGCTCGTAAGCCTCGGAAAGACGCTCGAATTCGATGAATCCAGTCGGCTTGCCCATTATGCGGCCTCCTTCTGTGTAACGGCAGCCATTTCGGTGAGGGCGCGCCGGTATTCGTGCGGAAAGACTTTGACGAATTTCTCACGCCAGGCGTCCCAATTGGCCAGGATCGCTGCCGCGGTCTTGCTGCCGGTGTATTCAGCGTGCCGGGCGATCAGTTCCTTGAGCTGGGTTTCATCAGCCAGACCACGATGCAGCGGCTCTCCGGCCGCCTGACGGCCGGCTGGCAGCACTTTTTCGAGCGCCACCTGGGCCAGATTGCAGCGACTGGCGAAGCTGCCATCCTCGTCCAGTACATAGGCGATGCCGCCCGACATGCCGGCCGCGAAGTTGCGGCCCGTCATGCCGAGCACGACCACGGTGCCGCCGGTCATGTATTCACAGCCGTGATCGCCTACACCCTCGACGACCGCCGAAGCGCCCGAGTTGCGAACCGCAAAACGCTCGCCACCGACGCCGGCAAAGAACGCCTGGCCGTCGGTCGCGCCATACATGACGGTGTTGCCGACAATGATGTTCTGCTGCGTGTCACCCCTGAAATCGGGACTCGGCTTGATGACGATGCGACCGCCCGACAAGCCCTTGCCGACGTAGTCGTTGCCTTCGCCGGTCAATTCCAAGGTCACACCGCGCGCCAGGAAGGCGCCAAAAGCCTGTCCTGCCGTACCGGTAAGCTTGACGTGGATGGTGCCATCCGGCAAACCGGCGTTGCCGTAACGCTTGGCCACCTCGCCGGAAAGCATGGTGCCGCAGGTGCGGTTGACGTTGATGATCCTGGTCTCGATCTCGACCTTCTGGCCCTTTTCAAGCGCCGGCATGGCCTGCGCGATCAGCGTGTGATCGAGCGCCTTGTCGAGTCCGTGATCCTGCACTTCGGTATGGCGGCGCGGCACATCAGCGGGTACCGGCGGCTGATAGAAAACTTTGGTGAAGTCGAGACCCTTGGCCTTCCAGTGCTCGATCCCCGGACGGGTATCGAGCAGATCGGCCCGGCCGACGAGATCGTCGAACTTGCGAATACCAAGCCCGGCCATGATTTCGCGAACCTCCTCGGCCACGAAGAAGAAATAATTGACGACATGTTCCGGTTGACCGGAGAAGCGCTTGCGCAACTCGGGATCCTGCGTCGCAACGCCGACCGGACAGGTATTCAGGTGGCACTTGCGCATCATGATGCAGCCTTCGACAACCAGTGGCGCGGTGGCGAAGCCGAATTCATCGGCGCCGAGCAGCGCGCCGACGACGACGTCGCGCCCGGTCTTCATCTGACCGTCGACCTGGACGCGGATACGGCTGCGCAGACGATTGAGCACCAGTGTCTGCTGGGTTTCGGAGAGGCCCAGTTCCCACGGCGTGCCGGCGTGCTTGATCGACGACTGCGGCGAGGCGCCGGTGCCGCCGTCGAACCCGGCAATCACGACATGATCGGCCTTGGCCTTGGCAACACCGGCGGCGACCGTACCGACACCGACTTCGGAAACCAGCTTGACCGAGATCGAGGCGCGCGAATTGGCGTTTTTCAGATCGTGAATAAGCTGCGCCAGATCCTCGATCGAGTAGATGTCATGGTGCGGCGGTGGCGAAATGAGGCCGACGCCGGGCACCGAATGACGCAGAAAACCGATGTACTCGGACACCTTGTGCCCCGGCAACTGCCCGCCTTCACCCGGCTTGGCGCCTTGTGCCATCTTGATCTGGATCTGGTCGGAATTGACCAGGTATTCGGTCGTTACACCAAAGCGCCCGGAAGCAACCTGTTTGATCGCCGAACGCAACGAGTCGCCCTCTTTCAATTCCAGATCGCGGGCGACGCGGCTCTTGCCGATCACATCGGACAGCATCGTGCCACCCTTGACCGGTGCGTAACGACTGGCATCCTCGCCACCTTCACCGGTATTCGACTTGCCGCCGATGCGGTTCATCGCGATCGCCAGCGTCGTGTGCGATTCAGTCGAAATGGCACCGAGGGAAATGGCGCCGGTGGCAAAGCGCTTGACGATTTCCTTGGCCGGCTCGACTTCGTCGAGCGGAATTGCCTCACCTTGCGGGCGGAATTCGAACAAGCCGCGCAAGGTCAGGTGGCGCTTGGTCTGATCGTTGATCAGCCTGGCGTATTCCTTGTAGGTTTCGTACTTGTTCGAGCGTGTCGCATGCTGCAGCTTGGCGATCGAATCCGGTGTCCATACGTGTTCTTCACCGCGGATGCGGAAGGCGTATTCGCCACCAGCATCGAGCATGTTGGCCAGCACCGGATCAGCCGAGAAGGCATCCTGGTGCAGGCGAATCGCTTCCTCGGCAACCTCGAAGACGCCAATGCCCTCGATGTTGGACGGCGTGCCGGTGAAGTACCTCTCGACGAAATCCTTTTTCAGGCCAATGGCCTCGAAGATCTGGGCACCGGTGTAGGACATATAGGTCGAGATGCCCATCTTGGACATGATCTTGCACAGTCCCTTGCCAATCGCCTTGATGTAATTCTTGACGAATTTATCGGCTTTCTCGGCATCGCCCTTGGCCAGCGCCTCGATGGTTTCGAGCGCCAGGTAGGGGTGGACCGCCTCGGCGCCATAACCGCCGAGCAGCGCGAAATGATGGGTCTCGCGCGCCGAACCGGTCTCGACCACGAGGCCGGCGCTGGTGCGCAGACCCTTCTTGACCAGATGCTGGTGAATCGCTGACGTCGCCAGTAGTGCAGGAATGGCGACATTCTCGGCATCGACCTTGCGATCGGAGACGATCAGGATATTGGCACCGGAACGCACTGCGTCTTCGGCATCGGCGGCCAGCGAAGCGAGCCGGGCTTCGATGCCATTGCTGCCCCAGGCTAGCGGATAGCAGATATCCAGTTCGAACGAGTGGAACTTGTTCGACGTATATTTTTCGATATTGCGCAGCTTCTCCATGTGGTCAAACGACAGCACAGGCTGCGACACCTCGAGCCGGATCGGCGGATTGATGTCATGCGTGTTGAGCAGGTTCGGCTTGGGTCCGATGAATGACACCAACGACATGACGAGTTCCTCGCGGATCGGATCGATCGGCGGATTGGTCACCTGCGCGAAAAGCTGCTTGAAGTAGTTATAGAGCGTCTTGTTCTTGCTCGACAGCACAGGCAGGGCGGAGTCCGTACCCATCGAGCCGGTCGCTTCCTCGCCGTTCTGGATCATTGGCTCGAGGATGACCTTGATGTCTTCCTGAGTGTAGCCGAAGGCCTGCTGGCGATCAAGCATGGAAGCGGTTGCCGCCTCGATCTTTTCAGCCGGCGACGGCAATTCGTCGAGCCGGATGCGGATTTTATCAACCCACTCGCGGTAGGGTTTGGCGTTGGCTAACGAGTCCTTGAGTTCCTTGTCGTCGATGATGCGTCCCTGTTCCATATCGATCAGGAACATTTTTCCCGGCTGCAGACGCCATTTCTTGACGATCTTCTTCTCCGGAATCGGCAGCACACCAGACTCGGAAGCCATGACCACCATGTCATCATCGGTTACCAGATAGCGCGCCGGACGCAGGCCGTTACGGTCGAGGGTCGCGCCGATCTGGCGCCCGTCGGTGAATGCCACCGCCGCCGGGCCATCCCACGGTTCCATCATCGCGGCATGGTATTCGTAGAAGGCGCGACGGTTTTCGTCCATCAGCGTGTGCTTTTCCCACGCTTCGGGAATCATCAGCATCACCGCCTGCGCCATCGAATAACCACCCATGACGAGCAGTTCAAGCGCGTTGTCGAACGAAGCCGAATCGGATTGCCCCGGGTAATGCAGCGGCCAGACCTTCTTCAGGTCATCACCGAGAATTGGCGACGAGATGGCCTGTTCGCGCGCCTTGAACCAGTTGACGTTGCCACGCACCGTGTTGATTTCGCCATTGTGGGCGATATAGCGGAACGGATGAGCCAGGTCCCAGGTCGGGAAGGTGTTGGTCGAGAAACGCTGGTGAACCAGCGCCAGCGCCGATGTCGCGCGCTCGTCCTGAAGGTCGAGAAAGTAGACACCGACTTGGGTCGCCAGTAGCAGACCCTTGTAGTTGATCGTCCGGGCTGAGAACGATGGCACGTAAAATTCCTTGCCATGCTTCAGCTTGAGCGACTTGATCGCATTCGCGGCACGGCGGCGGATGATGTACAACTTGCGCTCGAGCGCATCGGTCACGAACACATCGCTACCACGGCCGACGAAAACCTGGCGCATCACCGGTTCGGTCAACCGGACCGCAGGCGACATCGGCATCTCGCGATTGACTGGCACGTCGCGCCAGCCGAGCAAAACCTGCCCTTCAGCGGCGACGGAGCGCTCGATTTCCTCGACACAGGCATGGCGCGATGCTGCTTCCTGCGGCAGGAAGACCATGCCAACACCATATTCGCCGACCGGCGGAAGTTCGACGCCCTGCTTGGCCATTTCTTCGCGATAGAGCCGGTCCGGAATCTGGATCAGGATACCGGCGCCGTCACCCTGCAAGGGGTCGGCACCAACCGCACCCCGGTGATCCAGGTTTTTCAGGATCAACAAACCCTGTTCGACAATGCCGTGGCTCTTCTGGCCTTTGACATGGGCGACAAATCCCACGCCACAAGCATCGTGCTCGTTGGCCGGGTCATACATACCGCGACACTCAGGTGCAGCCGATTCCATCACACGCATTCCTTCAAAATTCTGGGTCACTGAATACAATGACCAAGGGTAAAAAAGCCGGCATCCCGTTACGCTGGCCGGCTTGTACATAAATCTCGGGCGACCGCAGAATATACCGCCAAAGCCCTGTCAATTCAAGATGCTGCGACGCACCAAGGCGGTTCTTCTGGCGACCCGAATTCCCATTTCAGGTGCATCGGGCGTCAATCGCTGCCACGATCGTCGCTTCCGCTGCTGCATCGGAAACGACTGCGCTGCCGATGCCTTTCAACAGCACCAGACGCAACCTGCCGTCCTGCACCTTTTTGTCGTGGCGCATCAGTTCCAGATAACGCGCCGCGCCCAAGGGAGCACCCTTGACCGGCAAACCGGCCCGCACAAACAGTTTTTCGATCCGCAACACCGCGTCGTCCGCTAGCCAGCCCAGACGACGCGACAATTCCGCAGCAATTAGCGTGCCGGCGGCAACCGCCTCGCCGTGCAGCCATTCGCCGTAGCCGAGTCCGGTTTCGATGGCGTGGCCGAAGGTATGACCGAGATTGAGCAATGCCCGTTCGCCGGTTTCACGCTCGTCGGCGGCGACGACTTCAGCCTTGTTGGTGCAGGAGCGATGGATGGCGTAGGCCAGCGCCGCCTGATCGCGCACCAGCAACTTCTCGATATTGGCCTCCAGCCAGACGAAAAAATCGGGATCGCGAATCAGCCCGTACTTGATGACCTCGGCCAGACCAGCCTTCAACTCGCGGTCGGCGAGTGTGTCGAGAGTCAAAATATCAGCCAGCACCAGTTGTGGCTGATAGAAGGCGCCGATCATGTTCTTGCCGAGTGGATGATTGATCGCCGTCTTGCCACCCACTGAGGAATCCACCAGCGACAGCAGCGTCGTCGGGATCTGGATGAACGGCATTCCACGCTGGTAGCAGGATGCCGCGAACCCACCCATATCGCCGATGACTCCTCCACCAAGTGCGATAAGGGTCGTGCTGCGCTCACAATGAGCACCAAGCAGCGCGTCGAAAATCAGGTTGAGGGTATTCCATTCCTTGTATTGCTCGCCATCCGGAAGAATGACCGACATGACTGAAATTCCGGCATTTTCCAGTGTTGACCGCAACATCTCCAAATACAGCGGAGCAACGGTGGTATTGCTGACGACCAGCACTTTTTTTTGCTTGAGGTGCGGCAGCAACAGGTCGGCGCGCTTGAGAACGCCGCAGCCGATATGAATGGGATAGGAACGCTCGCCCAAGGCGACCGTCAATGTCTGTGTCATGCCTGACATAAGCGATTGAATTCTCTCAAAAGATGATGAACGATACCGGAGGCGACCAGGTGCGAGCCATCGACGACCAGATGTGCTGCTTCGCGGTACAGCGGATCGCGCAATGCGTGCAACTCTTCCAGCTTGCCGAGTGGATCCTCGACACGCAACAAGGGGCGGTTTCGATCATGGCGCGTTCGTTCGTACAACTTGCCCGGCGGCACATTGAGATAGACCACCCAGCCCGTTTCATGCAACAGCCGCCGGTTTTCGGGGTTCAGAACGACGCCGCCACCGGTCGCCAGAACAATGCCACTGGTCGCAGTCAGCTCGGCGATGGTCTGCGATTCACGACGCCTGAAACCCTCCTCACCCTCGATCTCGAAGATGGTCGGAATCGGAACGCCGGTACGGGCGACGATCTCATGGTCGGAATCATAGAAGCGGCGCCCGAGGCGCCGCGCCAGTTGCCGTCCGATTGTCGTTTTCCCTGCACCCATCAAACCGACAAGGTAGATATTGCTGCGATTATTCACTTCGCGATTTTATCCGGTCTCGCGGCAACCGACAAAAAAGAAGGGCCGGCAAAACCGGCCCTTCAGCTAAACGAACGAGTTTCCGATCAGTTGATCTGCAGTTTGTCGGAAATGATGCGCGGCGTGATGAAGAAGAGCAGTTCGCGGCGCTGGGCTGCGTCGTTCTGGTACTTGAACAGGTAGCCGAAGAATGGAATGTCGCCAAGCAACGGTACTTTTTCAGTCACGTTTTCCTTCTTGGTGACATACACCCCACCGATGACGACCGTTCCGCCATTCTCGACGACCACATTGGTCTCGACCGTGGAAGTCTTGATCGGCGGGTTGCCGAGTACGGCCCGCGTCCAGTCCGGCTCTTCCTTCTTGACGATCAGTTGCATGCGCACCGTGCCCTCTGGCGTGATCTGTGGCGTCGCCTCGAGCGAGAGGGCGGCGGTTTTGAACGAAACGTTCTGGGTTGCCACACCACCGCCCGTCGCCGTCGTCACGTACGGAATTTCCGTACCATCCTGGATCTTCGCCTTGACATTGTTCGCCGTGATGACCCGCGGGCTCGAAACGATCTTGCCCAGACCATCCGTTTCCAGCGCGGCAATCTCAAGGTTCAGGATACGTGTCAGCGAAGCATTGAACAGTGAGAAGGCGAGGGTGCCACCAACATTGGTGAAGGATGGCAGGTTGACACCGATTGCCTGGTTTGTGACCTGGCCCGACGGGGAATAGGTACCGCCGCCACCGTAAATGCCGCTACCGCCAATCCCTGTGCGCTGTGCGCTCAGGAAGTTCAGCCTGACGCCAAGATCGCGGTTGAACGAGTCCTGCGCTTCGACAACACGCGCCTCGATCATGACCTGGCGGGCACCGGTATCGATCGCCGTAATGAATTTGCGGATCTCCTCGAGTTTGCTTGGGATGTCATTGACGAACAGGATGTTCGACTGCGGATCGGCCACTGCATTGCCACGCTTGCTAAGCAAGCGCTGCGATGGCGCACCACCGGCAACTGCCACGCCGGACAGCAGACGCGCTATGTCGACCGCCTTCTGATAATTCAGCGAGAATTTTTCTGCGATGATCGGCTCCAGATCGGCGATCTGCTGACGCGACTCGAAGTCGAGTTTTTCGCGGGTCGCAATTTCGTCGCGCGGGGCAATCATCATGATGTTGCCCTTCTTGCGCATGTCCAGACCCTTTTGCTGGAAGATGATGTCGATCACCTGGTCGGCCGGCACGTCCTTCAGGACCAGCGTCGTCGTCCCGGTCACGGTCTCGCTGATCACGGCATTCAGACCCAGTTCCTCGGCCATCAGGCGGAGCAGGGCGCGGACGTCACCATTCTGGTAATTGATACTGACCCGCGGACCCTGATAGCCGGTCTTGGTACCCTGCACCAGCTTGTTCGGATCTTCGATGATCTTCTTGACCTCAATGACGAACTGGTTTTCGCTCTGGTAGGCATTGTGCTCCCAAATGCCGTGCGGCGTGATCGTCATCCGTACGTTGTCGCCGATCTGCTTGGTCTCGACCGAAGTCACCGGGGTTCCGAAATCGGTCACGTCAAGTTTGCGACGCAGATTCTCAGGAGCGCTTGTTTTGAGGAAATCGACAATCAGGCTCTTGCCTTGCTGGCGAATGTCGATCCCGGTCCCGGTATTATTTAGATCAACGATAACACGACCCTCGCCATCCTTGCCACGGCGGAACGCGACGTCCTGAAGTGTGTGACGCTTGCCGACTGCGGTTTCAGGGGTGAACTGGGTCACTCTTTCGGCCAATGAACCGACAGACGGTATCGGCGCCAGAACGATGTAGAGCGACTTGCCATCGAGGCGTGTCGTGTAATTGAGGCTGCGTGTCAGATTGAGGACGACACGCGTACGATCACCCACCTGAACCACATTGGCGCTCTGCAGATCACCTTCCTTGAAGGTGATGCTGTTCTTTCCAATGCCGTTCGCGGTCGACGGAAAATCGAAGGCGATTTTTGCCGGGTTGGCGACGCTAAATCCGGTCGGTGGCGCAGTAAGCGCCTCCTTGAGATCGATCTTTACGGCAATATTGTCACCCTGTATTGCAGCAACCATCGCCTCGATCGAATTCGTTGTGGCGGTTTGTGCCGAGAGTGACCCGGCCATGGCAAGGCAGGTCGCCATAACGACGGCCATTGCATATTTGGTAAATTTCATTTCCTGCCCCCCTCCTTGCCCTGCAGATACAGAGAACTGGTGCGTTCGCTCCAGTCACCCGCAGAATCCTGAATCAGTTCACGCATCACAACTTCCTTGTCCGAAATATTCGTCACCATGCCGAAATCAAGACCGAGGTATTCCCCAACCTTGACCTGCTTTATCTTGTCCTCAACCTGAATCACTGCAATCGGACGGCGATTGACGTTCAGGTAACCGATCATCTTGAGTGACTCGACCGGATATTTTTCAAGCAGGCTGTTGCGCAGATCACGAGCCTCGAAATCGGGCTGGAAAGCCCCGCCCTGGCCAGTGCCCTGCCGATTTTTGGATTCCGGCTCGATCTTGCTGGCCTTGAACGGATCGAGAATTCCCTCGACATCATAGGGAACCGGTTGATAAGGCTTGACCTCCGGCAACTTGGGAATATTGCCACGCAAGTCCTTTGAATTTTCTGCCATCCAGCGCTTGAGGTCTTCATGGTCGCCACTCGAACAGGCCCCCAAAGCCCCGCACAGCGCGACGAGAATTAGTCGCTTCACTTTTTCGCTCCTTGCGCTGCCTTCTTCTGTTTTGCAACCTCTTCTTCGTCCAGGTAGCGGAAGGTTTTGGTTGTCGCATCGAGGGACAAAACGCTGTCCTTGCCAGGAACGATCGAGATGTTGTTTAGCGTCACGATACGCGGCAACTTCGCGATATCAGCGGCAAAGGCACCAAAGTCGTGGTATCCGCCGACGATTTTTACCGCGATCGGCAATTCGGCATAGAAATCCTTCACCTGCTCAGCACCCGGGCGGAACAGCTCGAACTGAAGACCGCGTCCGAGACCGGCTTGATTCACCTCGATCAGCAAGGCTTCGATTTCCGACTTGTTCGGCAACTGCTTCAGCAAGGCACCGAACGAGCGATCGATTTCCGCCAGTTGCTCGATGTACAGGTCGAGGTTGACTGCCTGCTTCTTCTTGTCGAGATACTGCTGCTTGAGGGTTTCTTCTTCTTTCTGCTTGGTTTCCAGCTCGACCAGCTGATCGCTCCACAAAAACCACCAGCCGGCAACTACCAGAACAAGAAAAATACCAGCCAAAACGGTCATCTTCGGGATCGTTGGCCAAGCTCCAGGATCGTTCGGATTCAGGAATCGGAAATCATCGGCGATCGCCTGAAAATCGATCTTTTGGATTGATTTAGGTTTGGCGCTCATTTTTTACCCTTCCCGGCATTCGGCTGGGTACGTGTCAGCATGAAATTCATTGCAAACTCGTTGGTACGACGTCCATTGAGCACGGCGGACTTCACTTCGATCAACTGGGGATTCTCCAGCCAGGGAGATGCTTCCAGATTGCGCATCAATGCCGACACACGGGCATTGGACTGTGCATAGCCAGTAATGTTGACCTTCGCACCATCCTGCTTGAGCGACTTGAGATAAACACCCTCAGGGACCTGCTTGACCAGCTCGGTCAGGAGATAGACCGTTTCGCTTCGATCGCGCTGCAAATCCTCGATGATCTGCTTGCGTGCCAACAGGGCCTGCGTCTTTTCCTTAAGCAGCTTGATTTCGGCGATCTGCTTGTCGAGCACCGCAATTTCGCGCTTCAGGAACTCGTTCGCCCCAGCCTGGCTGCTGATGTAGCTATTGATGATCGTATAACCCAGAAAGACAACCAGCGCACCGAGCGCAACTGCGGCGCCCACCATGGCATAAAACTGCTGTCGTTTGGCCTTTCGCGCTTCTTCGCGGTGCGGCAGGAGGTTAATTCTAATCATGATGGATCAAACCTCCGCAAGGCGAGACCACATGCCACCATCAACGATGATGCATCGGCAAGCAGGCTCTTGGCCCGAACGCGGTCTGACAGCACCATATTCGCAAACGGGTTGGCAATCAGCGTGCTGACCTGGGTGCGTGTCGCCACGACTTCGTCGACGCCTGGAATCACGGCACAACCACCGGCCAGAACGATGCTATCGACTTGGTTATACTGAGTCGAAGTAAAAAAGAACTGCAGGGCGCGCGAAATTTCAAGTGCCAGATTTTCCATGAATGGGGCCAGCAACTCGCTCTCGTAGCCTTCGGGAAGTGTACCGGCGCGCTTGGCCGCTTCGGCTTCCTCGTAGGTCATGCCGTAATGCCGGGCGATGTCCTGGGTGAGTTGCCCGCCACCAAACGCCTGTTCGCGGGCATAAACCTGCTGGCCATTGCGCAACACCGTCAGTCCCATCACGCTGGACCCCGCTTCGACCAAGGCAATGATCTGATTTTTCCCGGCACCGGGCAATTGCCTTTCAATCAATTCGAAGGCCGAGAGTGCCGCCTGAGTTTCCACATCGACCACCACTGCCGTCAAGCCGGCAGCATCTGCAACCGCGACACGGTCCTCGACCCGCTCCTTCTTCGAGGCAGCGATGAAAACCTCAAGTTCATCCGGCACCGATGGCGCAGGACCGATGACCTGAAAATCCAGGTTCACTTCGTCGATGGCGAACGGAATATATTGGTTGGCTTCCGACTCGACCTGCATTTCAAGCTGGTCTTCGCGCAATCCGGCAGGCACGATGATCTTCTTCGTGATGACCGCGGAACCCGGTAAGGCCATCGCGACGTTCCGCGTAGACGTTCCCAGTCGCTTCCAGGCGCGCTTGACGGCGTCGACAACGCCTTCCATATTGGCAATATTGCCGTCTGACACCGCATCCTTTGGCAACACCTCTATGGTGTAGCGCTCGACGCGGTAACCCTCTTTCCCATTGGCGGTCAGTTCGACCAGCTTCACAGCCGATGAACTGATGTCCAGCCCCAACAAGGGACGCGCCTTGGGATTTAACAACGCTGAGATATCGAAGCGCACCAGACCCCCAAAAAGTCTTTAAGAAATGCGAAGTTAGGCAAGTTACCAATAATTCACTTTAGATGCTAGCAACAAGCCCCCGGCATGTAAAGCGTTTTTACGGCCCGTTTCGGTGACAGCGTATAATCCGCGCAACACCATATAAACCTAAAATTGACCTTGCCTTCCATCCCCCTTGCCGCCCGGATCATCCTCTACCCGATAATCGTGCTTCTCGGCATTGTGGCCATGGGCATCGCAATTACGATGATCGTGCTCGCACTTGCCTACCCCAACCTGCCTTCCCTCGAAGCCCTGACCGATTATCGCCCCAAAATCCCGCTTCGCGTCTACACCGCGGACGGTTATCTTATCGGCGAGTTCGGTGAAGAACGACGAGCGGTGATAAGCATACAGGAAGTTCCAGCTGTCATGAAGCAGGCAATTATCGCCGCCGAGGACGATCGTTTCTATCAGCACAGCGGCGTCGACTACCTGGGCATCCTGCGTGCTGCCGCAACAAATCTGGTGGGCGGCGGGAAACGCCAGGGCGCATCGACGATCACGCAACAGGTTGCACGCAACTTTTTTCTTTCTGGCGAAAAGACCTACACGCGCAAACTCTACGAAGCGCTGCTTTCGTTCAAGATTGAGAATAACCTGAGCAAGGACCAGATCCTTGAGCTTTACATCAACCAGATTTTTCTCGGTCAGCGCGCCTACGGGTTTGCCGCGGCTTCGCAAATCTATTTCGGCAAACCGTTGAAGGATATTTCGATTGCCGAGGCCTCCATGCTGGCCGGTCTGCCAAAGGCGCCATCGGCCTACAACCCGATCGTCAATCCCAAGCGCGCGAAGATTCGTCAGCAATATGTATTGCGGCGGATGCGCGAGTTGGGGAACATCACGGATGCACAGTACGAGAATGCGCTCAAGGAACCACTGGTGGTGAAGCGCGAGCTGGCCGAATACGCTGTCCATGCCGAATTCGCGGCGGAAATGGCGCGTCAGATCGCTGCCGAAAGCTTTCCGGAGGAAGTCTACTCGCGCGGCCTCAAGGTCTACACGACCCTGAACAAGGGCGAACAGGAAGCTGCCTATGCGAGCCTGCGGCGCGGCGTGATGGATTATGACCGGCGCCACGGCTATCGCGGCGCCGAATCCTTCATCGACATGAAAAATATCAAATCCGACCAGGACGAGGCGATCGACGAAGCACTCCAGGACATTCACGATGCCGACGACCTGATTCCGGCACTGGTGCTGGCAGCCGATGCCAAACAGATACAGGCCTACCGCAAGGGCGGTGAAATCGTTACGCTTTCCGGCGACGCCATGAAATTTGCGGCAGCGATGCTTGATGACAAGGCACCGCCCAACAAGCGCATCAAACGCGGCGCCATCATCCGCCTGCAGAAAAATGACAAGGGCAACTGGCAAATCAGTCAGTTGCCCGAGGTCGAATCGGCATTTGTTGCGGTCGACCCGAAATATGGTGGAATTCGTGCCCTGGTCGGCGGTTTCGACTTCAATCGCAACAAGTTCAACCACGTCACCCAGGCGTGGCGACAGCCCGGATCCAGCTTCAAGCCTTTCATCTATTCGGCTGCGCTTGAAAAAGGCTTCAGCCCAAGTACCATGATTAACGACGAACCAATCGTAATCTCCGCCAGCGAAACCGGTTCGCAAGCGTGGGAACCGCACAATTACGACGGCAAGTACGACGGTCCAATGCAGATGCGTACCGCGCTGGCCAAGTCGAAAAACATGGTATCGATCCGCATCCTGCAATCGATCGGTCCTCGTTACGCTCAGGATTACGCAAGCCGCTTCGGATTCGATCCCGAAAAGCACCCACCCTATCTGACGATGGCGCTTGGCGCCGGTTCAGTGACACCTTGGCAGATGGCAACCGCTTATTCGGTATTCGCCAATGGCGGTTTCCGGATCAATCCTTACATTGTCAGTGAAATTCGCGACGAAAAAAATAACGTCCTCGCCCAGGCAGCACCCGTCCCTGCCGGCGAGGGTTCGTCGGTGCGCGCCATTGATCCGCGCAACGCCTTCCTGATGGACAGCATGTTACGCGACGTGACACTCTTCGGTACTGCCGCCAAAGCCTCGGCGGCACTGAAGCGTCGGGATCTCGCCGGCAAAACGGGAACCACCAACGAATACGTCGACGCCTGGTTCTGCGGTTATCAGATGACCAATGCCGCCTGCGCCTGGATCGGATTTGACCAGCCGAAGAAACTTGGCAACAAGGAAACCGGTGGCGCCGCAGCGCTGCCGATCTGGATCGGCTACATGAGCCGCGCGCTCAAGGACGCACCGGTCAAGACGCCGGAAGTGCCGGACGGTGTCGTCGCTGTCGGCAGCGGCCGCGACCGCGCCTATATGTTCGCCGAAAACGTGCCTCCGGAGCCCCCCCCCGAAGAACTGGAACCGGAGGGCGGGTTGCCGCTGCCCGATTTCAGCAAGCCGCCCAGCGACTGATCAGCTCAGGCTAACCGCTTCGCCAGCCTGCTGGCTAGCCAATACCGACAGCTTTTCCATCAACTCGGCACCATCGCGGGTGTCACGCCACAAGACGCCATCCCAGCGGAAGTGGAAACCGCCGGCGCGCGCCGCTACCCAGATTTCGCGAGCAACGCCATGCCGGTTGACGATGATCTTGCTGCCGTCGGCAAACTCGATTTCCAGAACCCCGCCAGCAGCAAGTTCAAAGTCGAGGTCGGCGTCACTCGCCTCCAGCGCGCTTTCGATCCGGGCCAGAATGCCATCGGCCAATGCGTTAAATTCCTTGTCTTCCATCGTGTGCTAACATCCCACCTTTTACTGACCAATCCGTCATTAATGTCCAGAATCGCTGTTGCATGCTTGACGCTATGCTTCGCAGGCTGTGGTCTCAGGGGGCCGCTTGTACTGCCGCCCGGTCCGCCACCGCCGCCATTGCTCGACAGCCTGAGAACGCCGTCGACACCGGCCCAGCCGGCCAGCGTTGATGGCGATGTTAGCACGGAGCAAAAGGCTGCAAGCCAATGACTCCTTTCACGTTGAAGAATAGCGTCCTGCACGCCGAATCCGTTGCCCTGCCACAAATCGCTGAACAGTTCGGGACACCGGCTTATGTTTACTCGCGGGCAGCGCTCGAAACTTCGCTGCGCGAATTTCTTGATGTCCTCAACGGCCACCCAAGCGGCCAGGGCGCACTCGTCTGCTATGCGGCGAAAGCCAACTCCAACCTTGCCATTCTCAATCTTTTTGCCTGTATGGGCGCCGGGTTCGACATCGTTTCGGGTGGCGAGTTGCAGCGTGTCCTGGCCGCCGGTGCCGACCCGAAAAAGATCGTTTTCTCCGGTGTCGGCAAGACGGCCGCTGAAATGAAAATGGCGCTGGACGCCGGAATCTTCTGCTTCAATATCGAATCGGCGCCTGAACTGGAACGTCTGAACGAAGTAGCCGGTAGCCACGGCAGTACGGCACCGGTCAGCCTGCGCGTCAATCCCAACGTCGACCCCAAGACCCACCCGTACATTTCGACCGGGCTCAAGGAGGCCAAATTCGGTGTCGCCTACGACGATGCGCTAGCGCTCTACCGTCGCGCCGCTGCCTTGCCGAATATCGAGGTCGCTGGCATCGATTGCCATATCGGTTCGCAACTTCTCGACCCTACTCCGTTCGGCGAAGCACTCGATCGCATTCTGGCGCTGATCGACCAGTTGGCCGCGGAAGGCATCCACATCCACCACCTCGACCTCGGTGGCGGTCTCGGCATCAAGTACAAGGACGATCAGGTGCAGCCGACCGTAGCCTCCTACCTGACGCCACTGCTCGATAAACTGGCTGGCCGCAAGCTGCAGGTGGTGCTCGAACCGGGCCGTCGCCTGGTCGGCAATGCCGGCCTGCTGTTGACCCGCGTCGAATACCTGAAGCCCGGTGAAGGCAAGAATTTCGCCATCATCGACGCCGCCATGAACGATCTGATGCGCCCGGCACTCTACGAGGCCTGGCACGACATCGTGCCGGTGACGCCACGTGCGGAAGCCACCCGCGACTACGATGTGGTCGGCCCGGTCTGCGAATCCGGCGACTTCCTCGGCCTGGCCCGCCCGCTGAATATCGAAGCGGGCGACCTGCTCGCGGTCATGTCGGCCGGCGCCTACGGCATGGCGATGAGTTCCAACTACAACACCCGACCACGCGCGGTCGAAATCATGGTCGACGGCGACAAGGTGCACCAGATCCGCCGCCGCGAAACCGTGGCTGAACTCTACGCCGGCGAACAGATATTGCCGGCGTGAAATACGGCACTCGACGGCTTGGCTGAACGAGTGCTGCGGTCGACGGCGTTTTTGCCGCAAAAATGACGTATTTGGCCGAGGTTCCTGGCCAAACGGCGCCGGTCACGCCATGCCGGGGTTGCCGTTTGCCCCTTTCAGGGTCGGCACATTCGGCTTGACCGGCTTGACTGTCTTGATGTCGCGCAGATAGGTCGCCACGACATCCCAGATCGGCTCGCCTCCCACATTCTTCGCTTCCTCGGAGACCGGGGCCCAGCCGGCCACCTTGTAGGTCTTTTTCGGATCAATTGCTTTGCCATGCAACATCATGTTCTGGATGCGCTGGCCCATCTTCGCCGTCGGCTCGCAGGTGTATTGCAAGCCACCGACGCGCACCATGTCACCGCCCTGCTGGTAGTACGGGTCGGGATTGAACAGGTTGTCGCAAACATCTTCGAGAATGGTCTTGATCGTCTCGCCACTCATGTTGGTCACCGTTGTCCACGGATAGGTGATCGCCGTCTGGTCGAGTACATGTTCCATGAGGATCGGCTGTCCGGGCAACAATGAAGTTCCCCAGCGGAAGCCAGGTGAAAAACCGATTTCGGCATCCTTGACCTTCATCAGTGCATCAAGAATGAGCTGGTCGAAGGTGCCGTTGAAGTTGCCGCGCCGATACAGCAAGCCTTCGGTCACTGCCAGTTGCTCGCTGAGCTTCGACACATAAGGCGCACGCGCCTTGTCGATCAGCGCCTGCATCTCCTGGTCGGCCGGCAACAGGTTGGCAAAGACCGGTAGCAGCTTGTAGCGGAAATCAGCAATCTTGCCGTTCTTCACGTCAAAATCGAGTACACCGAGGTACTTTCCATTGGAGCCGGCATTGGTAACGAGCGTCTGGCCACCGGCATTCTTGACGACCACCGGGGTCGGGACGCCGTCGTGCGTATGCCCACCCATGATGGCATCGATGCCGCGCACGCGGCTCGCCATCTTGAGATCGACGTCCATGCCATTATGCGAGAGCAGGACGACGACCTGAGCGCCCTTGCTGCGCGCCTCGTCGACCGTCTTCTGCATGCTCTCTTCTTGGATGCCGTAGCTCCAGTTCGGCACCTGCCAGCGCGGGTTGGCGATCGGCGTATAGGGGAAAGCCTGGCCGACGATGGCCACCTTGACGCCGTTCATGTCCTTGATCACGTAAGGCTTGAAGACCGGATCGCCAAAATCGGCGGTCTTGATGTTCTGGGCGACGATGTCGACCTTGCCGGCGAAATCTTTTTCCTCGATTTCCTTGATTCTGGCTTCGCCAAACATCGCCTCCCAATGCATGGTCATGATATCGACACCAAGCGCCTTGCAGGCATCGACCATATCCTGCGCATTGCTCCACAGCGCCGTGCCGGAACCCTGCCAGGTATCGCCGCCATCGAGCAGCAGCGCGCCCGGGCGACTGGCTTTTGTACGCTTGACCAGCGTCGCCAAGTGGGCAAAGCCGCCGACCTTGCCGTAGGTCTCGGCCGCCTTTTCGAAATTCAGGAAGGTGAAGGCATGGGCATCGATGGTATTCGGCTTGATCCCGAAATGCTTGAGGAAAGCATTGCCGACCAGATGCGGCACCTTGCCGAACTGGTCACCGAAACCGAGGTTGACGTTCGGTTCGCGGAAGTAGATCGGCAACAACTGGGCATGACAGTCCGTGATGTGCAGCAAATTGACATTACCGAATTTGGGCAGGTCGTACATCGTGGCCGCGCCCTTTTCCGCCAGTGCAAATTCGCTGTGCAAGGACATGCCACCAGCCGCCGCAACCGCCAGCACCTGGAGAAACTCTCGCCGATTCATGCTCATGGTTCACCCCAAAAAAAACCCGGCGAGGTTGCCCGCGCCGGGATCAATCAAATGAATTTACTTTTTATTGACCGGAGATTCGGGGTCGAACAGAAAAGCCATCAAGTGCTTCATCTGTTCTTCGGTCAGGATCTCCGCATCGCCGTTGCGCGGCATGTTGCTGCACGCATTGAAAGCCTTGGCGTTATAGATCTTTCCCCAGGTGTATTTGACGACGTCATCGGTTTTGCCGCGCGTCTTGCCGTAGTCCTGCAGGCTGGGGCCGATCGTGCCGTAGGCAATTTCCTTGTGGCTCAACTGGTGACAGTTGTAACAGCCGCCACCGTTGTCGAACCGCGTCTTGTCGGTCCAGGTCAAACCCTTGCCGCTGATGGCGATCTTCTCGCCCTTCTTCCAGTCACCGAAATACTTGCCGTCAGCCGGATAGCGGATGGTTTTCAGTTGTTGAGCCTCAATCGACTCCATGACCTTCTTGGATGGCTCCTTCTCGACTGAACACAGCCTCTGGAAATCCAGTTGCTTCATGCGGTATTTGTCGGCGATACCGGTTGTCTTGAATGAGTTGTCCATCATCGTCTGAAACGCGGCATGGAGGTCTTCACCCGCTGCAAAAGCGCCGGAAGAGACAGCCATCGCTGCCACAATAATGCTGATTCTTTTCATGTCGCTCTCCTTAGCGCTTCAGACCCGGGGTCAACACGGTACCGCCCTTGGCAGTGGCCGCCAGATAGACGGACAAGGCAATCGTCGCGTCCGAACCGTAGATTGGTTCTGCCGTACGCTGTTGCCGATAGCAGTCGTTCAGGCGCTGCTGCATGGTCCAGAAAGTTCCGCTGGAAACCCGATAGGCCGGCCAGGTACCCCAACCCGCCGCTGCACCGGCCTGTGTGCGCAGGTCAGGCAGATCCTGCAGGCGGATGCGCTTCCCCTCTTCGCCATGACAGGTGGTGCAGGCGAAATCCATCGGGCCGGAACGGTGATAAAAGGCCATCTTGCCCAGCTCGAACATCTTCTTCATTTGCGGCTGGCTCATGTCGATATTGATCTTCTGGCCATTCGACTCGGTCACGATATAGGCAACCAGGGCAGCCATTGTCTCGCGCTCTCCCTTGTGCCATTTGCCATCGACAATCGTCTTCGGGTCGATGCCCTGCAAGGATTCCATGCAGGTCATCAGGCGCGTTTCAAGATCCTGAACCCGGCCGGTATCCTTGAAATAGCGCGGCAGCTGCGCGGACGCACCCTTGACAACGCCAGGCCCAAGGCCGAGATCACACTTTTCGAGACTCGCATTTTTCGGGCCGCGCTTGGTTTTCCAAAGCTCTTCGCCTTGCGCCGCAACCAGCTCGGACGGGTTGCCGTCAGCGATCATCTCGCGGTAACGCGCAATGGCGTCGGCACTCGCGTCGGCCAGCGCAACAGGCGAACTCAATCCGCCAACGCCCGCCACCAAGGCGGCAAGCAGTAAAAACAGCTTTTTCTGTCTCATGATTCCTCCATTGGGTTGTGTTCAGGGTCGCAACACCAGAACGGGTGCTGCGCCCGATTTGTTATACGTCCTGACTAGCACTCAAGCGATGACTGCTTCGTCGGTACGCGTTTCGCCCTTGTTGTCTTTCCAGCTGATGCTGACCTTGTCGCCCTTGGCGCCACCCTTGAACTTGAAGGCGAGGAAAGGGTTCTTGGAAATGGAGGTGCCGAACTCGGCGCTCAAAACAACCTTGTCATTGTGCTTGGCGGTCAGTTCGGTAATGAACCAGGCCGGAATGGCTGCCCCGGCGGCATCCTTGCGCTGGCCGGTTTCCATGTCGTGACTGATCAGCGCCTTGACCTCGGTAATGCCGCCATTGTTGGCGGCGCGTATTTTCATCGGATTTGTTGCCATGAATTGATATCTCCTCGAATTTTCGAAATGTGCTGATCGATCAGCCGCCGCAGCCGCCCGCCGTGACCTTGATTTCCTTGCTGGTCGTGAAGAACTTGCCATCCGACTTGACCAGCGCATAGACGTTGGAAGTCTGGCCCATCTTGACGCGCGTCTGGACGAAGGGCTCGGTACCTGCCGGCAACGTGAAATTGGCGGCCAGCGTACTAGGGTTCTTTTCGATCATGATGGCGATCATCGTGACATTCGGCAGCGTCGAGGCAATGCCGATCGGAACTACGGCGCCGTTTTCGGCGATATCCGGTGCCGTCATCTGGATATCCTTGCTGTCGGCAGGGCTCGAAACACCCAGTGCCTTAAGTGTATCGGCCAGATTCTTGGTCTCGAATGATGCCTTGTTCCAGTCGGCCAGCGCCATCCCCGGCTTGACAATGCCTGCAGCAGCGAGCGCGCCCAAGAAAGCGGCGCCCGAACCGGATTTCAATACACTACGACGTTGATTGTTCATAACCTCTCCTCAAAAAAAACAACAATTTTGCACCGGAAAAATTGTCTTCGCCGGCATTTGCTGAAACATCCTCCTCCAACTGCACCGTTGGCAACATCGGGGCCAACCAGCCGCCTTCTGAAACCTTTCGGGGGTTTTTAGACGGGCTAATCGATTGACAAAACATCGAAACAGCTACATCTTTGACCAAAGTCAAAAGGGAATGTATAGACGCAAAACGGTACGGTCAACCAAAAATTTGACCAAAAAAGAGGCAACCCATAGCCAGAATGCCCTGTACATATTAGAAACCTCTAACACTAGAGCGCCAATATGTCAAAGGCAAAACATCAGTTTTCACGAAAAAACTTGTCCAATTCACAATTCTTCTGCATCATGGATTCCACAACAGATTCAGGGACATTCCTGAACACATAGAAAAGGGGGAGATTGTTATGGTTATTCGGTATGGCGCATCCGTAGTCTCGTCCAGAGACCATTTGTCGCATCCGGCGTTTTCCCTCTAGTTCTGCTGTTTCTCGATCGCCTTATCAGGCACTAGCGAAAGGACTTGAAAAATGTCTGAGAACGACCAAGGAAAAAAGGAATGCCCGCCCAAGCAGGGCTTTATCAAGCGCCTGCTCAATCCGCCCAAATGCTCGATGTTGCAGATGATTGTCATTGGCGTATTCGGCGGCATCATCATCTGGGGCGGACTGAACATGGGCATGGAATATACGAACCGTTCGGAGTTCTGTATCTCCTGCCACGAGATGACGATCCCCTACGAAGAACTCAAGAAAACCGTACACTTCAAGAACCGCAGCGGCACTACCGTACAGTGCGCAGATTGCCATGTCGCCAGTAGCAAGACGCCGACCGACTACATGTTCAAGTCGTTCCAGAAGATCATGGCGGCGCGCGATGTCATCGGTCACATCAAGGGCACGGTTGACACACCCGAGAAATTCGAGGCCTATCGGCTGACGATGGCCGAGCGCGTCTGGGAGCGCATGATCGAACGCGACTCGAAGGAGTGCCGCAACTGTCACAAGTTCGAAACCATGGACCCTGACAAGCAGAAGGATCGCTCCGTCGTCAAGCATGAGGGTGCCATCGAGGACGGCAAGACCTGTATCGAGTGCCACAAAGGCATCGCCCACAAGCCGGTGCATAACCAGGCTGGCAAAGAGGACAGCGCGCCCAAATCCGAAAGCTGACCGGACTAATTAATTCATTTTTGAAACACAGATAAAACAGGAGTCGATTCATGAAAAAAATTGCTGTCGCTGTCATGGGAATGTGTGTCGCCGGCGTTTCGTTTGCCGCACCGCCGGACTGGAGCAAGGTTACCGAACGCAAGATCAAGGTGTTCTATCCCGGTCAGGCCAGCCTGGAATGGGTCATGAACAAGTCGGATCACTCGGCCGTGCCCGACATCGTCGACAAGAAACGCGCCTGCGCCAAGTGCCACGAAGGAGACGCCAACGAAATTGGCGACAAGATCGTCGCCGGCAAGCAGGTCGGCAGTTCGAAAGTCGCCCTCGAACCGAAGCCGCCAGCCGGCAAGGTGGGCTGGATACCAGTGGTTTTCAAGGCAGCGCACGACGGCGAAAAAATCTACTTCCGTTTCGAATGGGTGCCGCCAAAAAATGGCGATGTCAAGATGGACAAGAAGAACGAAGTCAAGCTGGCGATGATGTTCGACGGCGGCGGCACGGTCGCAGGCGCCGAGCTCAATGGTTGCTGGGGCACCTGCCATGCCGATCTGCGCACCATGAAGGGCGCCAAGGACGACAAGAAGACGAAGTACATCAAGGGCGCCGACCTCGCCGGCGGCAAATTCATGGACCTGATGCAGTTCCGCAGCGGCAAGGGCGAGAAGCAGGTGGATGGACACATCGCCGACCAGCGCGTCATGGAAGGCGGCAAGGCATTGGTCAAGGCCGAAGGCGTCAAGGAAGGCAACAAATGGGTCGTCACCTTCGAGCGCAGCCTTGCCGGCGGCGCTCCGGGCGACCACGCCATCGCTCCGGGCAAAATCTACAACTTCGGATTCGCGATTCACGAGGATTATTCCGAAGCGCGCTACCACTATGTCTCGCTCGGCTATCAGTTTGGCCTCGACAAGACCGTGGAAGGCGTCAAGTACTACTACAACGTCACCAAACAATAACGGTGAAAGCGTTACCTGATCATTCAAATCATCAACAGGAGGAGACAACAATGAAACAGAGATGGAGCATGTGGGTGCTGGCTGCTGGCGCCCTGTCACTGTCGACGACGGCATTTGCCGCCGCACCGCCGACAGCCGAAATGATCTCGTTTTCCTGCGCCGGCTGTCACGGGACGAGCGGCGGTAGCGCCGGCCTGACCATGCCCAGCCTGGCCAGCCAGTCGAAAACGGCAATCGTCGACGCCATGAAGAAATTCAAGAGTGGCGAACGCCCGTCTACCGTCATGGGACGAATCGCCAAGGGTTATTCCGAAGCGGACTTCAACCTGATGGCCGAATACTTCTCCAGCCAGAAGTTCCACCCGACCCAGCAAGTTGTCGATGCCGCCAAGGTCAAGAAGGGCGCCAGCCTGCAGGAAGCCAACTGCTCGCGTTGCCACCTTGAAGATGGCAAGGAAGGCAAGGATGACACGCCAGTGATGGCCAGCCAATGGTTGACCTACCTGCAGATGCAGATGGCGCTGTATCAGTCCGGTGCGCGAAAGATGCCGGAAAAGATGGCCGAGAAGGTCAAGCCGCTGTCAAAAGAAGATCTGGAAGCACTGCTCCATTTCTACGCCAGCGTCAAATAAGGGAGAAGACAACATGACATTGGATCGCAGAAATTTCATCAAGGTATTGGGCAGTGCCTCCGGCCTGGCGCTGGCCGGCTGTGCCACTCAGGGTTCGGTTGGCTCGACTTCGGAAATCATGCCCAAGGGTCCTGCCCGGCGCGTCGTCGTGCTCGGCGGTGGCTATGGCGGGGCAATTGCCGCCAAATATGTGCGCATGCTCGACAAGTCGATCGAAGTGGTTTTGATCGAGAAAAACAAGCAGTTCATCTCCTGCCCGTTCAGCAACTTTTACATTGCCGGGCTGATGAACGACATGTCGGCGCTGACCATCGGCTACGACAAGCTGGCAGCCAATCACGGCATCAAGATGCTCTTCGCCGAAGCCACCGCAATCGACCCGGCCGCCAAGAAGGTCATCACTACCGAAGGTGCAGTGACCTATGATCGCCTGATCGTTTCTCCGGGCATCGATTTCCGTAACGAGGAAGTCGAAGGTTACACCGCCGATACAGCCAACATCATCCCGCACGCATGGAAGGCCGGTGCACAATCTACCCTGTTGCGCAACCAGTTGCAGGCCATGCCGGATGGCGGCAAGGTCGTCATCAGCATGCCGCTTGCTCCGTTCCGCTGCCCCCCCGGGCCCTACGAACGCGCCACACTGATCGCCCTCTACCTGAAGAAGCACAAGCCCAAGTCGAAGCTGATCCTGCTTGACGCCAATGCCGACATTGTCGCCAAGAAGCCATTGTTCATGAAGGCCTGGAACAATTATTACAAGGGTATTCTCGAGTACATGCCTGGCAAGAAGGTCACTGCTGTGGATGCCGCCAAAAAGACCTTGCTGGTCGAAGGCATCGAGGAGTTCAAGGGTGACGTGGTCAACTTCATCCCGGCGCAGCGTGCCGCAGCGATTGCCGGCAAGGCAGGGCTGATTGGCGAGGACAAGAAGTGGTGCCCGGTCAATATGACCACCTTCGAATCGACCTTGCAGAAGAACATCCACGTCATCGGCGACTCTGCCATCGCTGGCGCCATGCCGAAATCGGGCTACTCGGCCAATTCCCAGGCCAAGGTCTGCGCGATCAACATCGTCGCCCTGATGAACGGCAAGGAACTGACGGAACTGTCGGGCGTCAACGTTTGCTACAGCGCGATTTCCGATCACGAGTCGATCAGCGTTGCCGCCGTCTATACGATCAAGGACGGCAAGATCGTCAGCGTTCCCAATTCGGGCGGTATTTCCCCGGTCGATTTCTCGATGACCAAGGCGGAGCACGCTTACGGCGAAAGCTGGTTGCGCAATATCCTGACCGAGATGTCTACCTGATCGGCCGTACGCGAAACCACAAACCCCGCTGCGGCGGGGTTTGTTTTTTCGTATGCCGGTGATATCTTCTCGCAAAATCACATTTGAGCAAGACCCCAAAAAACATAGCTGCTCAGTTCACCAAAGGAGAAGAACATAATGCGCTTCATCAAATCTTTACTGGCTATCGTCGGTGCTCTGGCAATTGCCCTCGCCGGCTTCGGATATCTCCAGTACAAGCAGTTCATGAGCGAACTCGACCCGGAAGCGGGGCGCGTCTTCTCCGAAATGTACGAAAAATTCGACTCTTCGAAGGACTGGGCAAATGCCATGATGTGGTCGTTCCCGGTGGCCAAGGGCGTCAGCCCGGAGGACGTGAAACGCTCCTTGACCAGTCTGGCCTATGATCGCAACCTGTTCTTCGTAGGTGAGGCACCCTTCTACAAGCAGGCCGAAGCGGCAACCGGCAAGCCGTATCGCTACGCCAACTTCATGAGTTTCTGCGATGTCCGGGTCGGCATGATGATGATCGACCACAATGACAAGTATTCAGCCTACATGCCCTGCCGCATCGCCATCGTTGAGGACAAGACCGGTCAAGTCTGGCTTCATTCGATGAACCTTGATCTGATGATCTATGGTGGCAAGCAGTTGCCGCCGGAATTGAAGGCGCAGGCCCTCAAGGTACGCAACACGTTATACGACATCATGAAGGCTGCTGCAGCAGGCGACTTCTGAGCGTTGCCAATGCCCCGCCAGCATTCGTTCTGTGCTGGCCATGCCCGACAGCGCAGTTCACTTACTGCATCAAACGCGCCAGCATGCCCCCATCCGCCGGTACCAGTGCGTGCGCGGCGGGCGTCACATAAAGCCGAGCCTTGCCGGCCAGTGGCGGCACGTTGTTGAGGTCCTGACTAAATCCGGGCACCAGCATGTCGCCCAGGCCAAATGGCGCGGCGCGAACGATCGACACGTATTCGATATCGGGATGGTTTTGCGCATTGAGCCAGAACAGTGCGCTGCCGGGTACTGCCGGCGACAGGTCGAGCAACACCGGCCACGAATCCTTGACCGCATAGTAGTCGCGGCCACCAAAGACATCCTTGACGAAGCCGATCGGGCCGCCCTGATGCGTTGCATCGAGCGCTTGCAGCGCGCGCTCGGTACCGAGATGCGGCGAAGCGATGGTAATCAGTCGGGTAACGCCGACGCCGGGATCGCGGACCAGCGCCATGCGCGCCACGACGCCGCCGGCGGAATGACCGACCAGGGTAATCGGCTCCTTGCCATGGCGAGCCTTGAGTGCGCGCAATGCGGCCAGCACCATGTCGGCCTGAACCATCAGCGGGGCCGTGGACGGCAGTTCGACGGTGTAAGCCTTTTTTGCCGCGGCCGGCGCCGGGGGCGGCAACAGCATGGCACCGTTGCGCGGAATGATGATGCCGGCTGGTTGCCAACCGTTGTTCGCCAGTGCTGCATTGACGCCACTAAATTCCCAAGAACCCGCATTACCCAGGTAGCCATGCACCAGCAGCGCCACGTCGGCACGAGCGCCCTGACTTAATAACGCGAGCAAGGCAAAGAAAGAGATCATCAAGATACGCATCAGAGCAACCCCCATAGAAAATCAGGATTTTCTTATTCTAGATACAGATCGTGAGAAAGTCACTCAAGCGATTGATTCATAAGGACAGCAAGCATAGACTTTGGACAAAACTCAAAGTCCGCTCAGGCGATGCACGACACCCTACAGGAGACATCACGATGAAACTGCTACCCGCCGTCGCGGCACTGAGTCTGCTTGCTGCAAGCAGCTTTACACACGCGGCCGACCCCAACCTGGCACGCAATCTGGCTGCCACCTGCGCCAACTGCCACGGTACCAATGGCCATGCGGTCAAGGGCGCCGGCATGGACGCCCTGGCCGGTATGGAAAAGAGCAAGACGCTTCAGAAGCTGGCCGATTTTCGGAGCGGCGACAAACCGGCAACGATCATGCACCAGATATCGAAGGGCTACACCGACGAGCAGCTCGATCTGATCGCTGCCTATTTCGCTGCGCAGAAATGACGGGAGAAGGATGATGCTGATCAAGAGACGCGATTTCCTGAAAATTGGTGCGGCTGCTGGAGCAATGGCCGCACTCCATGGCTGTGCAAGCAATGGCAAATCGGCCAGTGGTCATGTCGTGGTGGTTGGTGGCGGCTACGGCGGCGCCACGTTGGCCAAGTATCTGCGCATGTGGAGTGAAGGCGGGGTACAGGTGACGCTGATCGAACGCAACCCGGCTTTCGTTTCTTGTCCGATGTCCAACCTGGTCATCGGCGGCATCAAGTCCCTTGACGACATCACCGTCAGTTATGACAACCTGAAAGGCAAGTGGCAAGTCCGGGTCATCCAGGACGAGGTCGTTGCGGTCGACGCCGAAAAACGCGCAATTTCATTGGCCGGCGGCGGCAGCATGGCCTACGACCGGCTGGTGCTTTCACCCGGCGTCGACTTCATGTTCGACAAAATACCCGGCTTGAACAACGCTGCCGCCCAGGCGAAGATTTTGCACGCATGGAAAGCCGGTCCGCAAACGCTTGCGCTGCGCAGGCAACTGGAAGCCATGAAGGATGGCGGCGTCTTCGCGATCGCAATTCCCAAGGTGCCGTATCGCTGCCCGCCGGCACCCTACGAACGCGCCTGTCTGGTCGCTGATTATTTCAAGAAGCACAAGCCAAAATCGAAAGTCGTCATCCTCGATGGCAACCCCGAGATCACTGCGAAAAAGGATTTGTTCACCAAGGCGTGGGCCGATCTATATCAGGGCATCATCGAATACCGCAACGAAAGCGAGGTCAAGGATGTCGAGCCGGCAACCAACACCGCCATCACGGAATTTGACCAGTTCAAGGCCGATGTGCTGAATGTCATTCCGCCACAACGGGCCGGTGCAATCGCGATCAAATCGGGGGTCGGGCTAATCAACAATCGCTGGGTGGATATCAATTGGTTAACGATGGAGTCGACCAGCACACCAAATGTTCACATCCTGGGCGACGCGGTATTCCCGGCCCCGACGATGGCGAAGTCGGGCCATATGGCCAACCAGCAGGGCAAACTGGCCGCGGCAGCGATTCTGAATCTGCTTGCCGGCCAGCCGCCAAACCCGGAGCCAATGGCGATGAGCGCCTGCTACAGCTTCATGGATCCAAAAAACGCCGTGCACGTCAATTCCATTCACCATTACGATGCAGCGACCAAAACCATGCAGCCGGTCAAAGGCGCCGGTGGTGTTTCCGCCGCACGCAATGAAGCCGAGGCCAAACTGGCCATGGGCTGGGCCAGGAACATCTGGGCCGACATGCTGGCCTGAGTTTCAGGCAGCTTAAATTGGCCGCGTGACGCGGCCAATTTCTCACCTCACGCACATTCAGTCGAGCGTGGCGATGTACTCGGCAACGGCATGTGCTTCCAGCGCGGTGAGCTTGGACGCCACGGCATGCATCACGGCATTGTCGTTGGTCCGCTCACGCTTGTTGAACTGCTTGAGCTGATCCTCAATGTAGCGCGGATGTTGGCCGGCAAGGCGCGGCAATTGCGCGGTGCCATAACCTTTGGCGCCATGACAGCTGGCACAGCCCGGCACGCCAGAATAGGCATTGCCCTGATCAAAGATATAGCGGCCAACTGCAAGAATTTCCGTATCCGTTCCCACAGACGGCTTTGCAGCGACCTTCTTGTTCTCGAAAAACGCGCCCAGTGCCTTCATCTCTTCAGGCGTCAGATCTTCGACCTGCGACTTCATGGTTTCGCTCTTGCGTTTGCCGCTTTTGAAATCGTCAAGTTGCCGCGCTACGTACTCGGCATGCTGGCCTGCCAGGCGTGGGAAAATCGAGCTGGCCGATTCGCCTTCCATGCCATGGCACATGAAGCAGCGACCGAAAACGATTTCTTCCGCCCGCACCTGGTCCGCCCTGGCATCAGCCAGGACAGGCGAACTGCTCAATACCACCAAGGCCGCAGCGAGCAGCGGAATGGAATGCAAACTACCCATTTGGACTCTCCTTTGAGCCGGCAATCTCTCGGTATGCCACTGCATGTTAATGGGCCTGTCGCGCATTATCAATCTGGAACCAATAGCAAAAGTGTGGACGTGGCCCTTCAACAACGTGAAGATTCGCGTATCGTTAGCAAACTGGTAAAACCGCTTCCGTCAGCAACACCGGAACTGCGGAATTGCCAATTTTGTTTAATTAAAACGTTAAGGAGACATCATGCGCCTGCCCATCATTGCCCTCCTCGCCCTGCTTCCCGTCGCCGCCCATGCTGCCGACCCGTGGGGAAAAGTCGACCCAAAAGCCGGAAAAACCTTGCACGAGAAGGCATGCGTAAGCTGCCACGTGAACAAGTACGGCGGTGACGGCAGCAAGATGTACACTCGCGACGGCCGTCTGATTTCCAACAAACGGGAGCTGATGCAGCGTGTCGCGTCGTGCAACGCGATGGTCAACTCGGGCTTCTTCCCGGAAGAGGAAGGCGCGGTCGCCGCCTGGCTCAACGAGCAGTATTACCACTTCAAGAATTGACCAAGAACTGACATGACCCGTCGCCGCACATTCCTGGTTTCGCTCTGCCTGCTGGGCGCATTGCTGGCGCTTGGCAGCGCCGCCGCAACGGCCAGCGAAACCGATCTGCCGGCAGCGCTCAACCTCGCTGCCGAGGCCGCCCAAGCCAACCGTACCGGCAATCCGCTGATCATTCTCTACAGCCGGACTGACTGTAAGTACTGCGAAACGGTCAAGCGCGATTACCTGAAGCCGCTGGCCAAAAACCCGCAGCATCGCGGTGTGCTGGTGCGCCAGATCAATCAGGACAGCGAAGTGGCGCTGACCGATTTCAATGGCAATAAAACCACCCAGGCCGCCTTTGCCAGTGCGGAAAACATCAAACTGGTACCGGTCGTCGCCTTTTATGGCCCGCAGGGCAAGCAGTTGGCCGAGCGGATGGTGGGTGCGGGTGTGCCTGATTTTTATCAGGGTTATCTCGACGAAGCGATCGCCAAATCCGCTGCCGCGCTTAAGGCACGCTGACCACCGATCTACCGACAAGCCTCACTTGAGGACCAGCGCGAGGGCCAACGGCAGGAAAATCAGCGCCGCCAGATTGCCGATCAGAACGATCGATGCAACCCGTTGCGGCTCCTGACCATAACGTTCGGCAAACAGGAAATTCAGCACTGCCGGCGGCAAGGCGCCGAAGACCAGCAGCATCGCGGCATCCCGACCCTGCAGCCCGAGCAGCTGGATGACGCCGGCGGCGATCAGCATGCCGGCCAATGGCCGCAACAGCGCGCTGCCAGTCGCCAGCTTCCATTCGCGGAACGAGACGTCGGTCATCCGCACACCGAGCGAAAAAAGCAACAGCGGCACCGACACGTCGCCAAGCATCTTGATGGCGATGAGCAGCGGCTGCCAGACGGGAATCTTGAGCATTGCCACGGTCAACCCGGCAATTGCGGCAAAAACCACCGGCACCCGCCACAGGGTCAGCAGGCGCGCCGTCGGGTCGAGCAGGCGGGCGCCGAAAGTAAAGTGCAGCGTGTTCTCGACCATGAACAGGATCACCGCCGCCGGCAGCGCATCCTCGCCCCAGGCCAGCACGGCGAGCGGCAGGCCGATGTTGCCGGAATTGTTGAACATCATCGGCGGCACCAGCGTCTTCGGCTGGATGCCGATCAGCTTCGCCAGCGGCCAGGCAAGCAGGCCGCAAGTCGCCAGAACCAGAAGGGCGCCCAGCGCCAGCGGCGCGAACGCCGCGAGATCGAACATCTTGCCAGCCATCGCCGCAAAAACCAGCGCCGGCACGAAAACATCCATGTTGAGCCGGTTGGCCACCGCCATTTCCGGCTTGTGGTGGCGGGCGTAGAAATAGCCGGCCGCGACGATCCCGAAGATCGGAAAGAGGATCGCGGCGAGACGCAGCGCCAGGCTGTCCGGCGTCACAGCACGTAACGCGACAGATCCTCGTCGGCCGCCAGCTCGCCCAGACGCTGATTGACGCCGGCGGCATCGATGACCATTTTCTCCCGACCCACCTTGCCGGCCTCGAAGGAAATATCCTCGAGCAGCTTTTCCATGACCGTATGCAGGCGGCGGGCGCCGATGTTTTCGGTCTTTTCGTTCACTTGATAGGCGATCTCGGCCAGCCGCCGGACACCGTCCTCGGCGAACACGAGTTCAACGCCCTCGGTTTCGAGCAGTGCCTGATATTGCCGGGTCAGGCAGGCGTCGGTCTGGGTCAGGATGCGCTCGAAATCGGCGACCGACAGCGAATCGAGCTCGACACGGATCGGGAAACGGCCCTGCAGTTCGGGAATCAGGTCGGACGGCTTCGACAGGTGGAAGGCGCCGGAGGCGATGAACAGGATGTGATCGGTCTTGATCATGCCGTACTTGGTCGACACCGTGGTGCCCTCGACCAGCGGCAGCAGGTCGCGCTGCACGCCCTGGCGCGAGACGTCGGCGCCCTGCATTTCGGAACGGCTGGCGATCTTGTCGAGTTCATCGAGGAAGACGATGCCGTTCTGCTCGACTGCCCTGACCGCTTCCAGCTTCACTTCCTCGTCATTGACCAGCCTGGCGGCCTCTTCGTCGGTCAGCAGCTTGAGCGCTTCGCTGATCTTCAGCTTGCGCGATTTCTTCTTGCCGCCGCCAATGTTCTGGAACATGCCCTGGATCTGCTGAGTCAGTTCTTCCATGCCGGGCGGCGCAAAAATTTCCGCCTGCATGCCGGGTGCGGCGACGTCGATTTCGATTTCCTTGTCGTCCAGTTCACCTTCGCGCAGCTTCTTGCGGAATTTCTGGCGCGTGCCGCCATCGGCTACGGTCGACCCGGTATTTTCGTCGGAAAACCCGGAACCGCGGGCCGGCGGCAACAGGACATCGAGGACACGTTCCTCGGCGGCATCCTCGGCGCGCGCGCGCATCGACTTCATCGCCCGCTCGCGATGCGACTTGATGGCGATCTCTACCAGATCGCGGATGATCGTCTCGACATCGCGCCCGACATAGCCGACTTCGGTGAACTTGGTCGCCTCGATCTTGATGAACGGCGCGTTGGCCAGGCGCGCCAGACGGCGGGCGATCTCGGTCTTGCCGACCCCGGTCGGGCCGATCATCAGGATATTCTTCGGCGTGATTTCGGAGCGCAGCGGCTCGGCGACCTGCGCCCGCCGCCAGCGGTTGCGCAAGGCGATGGCTACCGATTTCTTGGCGTTGTTCTGGCCGACGATATGCTTGTCCAGTTCATGGACGATTTCCTGCGGGGTCATTTCCGCGCCGCCACTCATTCCAGCACCTCGATCGTGAAATTGCGGTTGGTGTAGATACAGATGTCGCCGGCGATTTCCAGCGATTTGGTGACGATGTCACGCGGCACTAAATCGCTATTTTCGAGCAATGCGCGCGCCGCGCTTTGCGCGTAGGCGCCACCCGAGCCGATGGCGACGATGCCCTGCTCGGGTTCCAGCACATCGCCGTTGCCGGTGATGATCAGCGAAACTTCCTTGTCGGCGACCGACAGCATGGCTTCCAGACGACGCAGCGCGCGGTCGGAGCGCCAGTCCTTGGCCAGTTCGACCGCCGAGCGCAACAGGTTGCCCTGATGCTTTTCCAGCTTGGATTCAAAACGCTCGAACAGGGTGAAGGCATCGGCGGTGCCGCCGGCGAACCCGGCGAGAATGCGGCCCTGATACAGCCGCCGCACCTTTTTGGCGGTGGCCTTTATGACGATGTTGCCCAGGGTAACCTGACCGTCGCCGCCCATGGCGACGGAACTGCCGCGGCGCACCGACAGGATCGTCGTGCCGTGATATTGCTCCATGTTTTTTCCTGACGTTAAGACTTGGGAACGATGATGCGGGCGAACTTGTTGATGCCGACCACCGCCATCAGTTCAGCCACCAGATGATTCGGGCTGCGGATGATGACTTCGCGCCCGCTGCCCTTGAGCGGCGAAAGCCGATTGACCAGTTGCCCGGCCGAGAAGAAATCGAGCCGGCGCACATCGGCAAAATCGAGAATGACATGGTCCTGCAGGTTCAGCACGGCGATCAGATCGTCGAAGCGACTGCCCTTGATTTCCCCGTTCAGGTAATAGGCATCGTCGGCCGGCGCTGTTTCTCCCTCGACCTTGCTTGCCGCAGGCAGTTCCGGTGCCTTCACCTCCTCCCAGGACGGCGGCGAACGCTCGAAAGTCACCGCGAAATCGATCGCACACTGCTCGAACTCCTCTTGCGTGCCATAACGTTGCAGCAGTTCGAGAAGCAGCAGCCAGGAACGAGCGTTCTGTGCCTCGCCAACCACCAGACGCGCTTTCAGGCGCGAGATCATGCTCTCGATCTGTTCGAGCACTATAACTGCCCCCTGACGCCGCGCACCCACCAGTATTTCTGCCAGGCGCCCGGCGATTTCGTCGTCACAACCGAGCAAACGGCTGCAATCGACACGCAGCGGCCGCTTCAGCTTGAGTGAATCGGTCAGCGGCATGAGCACGTCGAGGTGGTCCGAGGTCAAAACCCCCTGCAACTCGCAAGCAACGACACCAGGCCCGGCCGCTGGCACTTTGGGCAATACCTGTCGCCAGGTCGGCGGCGACATTTCGCAAGCCTGGACGAATTCAGCCGCCAGTTTGTCGAAAGCCGCCCGATCGCCGCTCAATTGCAGGAAATCGAACAACATCTGCCACAAGCGCAGGCCCTCCGTTCCGGGATAGGCGCCGAGCAGCGATTCGAGCAACGGACGGACGACCGCGTCCTGACCATTGGCGTAAAGAACGGCAATCTGTTCGATATCGGACTGGATCGACTCGGCACCATGATTGACGTCGATCGCCATGACGTTCGATTCGGTGTATTCGCGATCGAAGTCGGAAATGACTTTAGCGATCTCTTCCTTGGTTTTCACTGGCGCTGGCGCGCCGGCAGTCTGTTCAGCACTTCGAACGGACGACCTGGAAGACGTGAATTCGAGATCGGGCAACGGCGCTGCGGTTGGCGCAGCTTCCTCCTTCGCACCGGGCAGCACGGAGTGTCCGGAATGCCCGGGATTGGGGGCGGCCGGCGGCTTCGGGTGCATGACGTTGGGCTCCGGCACCTTTTGCGTTTTCTTCTTGAACAGCGAAAAAACCATACTTACCTCAAATGCAGAACTGTTCTTTTAGCATGCCCCACGGCGTCATGCAATGATCAACCCCAACGCAATCAGCAGCAAGGCGAGGATCGGCCCGAATGGCTGATCCAGCCCGAGCGCCAGGGCGAAGGCAGCGATATAGCCAACGACGCCGATCGCTCCTGCCAAAAGGACGCCATTACGCCAATTGCGGGCACGGCGGAAGGTGATCCACGCCGGCACGAAGACCAGCGCGAAGCCACCCATGACGCCAAGACTCATTGTCGCCAGCGCCAGTGTCAGCGCGGCGACGAGGTCGAAGCCGATGACAACGGGCCAGTCCCGTAACCCGCGTGCCTTGAAATAGTCAGGATAGACCCGCGCCAGCAGCAATTGTTTCGCCAGTAGCCATAGTGCGACGCCGGCGAATACGGACGACGGCAGCACCAGTGCGAACTGGGCGGCACCCGAAAAATACAACTGGCCATCGAACAGCGAATGTCCCAGTTGCTCCGCCAGCGGCTGGTTGGCGGCGAGCAGCACGGCGACCGCCCAGCCGGCGAGCAGCAACACCGCGAATGCCGCCCCCCCAGCCAGGCGCCGAGCGAATATGCGCTTGCCGGCGCCAGCCAGGGCGGCGGATGCCATGCCGCCGAACGCCGGAGGCAGGCCGCCAATCAGCGCCAGCAAGGCGCCGGCGGCGGCGACGTGGGCATAGGCAAGCGCTGCCAGCCACTCGTCGCGCAAGCGCAGAAAACAGCCCAGCACCGGCAGCACCAGCGCCAGGCAGAGGCCGGTCAGAAAGGGCAGCAGGAACAGGTCAGACCACATCGACTGCCTCCCGGAGCGTAATGACCTGATCGCAGACCGCCTCGACAAACTCATGATCGTGGCTGACGACCACGAGTCCGGGGCCGCGCCGGGCGAGATCGCGCAGTGCGCCGGCCAGATGCGCGACGCCCGCCGCATCGAGGTTATTGGTCGGCTCGTCGAGCAGGACCAAATCGGCCGGCGCGCGCAGGATGGCCCACAGGGTCAGGTAGTGCCGCTGCCCACCGGACAGGCGGTCGAACCGTTCGTCAAGCCGGCCGACCAGCCACGGTGGCAAACCATCCTGCGTGGCGCCGGTCAAAGCCAGCAGTTCACGTCCGCATAGCGGCAGGCCGACGACCGGTGGCACATCCTGGGTCTGCAAAGCCAGACGCAGTCCGGGGCGCTTTTCCAGCACACCGGAAAAAATCCGGGCACGACCGGCCAGCGCCGCGAGCACTGTGCTCTTGCCGACCCCGTTCGCTCCAGTCAACCCGAGAATTTGCCCGGATTCAAGAACGAAATCGAGCGCCGCCGTTGCCGGCCCGGTCCAGCCGGCCACCAGCGCCTGCGCACGAATCAGCATCTGGCTCACTGCAGACCTTGCAGCAGGCGCCGGACGGTATCGTCAAAAAGCCCGTAGAGGTCGCCGGCTTCAGGCGTGCCGCCCACCGTAAATGGCAGCAGGACCGCCGGAATGCCGGCCTTGGCAACGATCCACAGGCTCGCCCCGTCGCTCTGGTAGGCGGTGCGCAGCACCATTCTGGCCGGCGCGCTCTGCTGGCGGGCGACCAGGGTGGACAGCTGGCCGCTGGTCGGCTCGATCCCGGGTTTCGGCTCCAGCGTTCCTGTCACCTTGAAATCCAGCCAATGCGCCAGATAGACGAACGAGTCGTGGTGCGCGAGTACCGGCATGCCGCGCAGCGGCGCTGCCTCCTTCTCCCAGCGCGCGATGGCTGCCTGCCATTTGCCGGCAAAGGCCTGGTAAGCATCCAGATAGGCTTGCGCATTGAGCGGATCGAGTTCGCCGAGACGGGCGAACAGCGCCTTACCGATTGTCAGCAGGTTGCGCGGATCGAGCTGGAAATGCGGATTGCCGGCGGCATGCACATCGCCCTGGGCACGGTCGAGGACAGCGGGCACATCGCGCAGCGTCACGTAGCGTGCCGCTTCGAAATAGCCGGGACGACCGGGCTGGATATTGGCGTTGCCCGAATCGTGGATGACCAGCGGCAGCCAGCCGGCTTCCAGATCGGCACCGGTCGCCACCACCAGTTCTGCACGGCGCGCCTGGGCCAGCAGGGACGGCCGCGCCTGGATGCGGTGCGGATCCTGCAGCGCGGTCGTGGCGACAAACACGCTGACCTTGTCGCCGCCGATTTCGCGGGCCAAAGCACCCCATTCCGGGACCGTCGCGAAAATTTGCAAGGCGGCCAGTGCAGGGAGACTGACAGCAGCCAGCAGAAGGGTCATCAACAGTCTGATCATTTGGCTCCCCTCAGAACTTGTGCGCGCCATGCGCACCGAGGCTCATGATGTACTGGACGATCCACTGGTTATCGGTGATTCCCGACATGGATTTGTCCTGGGCATATTGCAGGCGGAGCCGGGAAAACTCGCCCCAGCTGTAATCGACCATCGCCGTGGCACGCTTTGGCCTGTAGTCGTTCACGACAAGGTTGGCCGCATTGACGCCGAGGTTCTGACGCCCGCTGTCGAGTTGGTCATAACGCAGACCGGCTCGCCACTCGGGTGTGAACTGGAAGACACCTTGCGCATACCAGCCGCTCTGGCGGGTATCGTAGTCGCCGGTGAGCGGCGTCGCGCAGGCATTGCCAACACCAATTTCATCCATGCAGGTCAGGTCGCCCTTGTCCTTGCGCATGAAGTATTCGCCCTGAAGCTTGAAACTCTGATACTTCGGGTTGCCATCGGGCGCCCATTTCCAGACGAAATCCGCCAGCCAGGTCGCCGTATCGCCAGTAAACAGGCCTTGTGCCTGCAAACCAGCGGTATCGACGAAATCAGCTTCCCGGTCACCAGACGAGGTCTTCAGATAGGAAATGCCGGCGCGCCAGCTGTTGGATGCGCCGACGTCGTCGCCCACGTGTGCGTAAGCCGCCCAGGCGCCTGCACCATTTTTATTCGTGTCGCTACCCGGAAAATTGGCGCCGCGTCCGATTTCGCTGCCGAATTCGAGGAAGACCGGCGTCGGTGCCAGCCATTTCAATTGCAGACCGTCGTCACGGAAACTGGCCTCCTGGCCAAAGAGAGCGGTGTACATAAGTGGTGCGTTGGCGAAATCCCACTGGTGCGGATGCTGCTCATTCAGATAGCCGATCCCGGAGCGGAAACGCCCGCCCCTGAGGCCGACACCGTGCCCGATGGCCAGCGACTGGAACCACGCCTCCTCGACCTCGACCGACTCGTCCTGCACCGCCAGAATGGCCTGACCGCGCCAATACGGGTCGATCCCGCCGCTGAAGATCAGCTCGGTGTGGTTGAGCGAGAACCCACGCGTACTGACACCCTTGCCGCCGTCGTGATCGTGGCCGCCGGCCGGCCAGAAACCGGTGATGGTACGGTCCGGTACATCCTTCATCTGCGCGTATTGTCCCTGCAGGATCAGCGACACCTCCGGATTGAACGCGGCGCTTGCGGCCAGTGTCGTGCGTTGACCGCTATCGGAAGCCACCGGCTTCTCCGAAGCAGGTGACGGCGCCTTGTCTTTGCTTTCGGCTTCGGCCTGGGCGAGTTTTTGTTCGAGCGCGGCAATGCGCTGTTCGTAGGATTTCTTCATTTCGTCGATCTGGCTGCGGATGGCGGCGAGGTCGGCATCGTTGGCAGCCTGCGCGGTACCCGAGACGGCAAGCAGCGCGGCCACGACAAATGGCTTGTGCAACATGGATTTCTCCTGAAAAAGCGATAAATGCGAGCGCAGCGACAAACGCTGCGGTCGACGGCAAAAATGGTGCTTTTTTCAGGAAAGGGGCGGGCCGCGCTGCGTTGCGTCAGGCGGCGGAAAGGCGCTACGGTCACAAACCGGCAAGGCAACGGGAACGAAGCGCGGCGCATGCACCGGCGGCAAACTTGCCAGCGTTGGCAGCGCGGTGCCGAGGTCATGGGCGACCAGGCACAGTTCGCAAGCGTGGGTCGGCAAACCCTTTTCATTTTCCACCGCATGCCCGACGGCATGCGCCCCGGCCGCAAGTTGGGCGAAGAGCAGAATGCCGACGAGCAGGAGGTGGCGCAGCGAATTCACAACGGGATTCTAATCGATCTGGAGAAGCAGCCCTTTGAGATATTCGCCTTCCGGGAAGTTCAGCGCCACCGGGTGATCGGCAGCGCCGGCCAGGCGCCGGACGATGCGCGCCAGGCGCCCGGCATCGGCTGCCGCGCCGGCGACAATCTTCTGGAACAACTCAAGTCCGACGCCGCCGGAACACGAATAGGTCATCAGCAGCCCGCCCGGTTTCAACAGGCGCAGGCCGAGCAGATTGATGTCCTTGTAGGCACGCGCCGCGCGCTCGGCATGGACGGCGGACGGCGCGAACTTGGGCGGGTCGAGGACAATCAGGTCGAAGGTCCGGCCTTCCTTGCGGAAAGTGCGCAAGGCCTCGAAGACATCAGCCTCCAGCCACTCGGCGCGCGCGGCCGGCAGTTGCGGATTGAGTGCCAGATTGGCGCGTGCCTGGGCCAGCGCAGGGCCCGACGAATCGATCGACAGCACGCTCGCCGCGCCACCGGCCAGCGCCTGTAACGAAAAGCCGCCGGTATAGCAAAAACAGTTGAGCACCTCCTTGTCGGCGGCAAGCTGGCCGAGCAAGGCGCGATTATCGCGCTGGTCGAGGTAGAAGCCGGTTTTGTGGCCGCCGGCGATGTCGACCGCGAGACGCACGCCATTTTCCTCGATGGTCAGCGGCACCTCCGGCGCCGTGCCATGCAGCCAGCCGGTGGTCGGGGCCAGGCCTTCCAGCCCGCGCACGTCGGAGTCCGAGCGCTCGTAGATGCGTGCACAGCCGGTCGCCTTGAGCAACCCGGCAACGATGGCATTGCGCCACTTATCGGCGCCGGCCGAGGTCAGCTGGACGACGATGGTGTCACCGTACTGGTCGGCGATAACGCCGGGCAGGCCGTCCGATTCGGCATGAATCAGGCGCAGACCCTGCTGACCGCGCAGTTCAGGAAGCACCTGGCGGCGCGCCACGGCGGCAGCGATACGGCGCTTGAAAAAGGCGTCGTCGACCGACTCTTCAGGATCGAAAGTCCAGAAACGGGCGCGGATCTGCGATTTCGGGCTGTACGCCGCACGTCCGAGCGGCCGCAGGTTGTCGGCCAGCACTTCGACCGTATCGCCCGGCCGCGCACGGCCTTCGAGCCGTCCGACCGAACCGGCGAACAGCCACGGGTGATGCTGCTTGAACGCGGAGCGTTCCTTGCCCGGCATCAGAATCAGTTGCGCCATCTTTTCTCGCCTTCAAATGAAAAGCCCCGGTTACCTCGCGGCAACCGGGGCTCGACGAACCTGACCGAACTCAGGCGCCGAGCGCCTTGCGGTTGCGCGCATGACATTCGGCGGCGTAGATGACCTTGAACATGGTCTTGCCGGTGCCCTTGAACAGGCGCTTGCTGGACTTGGAAATGCTGCGGCGCTCCAGTGAGGAACGACGGGTACGGTTGATGGCCATGACTAACTCCTTGATTCCGGCGAATTTTCAAAACTGTGGATCATAGGGCCTAGCGGCGCAAAGGTCAATTGAAGCTTGAATTTTTGCGTGTTTTCGTGGTTGACCGCATCACGTGCGCCTGGCGCGCGGGTTAAGCGAAGGGACCGGAGACAAAATCACTCACTTTCTCTTTGCTCGTGGATGAGTAGCGTCGTAGGTTCGCGCCAGATGCTGAAAATCAAGATGGGTATAGACCTGTGTCGAGGCGATGCTGGCGTGACCAAGCATCTCCTGCACCGCCCGCAGGTCGCCCGACGATTGCAGCACATGCGAAGCGAAGGAATGGCGCAGCATGTGCGGATGGACGTGGCGTGGCATCCCGGCACGCAGGGCCTGGCAGGCGAGGCGCAACTGGATCGCCCGATGGCCGAGGCGCGAACCGCGGCGGCTGACGAATAATGCACGCTCCCCGGCGCCTGCCATTTGCCCGCGTACCGCCTGCCAGGCCGCCAGCGCTTCGCGCGCCTTGCCGCCAACCGGCACGATGCGCGCCTTACTGCGCTTGCCGAGGACGCGGACCTCGCCTTCGAGCAGGACACTTTCCAGCACATCGAGGTCGAGCGCGACCAGTTCCGCCAGACGCAGGCCGGACGAATAAAACAGCTCGAAGATGGCGGCATCGCGGGTAGCCAGCAGCGGGTCATCCTCATCATCCGGGGCCAGCAGCACGGCAGTCTCGTCGACCGACAGCGCCTTCGGCAGGCACCGCGGCGACTTCGGCGGACGCACCCCCTCGCAGGGATTGGCAGCGACGCTGTTGTGTTGTCCGAGCCAGGAGAAAAACCCGCGCCAAGCGGAAAGCATGCGCGCCAGCGAGCGCCCTGAAAGCCCCTGTCCGTGCAGCTGGGCGACGAAGCGCCGGATCTGGTGTACCTGTAATTCGTGCGCCGGAATGGCGCCGGCCAGAGCCAGCAGGCGCATCAGGTCGCGCCGGTAGTTACTGATGGTATGCGGCGACTGCCGACGCTGCTCGGCCAGTTCGGCCAGATAGTCGTCGACGGTCGGCGCGCTGCTCACGATGCCGGCTTGATGACGCGCACCAGCGCCGCCGAGATCATTTCGCCCATGCGTTCGAGGTAGAGGTTGCCCATTTCAGGGTAGAAACGCTGCCCCTCTTCGCTGCCCAGCGCCAGCATGCCAAAGGTGTCGCCACCGTCGCAGAGGGCGATCAGTGCCTGCGACCGGATGTGCGACGCCGGCTCGCCGAACCAGGCGGTGGTACCGAAACCGGAGGTCGAGCCGCAATACGGATGTGTCAATGTATCGGCAAAGACCTTCAACTCCTCGGCAACCGCAGCGAATTCCGGCAGGTCGCCGACGCCTTCAGGCTTCTTCCACAGACGCAGGGCAACATGCGGCACGGCGAAGTCGTCACGCAGATGAAAATTGATCAGATGCACAACCGCCGAGAAGGTTTCCACTGCGATCAGGCCGACCGCGAGACGATGCACCTTTTCGCTGATCTGATCGTTTTCCTCGCCGAAAGCGATCAGTTCGGCCAGTTTGCTCTCGGTCTGGCGGTTCTTGTCGCGCAGCGTCAGCATCTGGCGCTCGGCCAGCGAAACAGCACGCCCGCCATGTGGGTGCGGCACATAGATCTGGGCCAGCAGATCGGCGTATTGCTCGAAGAAGGCAGGGTTGGATTTCAGGTATTCGGCGACATCTTCGGCGAAAGGGGCGCTCATAGTTCGATTTCTCCAGTAAAAACAGTGACGGCCGGGCCGCTCATCATGACCGGCTGGCGCGGGCCGGCCCAGGCAATCGCCAGATCGCCACCGCGCGTCGTGACACGCACCGGCGAATCGAGCAGGCCGCGCCGGATACCGACCACTACGGCAGCGCAAGCGCCGGTGCCGCAGGCCAGCGTCTCGCCGGCGCCGCGCTCATAGACGCGCAGCTTGATGGCGTGCCGCCCGACGATCTGCATGAACCCGGCATTGACCCGCTGCGGAAAGCGCACATGGCTCTCGATCAGCGGGCCTTGCATGCTGACCGGCGCGCTGTCGACATTGGCGACGACCTGCACGGCATGTGGATTACCCATCGAGACGACGCTGATTTCGAACTGCTCACCGGCAACATCGAGCCCATAGACGACTGCATCGCCGGCGCCGACAAAGGGAATTTCGGCCGGCAAAAAACGGGGAATTCCCATGTCGACCGTAACGTTTCCACTTTCTTCGAGGCGCGGGGCGATGATCCCGCTTTTTGTCTCGACCCGGATTTCGCGCTTGGTCGTCAACCCGGTTTCATGGACAAAACGAACGAAACAGCGGGCGCCATTCCCGCACTGTTCAACCTCGCCGCCATCGGCGTTGAAAATACGGTAACGGAAATCGACATCAGGCTGCGTTGACGCTTCGACCAGCAGAATCTGATCGCAGCCGACGCCGAAATGGCGGTCGGCCAGATAACGCAGTTGTTCCGCGGTTAGCGAAACGCTTTGGCGAATGCCGTCGAGGACAACAAAATCATTGCCCAGACCATGCATTTTCGAGAATTCGAGTTTCACAGACCGCCCCACATAAAGATTCGAAAAGAATAACAGAGACAGTCAGTTATCTCAAATTCTTAAAGTTTCTTCTCCATCACGAAATCGTCCATGACAAAGCCGCGGCCGATGTCGTCGACAATCGACTCGCGGACAACGAAACCGTATTTCTCGTAGGAACCGATCGCCTTGGTGTTGCGCTTGTTGACCGCGAGGATCACGCACGGGTAACCGAGTTTGCGGGCGCGGGCCGCCACATGTTCGATCAGCTGGCCGCCGACGCCGCGGCGCTGCACGTCCGGGTGGATATAGAGCTTGTCGAGCTTGAACTCGCCCTTGTAAATCTCACTGAAGGCGAAACCGACCCGTCGCCCATCGAGAAATGCCTGATCGAGCCACTTGTCGGCATCCTCGATATCGTCGTACAGGCGCTCGGCGCCGTAGCGCTGTTCGAGCATGAAGTCGATCTGCTCCTGGGTGATGATACCCGGGTAGGTCGCCTGCCAGATTTCGCGGGCCAGCGCCGAGATGGCGGGCACGTCCGGCGGCGTGACGTGGTGGATTTCGATATTCAGGCTTTCTGTCATTTGTATAACCTCTGCTCTCCGGATGGCCGGGTCTTGAAACGCTTGTGCACCCAGAAATACTGCTCCGGTATGCGCAGCACCTGGGTTTCGATGAAACGATTGATGAACGCAGTATCGGCTTCGACGCTTTCGCCGGGGTAATTTTCCCACGGCGGCATGATTTCCACCTCATATCCATCGGGCACCTGGCGCGCGATGCACGGCACGACCCGTGCATCGGTCAGCCGCACCAGCCTGGACAAGGTCGGAATCGTCGCTGCCTGGATACCGAAGAATGGCACGAAAATCGATTCCTTGGGGCCGAAATCCATATCGGGAAGATAGTAGAGCGGATAACCATCCTTGAGCGCCTTGACGATCCGCCGCATGCCCTCCTGCCGCGACAGCAACAGCACTTCGTTGAAGCGGGTCCGGCCGCGATAGAGCAGCCTGTTGAATACCGGGTTCGATTGATTGGAAAAAACGCTGCACGCCTTGGTGAGCATAGAAAGGCGCAAACCAGCAGAATCAAGTCCGACGAAATGCGGGCAAAGAACGATCAGCGGACGATCATCGGCAAAGTTCAAATACTCGGTCCCGGTAACACGAATGGTTCGTTCGAGGCGCTCCCGTGAAGCCCACCAACCCAGCGTGCGGTCGAGAACGGCACGGCTGAAAGCGACGAAATGCGCGCGCGCCAGTTTCTCACGCGCGGTCTGCGGCATCTCAGGGAAGCACAGGCGCAGATTGGTCAGTGCGATATCCCGCCGCGCCCGGGCCAGGACGAACAGCAGCCGGCCCAGCCCCCAGCCGAGCGCGCGCAACAGCGGCAAGGGCAGCCAGTGCAGCAACCAGAGCAAGGCGATCGCCAGATATGCAAAGGCAGTTTTCATGCCCCTCACTCCTGCTCCGGCGGCGGTTTGGCGCCACCCGGACGCTTGTAGCGGTTGTAGCCCCAGAGGTACTGGACCGGACATTCGCGGATCAGCGCCTCGATTTCAAGATTGATCTGCTGCGCGCGGTCGACCGTAGCACCGGCCAGCGGCTGCAGCGGCGGCCGGATATGCAGGCGATAGCCGCGTCCACCCGGCAAGCGCTCGCCCCAGGCCATCAGCGTCGTCGCGCCGGTTTCGGTCAGGCGCCCGGCGAGGGTCATGGTATAGGCCCAGCGCCCGAAAAATTTCAGCCAGACACCCTCGCCGACCCTCGGTGCCTGATCCGGCAGCATGCCGACCGCCTGGCCTTTCTTCAGCGCCTTGATCAACGCGCGCACGCCAGAAACGTCAGCCGGCGCCAGGTGCAGGTTCGCGCGCTGGCGGCCATCGAGAATCATCTGCTGGATCGGCGCCTGACGAGGCGCCCGATATAGCACCGTGATGTCGCCGAAGCCGGAATAGTACTGAGCGGTGATCTCGAAGCAACCGAGGTGCGGGGTCAGAAAGATGATCCCCTTGCCGGCGCGCTGCGCCGCCTCGACATGCTCCCAGCCGCGCGCCTCGACGACCAGCGCACTGGCTTCGGCCTGCGTTTTCGACAGGATGGACGTCAGTTCCAGCATTTGTTTGCCCGCCTCGCCGACCGCCGCGCGCTGGACGCGGTCATCGAGCCCGGCCTGCCTAACATTTTCGCGCAAATGGCGGCGATAGGTCGGCGACAGCAGATAGATCGCCCAGCCGGCCAGCGCACCGAGAACGTGCAGCATACCCAGCGGCAAACGACCAAGAAGACGGAACAGAAAAACCATACTGGCCCGGGGGTTGAAACCCGCCGTGAAAAGGCTATCATTATGGCTTCGCCGAGTTAAACAGACAACTTGCAGGGCGATTTACAAATACTGCTAAAGCGTCACCGCTCGTGGTCCGAAGCCGGTAACGCCGGATCAAAGGACCACTGGAGCATTTCATGAGCGAGTTTTTCTTCACCTCGGAGTCAGTTGGCGAAGGCCATCCCGACAAGGTCGCCGACCAGATTTCCGACGCCATCCTCGACGCCATCCTGGCCCAGGACAAGCATTCCCGCGTCGCCGCCGAGACCCTGTGCAACACTGGCCTCGTCATCCTGGCCGGCGAGATCACCACCAACGCCAACGTCGATTACATCCAGGTCGCGCGCGACACGATCAAGCGCATCGGCTACGACAACACCGAATACGGCATCGACTACAAGGGTTGCGCGGTGCTCGTCGCCTACGACAAGCAGAGCCCGGACATCGCCCAGGGTGTCAACAAGGCCTATGACGACGACCTCGGCCAGGGCGCCGGCGACCAGGGCCTGATGTTCGGTTACGCCTGCGACGAAACGCCGTCGCTGATGCCGCTGCCGATCTACCTGTCGCACCGCCTCGTCGAGCGCCAGGCCATGCTGCGCAAGGACGGCCGCCTGCCTTGGGCGCGCCCGGATGCCAAGTCGCAGGTCACCATCCGCTACGTCGACGGCAAGCCAGACTCGATCGATACCGTCGTGCTGTCTACCCAGCACTCGCCGGACATCAGCCTGGAAGACCTGCGCGAGGCAACCATCGAGCAGATCATCAAGCCGGTGCTGCCGAAGGAATTGATCAAGGGCGACATCAAGTACCTGGTCAACCCGACCGGCCGCTTCGTCGTCGGCGGCCCACAGGGCGATTGCGGCCTGACCGGCCGCAAGATCATCGTCGACACCTACGGCGGCGCCGCCCCGCACGGTGGCGGCGCTTTCTCGGGGAAGGATCCGTCCAAGGTCGACCGCTCCGCCGCCTACGCCGGCCGCTACGTCGCCAAGAACATCGTCGCCGCCGGCCTTGCTTCGCGTTGTCTGGTGCAGGTTTCCTACGCCATCGGCGTCGCCGAACCAACCTCGATCATGATCGACACCTTCGGCACCGGCAGGATCAACAACGAAACGCTGACCGAACTGGTCAAGAAGCATTTCGACCTGCGCCCCAAGGGCATCGTCAACATGCTCGACCTGCTGCGCCCGATCTACCAGAAGACCGCCGCCTACGGCCATTTCGGCCGCGACGAGCCGGAATTCACCTGGGAAGCAACCGACCGCGCCCTGTTGCTGAAGTCCGACGCCGGACTTTGATCCTGCCCCGGTCGACCTGCGGAATTCGATGAATTTTGCGGGTCGACCGCAACCGGTACTGCGCCGGAATCGGAAAAAGAGTTTATAATCCGCAACCTACCGAGGAGCGCTGCAGGGGAAGTCTCCCTCAGGCTCGGTTTCAAACCGCGCTCACCTATCAACCCCGTGCCGGGCACGGGATGGCGGGTGAGCCGAATTTGCCCCATCCCTCTCCCGGCCACAGTTCATCAGGAGCTTACTGTGGCTGAATTCAAAGACTACGTTGTTGCCGATCTGAACCTTGCCGACTGGGGTCGCAAGGAAATTCGCATCGCCGAAACCGAAATGCCCGGCCTCATGGCCATTCGCGAGGAATTCGCGAAGAGCCAGCCGCTCAAGGGTGCACGGATCACCGGTTCGCTGCACATGACCATCCAGACCGCCGTGCTGATCGAGACGCTGACCGCGCTCGGCGCTCAGGTTCGCTGGGCCTCGTGCAACATCTTCTCGACGCAGGACCACGCCGCCGCGGCCATCGCCACCGACGGCATTCCGGTCTTTGCCGTCAAGGGCGAGTCACTGACCGATTACTGGGATTACACCCACCGCATTTTCGAGTGGCCAGCCAACGGAAATGAGGGCGTCTACTCGAACATGATCCTCGACGACGGCGGCGACGCCACGCTGCTGCTGCACCTCGGCGCCCGCGCCGAAAAGGACATTTCCGTTCTGGCCAAGCCGGGTTCGGAAGAAGAAACCATCCTGTTCGCGGCGATCAAGGCCAAGCTGGCCGTCGACCCGACCTGGTACTCCGTGCGCCTGGCAGCCATCAAGGGCGTCACCGAGGAAACCACCACTGGCGTCCATCGCCTGTACCAGATGCACGAGCGCGGCGAACTCAAGTTCCCGGCGATCAACGTCAATGACTCGGTGACCAAGTCCAAGTTCGACAACCTGTATGGCTGCCGCGAATCGCTGGTCGACGGCATCAAGCGCGCCACAGATGTCATGGTCGCCGGCAAGGTCGCCGTCGTCGCCGGCTACGGCGATGTCGGCAAGGGTTCCGCCCAGGCGCTGCGCGCCTTGTCGGCCCAGGTCTGGATCACCGAAATCGATCCGATCTGCGCCCTGCAGGCAGCGATGGAAGGCTATCGTGTCGTCACCATGGAATACGCCGCCGACAAGGCCGACATCTTCGTCACCTGTACCGGCAACTATCACGTCATCACTCACGATCACATGGCGGCGATGAAGGACCAGGCCATCGTCTGCAACATCGGCCACTTCGACAACGAGATCGACGTCGCGTCGATCGAGCAGTACCAGTGGGAAGAAATCAAGCCGCAAGTCGACCACATTATCTTCCCCGACGGCAAGCGCATCATCCTGCTCGCCAAGGGCCGTCTGGTGAACCTGGGCTGCGGTACAGGCCATCCGTCCTACGTGATGTCCTCTTCCTTTGCCAACCAGACCATCGCGCAGATCGAACTGTACACGCGCACCGCCGATTACCCGGTGGGTGTATACACACTGCCCAAGCATCTGGACGAGAAGGTCGCCCGTCTGCAGTTGAAGAAACTCAATGCACAGCTCAGCGCGCTGACCGACGAACAGGCTGCCTACATCGGCGTGCCGGTCGACGGGCCGTATAAAACAGAGCACTATCGCTACTGATCGGGCACGATGCTCGGCAAGCCGCTGCGGCGGCCTGCCTTGTCCAACACTGGAGATTTGCATGCCAGCAATTCGGATACGCCACACCCGGCCGACCATCATTCCGGAGGAAGTCACCCTATGATCGTTCGCATCGCCGCCGTCCAATACTTGCTTCGCTCAATTCACGACTGGTCCGGTTTCGAAAACCAGGTCCGCTTCATCATGAAGGCGGCGGGCGACTACAAACCACAGTTCGTGCTGCTGCCTGAGATCTTCACGACCCAGTTGCTGTCGTTCATGGACACCAGCAATGTCCACGACTCGGTGCGCAACATGCAAGACTACACCAAGCGCTACAAGGATCTGATGCAGGAACTCGCAGCGCAGTGGAACGTGCACCTGATCGGCGGCTCGCACCCGACGCTTCATGAGGATGGCCGCTTGCTCAACACCGCCTATTATTTCACGCCAACTGGCGAAATTTTCGAGCAGGACAAGATCCACCGCACACGCTGGGAACGCGAGAAGTGGAACACCGACGCCGGCGACCAGTTGCGCCTGTTCGAGACACCGTTCGGCAAGATCGCCATCCTGATCTGCTACGACATCGAGTTTCCGGAACTGGCGCGTATGGTCTGCGAAGCCGGCGCCGACATCCTTTTCGTTCCCTCGTGCACCGACGACCGCCAGGGCTTCCTGCGCGTGCGCTACTGCTGCCATGCGCGCGCCATCGAGAATCAGGTCTTCGTGGCGATGACCAGCACCATCGGCAACCTGCCGGTCGAAGGCCTCGGCATGCACTACGGCCAGGCCAGCATCATCACCCCGTCTGATTTTCCGTTCGCCCGCGACGGCATCGCCGCCGAAGGTACGCTCAATGTCGAGCAGATCGTCGTTGCCGACGTCGACCTCAAGGACCTTGAAGGAAATCGCCTCAACGGCACGACGATCCCGCTTTACGACAAGCGCAAGGACGTCTACGAGCATCCGGTGCAAACCTTCAAGGTAGGTTGATCGCTTGAAATCGTTCCACCGCCGGGCCGAGCGCCCGGCACCATCCCCGTCACCCACCGTCAGGCCGAGCGTCGATCGCCATGGCCTGATGCGACTGGACAGCCTGCTCACGCAAAAGGGCCTGGCACCATCGCGCACCGCCGCGCAACGGATGATTCAGGCCGGCCGCGTACTACTGGACGGCAACCCGGCGCTCAAGGCGGCGCTCGAAGTCACAGCCGATGCGCGCGTGGAAGTCGTCGCCGACGCCGACGATCGCTTCGTCTCGCGTGGTGGACTCAAGCTGGCCGGTACACTGGCTGCGACAGGTCTGCCGGTTGTCGGAAAAACATGCCTCGACATTGGCCAGTCTACCGGCGGCTTCACCGATTGCCTGTTGCAGGCCGGCGCCCGACACGTCGTCGGCGTCGATGTTGGCCACAGCCAGCTACATCACCGACTGGCTGACGATCCGCGCGTCAGGGCGCTTGAAGGCATCAACTGCCGGACCCTGAGCGCCGCCGTACTCGGCCCGGCCTTTCCCGCGTCCGGCTTCGATCTCATCGTTGGCGATCTCTCTTTCATTTCGCTGACGCTGATCCTGCCTAACCTACCCGAATTGCTCGCCGATGGCGGTCACCTGCTATTGCTGGTCAAGCCGCAGTTCGAAGTCGGCGCCGGCAAAGTCGGCAAGGGCGGCATCGTCCGCGACGCAGCGCTCTATGGCGATGTTGAGCGGAGGTTGCGCCAATGTGCGCGCGACAATGGCCTCGTCGTACGCGGCTGGCTCGACAGTCCGATCACCGGCGGCGACGGCAATCGCGAATTTTTTATCTGGTTGAACAAATGAAACCCGAAATCTCCATCGAATTTTTCCCGCCACAAACGCCTGAAGGCATGGTCAAGCTACGGACGACCCGCGCCGAACTGGCCAAGCTGAATCCGGAATTCTTTTCGGTCACCTACGGTGCCGGCGGCTCGACGCGCGAGCGCACCTTCACCGTGGTCAAGGAAATCGCTGCCGAGGGCATTGCCGCCGCTCCGCATCTGTCGTGCATCGGCTCGACACGCGACAACGTTCGCGAAATCCTGGCCGAATACAAGGCGGCCGGCATCCGGCGCACCGTCGCCCTGCGCGGCGACCTGCCCTCCGGCATGGCCGAAACCGGCGAGTTCCGCTACGCCAACGAACTGGTCGAATTCATCCGCAACGAAACCGGCAATTGGTTCACCATCGAAGTCGCCGCCTACCCCGAGTGGCACCCGCAGGCGCGCAGCCCGAAGGACGATCTCGCCGCCTTCGCGCGCAAGGTCAAGGCCGGCGCCAACTCGGCAATCACCCAGTATTTCTACAACGCCGACGCCTATTTCCACTTCGTCGATGAAGCACGGGCACTGGGCGTGGATGTACCGATCGTCCCCGGCATCATGCCGATCGCCGGCTTTACCAAGCTGGCTCGCTTCTCGGATGCATGCGGCGCCGACATTCCGCGCTGGATGCGCAAGAAATTCGAGAGTTTCGGCGACGACACCGAATCAATCCGCGCCTTCGGCCTCGATGTCGTTACCGAACTGTGCGAACGCCTGCTCAAGGGCGGCGCACCCGGCCTGCACTTCTATTGCATGAACCAGTCAGCGCTGACGACAGAAATCTGCAAACGTCTTGGCTGAATGTGCTTTCAGAAAAAGGGCTGTTCACGGGTTTCCTACGGCAGAAATCTGGGCCTGACATGATGTCTTCAGCATTTTGGTATAGAGGAACGACGGAGTGTCTTCGGTGTTGAGCTGGAAGATCTTGAGCTTGAAATACTCCATG